>Ga0307431_1001216_pt1 | contig 15241 bp, 13 predicted proteins | sample SalMarWE160170MG_FD_202155 | JGI IMG/M metagenome (GOLD analysis project Ga0307431, IMG submission 202155) | Salt marsh sediment microbial communities from the Plum Island Ecosystem LTER, Massachusetts, United States - WE1603-170 | ecosystem: Environmental > Aquatic > Marine > Intertidal zone >...
GAAAGATGTCCCCCTGGGTTGACCAGTTGATCCGTTCAGATGAGGGATTTAGACAAATTACTCACTTGCTCTCAATTGATGCCTTATTGAATTTACGGTTTGATGTTTTCTGGGATGCATTGCGACATATGATTATGCCCATCATCACACTTTCTTATATCAGCTGGGCAACCTTTGTCCGTGTTACCCGTTCATCAATGCTGGAAACATTGCGTATGGATTATGTTACAACCGCAAGATCTAAAGGTTTGAAGGAAAGAGATGTGATAAATAAGCACGCCCAGCCCAACGCGATGCTGCCGGTTGTCACAATGATGGGGTCCAGCATTGTTGGGCTGCTGGGGGGTGTTGTGATCACTGAAACGGTATTTAATTACCCCGGAATTGGCAAAGCGGCTGCAGACGCAGCCGCGCAGCTTGATGTTGTAACCATCCTTGGTTTAGCGATATTTACAGGATTTATCCTGATTCTCTCCAACCTGGTCGTCGATATTCTTTATGCGTTCATTGATCCCCGTGTCCGTCTCTCTTAAGGAGTAAGTATGACTGAAATGACAACTATCCCAACTGGAGACAACCAGTTACTAAATGAAACACAGTCCGACCGAAAAATTAGCTGGTTAGAGCGTTTCCTGGGTCCGGATAATTATCGGATTGTTACAGGTTTATTTAAAACGCCTGCTTCTATCATTGGGTTTATTCTTATTTTTATTTTTATTCTGATTGCAATATTTGCACCGATGATCGCTCCACCAGTGGGCAATGACCCCATGAAGATTCCCCGTGATGGTTTCAGCGGCGAACCACAACCGCCAGGATCACCATGGGACAAGAATGTTCCTGAAATGCCGTTTTGGTACAAACCTCTTACCGGCAATGAGCAATGGGTTCACTTACTTGGGACTGCTCAGGGTCAATATGATATTTTTTATGGCATTATTTGGGGAACCCGTACAGCCTTCCAGACGGGCATTATTGTTGTGATTACCACGGTGGTGATTGGTGTAATCCTGGGATCAACTGCTGCCTACTATGGTGGTTGGGTGGACAACCTTATAATGAGAATCACAGATATTTTCATGACACTGCCATACATTATGATGGCATTGATTTTCTCATCCGTTCTCACGCCAATTTTAGGAAGAAGCCTTTTACCTCCTATGATTGCTATGATCACGTTTAGTTGGATGGGTTACGCTCGTATCATTCGGTCTGATATTCTTTCCATTAAGGAGCGGGATTTTGTGCTGGCAGCTAAGGCATCGGGTGTGAAGAATGGCCGGATTCTCTTTAAGCATATTCTGCCGAATGCGATTTTCCCGACCCTTGTTCTGGCATCTTTGGGTATTGGTGATGTTGTTCTTGGTTTTGCGGCGCTTTCCTTCCTTGGCATTGGCACTGAAATAGGTTATGCTGATTGGGGTCAGGTCTTGAGTTTTGCGCGCAATTGGATCACAAGCCTGAATCGATACTGGTATATTGTGGTTTATCCTGGCCTTACATTAACGCTGTTTGTGATGGGGTGGAACTTAGTGGGTGATGCTATGAGAGATGTCCTTGACCCCCGAATGCGTGGAAAATCATAAATTGATCATTTTCATTCAATAAATGAATTTCACTGACGAGTTTGCCGAGGTGTAAGCTAAGCTGACCGGCATGCCTTATACTTTGAAACGCATCAACGTTGGTTTGGATGTTTATTTAAAATGTATGAAAATCAATCCTATCGTTCTGGGGCATGATATGATAAATGTGTTCGGCGCGAAAAACGAGAAGCAAGAGTTGCAAATTGCCCTCAAATAACTGGGGCTGAAGCTAATAGGTTTACCTGGTACGCCATCCTTGCGGGATTAATGATCGTATTAGTGTTCTCTGTCGTATGGGTATTGCTAACACTTTTTGCGACACAAGTGTGGTTTCGATAGAGCGCCGCTTATTATTGAGAACCCATAAAAAGATACGCTGATGATTATGAGTTAGTCATCACAGAAGATGATAAAGGCCGTGAGTAGAAGGAAGCAGTCTATCGCGGCAGCTATTTTGAAATTGATGTCAGTGAGGGGGCATTACTTAAATTTAGAAAAATTGCCATATTACTGCTCATTGCCATAGCCCTTTTGCATATTAGTGCGGGTTTTTTAGCGAACCAGGGGATGTATACCTTTTATGTTGTCCTTCCGTATGTTATCTCCTTTTTGGAGGCTGTCTAAAAAGTAATAATATGGAAATTTACGATCAAATTATTGAGTGAATTTAATTATATTAATTGTTATGACGATATAAATTTTCAATATTTATTATAAATGAACTCAATGATGAACAACAAGAAGCATGAAATGCATCATTTTGAGGGAGCCCCTCAATTTCGAAACTGAGTGACAGAGTCTCGTTCAATTAATTCACAGGGGAGGATGATTCCATTATTTTCTATGTCTACCCCTTCTATCAGTGCCAGCAGCATTTCTGCGCTTTGATGACCAATTTCAATTGTGGGGAGCTGAATGGTGGTTAACGGCACAGGTAGGTAGCTTGCGATCTCACGATTGTCAAAGCCGATAATGGAAAAATCTTGTGGGATCTTGAGACCCATCTCTTGTGCCGCGTTCAGGCATCCGGCTGCCATGAGGTCGTTCATGGCGAATACCGCTGAAGGGGGGGTGGGAAGATTTAGCAAGCATTTGATTTGTTGATAACCAGAAGTATATTCCCAATCTCCATAGCGGATGTACTCTTCTCGAACAGGAAGTCCAGCTTGTTCCATGGCGGCGTGAAACCCTTCCATTCGTTGGTGAGTAGGGAAGGAATCTGGGTGACCGGCAATTACTCCAATGTCCTTATGCCCATGATCAATGAGGTAATTGACCGCTGTTATGGTGCCTTTAAAGTTGTTATAGGTAACATAATGATCCTTATCTGATCCATGAGAGTAAGCGTAGACAAATGGTTTTTCAATGGGATCAACAATACCATTGAGGTGACGGTCGTGCAAGCCCACATAGATGATGCCGTCCACATGGGAGCGCAGCATCAATGAAACGCTGTCATTGATATACTCCCGATAGTCCAAGATTTGGTCATATTGGTTATATAACTTCTCCAGCATATGTAAATCTCTCAGAATCATCTGAAAGCCGTGTTCTTCTAATGTTTCCTCAACGCCATTCACAATCGCAGCAATCGGCAAACCGCGGATATCCTCTACGAGAACGCCGATGGTTAAAGTTTTTCCCATGCGAAGCGATTTCGCCAATGAATGGGGAACGTAATTCGTTTGTATTATTGCGTCTTTGATCCGCTGGGTGGTTTCATCACTGAGTTCTTTGGTGCCGTTAATCACGTAAGAGACCGATGCCGTGGATACACCGGCCAATCTTGCGACGTCCTTCAAAGTTGCCATGATAACATCTCTTTTCTAAGCCACAATTCATTAAAAATCACCATCTCATTATATGATTCAGATTTACATTTTGTCAATAATTTCGCGTAGTAGGTGGTTAAAGGATTTACTGTCACCCAATAAAAATAAGACTGGGAGTGAGACGAGAAGGAAAATAGGTATTGACAAAGCCGGAAATGTTTTATATAATCGAGTTGAAATAGGTTATTCGATTAACCATAAAGGAGATAGTCAACTTGTTGCAATTCATCCCAGTTTCCAATGTCAAAATAACAGATCAGATGTGGGTTCGTAAGTTATCGCTTGTGAGAGATGTGGTACTGCCTTATATGTGGGAAATTCTCAATGACCGAGTTGAGAATGCGGTGAAGAGTTATTGCATGGCTAACTTCCGTGCAGCAGCCGGATTATCAGAGGCAGGTTTTCATGGAATGGTTTTCACCGATTCCGATCTCTATAAATGGATTGAAGCTGTATCTTATTGTCTCATGACAGAAAGAAATGAGGATTTAGAAAACAAATGCGACGAATCCATTGAATTAATAGAAGCAGCACAACAATCTGATGGTTATTTGAATACTTACTTTACGATTGTCGCTCCAGAAAAGCGTTGGACCAATCTGAAAGAGGGTCATGAATTATACTGCGCTGGACATCTAATTGAGGCAGCGGTTGCTTATTATAAAGCGACCGGCAAGGATAAGCTGCTGAATATCGCTCTGCGTTTTGCCGATCATATCCAAGAAACCTTTGGAGAGACAAAACGACGTGGTTATCCGGGACATCCCGAAATCGAATTAGCCTTGATACGGCTATATGATGCGACCGGTGAAGAAAAATATCTGGAATTGGCGGAATATTTTATTGACGAGCGGGGGGTAGGTGATGATTTATTCGAAGCAGAAACTCGCTCTGAAGCTTATTCACAGATATTCCCTGAAATAACTCATTTCAAGACAGATTATTTCCAATCCCATGCACCCGTACGGCAACATAAATCGGCGAAGGGACATGCGGTGCGCGCCATGTATCTGTATTCAGCGATGGTTGACCTGGCGCGGATTAGACAGGACCCTGAATTAATAAATGCTTGCAAAAACCTTTTTGAGAACGTTATTCAACGCCAGATGTACATCACAGGTGGCATTGGTGCAGCCCGATTAGGAGAACGGTTTACGGTGGATTATGATCTGCCATCCGAGAGCGCTTATGCTGAAACCTGCGCTTCGATTGGTCTGATGTTGTTCTCTTCCCGTATGTGGCTTCTGAACGGGAAAAAAGAGAATTATGACATCTGGGAACAGGCTTTATATAATACGGTTCTTTCTGGCATGGGTCAGGATGGGCAGCATTTTTTCTATGTCAATCCGCTGGAGGTTGTGCCGGACGCAGTTCATAACAATCCTTCGTTATCGCATGTAAAAACAACACGGCAGAGATGGTTCAGCGTAGCTTGCTGTCCCCCTAATTTGGCACGGATACTGTCTTCACTACCAGGATATATTTACGCACTGGATGAGGATCGTTTGTTTATCACATCACATATTTGTTCGTCATTTACAAAAGGAGGATTATATGTAGATTTAACTTGCAAAGGGGAAACATATACATTGACGATTGATGGAAATCCCAGAGATGTCTATTTGCGAATCCCGCAGAACACAGAACTTCACTGTGATCAATGTCATACATCTCAAGAAGGGTACTTTATCCTTCATCATGAGGGAGGGAAGAAAAGTTATCATTACACGTTGACCCCCCGCGTGCAGATTGTGCGATCACATCCGAAGGTTTCGGCGACATCAGGAAAGATCAGTGTACAACGGGGATCGACCGTCTATTGTGCTGAAGAAATAGATAATTCAGCGCCGTTAAGTTCGCTCAGATTACCCGCAGATGCTGTGTTCATTGAAGAAAAAGTAGATTGGTTGCCTGATGGTATACCCCTTCTGAAGACCAAAGGTTTCCGCGTTTCGAAGGAGCGATGGGGAGACGATCTTTATAACTCTCAATCCTATGTATATGAACCCTGTGAAATCACACTTATTCCATACAGCCAATGGGGCAACCGTGGCGAAAACGAAATGAGTGTGTGGTTGACCGAGATAACTAACAATTTAAATCAATAAAAGACTAAGGAGTCAGTTTAGATGAAAAAGAGGAGATATCTATTTATATTCACAGCTTTGATGATTGTGCTAACGCTTTGCGCTGGCTGTGCCCAGGGCGGCGCGGATGCAACTGAAGAGGCGAGTGAAGATGTTGTAACCGAAGAACCATCGGAGGAAGAAACTTCCGTCGAGGAGGCTGAGACTGAAGAGGCTGAAGCGGAGGAGCCAGCGGGTGAAGTCACTGAGCTGGAAATCTGGTCATTCGTTGAAGGGCACCTTCAATTCTATGAAAAGATGGCAGGACTTTGGAACGAAGAAAATCCTGACCGACAAATAGAATTAGTGCCCACGCATTTGGATTGGTCAGCAATGCATGATAAACTTTATACTGCCTTGTTGGCGGGTGAAGGTGTGCCGGATCTTTCGGATGTTGAAATCAGCAAATGGCCTAATTTCATGGAAGGTGAAATTCAATTTCTAGATTTGACCAGCTATGCGGAACCCTATATAGATGATTTGGTGACATCACGTTTGGAAGTCTTCAGCAAGGACGGCGCGTTATACGGTGCACCCAGCCATATCGGTGCCACCGTGATGTATTACAATACCGAATTGCTCGAATCTGCAGGTATTGATTACACCACCATTGAGACCTGGGATGACTTTGAGGAAGCCCTGCGCACCTATCGAGATTCCACGGGAAATTACATGACCTATTGCGAAACCTATGGTGCATATTGGTTCACAGTTATGCTGGCTGAGATGGGCGTTGATTTGATTGATGAAGACGGCATGCCCCAACTCAACACAGAGGAAGCCCTGAGAGCCGTTAACCTGATTCGTAAGTGGGTCGATGAGGATCTGGTCGGTTTCATCGCTACAGGCAACGCTGACACGCCAGAAGGACAAGCTGCGGTTGCTAATGGGGAAGTCGCTGCATTGCCATATCCCTTATGGTACATGAGCCGTTTTACGAGCTACATGGATAATCTCTCAGGCAAGATTGCTATCGCAAAACTGCCTGTTTTTGATGAGAATTCCTATAAATCTGTAGGGTTAGGTGGTACGGGCACAGTGGTTTACAAGAACAGCGAGCATGCCGACCTGGCTGCTGAATTCATCACTTTTGCAAAACTGAGTGAGGTTGGCAGCACGAATCTTTGGACTGACCTTGGCTTTGACCCCATCAATAAGAAAGTATGGGAGAACCTCGAAGTGACCCAGGATCCCGGCAATAAATTCCTAGCTTATTTCCAAACCAATCCCTTTGATGTGCTGGCTGAAATCCAGGATGGCATCTTTGCCGTCAAGACCAAGCAAAACAGCGGTTTGATCAATGATTATCTTAGCAACACAACTTGGAACCGTATTTATGTCAACCTCGAAGATCCAGCCACGGTATTAGAAGAAACACAAGAAGAATTAATGTCTCAGTCAAATTAAGAAACTAGAGACATGGGGTAGGAAATGAAGCCCTTGTTTCGAAATTTTTTACAAGGGCTTCATTCCGTCCAATGAAGGAGAGAACTCTGGCACTCACAACGCAGGTTAAGCACGAGGAACACCATCAAAAGAAAAGCCTTTGGGATAAGCTGAACTCCCCGAAGGTTGCGCCTTATGTTTTTGTGCTGCCATTTGTCCTTATATTCATCATATTTTTTATTTATCCGATATTCAGTACAGTTGTGATGAGCTTCCAAAGCGTTAATATTGGGGATATTCAATTTGTGGGGCTCGACAATTACAGGATATTACTCAGCAGTTCAACCTTTCCCGTTGCAATTCGCAACAGCTTAATTTACACCGCTCTGACGCTGCTATTATTGATACCATTTCCAATGATCCTGGCATGCATGCTCAACAGCAAAGCCATGCGTGGCAGCAATTTCTTTCGTGCATTTTTGTTCCTGCCGATATTATGCAGTGTTGTTGTTGCTGGTTTGACCTTTCGCTTTTTGTTCAATGAGACAGACACCGGTTTGGTAAACAGCATCATCATTAATTGGTTCGGTGGTGAAAAAGTGCGTTGGTTAAGCCTGCGCTGGCCGGCAATGACCGTTATGGTGGCTTTGGCCTGCTGGCGCTGGACGGGGATCAATGTGATTTATTTCATGTCAGGGCTTAACAGTATTCCAGTGGAGCTTTATGAGGCTTGTGATATTGATGGCGCTAATGCCTGGCAACGATTTTGGTTCGTCACAGTGCCTTTATTGAAGCCCACCATCATCTACGTCCTGACGATCAGTATTTATGGCGGTTTGGCTATGTTTGCTGAAAGCCAGATGCTGTGGGGCGGGAAAACTTCTCCGTTGAATATTGGGTTGACGATTGTTGGCTTTATTTATCAGAACGGCATCAGCCATGGCCAATTGGGGCTGGCGTCCTGCGCGGGTTTGGTGTTATTGGTCGTCGTTTTAATCATCAACCTGATCCAATTACGTCTGACAGGTGTATTGGGAAAGGAGAAAGCCTAAAATGACCAGCCGTCGTCTCTTAGCTCATAAGCCTGGCCAACGAAAGATAACCGGTGTATTAATGGTTGTTTTTTTCATCATTCTTTCCGGGGTTGTGCTGGTCCCATTTGTTTCCATGATACTAACGTCTTTCAAGGACAGTAGTATGATCATTCGAAATGGTTTTAACCTCAATATTGATAAAGACATTCTCACTTTTGAAAACTATCGGTATTTATTCTCGGGAGATCATCAATATTTTAAGTGGTTTATCAACAGCATTTTCCTAACTCTCATTCAAACTGCCCTTACACTGATCATCAGCGCGTGGGTAGGTTATGGTTTTGCGTTCTACGATTTTAAAGGCAAGGACTTTTTATTTGTATGTGTGTTAGTTGTGATGATGATCCCCTTTGAAATCCTTATGCTGCCGCTATATCGGGAAATTGTCGCCATGAAATTGAATAACTCTTACCTGGGGATTATACTGCCCTACCTGGCTCATCCCACGGCGGTTTTTTTCTTCCGTCAATACCTAACAAGCATCCCTAAAGAGATCATTGATGCAGGGCGCATTGATGGTTGCTGTGAATACGGCATTTTCCTCAGGTTGATTTTCCCCATCATGCAGCCGGCTTTAGCTGCAATGGCTATTTTTGTGGGGATGTTCACCTGGAATAATTATCTCTGGCCTTTGCTAGTGCTGACCGACAGTGGAAAATTCACATTGCCGATTGGCCTCACCAGCCTGTTAAGCCCCTATGGGAATAACTATAAGTTATTAATCGCTGGCGCAGTGATGAGTGTGATTCCAATCATGATATTATTCTTTAGTGCGCAGCGACACTTTATTGAGGGCATGTCCACTGGCAGTGTCAAAGGATAATAGAATATGGCTGAACAAACCGTTTTACATCATGGGGAAGAATTAAATCAAGCCCATCTCATCGTGGACAAGGATTATGTCATTGACCGGGTGGATGAGCGTTTATTTGGCTCTTTTGTTGAACATCTGGGACGATCGGTGTACGGCGGGATTTTCGATCCTGGAAATACTTTGTCGGATGAAAACGGTTTTCGCCTGGACGTCATCGAGAAGGTCAAAAAGCTTAAAGTCCCGGTGATACGTTACCCCGGCGGAAATTTTGTGTCTGGATTCAATTGGGAGGATTCTATTGGTCCCCCTGAGGAACGTCCTAATCGGCTGGATCTGGCGTGGATGACAACTGAAACCAACGAATTTGGCCTTCATGAGTTTTACACATGGGCGCAAAATGTGGGCAGCGAGGTGATGTACGCTGTCAACATGGGCACCCGTGGCCCTGATGCGGCCCGAAACATCGTTGAATACGCCAATCATCCTGGTGGAACCTATTGGAGTGATTTACGAAAGAAAAATGGTGAGGAAAACCCGCTGGATATTAAGCTGTGGTGCATCGGTAATGAAATGGATGGTCCCTGGCAGATTTGCCAAAAGACTGCATATGAGTATGGGCGCAGCGCCAATGAAGCGGCAAAGGTGATGAAGTGGGTGGATCCTTCGATTGAAGTCGTTGCCTGCGGCTCGTCTGCCTATGATATGCCAACCTTTGGTGCCTGGGAGATGGAAGTTTTAGATCAGTGTTATGAGATTGTGGATTACATTTCATTGCATAGATATTATACAAACCACGATAATGACACTGCAAATTTTTTGGCAAAAAGTGTGGACATGGATGCCTATATCAAGACGGTGGCATCCATTTGTGACGCGATTGGTGACAAGAAGCATAGCAAAAAGAAGATCAACCTTTCTTTTGATGAATGGAACGTTTGGTATCACTCAAACGAGCAAGATAAAGAGGTTATCAAACAGAACCGATGGGGGCAGGCGCTTCCATTATTGGAGGATGTGTACACTTTTGAGGATGCGCTTATGGTCGGCAGCATGCTGATCACACTTTTGCGAAATTGTGACCGAGTGAAAATTGCCTGCCTGGCTCAACTGGTCAATGTCATTGCACCCATAATGACCAGTCAGGTAGGTTGTTGGGCACAGACGATTTATTGGCTATTTTTACATGCTTCGCAATATGGGCGGGGGAGGGCGCTTCAGCCAATCATTGACGCGCCGCGTTATGATTCGAAGGATTTCACGGATGTACCTGTATTGGATGCGGTTGCTGTGTTGGGGGATGATGACACCCTCACCTTATTTGTTGTGAATAAATCCTTGACGGAGAATTTGTTGCTATCTTGCGACTTGCGGGCTTTCCAGAGTATTGCCTTCAAAGAGCATATCGTCCTGCACCATGAAGATGTGAAGGCGGTGAACACCGAAGAACATCCCAATACGGTCGTGACTGAGGCTGGGGGAGGGTGTCAATTAGAAAGCGGGTATTGGAAAGTCCAATTACCCGCGTTGAGTTGGAATGTGGTCAGGTTTTCATTAAAGGAAGAAAATTAGCAGTAACCTCTGTTTAGATAGGAAGTGGGGCGATCACGGACGAAGAGGTGAACATCCAGGTGACGATGAGGGCGTTGAGGATAGCACCTGGATAAATTTTGCCCGTCGCTTCGTATAGGTAGCTCATTTCAGCACCCAGGCTGTGTCCACCCAGGCCGCAGCGGTCTGCATCCACATAAGGCAGTGACTGCAGGTACTCAAATGCCATGTCTGCGCCATAAGTGGGGTCAAAGCCGGATTTATCCTCAGAGAATTGGTTTTGCGAATTGCCGCTGCCCAGGGTGTCCAGCGTGATCGCCACAAATCCCCGAAGCGCCAATTCAATGCCGTAGGGGTCCGAGGTTCCTCGGTTGTTCTGATATCCGTGCAGGTACACCACACCGGGAGCTGGATTATCCTCACCGGCATTAGGAGGTCGGAAGAGCTTTCCCCGAACCATCAGACCGTTCTTGTTCTAAAAGGTTATGTTGCTGACCTCCACGGTGAACCAGTTGGTCATGGCAGCATAGGCAAGGACTTGTGCGACAAGGGTGATGGCAGCGAGTGGCTCTCAATGGGATGGTTCAGCGCATGTTGAATAGCGGATTTTTCATCTAGGACTGGAGGGCCTTCACGGACGAGGAAAATATCTGCATTATCTGGTACATCTATAGTTAATCCATCCCGACCGTAATCCATTTCAATCTGCAAAGGCATCCTCTTAGTTGAATAGATGACCTTATAATCAACATCAATATATGCATAACTTTAACTGTTTAATTAGGGATATTGGTCTTGACACAAGATTCACACTATTTAGACAAAGTAATTTATTTCCTTCTTATAAGCCTAACCTATGGCTAAATATTGTATAATTTTGTTGAAGCAGGTGTGTTAATAAATGTGTAATGCTGAAGATCATTGGAGTTATACCGAATGAAAGTCTTAGCTGTAGACCCAGGCGACAAACGCCTTGGCCTGGCGATCAGCGATCCAACTGGGACGATTTCGCGGCCTTTATGCGTCATTGAGCACGAGGCCAGGGCAATGGACGCGCAAAAGATCGTAAAAATCGCTGAACAAGAAAGCGTCAGGTTGATCGTAATAGGGTGGGCGCTGGATTCGGAGGGTGAAGTGGGCTACCGCGCTCGTAAATCCAAACGGCTGGCAGATGCGGTTCAGGATTTGACCGATGTGCCCGTGAGGATGTGGGATGAAAGCGGCACAACCCAGGCTGCTATTCAGAGTAGAATTGATATGGGCGTCGGCAGGAAGAATCGCCAAGGACATTTGGACGATGTGGCTGCCAGCATTCTCTTGCAGGATTTCTTGATCGCTAATGAGGAACTCGTTAGGAAAGAAGATTAAGGCTATGAATAAGGATAATAGACGATCGTTATTTCTTCTCTTTGTGTTAATCCTCTTGGCTGTGATTGCAGTAGGATTCCTGACGGGATTTTTCACCATTAAAGACATTGTTACACAGAAGTTTGGACGAGCATCATCGGATTTGACCTTGACACAACAGATCATTTTCCCGTTCGAGCTGTTTTTTAACCGTGATAAATTAACTGGATCATTAGACGCGGCTGGTGAGGATCAGGTTTTTGAAATAAATCAGGGCGAATCTGTTTCCATGATGTGCCTTCGCTTGGAAGGTGCTGGATTGATTGAGGATGCCGAGTTATTACGAACCTATTTGATTTATACGGGTCTGGATCGGCATATTCAGGCTGGGGAATACCGATTGAATCCGGTCATGTCGCCCGTACAAATTGCCGCAGAGCTTTTGGATGCGACACCTGAAGATGCAATTGTCACTATCCTTCCTGGTTGGCGGATTGAAGAAGTGGGGGAGAATATCGCTGCTAGCGGTTTGGATATCGGCGCTGAAGAATTCATCCAAGCGGCTTATTCTCCATCTCCCGAACTTCTTTCAATTCTGCCGGTGGAATCATTGTCATCCTTGGAAGGTTTTCTCTACCCCGGCACTTATGTTTTCCCACGGGAAACAGATCTTAATACAGTCCTTGAGACAATATTAGCTGCATTTTCAGAGAATGTGGATGTGACGCTTGTGGACGGTTTCGAGAGACAGGGGTTAACAATTCCTGAGGTGATCACTCTGGCATCCATTGTGGAAAAAGAAGCTGTATTGAACGATGAAAAGCCCTTGATATCCTCCGTATTCTATAATCGCTTGGAAGTTGGGATGCGTCTTGAGACGGACCCCACAGTTCAGTACGCACTTGGTTATCAGACAGAGACCAGCTCCTGGTGGAAATCACCGCTGACCGGCAATGACCTGGCTGTCGAATCACCCTATAACACCTATATTTATTTTGGGCTCACGCCAACGCCGATTTGCAATCCGGATCTAAGTTCGTTGCGGGCTGTGTCATTCCCTGCTGAGACCCCATATTTCTATTTCAGATCGGCTTGCGATGGATCTGGGCGGCATAATTTCGCCATTACCTATGAAGAACATCTTGATAATGCCTGTGAGTAATGGAACAGAACACCAGGAGTCCTTATGGCTGTTTTAGGTATCGATATTGGCGGTTCTGGTATCAAGGGTGCCCCAGTTGACCCTGAAAACGGAGCACTTCTGGAAAAACGCATCCGGATTCCAACACCGGTGCCGGGGAATCCAAAACAGGTGATGAGGGTGATCCAGTGCATCGTGAAGGAATTTAATTGGGAAGGTAAAATCGGTGTGGGTTTTCCAGGCGTCGTAAAGCGGGGTGTGATTGAGACGGTCGCTAATATCAACAGCGACTGGGCTGGTGAAAACCTTGTCACCCTGATTGAGGATGCCATGGATTGTTCTGCAGTCGTCTTGAACGACGCGGACGCAGCCGGTTTAGCCGAAATGCGATTTGGCATCGGAAAAGAATATTCGAATGACTATGTATTATTTTTGACCATTGGCACAGGGATAGGCTCAGCGTTTTTTGTGAAAGGTGAATTGTGGCCAAATTCTGAGCTGGGTCACCTGAAGGTGCGCGGAAGGGATGCTGAACATCGGGCGGGAGAAGGTGTTAGAAAGGAAAAAGAGCTCTCCTGGAAGGAATGGGGATCGCGTCTTCGGGAAGTCCTGAAGTTGTATGATTTCTTGTTTAATCCAGATGTGATCATTCTTGGCGGTGGACTGAGTAATAAATTTGAAAGGTATGAAACCTACCTTACGAAGATCAACGCTGAGGTCATCCCGGCGAAATTGCGCAATCAAGCGGGTATTATCGGCGCGGCAATTGCTGCTGATGAGTCCACCAATATTAATTAAATGAAAAAGGTTGGTGTAAACCACCAATCCGTTTTGTATTTGATTATATTAGTTACTCATCAACGCATCGTATCCTGTGCCCTCTTGGAAGTAATCGTAATTCGGCTGGATATCTTTAGTGAGGTCAACTTCTTCGTCTGGCTTGAGAGTGCGGGTGTGATCTAGGTGGACCTCATTCCCCTCATAATCGTGACCATCATAGGGCTGATCAAAACCAGGCATGTCCTTCGGCATGGACTGCACTTCGCCGCCCATGGCTATATAGGCTTCAGGGACTTCGTCTTCGGGAAAAATGGCATTGAAAGGACATTCAGGGATGCACGCACCGCAATCAATGCACGTGTCAGGATCGATATAAAACCATGGCCATTGGTCTTGGGGCTTACCCGGGACGATACACTCCACCGGGCATACGGTAACACAGCTGCCTTCCCGTACACATAAGCTGGTGATAATGTGAGTCATAGAATTCTCCCAATCTCGAATTTAGGAGATTGTAGCCTTGGGGGTAGTCTTTGTCAAGCTGAGGGGATGCGTTACAATTAGACCTTATGAGCGCCGAACATGAGTCGAAGAAAAATTATCAACCCATAATTGCCTCCAGCCTGGGTATTTTATTTGTGTCAACGGCGTCGATTTTCATCCGTTTTGCACAAGATGAAGCATCATCCATGATGATTGCATCGGGCAGGCTGCTCGTTGCCAGTCTTGTTCTCCTTCCATGGGCGCTTGCCAAGCATCGGCAACAATATCATACGTTGTCCTCAGGCGATATTACGAAAGGTGTCCTTTCTGGTCTTTTCTTAGCGCTTCACTTCACCTGTTGGATTACATCTTTGGAATATACTTCCGTGGCAAGCTCAGTTGTTTTGGTCACAACGACGCCATTATGGGTGGCGATCTTCTCACCCTTGGTGTTGAAGGAATCCATCCGCAAGTCTGTGATTATTGGACTGATCATCTCAATAACCGGCGGGGTGATCGTTGGTCTGGGCAATGCCTGTGAATTTATAGACGGTCAGCTTATCTGCCAGGAGCAAATCTTCAGTGGAAAAGGGATGTTGGGGAATCTGCTGGCGTTAGTTGGCGCTTGGATGGCTGCCGGGTATATGATGATGGGGCGCCAATTGCGCAAGAAACTCAACACAATCACTTATGCCGCCTTTGTTTATGGCATAGCAGCGTTATTATTGGTGAGCGCTGTCCTGTTACGCAGAGAATCAATATTTTCTTATCGCGGTGAGACTTATCTTTGGATTCTCGCCTTAGGGCTCATCCCACAGTTATTGGGACATTCCCTGTTTAATTGGTCTTTGAAATATATTTCTGCTGCTTATGTGTCTTTAACCCTATTAGGAGAGCCTATTGGTACGATCATTTTGGCGTTGATCTTTCTAAAAGAAAGCCCCACACTTCTAGAAGGCGTGGGGGCTGTTTTAATTCTCATTGGGATTGTCGTGGGTTCATTTGGCAGGACCAGGCATGCTAGTGCGGCATGACCTGACCTTTTATCTCCTCCATCATCGCTTTATGAATAGCTTCTTTTTCATCCTTCGGTAAACGACCATA
>Ga0307431_1001218_pt1 | contig 15236 bp, 18 predicted proteins | sample SalMarWE160170MG_FD_202155 | JGI IMG/M metagenome (GOLD analysis project Ga0307431, IMG submission 202155) | Salt marsh sediment microbial communities from the Plum Island Ecosystem LTER, Massachusetts, United States - WE1603-170 | ecosystem: Environmental > Aquatic > Marine > Intertidal zone >...
CGAGGAAAGCGCTATGCCTTTGATACTGAAAATCTCCCCCTGCTCGGTAAGATTCAACGGCTTCAATTTCCCCAGCGGCTCAACTCTAACTTCTATAATCCCACCGCCTCTTGGCACATAGCCAGGACGGATTATGTCAAGTTCAGTTCGGACACCCATTCGCTTTAGAAGCGGAAGTAAAACAAACTTCATATGATAAGCCGAAGGGGCAAAATCCTGAAATAGCCCGCCTTCCAGCCTGAATTTGGAGGGCTTTCGGGCAAAGCAAGCCAGAGGCAAAAGCGTCTGGGCTATCATGGTGGTTGAGCCCGCCGTCCCTATGTCCCAGCTATGCTCTCCTCCATTGAACCTTCCTCCGGGTGTGTAGGTAATCTCCTTAGAGCCCACCGCAGCATTTTCCACCATGCCATGGCACATCTCCTGGCAAGCCTGCACCACTTTAAGATGCTGCGCCCTCAGCCCTGGCTTATCCCTCCCGGCCCTGATATTTTCTATCTTTATTTCCTCACCCAGCAGGCTAGCCAGTGCCACAGAATAGCGGACTATGGTTCCACTTCCCGACTTCGCCCCACCATCTATAGTTATCATATTGAGACGATATATTTATGTTCTGAGTAAGCAAGTCGGTAGCTTTACCGTTCGCGGTAGGCTTTTCTACGATGACGAACATAATAGATGGTCACTAGTTTCGTCTTAGTATCTACTTGGTAGACCACCCTGTAATCCCCAACTCGAATCCGATAATCTCGTTCTGAGCCTCGAAGTTTACGGCATTGTGATGGAAATGGATTATCTACAAGGGACTCGATGGCTTGAATAACCCTAGGAATTTGCTGGAGGTCAATTTTCCGTAACTCACGTTCTGCCGAACCCTTCCACCGAATTTCATAAAAGCCCATCTTTTTTAAGTTTCTTTTTAAGTTCTTCAAAGGCTATAGTAGGCTCATCTCGACGTTCAGCAATAATCGCCAGGTCATGTATATCTTCTAGAAGCTCCTCATATTCCTCAACTGGGATAATTACCGCTGTTTTTTGCCCTTTTTCATCTATAACATACTGTTCTCGGAATTTTGCCACTTCATCCTCCTATTGGATTTTCAACAATTGATTTCGTATAGCCCAATCAGTATAGACTATGCGACTCAACGCCCGTAATCGCCTGCTCAAAGGGAACAACCTCATCCCCAGAAGCTTTAGCTGCATCATAGGCACGGATGGACTCCAGCTCCTCAAGTTGCTCAAATAAGCGTTGATAATCTTTCATATTAAGCACCACTCCAATGCGATTGCCATTGTCGTCTACAAGATATCGTTCTTTAATGTTCCTCACTTTTAGCTCCTCCAGCTTATGAATTCTACCATTGCTGAAATTCGAATGCCAACTACGAGTCTCTTTCTTCAGTCAGTCTTCTTAAAGAAGTTCTTTCTGGAGCCCCTTCATAACCAGGAATTTACCCAAACACCTCCAGGCTTCACCGCAACTTAGTGCACAGGAAAGTTGTTTTTGTGCTGGCTAATTTATTACCGCCGAAATCCCCACACCAGTTTCCCCAGACCTACCCTTTTTTGAACGCTTCCGGTCAACAACCTATCCGAATTGAAAATGCGAACCGCTACCGCTATCATTATTGCCGTGAAAACTGCTGTATAAGCAATACCGCCGATTACCAGCGAATAATCGTCCATCATAAGAGCCCGCATAGCCATCATAGGGTGGGAAAAAGGTATGGCAAACACAAGAATTCTTAAGACGACGGGAATGGTATCGAAATCTTTAAACATGGTTATGAACATGGAGATCATAGCCAGGGCAGTTATCGGGAAGACCAGTGCCTGGGCACTTCTGTAATTCTTGGCAAATGTTCCCAGAACTATACATAGTGAAAGCCCGGCTAAAAGAGCTACGAATAACGAAATCCCTACCAATAAATAATCTTGCATGCCCATGGCCAACCCAAAATCTGCCAGATTTATATCTGAAATCTGGAATGAACTCATGTAGCGTGAAAATCCAATCATATAGATAGCTGCCATTATCATCCCCACCAGGGCGCTACCGACCATTTTGCCGATTACTATATGACTTCTCCTTACGGGCAGGGTTAACAATGTCTCCAGGGTTTTGTTTTCCTTCTCCATGCCCATCGAAGATATTACGGAAGCCCCGGCCATGATTATGAGCATCATTACTACAACCGGAATAACTATCGATTGTGAACTTAGTATATTGCCCAATTGACTTGACGATAGCCCTTCTATCTCCTTTCCCTTGAAAAATGTGGTTTCAACTCTTGTCGTCGGGGCCAAGACGAGGGCTGGATCAAAGGAGCTATCTTCTTGTATCAGTGTCTTCGATATCTCCTGGTTCACTGCTTGGATAAGCCCTTCAACTACACTTGAAGATATGGAGTCCAGCATCCCCGCCCCTTTCATTATCCAGTAAATTTCTATTTCCCCGGGATGATTGGCATAAATGTTCTGGCTGAAGTTTTCAGGTATTACCAGAAGCGCAACTCCATTTTCTTCCCTTACTTCTTCCAAGCCTTCTTCAGCATCACTGCCATCATAGATAACCTCCGCCTTCTCGATAAGAACGGACATGGCTATATCAGAAAAATCGCCATCGTCCATATCCACGATTCCTATGACTGGCTTCTCCTCCATGGTTTCCCCGATGCTGCCAATCGATTGCCCCACAAATGCAAACACTATGGCAATAACTATTATTGGGATCAGGGTCGCAAGGGTAAATAATTCCTTGAATTCTTTCTTTATTATGTTGCCAATCATTTTATTGCCTTAACAAAAACCTCTTCTATATTTCCGGCGTCATATTCCTTTTTGAGTTCCGCGGCAGTCCCGCTGGCGACTATTTTCCCATCGTTTATCAAAGCGATGCGGTGACATAAGAGCTCCACCTCAAGCATATTATGTGAAGACAATAAGACTGCCACTCCTGCCTCGACTGAGCTATTTATTATCCTCCTCACCTCTTGAGCATTTACCACATCCAGACCAGAGGTAGGCTCATCTAATATCGCCAATCTCGGGTTTACCATTAAAGCTCTGCCCACGAGCAAACGCCGTGTCATTCCCTTGCTGTATGTATCAACTTTCTCATCTATTCTCTTCCCCAAATTGCTTATCTCCAATCCTCTCTGGACCATATTCTGGAATTTCTCTCCCTCGCCAAAGAATTTGGCGATGAAATTCAGGTAATCTTTGCCCGTGAGATTTTTATAGGCGCCAGCCTCTTCGGGCAAATAGCTTATTATCTTTCTCACCTCTCCCGCCTCTTTAGGAAGTTCGTAGCCAAAGACTGTTACCGAGCCAGAGGTTATTTGAAGCAGTGTGGCAACAACTCTCAGTGCGGTTGTCTTTCCCGCACCATTAGGACCTATTAGACCAAATATCTCCCCTTCGTTTACTTCAAAAGAGATTCCATTTATTGCTCTGAAGTTCCCATAGTCCTTGACCAGTTCTCTAACTTCTACCGCTTTCATTTATCTCACGTATCGCAACAGTTAAAGGAGGTTCTTGCGAAGCAAAAATTTCTGGTGAGTACCATCACACACGAACCTTCTATGCTGTGTTAGGCGATGCAGTGGGAGGCTTATCTTTAAGATGAAATCCCACCCCCTCCACCTTCGCTAGTCTTTCCGCTTTTCCATCCTGTTTTTCCTTCAATCGAAATGCTATTAGGAGCGTTTAATATTTTCCTCTCTAACTGGCAAACTTCACTAAAAATACAGTACCTGTCACCTCTGAAAATTAACCTATCTTGTAGGATTAAACTCTCTAATTTCTTCTCCGCTACTTCTTTCTCTGGTGGACAAAAACGTTTGTTTGGCCGACAGGCTATCTTGCCAAGTCTAAAGATTAGGTAATCCATTGATGCTGGTGTTGGGGGTCTATGATTATTAGAAATCTTGCCCCATTCTTGCCATACCTTTCTCCATGCTCCGCGGTTTAGGCTATCCACCAAAGAATACTGATAACAGAAAACATCCAAGAAACTTGCCAGTAAAGGGATGCGAAATTGGAGAATCCCGGTTCTCAAAGCCACTCTCATAGTGTTCTTATCACTCATCACGTCCAATTTCTCTATGTTCCTTCTGTATTTCCACACTCCTAAATCAGCCATATCTCTTAAGAACATATGAGCCTTCTTCGTAGAAAAGCCGTATCGTTCTTCAACTGTCAGCGCCTTAACAATCTCGGCTACATCTCCATCATGAACCTCATTGATTTTGTATGCCGATGAGTCATACTTCTCTACTAATAACGTTGCGGAATTCAGCATCCATGGTTTACGTTTATCTCTCTGTGATTGGGCACCTAGAAAATTGAGTAGTTCGTCTACCAACAAATCATTGTTCTTTACTTTCTTAGGATTGAAGCAGTCCGGGTGCCTCTTATAAAACTCAAAGGGGTTACTTCTGGCGTGAACATCAATATTGAAATCCTGAATTGCAGTAAAGAATCTTACATTGGCGATTTCCTCTTTCGTCAAATCAAGGGTATTCAACTGAACCTTAATGGTGTTATTTTTATAAATATCTTCCAACACTGTGGCTACTGCTAAACACTCTCCATTCGGATTAACCTTCGGAGACAATACCTTTTCATGGTTTTCTTCCCAGTATTTGTGAAATTCAGAGATATATTCAGGTGGCAGAGTGGCTTTTTTCTGGTAGAAAAACTTATTAATTCCATTCAATATTTTTGCTGCCAATTCATATTCATCAGTGCCTTTGAATTTTTCGGGTTCAAATCTTAGCCCACAATGCTCTGAAAGTTTTTCGAGAAAGATGAGAAAATTAGACATATTTCCCCACCATATCAAATTTTTTCCAACCTCTGATTCTCATAAGATACCTTGTCATATCGGTTACCATATTGTCAGAAAGCCACCTTTCGGATATGAAGCAATATTCAATATCTTTGTTTTCTAGTGTTTCAACAACACTCGCAAACGCCGATTCCTTGTAATTTCCACTTGTTATAAGAAGCACTTTGTTGATATCTGTTAAATCAAATTCAAGTTCCTTGGGTATGACCCATTCGTTCTCAAAAAGAGGAACTTCATCATAATATTTTCTAATATCGCTTGAACTTCCGTAATTTTTGGGAGCAATTGACTTGTTTTTTCTGTAAAGTGATACTGCGTCAAACTCAAAAATAACATTTCCAAAGAATGCAACGATTCCTTGGGTTATTCTGTCTGATAAGGATATAAACCCGTTTTTTGTTTTACATATTGAATCGCCCTTGTTTGCAATAATTTTCTGCTCTTTGAGTATTAAAGGTGCATTCTCCAAAAAGGTTGTATGGTAAAGTACAGGTGTCAATTTTGACTTCTTCCACCTTTCATTTATTACACTCAAATTATCCATTCTTATCACCTGTTTTTTCATAAACAAGTAAATACTGGTAACTTATCTTCAAGTATTCATTTGAAGTTTGAATTTCTGCATCTTGTTCTTTTTGTGTAACAACCACAATCTCTTTTAACCATAAGTCGCCTGTCGCGAGTAGATCTACTACTATCTTTTCAGCGGAAGGTTCTATATACCCATTTATTCTGACATCTTGCGTCTGGATCACAAGAAACCCGTCCTTGCTTAATTTGGACAAGTCTCGATTTATAATTTCTTTTATTCCGTGTAAATAAGACTTAATATTTGAATGAGCGGGTCTATTGTTCAAAAATGGTGACTTAATAAAAAGCAATCTTTTATCCTTTTGTCCCCTTGTCGCGATAGAACATATTTCATTCTCAGAATGAGAGATAAAGCTTGTAGTTGAATATCCTTTCCCATTTGAATATCTATCAATCACATTCTTATTTAAACGCTTTTCAAAATCTTTCTCTGGTAATGTCCATACTGTTGTGGTTTCAAGACCGTCTAATCTCCTCTTTAATGCTGGTTTCGCCAAGGTTGGGAAAACCAAACCATAATCCGTCTCTCTTTCTCTGACGCTTGAAAGGGCAGGTGACTCAGGCTTCTCAAAAATTGGTAGATACTCGTGGGCTAAAAGAAGAAAATTGTATTTTATGCTGTTGTCATACCAAAATCCTGTAGTCTTACAGTTATGTTGTCTCTTGATAACCAGCTCTCTCAATTTGAAGCCTGAATTCAAATAAACATTTATGAGTTTAAAGCCTAATGGAATTACATGTTTTTTTCTCCGTGTGTCTCCTATCAATATGGCACATTGTCTACCCGGTTTTAGCACTCTGAAACTTTCCTTTGCAACCTTTGACATCTCTTTGAGAAATTCGTCTATATCAAAAAACGATAAATCACTTTCTTTAGAATCCGTATAATGGATGATATTTGCATAAGGGGGATGAGCACAGATTAAATCTATGGAGTTATCCTGCAAGAACGATAAATCTCTGGCATCGCCAACCGACAGCTCCGGCTCGTAAATCCCCAAACGGCTATTTTCGTCAATCAAAGCTAATTGCTGCGATTCTAGGCTAAAATCTACATTTCCCCTTGCCAGTTCAACAGCTTTCTCGTTAATATCAAAGGCTATGCACCTTCTCCCCAGTAATTTCGATTCTACAGCAGTTGTTCCCGCACCACAGAAATAATCTAAAACTAATTCGCCAGGTTTTGAATATTTGAGAATCACATTTCGAGGAATATAGGGAGACCAATTGCCTCTATATTCCCCACTATGAGTTGCCCAGTTACCCCTCTGTTTAAAGCTCCAGACTGTGGTTTGCTCCTCATTAAAATCTTTTGGGTGAAGTGTTTTTACTTTTTTTGAAGCCTTGAAAGCACTGATGTTGACTCCTTGTGACTTAGTAATGAGCCGCTCAATATATCTAAATGTAACTCCATATTTCTGACCGATTTCCAAGTCAGGAATTCCTCTTGCCTTTTCTTGCAAGATTGTCTCTTGGAGCTCTTTCTCAGTTCTGAAGCTTACCTTTGGATTAGCCACTGCATTCTCTTTGTTAACATAAATAAATCCACCATTTCACTTAACTTTAGTATATACGAAATTCGTTTTTTGGTCAGTAGTCTATGCGTCGAGCAATGGGGCACAGCCCCTTGTGTCAAAACTGCGATGCCATTAAGGTAAACGCTGTTGTATAATATCCCTACGATAACAGATGCCTAGCTCGGGACAGAGGACGGGGATTGCTAATTTGCCTTTGCATTATGGCAAGGTGCCGCCGTGGCTGTTCGGACGGATGTGCCAGCTTGCCCGGGAGATTACCATTGTTACGGTAACGGAGTTTGGCACCGGGGAGATGCTGCGCCGTCTTTCCGACCCCTTCTGGTTTCAGGCTTTCGGCTGCGTCCTGGGCTATGACTGGCATTCCAGCGGCGTTACCACCACCGTCTGTGGCGCTATAAAAGAAGGAATGCGAGGGCTGGAAAGAGAGCTCGGCTTATTTGTCGCCGGGGGCAAGGGCCGGACTTCACGGAAAACTCCTCTGGAGATAGAAAACACCGGGCATCTGCTGAAGGTAAATCCATCGTCCCTGGTTTATGCCAGCCGGATGTCAGCCAAGGTTGATAGTTCCGCCCTCCAGGACGGCTATCAACTCTATCACCACAGTTTCTTTTTTACCAAAGATGGCTCCTGGGCAGTCATCCAGCAAGGTATGAATGAGGTTAACCACTATGCGCGGCGCTATCACTGGCTGGGAGAGAAAGTCAGCGATTTTGTCTGCGAGCCCGAGGCGGCTATCTGTTCCCAGGCCAGAGGCGAGGCATTGAATCTGGTAGCTCTGGAGAGCGCAAAGGTGAGGGATGTCATTGCCCGGGTTGCTGCCGAAGAGAAGCCAGATAAAATCGTCGGCCAGCTAAACAAGCTAAAGACCTTAAACCTGCCCCGGCGAGCTTATATCAGCCTGGGAGATATTCACCCTGACAGGCTGAGCAAGATTTTCCTCATAGCTTATGAACACAAGCCGCAGGACTTTGAATCGCTGCTAGCCCTTGAGGGCGTAGGACCCAAAACGCTTCGCGCTTTGAGTCTTATTTCAGAGTTGGTTTATGAGACACCGGTCAGCCTGCGCGACCCGGCAAGCTACAGCTTTGCCCACGGCGGCAAAGATGGCCATCCTTATCCTGTGGACAGAAAGACCTACGATAGCAGCATCCAGTTTCTGACACAGGCGGTGGACAAAGCTAAAATTGGAGACAGAGAGAAGCTCGAAGCCTTCAGGCGCCTGCAGGCTTGGGGGGTGAAATAAGAGCACTCGCTGTCACCCTCACCTTACTCCTCTCCCATCAAGGGAGAGGCAAGGGAGAGAAGTTGGCGAGCTTTTTACCACCTCCCATTGAGGGAGATGAGATTGCTTCGGCCCGATAAATCGGGCCTCGCAATGACAGGGGGGTCAAGGGAGAGGGGATTTGGCTCGTAATGACAGGGTGATTCGAGGGAGAGGGGATTTGGCTCGTAATGACAGGGTGATTCGAGGGAGAGGGAATTTGGCTCGCAATGACATAATGAAGTTATTCCCCCGACAAGATACTATAATAATAAGGTAGCACAATGAGTGAATTTGACATCGCATCTTATGTTTCCCATATTGAGGCGAACCGTTCGGTCAAGGATGCTTTAATGCAAAGCCTAAAGACGCGCCGACCTCCATATCGCATCTCCGTAACCGACTTACTCAACCTCAAACAGGCTTACTTCAAGAGAAAGTATCCTGAAATCGTTCCGCCTCTGGAGAAACAGCAGCTTATGTGGGCCGGCACCGGCTTTCACAAGACCTTCGGCTCAGCCGTATCCAGCGAAGAATACCTGGAGCAATTTGTAGAAGCTGAGGGCATTGTGGGCAAGATTGACATCTACGAAAAGATTCCCGTAGAGGTTAAGACCACCTCCACGCCTGTAGACACGAAGGATTTATTGAAATACAGGCCAAATTATATCGAGCAATTGGGCATGTACTGCACTATGGTCAATGCCCACGAGGGAGAAATTATCATTTATCAGCGCCAGGGAGAGGAATCGCCCTCAACTTCCCCTTTGCTTGTATATCACGTTAATTTCCCGGACCTGGAAGCAATTCGGGAGGAAATGCGGCGGAGACGAGACCTCCTGGTACAAGCGCTCATTTCCAACGACCCCAGTAACCTTCCCATTTGCCCCTGGTTCAACAAGCACTGTGATTACTCGCAGGTATGCGACTGTGCAACCACATCGGTGCCAGCATCGCACGAGATAGCTGAGTTAGCCGGGGAAATCTACGTCGATAGCACAACTTGCGCACAACTCCTCAGCAAAATGACTGGGTCTCAACCATCCCAACTGTTTGGCATCAACGATATTGTTTTCCCCCGCAAAGCATATTTTGAGCGCCTTAAGCTGAGTGAAGAGGTCCGGGAAGAGAAGGGAGAGTATCTTCGTTCCATGGATGAGCGTGGCTTTCTCGATGCCCTCCGCGATTCATTACGCTACGGTGCCCCAGGCGAAGCGCAGAGGATTCCCGTGAAGCATGCGCCACTAGCCGACCTGGTCCAAATCTGGCAGAACTTGCCCACCATCCTGCGCGACCCAAAATTTTCTTCACTGGTGGAAAGGGAACGTTTGCCCAGAGCATTCCCTCATTACTTCCTCCGCCTGGGATTTGACTGTGCCTTAACAGAGAACACAAAAGGCAGGCTGCTGCTCTACTATGTTAAAGTTCCCAAAGAGGATGCCAAGCTGATGGTCTATGATGTAAAGTTCAGGAATTTGAATGCTGTTAAAGCTGAAGCATTACGCCGGCTCGAGCTTTTGGAAAAGGCGACATCACCACTGCAGCTTCCCAAATGCCCTTCATGGATGTGCCCTTATTGCGACTACAGGCTTGAATGTGGCGAGGCTTAGCATAGGTGTAAATTTGAGAGGAGTTTGCTCTGCCGAATGGCTCGGGAGGGAACCTCCCATGAAGCTATTGGAAGTTGAGCGCATTTGCGAGTATAATCCTCACAGGAGGTGTTGATATGGCAGTGCAAATCTTTACTGCAGTTCTTCATAAAGAGGAGGATCTATACGTTGCGGAGTGTCCCGAAGTTGGGACAGCTAGTCAGGGGTACACAGTTGAAGAAGCCATCGCCAATCTCAAAGAGGCGACAGAGTTATACTTGGAAGAATTCCCCCCACCTGAAGTCACTCGACCTTTGGTAACGACTTTTGAGGTGGTTGTCCATGCCTGAACTGCGTCGGGTGTCAGGGCAAGAGGCCATCCAAGCGTTGGAAAGGCTGGGATTTGTGCAGATGCGTCAACGTGGTAGCCATGTTGTGCTCAAAAAGCAGACACCTGAAGGTGAAGTAGGCTGTGTTGTGCCACTACACCGTGAACTAGCGATTGGGACACTACGCAGCGTTCTGAAACAGGCTAAAGTTACGCCTGTTGAGTTCATGGAGAACCTTTAGCCATTGATGATCGAACATCAGATAAAACGGACTTGTGTTTGCTTGATTTCGTCGGCCTAAAAATTGGAATCGAAGAAGTACTCGGTAGGAAAATTGATTTGCTGGAGTACAGCACGATGAAACTGGTCGTTAAAGAAAAAGGATATTGAGCGAACACGTAGTTATTTTATGAAAAACAAAGGATTGGGGAGGTGAGCAATGAATTGGTTGGACATAGTCATAATAGTTGTGGCAGTTTTATTGGGTATCGTGGGCTTGCGGCAAGGAATTATCAGGACAGTATTTGGTATTGCCGGGTTAATAGGTGGCATAGTTTTAGCCGGGCGCTATTACGGCGGGCTTGCGGCAGTACTTTCTCCCTCCGGTGCTACCTGGGCCAACATAGCTGCTTACGCCATCATCTTAATAGCTACTTTAATTGTAGCTGGTGTGGTTGGCTGGCTCGTAGCCAAGCTGGTTCACATCGTCATGCTTGGTTGGCTGGATAGACTTGTGGGCTGTGTCCTCGGCGTCATTATAGGGGGCCTGTCATGCGCTGCCATTCTCGCTATTGTCGGTAAGTATTACCCGGGCACGGAGGCAGTTATTAGTCAATCGGTAATAGCCAAATTCTTGATGGGAGGGTTCCCCTTGTTATTAGCACTTCTGCCCAAGGAATTTGATTTCATCCGCGACTTCTTTATTACGAGCTAGCATATAATCACTCCCTAAGAACTTCATCAAATATCTTCTTGAATTCCTTCTTAGACTTGTACCCAAGCATTTGCTTAACAGGGCGACCGCCTTTAAATATGAGTATAGTGGGGATGGCAGCTATGCTATACGTGGTAGCCAAAGGAGTATTCGATTCTACATCTACTTTAGCGAAGCCTATTTTACCATCATATTCATTCGATAATTCCTCCAGAACAGGAGCAGCAGCTAGGCAAGGAACACACCATTGCGCCCAGAAATCTACTATGACTGGCGACTTCGATTGCAAAACAACATTTTGAAAGTTATCCTCACCTACTATTGATTGTATCATGGAACTGACCTCCTTATTTAAAGTGCTATATCTAAAGAAAAGAAGTTAATGGCGTTTCTTGTTGTCTGTTCAGCAATTGTAGCTTCAGCAATTCCTTTAAGTTGGGACACGGCCTCCAGGCCTCTTAAAATATCAGCGGGCTGGGACTCATACCGTGCTTCTCTTCCATAAGTGACAGGGCAATCTGTCTCCAGAAGTAATCTCGGCAAAGGTGCTTCTTTGACTGCCCTTCTATGCTCTTCATGGTACTCCGTAGCTGGCGTGGCAGAAACAAAATAGCCACCATCAATTATACCCCTGAGAACACTAGCAAAGCCAGTGAACCAGTGAAAAACGGCTTTCTCCACGCCGGAATCCTGAATCAGGTGTAGTGCATCCCTCCAGGCATATCTACTGTGAATTACCGCTGGCTTAGCATATTGCCTGGCTATATTCAGAAGCCGACCAAGAACCTCTTTCTGCAATTCCTTGGATGCAACCTTCAACACCCTCTTGTCATAGTCCAGCCCTATTTCACCAACAGCAACCGCTGAAGCAATATTTTGCTCGATGAATTGCAAATTATCGTCTATTCCGAATGCTCCCAGATTACCTAGCTCCCAGGGATGTAAGACTAAAGCAGGATAGACAAAACGGCGATGCTTTTGCGATATCTCCAATGTTTTTATGTTCGATTGGTGGTTCGACCCCACGGCTACTATGGCAATAACGCCTACTTTTTTAGCTTCCGCGAGCGCCAAATCGAGGTTTTTCAGTTCGTCAAGATGGGCATGAGTATCGATGAGCTTGTACACTAGATTTTCTTCTCTTTAAGCATGGCCTTGTAATACTTAAGCCCCTCCCCAGTCGGCTTGTAGCCATAGAGGGATAGCCTGTCTTCCTGTTCCCTGGTAATCAAATTTGCCGATACCAATGCCCTCAACATTGCCTCGCCGAAGTACCCCGCCACGTTAAGGTGATGGTCGGGAACTGCTTTTTTAGTCGTTTCATACTCCCGGCAAATAGCAGCCAGGAGCTTCGCCGGCTCCTTTTCCAGGTTCTGGAGGAGGGACTGCATAGTCTCTGTCTGCTTTACTACGCCAACAAAATCTTCGAAAGCACCCATGTTCGCTAACCTTTAATTTTAACAGTAATGAAGAGGTCACCGGGAATCGCCCCTTCCAATCCCATCCCTTTCAGTCTGACCTTCGTGCCCTGGGTAACTCCTGGTGGGACTTTGACTATAAGTTTTTTCTTTTCTCTGCCCCTCTTATATTTTATCTTCTTGTCAACACCTGATGCAGCTTCTTCCTGAGAGAGATGGATTTCATGATATAAATCCTCTCCCTTGCCCCACCAGGGGAGTTCTTGCATACCTAGCATTCTCTTAAGGGTAAACCTGACAACCTTGCCGAAAAGCCGTAATAATAAAGGTGGTTTATACTCCGAAGTCGCTGTAGACTGATCTCTTCCTGATGGTTGACCTGGAAAGGTGAAAACAAAACCTCTGCCACCAAAGAATAAATTGTCCACAAATCCCTCATCGAACCTCAAACCAGCCTCTTGAAACATCCTTGCCAGCTCTTGAAATAAGTAGGGGTTGTTAAAGGCATCCGCAAATACCTGCTCCTGGCTGTAATAGCGCCCGCCAGCATATTGAGCACCATATCCAGCAAAGCCTGTCTGTCTCATCCTATCATATTCCTGCCGCTTCGCTTCGTCTCCCAGCACGGCATAGGCCTCGTTGATTTCCTTAAATTTTTCCCCGGCCCAGTGCTCATTTCCTAAATTTCTGTCGGGATGATATTTCATAGCAAGCTTTCTGAAAGCACGTCTTATTTCCTCGCGACTAGCCCCCTCAGAAACATCAAGAATAGAGTAATAATCCTTCGTACCGCGATACACTTGCCTGAAGGGATATTTTAGCGATTAAAGCCCGCTACAGCAAATCGACAGGTTTCTGCAAAGCTCCTCTTCCTCACCCCTCTGTCATTGCGAGGCCCGATTTATCGGGCCGAAGCAATCTCCTCTCCCTCGATGGGAGGGATTAAGAGCCTGTCCTGAGTTTATCGAAGGATGAGGGTGAAAATAGCTGAAAATTGTCCTGCCTGCTTGGTTTCTTGATGGCGGGGGTTGGATTTGAGTTTTTAGCTACGGAGTTATGGCTGGGAGAAGCTGGATATGGTGCTGAGATGCACCAGATTAGCGGAGTTTAAGGATATCTCGAGGGTTTGTCAGATGCTTGACAAACATAGGTGAGCCAACTATATTTCCTCTTAAGCAAGCTATTATGACCTGAAAAACAGGGCTTAAATGCCTGCGGGATAGAGTATTAACAAAGGAGGGCCAAGATGGGAAAGGAAATTTCTATTTACAACCTGGCCGATGGTGTGACTGATGAGCAATACCGGGAGTACGTTAAAAATATCAAGGGCCCCTTCCTGGAGAGCCTGCCCTCGGTTAGTAAGTTCGAGCTGGTCAGGATAAAAGGGGCGGTGACGGGGGAGTCCCCCTATACCTATGTCGGCATCCTGCATGTGGACAACCTGGATGAATTCTACAAGAGAGATGTCCCATCTCAGCAATTCCAGAGCTTTCTAAAGGAAGTGATGCCGATGATTAAGCAGGAAGGCTATCATATGATGTACGGGGAGGAAATCTATTAATCCGTAAAAGGCGCTGTGTTTCCTCGGCGGCAAGGATAAAAAGGCCAGCGGGCTTACAAAGGGTTGTCGGCCCAAACCAGAAAATTGAAGGGGAGCATTATCGCTCCCCTTAGCTTTATCTTGGTGGCGGGGGTTGGATTTGAACCAACGACCTCCGGGTTATGAGCCCGACGAGCTACCACTGCTCTACCCCGCGTCGAATAACCATTTTAGCATTTTATAAGGTTTTGTGCTCAGCCTGATGTGAGTCAAGGCCTCGGCCATTAGTACGGCTTAGCTCAACAGATTACTCTGCTTACACATGCCGCCTATCAAGCAAGTAGTCTACTTGCGGCCTTACCCGGTTAAACCGGTGGGAGATCTCATCTTGGGGTGGGCTTCGCACTTAGATGCTTTCAGCGCTTATCCCATCCAGACATAGCTACCCAGCACTGCTCCTGGCGGAACAACTGGCACACCAGAGGTCTGTCCCTCCTAATCCTCTCGTACTAAGGAGAGCTTCCCTCAAATCTCCGACGCCCACGACGGATAGAGACCGACCTGTCTCACGACGGTCTGAACCCAGCTCGCGTGCCGCTTTAATGGGCGAACAGCCCAACCCTTGGGACCTTCTCCAGCCCCAGGATGCGACGAGCCGACATCGAGGTGCCAAACCTTGCCGTCGATATGAACTCTTGGGCAAGATAAGCCTGTTTTCCCTAGCGTAGCTTTTAGCCGATAAGCCACGGCCTTTCCACACAGTACCGTAGGATCACTTTGCCCGACTTTCGTCCCTGCTCGACTTGTAGGTCTCACAGTCAAGCTCCCTTATGCCAATGCACTCTACACACGGTTTCCATTCGTGCTGAGGGAACCTTTGGACGCCTCCGTTACCTTTTAGGAGGCAACCGCCCCAGTCAAACTACCCACCAGACATTGTCCCCCGATTTCTCGGGGTTAGAACCAAAACCAAACAAGAGTGGTATTTCACCGTTGGCTCCACCGAGGCTGACGCCCCAGTTTCTCAGCCTCCCACCTATCCTACACATGCTTAGCCTAAGCTCAATGCCAAGCTATAGTAAAGCTGCTAGGGTCTTTTTGTCCTGTCGCGGGTAGAGGGCATCTTCACCCCCATTGCAATTTCACCGAGTCCCTCGTTGAGACAGCGCCCAGATCGTTACACC
>Ga0307431_1001221_pt1 | contig 15221 bp, 16 predicted proteins | sample SalMarWE160170MG_FD_202155 | JGI IMG/M metagenome (GOLD analysis project Ga0307431, IMG submission 202155) | Salt marsh sediment microbial communities from the Plum Island Ecosystem LTER, Massachusetts, United States - WE1603-170 | ecosystem: Environmental > Aquatic > Marine > Intertidal zone >...
ACAATCCACAATATTACTACGGCGGTGCAGCATCATATACTCTCGCAGAAAACAATGGTACAATTTTAACAACAAGTGATGCCGAATGGGCTGTAAATATTCTAATTGGTCAACGACCAGGGGAGTATAATGCAACAATATATTACCATTTGAGAACACAAACATAAATAAAACAATAACAAATTCAGGGAATGCAATTCTTTTTTATCACAAGATATTGAGATTTTAAACCCAAAAATCTGCTAAATGGGTATACCTGAGGAGAGATATCGTAATCAACATTTCGTACATATACGAAATATTTCCAACTATTTTTTGGTAATTGGCAGGCAGATATGTCGTTATGTATTCCGCTTTAGAATATAATTACGTCATTTTGAAATATATCTCTTAACTCAAAACTTTAGAGGAACTTAGATTCAGATCTATCCCAAGCTTATTTTTCTCTTTGTCCATTGCTAGGCCTATAAGTTGAGTCAGATAAAACACAGGCATATCCAGTTTCTCTCCTATTGTACTACCTGCTTTTTCCTGTTTGGAGTCTAGCATTCTGCCACCAAAAGGGCAAACTATAGCTGTAGCGTCAAAGTTTCTATCCTGAATCGCTTTGAGTTTCTCACCAGCTTTGGTAAGTGCAGATTCTTTGTGGGTAATCATGAGTGGTGCACCGCAACAATTTAGTTTCTCTGAGTAATCCTGGGTTTTACCTCCTAATACTTTGATGATTTTCTCCATTTTGGAAGGATGTTCAGCTATATCGGGTCTTCCAGCATCACTATATCTTACAGTCTGGCAGCCATAGTGACATGCTATGTTCCATTCAAGGGGTTTTTTTACCTTTTTCTTAATAACATCAAGACCAATTTTATCATAAAACAGATCCACCGTATGATAGATATTTAAATCTCCTTTGTATTTCAACCCTTCGTAATCCCTGAGTTCTTTGACAATTTTTTCCCTCAACTTTTCAGAATCTTTGAGGCGGTTTTTTGTTTCTGTTAGAGAAAGATGACATTGTGGGCAGGGGGTATACATGTCTAAACCCTTTGACTCACATATGGCAATGTTTCTTGCAGAGAGATACATCTGCATAATTAAATTAACGCTTTTGAGCGGGGCGCCACAGCATGATGCATTTTCTAGGTCAACAAGTTCTATATCAAATTCTGGCATTATTTCTCTAATACTCATTTCGTATCCGTACTGCTCTGTTGGTATTGTGCAACCTAGATATAATCCTAGTTTTTTCATATTTCTCCTATCCCCTCCGTTGCAAGTTTAGATATTGCTTCGGTGAATTTCTTTTGGTCTATTGGTCTTTTGAGTTTGGGTAGTCCAAGAGAGTCTCTGTTCCAGGTATTGTTCTTTTTGTCTCTAACATCTAAAGGATTCTGAGTATAGCCGGTCGACAGTATTCCTTGGAGTATTTTCGGGTAGTCGCCTGGCAATTGTTTTCCAGAGGAAACAGACCAATTCTTAATGATATACATTAAGTCAACAGGGCTCATCTTTTGGGGGCATCGCTCCCTGCATTTGTAACAACCTATACATTCCCATATCAAATCTGATTGCATAATTTCGTCGATAAACCCAGCTTTTGCAGAAGCCATTATGGAATGCGGCTCTAATTCAAGCAACTTCATGGCTTCACATCCAGATGTGCACTTTGAACATTGATAGCATATATTTGGCGGCTCAATTCCTAATATTCCAAGTTCTTTTACAAGATTTTTATATTTATCTTTTTCAGGTTTTGTCATGTTAAAAAGATCTGTTACAGAATCAGTCATTTGGCACCTCCTTTATTTTTGCTGCTTCTTCTTGACATATTTTTTGGAATTTAATTCCATCAGGTGACACAATTGGAACAAAACGTAGTTTTTTGCCTCCAATATTTTTTTTGTCCAATATTTTTTTTGCTTCCTGAACTTTTTCCTTTGCTGCAGCATCTCCATCTATATAATGGCATAGTCCTTCAGGGCAAGCTACTACCATTACTCCTTTTGCACCTTTCTCAAATGGATAAATCATGTCATCAACGCTTAGTCTACCCACACATGGCAACTTCACAATTTTAACTTTAGTAGAGTATTCTCTCCTGGAAGTTCCAGCTATATCTGCAGCAGTATACCCACAAGTTTCTGTGGCATATACAATTATAGAATCTGGATCAACAGATAAAATTCCATCTACCTGGGCCTTTAACTGGTTATTAGTCAAATGTCTTATATCAATAGCTCCCTCTGGGCAAACAGCTACACACTTCCCACACCCCCGGCATGCTATGTCTATTATCTCGTAATCATCAGTTATTGCGGAATAGTTACATTCTTCTATACAACGGCCACATTTTGTACATTTTTCCGAATCTATCTCAGCAGTTGTTAAATCGATTATCGATTTATCTTCCTTTAATAAGGTTGCCGTTCTACTTGCAGCAGAAGCAGCATCAGTTATACATGCTTGAATAGACTTAGGTGCTTCCGCAGTTCCGACTATGTATATTCCCTCAGTAGTAGTATCGACTGGAGCAATTTTTACATGTAAAGGAGATAAAAAGCCATCCATTCCATATTGTAAATGGAGTAACTCTGCCATCTCTTTAGTACCTTTTGATGGCTCTAACGCTGTAGCAAGCACTATTAAATCAGGTTTAATCTGTAAGAACTTGTCTGTGGCTTTGTCAAATACATCGAAATATAGCTTCCCATTTTGGTCTTCCATTATTTCAGATGGTCTGCCCATAATCATTTTGACATCAGCTTCTCTGAGCATCCGATAATATTCTTCATATCGTCTCCCAGGAGCTCTAATGTCAATATAGCACATATTTATAACGGCATCTGGAAGTTTACTCCGGGTGATCTTAGCGTTCTTGCTAGAATACATGCAGCATATGTTGGAACAATATTCTTTATGCCTTTGGTCCCTAGATCCTGCACATTGTATGAAGGTTACCGCTTTTGGCGCCTGGCCAGTGGAGGGGCATATTATTTTTCCTCCGGTTGGCCCCGATGGAGTTATCATTCTTTCTAACTGTAACCCATTGATTACATCAGGATGTTCATAATTATATTCTGTACCAGATAAATCCATCTGTTGATAGCCAGTAGCTACAGTTACTGCTCCTATTTTCAATTTCCTGGCTTTTGCTTTTTGGTTATATTCTATTGCATCTGCTGGACATATTTTTTCACATATTCCACATTTGCCTTTTGCAATCTTCAAGCAAGCGTCTCCCTCGATGACTGCTATCTCAGGAACGCATGAGTCAAAGGGGATGTGGATAGCTTTTGTTTCTTCCAGTCCTAATTCATAGTCAGATGGTATCGATACAGGACACTTCTCGGTGCACAATCTGCATCCAGTACATTTATCTGGATTAACATATCTTGGTGTGGTGCTTACAGTAGCTATGTATTCACCAGGTCTTCCAGAAAAATCGACAACTTCAGATAATGTCATTAACTCAATATTTGGATGAGAATTTACTTCGTTCATTATTGGTGAAACGGTACACATTGAACAATCATCTGTGGGAAACGTTCTCCCTAGTTTTGTCATGTTTCCGCCTATAGATGGGCTTTTTTCTACTAAATAAACATGAAAATCTTTATCTGCTAGTTCTAAGGAGGCATGCATGCCAGCTATTCCAGCACCTATAACTAAAACATCTCGGTTAAGATGAACTTCTTTGGTCCCAATGGGCTCATGATATTTTACCTTATTTATTGCCCCAGTTATTAAAGACAAAGCTTTTTTCGTAGCCTCCTCTTTATCAGAATGAACCCAGGAGCATTGTTCTCTGATGTTTGCCATCTCCCACATATATGGATTCAATTTTTGCTGAATGCAATTTTTGAATATGTTCCAATGATGTTTTGGTGAACAGCTGGCAACAACTACTCTGTCTATGTTTTCATCAGTCAAAGTTTTTAAAATTAAATTCTGTCCAGACTCGGAGCACATAAATAGGTGATCTTTAACCACAAGTTCTTTATTTTTAGAAAGCTCTTTTTTCAACTCCTTTATCTTGACAGTATCGGCTATATTGTCTCCACAATGGCATAGAAATACACCAATTTTCGGATCCTTGTCAATATTGTTCATACCTCTTTGCCTCATTAATAATAATCCAAAACCTTTCGGGTTATTCTTTTCGCATGATTCATTATGTATCTATGATTCTATGCGATGTGGTGATGTCTACTGATGATTTCAACATCGGCGTTACAGGACAATACTTACTTTGTGATAGTTCTATAGCTCGCTCCAAGTGCACTGGATTTAAATCGTGGCCATAAAACACATATTCAATATGAATCTTTGTAAAAACTTTTGGATGATTGCCAGATTGTTTCGCATCCAAATTAATTTCAAATCCCTTTAGGTCAACCTTCTTCTTTTTTAAAATCGATGCTACATCACTACCAGTGCAGCTACCAAGTGATAGCAATAACAATTCCATAGGGCGAGAAGCTGCTTCTGAACCAAAAAATTTCTTTGGTCCATCCACTGTTACCCAATGATTACTATCAGATTTCCCCACAAAGGAGAGCCCCTCGATCTGTATTATCTTGGCCTTCATATGTTTTCACCCATGATTTACTAGAGTTCTATCCCTTATGTTGCCTTCAATCTATTTTTTTAACATTTCATTATAAGATAAAACTCTCATTGCTAGCTGTTGTTTTTATCCTACCCAACCTTCTTGTTCCATTCTTAAAAAAGCTTCACGTTCCTCCTGAGTCATTACAGTATGCTTTATCTGAACTTCTGCACCTAGTCTTTCGATAGGCTCTCGCACGCTACTTACGAGTTGGTCCTTGATGGGAATATTTGGAAAAGGTAAGGCCATTATGATCAACACTTTACCATCCTTGATAGATACATCTTTGGTTATTCCAAGTTCACGTAATGTGCAATTAATTGCAGGATGCTTTACCTTGTCTAATAAACTTAAAATTTCTTTTTCTGAAATATCTTTAGTCATTTATCTGCTCCTCCACTTTCGGCATAGGTGGTTTAATCATATTAGACTCATCAAAGGTTGAGAGGAAAAAATTTTTTGTCAACCTAATGGCATCAGTGGGGCAAATGTCTTCGCAAAGTCCACAAAAACAACATTTTCCAAGATCTATTTGGGGATATGTTTTTGGATACTTGCCCTTATATTCCTTGGATGCTTCGACCATTTCTATTGCCCTGTTAGGACATATCTTAGTACAAAGCCCACAGCTTATACATTTTTCCATATCATATGCGTGTTCCCCTCTGTATCCATCTGGAATGGGAATTGATTCATGCGGAAATCTAACAGTCATAGGTTTTGAAAACAAATTTTTAAACAATTTTGGCAGTATTCTCAGTTTCATTATATCACCTATCCATATCCGCAGGGCATATATTCAAACTCCAGTAAATAGCTGGCACATCTGCAATCTGAGCTCCCTTTAATAAATGTTCAAGAACCGGGATCATATGTAAAAAGTCAGGACCCCTGATTTTACATCTATACGGCGTGCTTCCTCCATTGCTTACCATATAAACAGCTGCCTCTCCTCTTGCCACCTCATTTCTAACATACACTTCTCCTTCCGGTATTTTAACCGAAACTTTAGGTTTTTTAAATTTTGGCGCTATTACCTCTCCTTCTGGCAGCTCTTCTAAAGCTTGTTTTACGATTTTTATCGACTGTTTCATCTCTTCTATTCCAATTATGTATCTTGCATATGCATCCCCTTCCCTTCTTACTGGCACCTCAAAATCCAATCTATCATATATCTCATAAGGCTCCTCTTTTCTCACATCAGTCTTCATCCCCGAGCCTCTTAACACAGGTCCTGTTGCGCCCAACCTTATCGCATCTTTCACTTTTAAAATTCCAACGCCTTTTGCCCTAGCGTCCAAAGCAGGGTTTTCTAATTCTTCAAGCTTTATCATCTCATCCATTTGATCTAAAACTTTTAATATTTTATCCATTGCTCCATTTGGAAGGTCCCTTCTTACGCCACCAGGACATATATACCCTGCAGGATATACCCTTCCACCTGTTATTAATTCAAATAAGTCTAGCACATAATCTCTATATCCGAAAGCCATTTTGAATCCTGTATCAAAACCAGTACCTATTGAAAATGCGCCATACCAAATAATATGAGATTGAATCCGGGAAAGCTCTGCCATTATCACCCTTATATATTTTGCTCGTTCTGGCACATCGATGTCCATTAATTCATCTACTGCTTCAGCATGTACTAGATTCCAGTTTAGCGGTTCAAGTACACAGAGCCTATCTGATAAAACGGCGTTTTGTATCGGTGTTCTGTATTCCATTAGCTTCTCAAAACCTCTGTGCAGGTATCCAGGATCGGCTCTGGCAGATGTTACTATTTCCCCATCAATCTTTAATTTGACGCCAAAGTTGCCGGACCCTGGATGTGCAGGACCAAAATATAAGTCGTACTCTGTGTCTTTAGGTGCAGGTTCCATTTGGTTAATCATAGTAAACTACCTCTCTCCCATCTTCTTTGTCATAATGCTCTTCCCTTACATATTCTCTCCAATCAAAATCCTTTCTGAATGGAGGTAAAGCATGCCAGTCCTCCAAGAAAAGAGGGGATAAATCAGAATTGCCCTTAAATTTCACACCAAAAAGCTCATGTAATTCTCTTTCATGGATTTGTGCACTCTCTTCCCATACTGTAGTCACAGATTCAATAACTGGTTTTTTTCTATCAATCTTTGTTTTCAATGTGAGAAGAATTTTATCTTTATATGACCATAAGTGATAGGTAACTTCAAATATTCCTTCTTTTACCCAGTCGGTTACTGATATTGCTGATAAATGCTCAAATCTCTGGTTTTTTAACCAGGTACATAGTTCTATTAACCTCTCTTTATCTATAGATATCCAAATTCTACGCTCTCGCTGTATTCTACCTTCAACATTAAATTTGGATTTTATTTCATCAAGCAGCTTAGGTTCTTTTGTATCCATTTCACTTCAGCTCCTTTACATGTCCAAAAATTTTTTCAACAGCTTCAAAAACTGCTTCGGGTCGTGGTGGGCATCCAGGGATATATATGGTAACTGGCAGGTAATCATCAAGTCGCTTGATCGTGTTGTATGAATCCCAATACATGCCTCCGGTCATTGTACATGATCCTAAAGCAATTATCACCTTGGGTTCAGCCATCTGGTCATATATTTTTTTTGCCCTTTTTATCGATTTGAGTGTTTGGTACCCAGCAATAAATAGCACATCTGCTTGACGTGGCGTCCCCACGACAATCATTCCAAATCTTTCCATGTCCCATCTAGATCCCACTAACGGTATCAATTCGGTAAATCCGCAGGAATTAAACCAGTTGAAAATCCATATGGCTTTTATAAGCTTCCTCATCGTTTTTGCTTTTTCTGATCTCTTAACCATTGTTCTTACCATCCATTTTTTATTAAATTTATATCATACAGATTTTATATTATCCAATTTTTTTAGCTCTATTTGCCTCGGAGACACCGGCGTACGGGCAAAAACTGTGGCCATCTCCATTAAATACAGTAATAATGGGGTTTCTGATAAATGTTATGTAAATCAACCGTGTCCGTATTGCGGAGAATACATGGCAGAAGCTACAAGCGGCTTAGCCCAAGAAATGGAAGCGGTAAGCTATCTATAACCTGCAAAACAAAGGAAATCTAAAATTTTATCTATGCCTTTTCTCCTATTATATAATTAATTACAGTTTCTGATATGTCCTCTGCGTATTCTCCAACTCTTCTAATGCTGTCAACGATGTATCCAATTGATATGACAGTAACACCTTTCTCTTGCAATGCAAATGTGTTGATTTCTTTACATAATCTTTCAATTTTTTTTACTGATTCAATGTTTTCGTTTGATGCTTGCAAGTCTTTTCTAAAAAATGCCCCTATGCTTTTACTGAAAATACCTAATGCAAGGTTACTCGCCGGTTGAATAAGATCAACAATCTTTCGGTCGATTTCACCATCAATGAGATTAATGACACTCTGCGAAATTCTAACTATATGATCTCCTATACGTTCGATGATTCTGCTTATTAGAAGGTAAGTAGAGGACATTTCCATGTTTATCTTCATTTTTTCTGCAAAACTCACATTTTGCAATATAATATTATATTGACGTGCAACTAACCAGTGAAGCCTGTCCACGTCGTTATCTCTCAATAGTACATCTTCTGCCAATGTTTTATTACCGGTTTCTAAAGCACGCATCGCATCTTCATGCATCCCTTTTACGATGATATACATTCTTTTAATGGTGTTGTTGAATGGCATTTCTGTAGGATTAACCAGATCTTTTATCGTTACTGATGTATCAGTCTCTTCTACTATCTCTTGACCTATTGTTGTTTGAGTGAATTTTCTAATAGTCGTTCTCGCATCAGGTGATATTCTTTTAGATGAGTTGATTTTAACTGAAGTATATCCTGATATATATGCTCCAATTAACTGTCGTAATAAATACGTCTGATTTGTTCTATCATTTACATCAAATTCCTTTATTCTCTGTGTTTGTCCTTCTGTCATTTTTGGAGTGATTAGTAATGTTCCGTTAGATTGGGCAAGTAATCCCAATGGATCGTTTTTCTTAATATTCACCGATTTTACCCATTCTTTTGGAAGAGTTATTATATAGGATGACCCGCCAGTAAGTTGAACTCGTCTAATTTCCATAATTTGTCTCCCCGATTATCCAACTATAGATATTTGTTCGATATATATAGTTAACTGTAGAATATATAGATAAGCTATATATTTAACCGGGAGTTTTAGCACTTAAAAATGAATACAAAAACAGATTAAACATTATACCAATCATGACCGGAGGTCAAGACTAAGGTGGATCCAGCTACAACGACAGTATTAATCATCGGTGGAGCCGGTGCAATTGCTTTTTACATGGCATGGAACATTGGTTCAAATGATGTAGCAAATTCAATGGCAACAGCTGTTGGGGCAAAAGCAATAACGTTTAAACAAGCAGTAATAATTGCTGGAGTTCTAAACTTAGTTGGTGCAGTATTTGTCGGCAGTCATGTTACGGATACTGTAAGAAAAGGAATTATCAGTACATCAGGTATCGATAACCATGTTTTATTATTAGGATTTATTGCAAGTTTACTTGCTGCTGCGATATGGGTTACTTTATCAACTTGGAAAGAAATGCCGATTTCAACTACACACTCAGTTATTGGTGCACTAATGGGTTTTGGTATTATTGCAGGTGGAACATCAACTGTTTTCTGGGGCAAAGTTGGTTCGGTAGCTGCTAGTTGGGTTCTTTCTCCTGTTGCTGGTTGCATTCTTGCATTTATTGTTTTTAAAATAATTGTAAAAACTATTTTTGCAAAAGATAAACCTGTAGCTGCTGCAAAGATAGTTGGGCCAATAATTTTTGGTTTTACAGCATTCCTTATCGTTTCATCGTTATTCCTAAAAACATCGTTAAGTGAAAATTATGGTTTTTCTGATATTGATGGCCTCGTTATTGCAACTGTTGTCGCAATAGCCGTTGCATTAATCGGAATGGTTTTACTACGGAAGATACAAGCAAAATCTAGTGAGGATTATGCTACTGTTGAAGGAATTTTTAGAAAACTACAGGTTGGAACATCATGTTATGTAGCATTTGCACATGGTGCAAATGATGTAGCAAATGCAATTGCTCCAGTTGCATCAATAATCCCTCTTGCCAGGGGGGAAGGTATAGGAGCAACAATCGGAGTTCCTTATTGGCTTTTAGCATTGGGCGGAGTTGGAATTGCCGTTGGATGTATGACTTGGGGGCGACGTGTAATGAAAACTGTAGGTGGTCGAATAACCAGCCTTACAAATACCCGTGGTTTCAGCGTTGATTTTGGAGCTGCAACAACAGTTCTCATCGCTTCAAAACTTGGCATGCCAATCTCAACTTCGCATACAGTTGTTGGTGCAGTAATAGGTGTAGGACTTGCAAGAGGACTTGAAGCAGTTGATCTTAGTGTTGTTAGAAAAATAGTTGTCTCATGGTTGCTGACCTTGCCTATTGCTGCAGGAACAAGCATAACAATATTTTTAATACTCAGAGGAGTTTTTGGATAAGGAGATTTGGATATTTATGAAAAAAAAAGGTCACATCAGATCACCAGTCGCTGACACCTTTAGAAGAAAATCACCATTTGGTCAATTATTGAAACACATGGAAAAAGTACGAGAGTGTATTGATTTACTTGGAGATGGCTTGATTAGATACTATGAAGGTGATTATAAAGGTTTTTCAGATATTACAAAGAAAGTGTCAGAGATTGAACATGAGGCCGATCTGATCAAAAGCAACCTCAGAAATCATCTTCCTTCCACCATTTTCATGCCTGTTGATAAAGGTAAATTTATGACGGTGTTACGCGAACAGGATAAAATTCTTGATCACGCAGAAAACCTTGCATTTATGCTTGATATGCGTCATACTAAAATTCCAAAAAAACTGCAGGAAGTATTCATCGAGCATGCAAAGTTGGTTATTAAAACAGTAGGTGCCATGGAAGATTCTGTTGAAAACGTTAAGGATCTAGTCAAGACAAGCTTTGTAAAACGTGAGAGAGAACAAACCAAGGAGTTCATCTACAAAGTTCATCGTTTGGAGTGGGAAGCAGATAGGAAGAAAATTGAGATGACTCAGGGTATTTATAAGCTTGAGAAGAAGCTTGATCCCATGGATGTCTATCATCTGTTAAAGATTGCCGACTGGGTAGATGATATTGCTGATCATGCAGAAAATGTTGTTGATTGGTTAAGAGCTATGATGGCACGTTGATTCTATTGCTCATCAATAATATTTACTAGTAGATTCGTGTGTTCAAATCTCGTCTTCATGTAACTGGAAAAATCTTATTTGCCTGATTTATGTGAAGATGATTGATAGATAATAAAAATCTAAGAAAAGTATAATAGTTACTGTGGATATTCGTTAGAGTGATAAATATGGATGAAGAGAAAGACAAACAATGTCCTCACTGTGGGCATAGCTTTCCTTTTGATTTTATAATATGTCCACACTGTGGTAAGAGATATGATAAGAAAAATTAGTATTATGATATCTTTCATAGAAAACCATATCTTTCACAATCTAAATTCACCGGTGTTAATAGGCTTTTCGTTTCTTCCATGATGATAGAATAATGTCTCGCAGTTCATCAATGTCTTTTGCATTTATCCATTCATCTTCAAAATCAGTTTCTTCAGCAATCTGGACAATCCACATAAGTGAATGAAGATAGAAGCTCTGCTGGTCTGGAGACGCAACAATTACAAAAAATGCATGAATTGGGGCAATATCATCGGAAACGATAAGACCCTTTTTGCTTCTAACTAGAATTATATCAAATTTTTCACGTCCCTTGATAATATGTGAAAAAGTGGCAACACCTGGATGTATAATAATATTAGAATCTGTTTCCCTTTTTTTAATGGTTTTATACAAACTCTCTTCATCGCTGTCCAATTGTTCAGCTAATTTATGCGCTATCAGTCGTGCAAACTTATCAGGGGGAAGGATTTTGTCTACGTCTATAACCTCACATTTTTTAATAAGTTGTTCGAATCGTATTTCGTCAATATCATCTCGTTCAATAAGTATTTCCCGTAGTTCTTCATTTATCATGTAACCAGTTGATTTTATCCCTGTAATTCTCTCAATCAGGTAAAGTAGTGAATATTCTCTCCATACTTTATCACGAGCATAAAACCAATACCATAAAAATCCAAAAAGAATGAACACCCCAACAAGAAGCATTGGAACAAGCCCCATCTCAAAGATGAGAAATACAAGCCCAAAAACTCCTGCAAACTGAACCCAAGGATAAAATGGAGAACGGAATTTAGGTTGATAGTGCCGTATCTTACTTTCCCGCATGATAATAAGTGAAAATATTACAAATAAAAACAACAATATTTTGAGGAGGGAAGCTGTCTTCACAAGGCTTTCGAGATCTAAAAACAAAATCACGCAAATCATAAAACCAGAGGTAAAGAGTATGGAAAAAGTTGGAGTTCCTCGCTTTGATACCTTTGCAAAAGAATGAGGGATAAGTTGGTCTTTACCCATAGCCATTGGGTCACGTGATGCTGCAAGAAGTCCTGCATTTGCTGTTGAAATAAAAGCAAGAATCGCAGCAATAGCCATAATTGCACCACCAATACCACCCAGAATAGGAATGGCATCAGCTCCGAGAGAAATTGGTGTAAGGGATGTTCCTAATTGTGAGGGATTTGTAAGACCTATTGTTACAAAAATAACGAGTAAGTAGAGGAGTGAAATAATTCCCCAGGATAGAAACATACCTAGAGGAATATTGCGTCCAGGTTTCTTACATTCCTCTGCAACACTACAAATCTTGGTCAAACCGCCAAAGGATATGAAAATAAGACCTGCTGTTGAAAATATCGAATCATATCCATATGGTGCAAAATTATTGAAATGAGAAGGCTGAATAAAGAAAAGTCCTGTAATAATATAAAAAATAAGTAGAGATAGAAGACCAATTACCAATGCTATCTGTGTTTTTCCTGTATGTTTTGCTCCACGGATATTTATGATAGTAAAGACTATGCAGAAGAAAACAGCAATAAACTTCATCTGAATCTCAGTAAAACCTGGGTTAAGTAAAATAGCGAATACGCCGATACCTACGAGGGCAAAAGCACTTTTAAAAGCTAGAGAGAACCATGCGGCAAACCCACCAATTGTGCCCATAAGTGGCCCCATACTTCGGTCTATAAAGAAATATGTTCCACCCGCCTTTGGCATGGCTGTAGAAAGCTCAGCTTTTGAGAGCATAGCAGGTATTACCAAAAGACTTGCAATGACGTAGGATATGAGTAAAGCCGGTCCTACTTTAGCAAATGCTAACCCTGGCAATATAAACAATCCAGAACTAATCATAGCACCTGATGCTATACTAAAAATACTAAGAAGCCCAAGTTCTCTCTTTAAGTCCTTATGCTTCTCACGCTCACCCATTTAATCAATGTATAGTATACTAACATATATTTGTTACCCTGAGAGTTCTTGTTGAGTTCTAGTGGCAAGTAAAAATAAAGACTATAGGTCACATCTTTGGTATAATTCTGAATTTTGAAACCAACAGGAGTAAGCCTTTATTTTTTACATCGACAGGGCAAAATGATTGTCAATCGTAAAATCATAATGGGTGATGAGGTCTAGAAATTGAGTATAAGTAAGTGCATCCACACTATCCAATATCTTAAATCTAGGCCTCGAACTCAATTAAAATTTTCAGCAATAATTGTACAAAATTCCATTATGAAAACGATTAAACCTTCTTCAACATGAGTTTATTATTGTCCATTGATTAAAACTGTTTCGTCACATATTTCCAATGTAAATTTCCAATGTAAAAATAAATGAAAAGATATAACATCCTCATCCAACATATGCTAAAATTTCAATTTGAGAAACATTAGACAGCAGATAAATACCAACAATAATCTGCGAGATAAAGAGCAGACTTGTGAACGTTATTGGGTAACATCCATCCAAATATGTGTTTACGACATTTTTTCGGTTGATTTTTGAATTGTTGGACAGCCTCTATTATCTAGTTTTTTTCAAACCGAAAAGAATGGAACGATTCGCGTCCAAACAATTTGTTGCATATAGAAGTACACCCCTGTTAGGAATATACGTTTAGATGTAAATTCCCCCATGTTATTTCATCTAAGTTACTCTAACTAGGATTTTTTTAGTTCCCGCAACAATTTCCACTTTTTTAGGATAATTTTTAAAAACTCCTTCAAAAAACATCTTTACAAATTTACCTGCTTCAGAAACAGCAAGTATTAATGTAAAACTATTTTCTGAATCAATACTCAACTTGTACCAATTGGTTTTTTCAACATATTCCAGTATTTGCCTTACGGTTCTCAGCCCTTTATCTTGGTATTCCTTTAAGTGTTGTTCACCTACTTTATAGATTTCATTCCAAAATTTCTCTGACCCTTCACCGATTTCAGTGAATATAGATTTCCAATGTGTTATATCCACTATTACGTGTTCCATTTTTGCTAAGTAACCTATATATGCCTGGATATATTCGTCGGGGGCCTTTTCCTGCATCTCTTCACAATTTTTTAAACATTTAAGTGCCCTGCGAAGGAGACTTGCCGTTGAACCCTTATACTTTGCATGATACTTATCAAGGATGGCTAACGACTCCTCATCAAGGTTTGTAGTTATCCTTCTCATCTAGCTGTTAGTAATGCAAATCTAGTTTATAAACAAAATGATGAAAAATGATGCTAAGTGACTACTAATTAATAAAAGAGATGATAAGTTATTATAAGTTCATAAATATCTTTTTATATGGAGTGCAACACATAGTATATTGGGTGAAATGAAAATGCGCCAAGTCTTAATTGGTCTAGAAAGGAAAAATGATTTGAAGCTAGATAAACTAACTGCTAAACAAAGAGAACTGATTGCTTTGGGAAATTCTCTCATTGCAGGTAACACACATTCTATTTCGCATCACGTAAAAAAAGCACTTGATACCGGCGCTACAAAAAAAGATATCTTGAAGGTTACTTCTTTTGTTATCGGAGATGCACACCTATTACTGTCGGTTATCGAGCTTCTACAGGCTTTGCGATTTGAGGAATCTGATAGAGCTAGTTACATTTCAGTAGTTGAGGACTGTACTGAGGATTGAATGGAGTAAGAATAGGTAAATTAGGTACATGTGTATGAAAACCAAAAATAGGGAGAAAAATATTAAAGAGTTGATAGAAAAACAAGAGCAAGAGATCAAGCATTTGAGGGAAGTGATATGGGGTTATGCACCATACATGACATTTTCAGATGAAAAACAGAGTGGGAAAAAGCGGTATCTTATACCAAAACTTTGAGTTATTTTATACCATACATAGTATAATGTCCAAAATAGATATCAAGTGAGGGTGTACACTTAGATTTAATAGAGGTCATTTGCTACTTTTATTTCTGATTAAGAAAAATTCCGTCCTTTTGGACAAAAGTAGTATTGATTCCTGTTTAAAGAAAGAATTCCACCGTGTCTATAGTGAACGAAGTGAGCGTTGACCGGTGGTAAGGGGAAGCAAGCCATAAAAACCTGTTTTTCATAGAATACTGATGGTGGTGCTCCTGCTCTTATTAATC
>Ga0307431_1001227_pt1 | contig 15142 bp, 10 predicted proteins | sample SalMarWE160170MG_FD_202155 | JGI IMG/M metagenome (GOLD analysis project Ga0307431, IMG submission 202155) | Salt marsh sediment microbial communities from the Plum Island Ecosystem LTER, Massachusetts, United States - WE1603-170 | ecosystem: Environmental > Aquatic > Marine > Intertidal zone >...
ACGCAGATCTACGCCGATGTACTAAGTGAAGACGCCGCTATCGCGGTGAACAGGCTCCCTCAGTAACGGTTTGCCACACTCTCTCGCTCGTTTGGTTGCCTTCCTAACCCTCCGATTAGCTGTTGAAAGGAAACAAAAGCTCCGGATAATATCTGTTAGATGGGTCTGTTTGTCGTTACAGGTGGCGTGTTGCGGTAGACCTCTTCTAAATTAAAACTGTTACTGGGGCGAAACGATGAAGAATTGTTGTTCTGCTTGGAGAATTGTTTTACCTGCCCTTCTCCTTGCCGCGCTGAGTGCGAGTGCAACACCGCAGCTTGAGGTGCGGTTGGGCTTTGCTGAGCGCTTTGTTCCTGGAATGCTTACACCAATCTGTGTCAAGATCGCCGGCGTTGACACCTTTACCGGTTTCCTGGTGCTCACTCAGAAGGCGGGAAACCCATGGCGAGGTGAGGCAATAAGCCGTGTGGAAATCCCTTTGGCCCTGGCAGGCGGGGAAAAATTAGAGAGATTGATTCCTATCTACGATTTCACGCATCCATTGGCGGTTTCACTCCTCGATCAGGGTGAGAAGGTTTTGGCGGAAGTAAAGATCGATCTACGGTCCCGCATGCGTGAGGAGGCATTCCCACTTGCCGTGGGAGTGTTACCCTTTCCCTGCGCTGACGAACTCGTTGTCATCGACGAGGAGGCGCTCCCTCGCTTATGGCCAGCCTACGAGGCGGTTAGCAGCCTCTGGGTCGGTCATACCGCGAAGGGGCTCCCGGAAGATAGCTGGAATGCGATCGGCCGCTGGGTCAGTGCCGGCGGCACGCTCGTCCTGTTCACCGGCGAGGACTTTTATCTGCTTGACTCACCGGTCCTGCGAGCCCTACTGCCGCTTGCGAATCCGCGCCTTTCACTGGGCGAAAACGGCGTGCAAATCTTACGTGGGGAGGAGCGACCAAACGTCCGCACTTTGCTTTCTCATGAGGGAGATCCTCTCCTCCTTTTGCGACGCTACGGTGCAGGAGCGGTGTACTTGGTGACAACGAGCGCCTTTAACCTCGAGGAGACGGATTTTAAAGCAATTGCTGCGCAGATCACCCCGGCACGCTTGATCGATCTAACGTACGCAAGTGCTGATCTCCTCGAGAGAACACCCCTCCAACGTCCGGCCTATCTGGCTGGGGTTCTCCTCGTCCTTTCCTGCCTTGTCAGCTATTCTCTAGTCGTTTTACGCGCAAAAGGCAAGAAGAGAATGCTGGTTCTGCTCCTTGCCACTAGCAGTATTCTCTGTCTTTCGTCCGGTTTCTATACAAACCGAACGAAAGTCGTAAACTCAATATACGAGTTAAAAACGTCATTATATGCTCAAACGTCATTCGGATATGTAGTTGATTACTACGGTTTGTTTGCCACAATGGATGGGACAGCGGAGGTAAAAGTGAGAGGTCAAATACCGATAATACAAGAGCTTCCGCGTAGTCTGCAACAGCATTCCTTCGATATCGACTGGGTAGAAGGTGAGGGGGCATCGCTTGTGCTACAGCGAGGAGAACGTCGCTACCTGCGCGGTTTCGGGGCGTACCAGCTCCCGCTTGCGGTGGTGTTCACCGGTGACGAGGAGGTGAGGATCGAAAACGACCTGGATGAACCGCTGGAAGAAGCCCTCCTGATCGTTAAAGGGCAGGCGTTTTCGATTGGCGAAGTTAGACCAGGAGAAGCCCTCTATTACCTGAACAATGGGGTCCCGTTGGCGGACGCAGAGATGAGAAAGGAGAGTTTCACTTCCCTTCTTCGCGAGTTTGCGGAGCGGTTTTGTCTAGCAGATGCGGTTTGGCTAGTGGGAGCAACCGAGGAGGAGGTGCGCGAGCGCTACGGCACGGTTAGGATAAAAGTGAGGGATATTGCGCTCTATGTAGTTTCGGGAGAGGAACATGAATAAACGCTACAATCTGGTCGATTCTGATAGCTGGCAGTCATTCTTCAGCCTGGTTCTGTTTTGTGGAATTGCCCTAATACTCTCCATCCCGCCGGCACGGCAAGTGCGCTTTTTTGACAAGATCTCGATTTTCTCTGGAATCCCAGTCTATTTTTACACGTACATCCTCTTTATGGGGATCATTGGCCTCAACTTAGGGGCAATAAGCGCTAGGCGGGGCGAGCGGGGCTGGATACTCTTGCTCCTGTTTGGAGAAAGGCTCCTCCTTGCCCAGTTTCTCACCCTCCCCTATCTCCTGTTCGAACGCGCGGCCTATCCAGGAAAGGAGGAAACATTCGTTTTAATCTTCCTCTACACATATATCGTCTCCTTCCTCTGTGCACTGACGAGCCGTCTGATCGAGGAGCCGACGAGGCGAATCTCGGCGCACGGGTTCCTGCTAAAGTACTCCTTGTTCATCGTGTATTACCTTGCTCCACTTTCGATCCTTCCGCCTCTGAGCCCGCTGGGAGCGGTGGCAAGCCTCCTTTCCGGCGAGCAAGCTGGCCCCCTCCTGTTAGCATACGCTACCCCGGTTCTGCTTGCCTTGGCGATCTTGCTCCTTATAAATCGGCAGTTTAGGAGGGATCGCAGTGTTTAGATTCGCACCTTTGCTAAGAGGGATCGAGCAGCGTGCACGCCACCTGCATGGTCTAAGGCTTGGGGCGATCGCCTTTGGCACAGGAGGCATTTATCTACGTTGACGTTTACCCCCAACTCCTTCTTGCTGCGTTATCTCTTTTCCTCGCCGAGCTTGCGATACGCAAGCTGCCACGACGTCGTAGGATTACTTGAGCTTCACCAAAAGGCGCGATCAAACGACAATTGCAGAGGGAGATACGTTAAACGGCAAGCGTTGCGGAAGTAATTTTGCGCGTAAGTAGGCTCGATCTATAATCGATGAAGACTCGGGTGCTGGTCAAATTCGCCTGGTAAAGCTTTAACGGAGGAATAAGGATAGTGTTTAATAGATTGAGACGAACCAAAAGAGGGACCTTGTTCTTTTACCTAGCGATCATTGTCGTCATCGCAGGGGGTATGGTCTATCTCGGACGTTACGTGATCAACCAACCTTGGTCGACACGAGACTGGATAGCCGCCACAGCCGTCAAGGACAAGATCTATGTCCTCGGCGGTCAGGACAGGCGACGTGGGCTGCTCGATGAGGTAATGGAGTTAAACCTCACTCGTCACACCCTGCGTGTTATTTCCCATCTCCCTTCCCCGGCTTGCTGTCTGGCCTGTATTGCACTGGATGGCCACATCTATGCCCTCGGAGGGCAAGGAGAGAAAGGCTACCTTGACCAAGTGGTAGAGATCGACCCTCAGACAAAGGAGGTTCGCGTCATCGCAACGCTCCCAACACCGAGGACGTACGGCGCTTGCGCTTCCGCTTCCGGGAAGCTTTACTACGTGGGAGGTTGGGACGGGAAGAAGCGCCTCGATGAGATCGTGGAGATCGATCCAAAAACCGGTGAGAGTACCATCGTGGGGCATCTTCCCTCCTCACGGGAGTTCCTCTCAGCAGCAGGTCGGGGTGATCGGCTATACGTCTTAGGGGGTGAAGAAGAACAGTGGTCCGTCCTTGATGAGGTGTTGGAGTTCCAAACAACAAGCCGGGAGCTCGTAAGGATTGGATACCTTCCCTCGTCACTCATCCGGACCGCGGCCGCGGTTCTCGATGAGGACCTATTCCTTCTCGGTGGCTGGAGCAGGGAGCTGCTGGATGAGATCGTCAAGGTCAAAATAACCGATCAAGGGATCACCTCGGAGGTCGTCGCCCATCTTCCTGAGCCAGTGGCCGACCGAGCCGCCGTGTCAACGCTTGGCAAGCTCTACTTCATTGGCGGAATCGATCCCGGGTTCAAGCGGCAGATCGCGGTTCTTGAGATCGACCCCCAATCGTGGGAGTCAAAAGCCCTGCGATTTCGCGGTGCTTGGTTTCAGTAGGTCGCGTCGAAATGTCCCTTGTATGTAGGCGATTTGAGAACGTGACGAGACTACGACTTTGGTACGCAGAGCCTGTTTATCAGTTTTGCGGCTAAAACTTGACTCCAGAGTATTCCTGTGCTATGTTGGAAAGGTACTTGCTCGGGTTTAGTTTAAAGTATAAAGGGTAAAGGACCGGGCAGGGAAGAAAGATACATCGTACACATCGCTTCTCGCGTAAGACACATTCCTCATCGAGGCTTCCTTACCCACCGATCGACGCGATCGAACAGAAGGAGGTGGTAGAGCACACATACTCAGGGAGGGTAGCAGGTGCCGCTACCGCACGAAGTGATGACGGTACGATGGCTCAAGGAGTCACGAAAAAAGTCAAGAAACAAGATCCTAGCGCGACTAAAGGGAGCGTCGCGATGAACCGTATCAGTTGGATCTGCCTGGTTGGGCTTATCGGTCTGCTGGTAATCGTGGGTTTGCTCACGATCCACAGTGGAGTTATCGCTGTTGCGGAGGAGAGCAGTCAGACACAGTCAGAGACGATACCAGTAGTTCCATCTAGGGGGCCATCCGCTGAGCAGCGTGCGCTCGTCAGTGGAAACACGGAGTTCGCTTGCGACCTGTACCGGATCCTTCGACGGGAAGAGGGCAACCTCTTCTTCTCTCCGTACAGCATCTCACTTGCTCTTGCCATGGTCTACACCGGTTCCGATGTAAAGACTGAGGAGCAGATGGCGAGTGCTCTTCATTTCGAGTTTGCTCCGTATGATCTCCCACCCGTTTTCGAAGCCCTCCACTCAAGCCTCCTTGGACGGGGAACTGGAGGCTTTCAACTGCGCCTCGCCAACTCACTGTGGTGGCAGGAGGGATACGCGTTACGTCAGGTCTACCTGAACACACTTAGAAAGAGATTCGGCGCGACAGTAGAGTCGCTCGATTTCTCAACCACGCCGGAGAAGGCCCGCGCTACGATCAACGAATGGGTGTCCCGTTACAGCAAAGGGAAGATCAAGGAGATTCTTCCACCGGGAGCGCTCACGCCGCTGACGCGGCTACTGGTCGCCAACGCGATCACCTTCCAGGCAACGTGGAAAGAGCGGTTCAACGCGGACTTCACATCCAACAGCCCTTTCTACCTGCTCGACGACCGTCAAGTGACCGTGCCTATGATGAACCAGATAACCCCATTTGCCTACGCCGCAACCGGCGGCGTCCAAGCCGTCGAGCTGCCGTACATCGGCGAGCAATTCTCAATGGTCGTCCTGCTTCCGGCGCGTGGCCAGTTCGAGGATTTCGCCAGCTCGCTCACCGCCGATCGAGTGGCCGCCATCTTGGAGCACCTAAGCAAAGAGATGGTTCAAGTCTACATGCCGAGGTTCGAGTTTCGGTCGTCGTTCGAGCTGGCGGATGCGCTTGGCTCCCTGGGCATGAAAGATGCGTTCATCCTTGGTAGAGCGAACTTTCGGGGGATGGCTCTGACCCGCAAACTCTTCCTCGGCGATCTTTACCACCAGACCGTTGTTTCCGTCGACGAAAACGGAACGTTTGCCGTAGCAGGCACCGCGGGGGCCATGCCCATGCCCAGCGTGCCGACCGTAAGACTCAATCGCCCGTTTATCTTCCTGATACGTGACATCGAGACCAACACCATCTTGTTCATCGGACAGGTGATGAATCCAAGTGCGGGGTGAGATGGAGGTGTCCATGGCAACAGAAAGTCGTGTGAGGAGTGTAATATTGGGACGGAACGTCTAACCGCAATGCATACACGCTTAAGCTGGGAGGTGTACGAAGTGATTCGAAAAAGTAACCTGTTCTCTATCGCGTTGGTGTTAGTTGTTGGTAGCATATTGGCAGTTGCGGTGACAGCCGGCGGCAAAACCGTCACGGTATCACCACAAAAAACCTCATTAACGATAACTCAAGAAGCCTTGCCAAAGGCGCCAGCCGCAGGAAACTGGACGCCGGATGGCCTCCGTTCTTTGGCAGCAACAAAAAATGGGATGACAATTTACTTTGTAGAAGAAGGCAATAATGACCCTGATCAACCGAATAAGCCTGCTGTAGCTTGGATGTATAAGATTAACCTTAAAAATGATGGGAGCGTAAAGGATGTGCAAAGAAGCTCCTACCATTTCAGCCGTGAAAGTCCTGTGGACATTGCTCTTGGCAATAACGACCAGACTGCCTACGTCACTGTAGAGGCCCATGACAAGGCCAACCATGGAATCTATAGCATAGACCTTCAGAAGGCGTTTCAGGTGTGTCCGCAGTGTCAAGGATCCTTTGGAAAGAGTGCGACAATCGCGGAGTTCAGCGATAGAGTAGCGTTGGGGGTTCCGCGCGTACATCTAAGAGGCGTCGTCTTCGTAGAGGCACGGAACGGTGCGGACGTGCTCTATGTTGTTGATGATTTCGATGATAGGAACAGGGATGGCAGCATAAAGAAGGAAACGAGCCAAATCTGGAAGCTGGAGTATAAGATGACGGCCGGGCTCATGCGCCTGTCCAAGCATGCCGTCATACTGAAGCGGGACGACCTTACAGCCCCTGAACAAACGCTCTTCAATGACCTCTTCGGTATCGCCTTGGACCCAATCCAACCCAAGAAGGTGCTTTACCTGACGACGTTCCCGCCGTACGAAAAGAAACCTCCTCCGGCAAACGTTGCTGGGAACGTGCTCCTAGTGGAAATAGCAAAGAAAACAGTAACAAAACTGCAGGGCAATGTTTGGTACGGAACAGATATTACAGCGATAGACCGGAATGGTACGAGATGGATTTTCGCCCTTGCTGAAGGGGAAGGTAAGTCAAAGATTTCGGGCGAGATCGTGGCAATAAGGTTCACGCTAACCCTAACCGCGCAAAGTAAGTTTACAAACAAAAAAGTGTGCAGAATCTTTCCCTTTGCCCTTTGCCATAGCATTGTTTTTCCTGGTTTTCCTACAGGTGCCAGAGGTTTCATAGCCGAGGTGGCCGGGGATGTTGTGTGCTCCTTCGACATGAAAAAACTTTGGGAAGTGCTCGTCGAGTGGGGCTCTTATCTAAGTGATATTCAAGAAAGTAGCGTGCAAGTTGGTTGGGGATCTTTCCATAAAGATATCTTTAGCAAAAGAGGAGAAACGCGTGCATTCATATTGGACGGAAAAACCTATCAGAAAGGGTTAGATACCCATGCTCCCGCTCACGTCATCTATAACCTTAATGGGCAGTTCAAAAGGTTTCAAAGCCTTGTAGGCTTATGGGATTCAGGAAATCCAGATCGAGGTGTACCAGGGGACCCCGCTAGAACTAGGGGATCAGTTAGGTTCATTGTTATGCTCGATGGCCAGCAAGTATATGATAGCGGGGTGATGCGCTGGGACACTCCTGCTCAATTCATTAACATTGATGTCAGTGGAGGACAGATACTGGAACTGAGAGTCATGGACGTCGACAATCTAGCGTACGACTGGTCCATATGGGCTGACGCTAAGCTCCTTAAGTGAAGCTCTACGAGCGTTGGCGCCAAGTGTAAGGGAGAAGATGAGAGTGGTTGAGTGAGGCCGAGAGGTGCGTAAGACACATTCCTCATCAACTCTTCCTTACCCACCGATCGACGCGATTGAACAGAAGGAGGTGGTAGAACACACATATTCAGGTAGGGTAGCAGGTGCCGTCACCGCACGAAGTGATGACGGTACGATAGCTCAAGGAGTCACGAAAAAGTCAAGAAACAAGATCTAACCCTGGCGTGCCAGACTTTCTAAAGAAAGGAGCGATCAATAATGAAGTTCAAATTGTTCATAGTAGCGTTGTTGGTTATAATATTGGGGTTGCTATTCAGTTCAACTAAGCCTATTGACAGGGCGCTGGCTCAGTCTGGTTCCTGCCCTCCTACGCCCTCAAATCCTTGCATCCTCACCGGCCACACTGACTGGGTTTGGTCAGTGGCGTTCAGTCCGGATGGGAGGACGTTGGCTTCCAGTTCCAATGACTACACGATCAGGCTGTGGGACGTTGCGACCGGACTAGATCTTCGCACCCTCACGGGTCACACCGCCTGGGTTTTTTCAGTGGCGTTCAGTCCGGATGGCAGAACACTCGCCTCCGGCCCTTTTGACAAGACGATCAAACTGTGGGACGTTGCGACCGGGCAGACGCTTCGCACCCTCACAGGCCACACAAGAGATGTTAATTCCGTGGCGTTCAGCCCCGATGGGAGAACACTCGCCTCCGGCTCTGATGACAAGACGATCAAGCTGTGGGACGTTGCGACCGGGCAGACGCTTCGCACCCTCACCGGCCACACCGACTATGTCTATTCGGTGGCGTTCAGCCCCGATGGGAGGTTGTTGGCGTCCGGCTCGCGTGATGAAACGGTCAAGCTGTGGGACGCGGGCACGCGACAGGAACTCCGTACCCTGGCTGGCCACACAAGAGATGTGATTTCGGTGGCGTTCAGCCCTGATGGAAGAACACTCGCCTCTGGCTCTGATGACAAGACGATCAAGCTGTGGGACGTTGCGACCGGGCAGACGCTTCGCACCCTCACCGGCCGCACTGACTTGGTTCGCTCAGTGGCGTTCAGCCCGGATGGAAGGACGTTGGCATCTGGCTCTGCGGACAAGACGATCAAGCTGTGGGACGTTGCGACCTGGCAGCCGCTTCGCACCCTCACCGGCCATACTGACTGGGTTCTCTCAGTGGCGTTCAGTCCGGATGGGACGATGCTCGCCTCTGGATCGGGTGACGAAACGGTGCTCCTGTGGGATGTCTCTGATTTCGCACTCACAGAGGAAGAATTCCTAGAAGAGCTCAATGAGGTAATCGCGGAGCAGAACCTTGGATGGGAGGCAGGTCCCACAAGCGTCTCTGGCCTCATAACCCAAGCAGAGGTAAGCGAAATACTGGGGGCAAACGACGATCCGCCGGATGCAAACCCGCTCATTTGGTCCCCCTCATCACAGGATTCTCTTCCTGACCGTTTTGACTGGCGAGACAGAGATGGCGTCGATTGGACTACACCTATTAGGAATCAAGCCAAATGTGGCTCTTGTGTCGCCCATGCAGCCTTAGCTGTCCTTGAGAGTGTCCTGAAGATTGCCAGGAACGATCCGAACTGGGACCCCGACCTCTGTGAGCAGTGCCTCTTCTCCTGCGGATGCGGGAGGTGCTGCAACAAGGGTTGGAACTCGTTCTACGCAGGAGAATACCTCCTCAAATACGGAGTGCCGAGCGAGAGTGCTTGGCCTTATGTTGCTACCAATAGGAGTTGCGATAGAGACAGCTGCATCAATGCCGAAAGCAATGTAAAGGTTACAAGTTCCAAGAAGGTGACTTCCCGGAAAGACATGAAGCGTAGCCTAGTTGAGAACGGGCCACTGCTCGCGGGTTTTCATGTCTACAGCGACTTCCAATGCTATCAGAAAGGGGTCTACCGACACCCCGATTCCTTTGGTGATTTCTTCAGCGCCTTTAGAGGTCGTCATGCTGTGACGATAGTGGGCTACGATGACAACTGTGATGGCCGTGGAGGCTGTTGGATCGTCAAGAACTCATGGGGGGATAGCTGGGGAGAAGAGGGGTATTTCCGAATCGGATACGACCAAGTCAAGATAGAAGACTACACTTATGAGTTGAAGGTTGAGGAAGGAATGCTCCCGGAGCCCATTGTGCTGACGGTATCAGGCCTGAGTATTCCAAACGTGGAATTCGACTTGCCCGTGCTGTGGGAACTGCCCGCTATAGTGTGGGAGGTAGAAGACCCGTGGCTAGGAACAGTGAGATACAAAGGTGTGGAACTGGAAGAGATGTTCGCGTATGTTGAATGGCCTTGGGAAGCAGCCACCGCCGTGATTGTCTCCTCTGACGGGACGGAGACTCCAATAGCAGTTGGGGATGCGCTCGATTACGGGATCTGGATCGCCTATGAGGCTGACGGGGAAGCGATCCCGTCCGATCTAGGAGGACCTTTAAAGCTAGTCTTCATGCCTGAAGATCTCTATCCGCCCGAAGCTTGGGCATGGTGGGTCATCGAGATCCGAGCGGAATACTGACCCTAGACCGAAGCCAAGCACAAGGGCATACGCCGGGGTATGCGATTACATTTTGTACAGAGACGGGAGCACTCCTGTTGATGGGTAGACGGCTGCTCAGCCGAAAACTGAGCAGCTTGGGAGTTGCTACGTAGCTCGTTCGACGTTGACGGGGGGGAAGTGTCTGACTGCTCGCCTCTGAAATGCCGCCCCCGTCTTCTGTGCCGTCCACGAGCGGTTGACGCTCCACTATGAAGGAAACGAAAGGAGGTCGGATTGAAGACTCTAGCGGGACTTTCCCAGTTGGGGCTGATCAAGTATTGCCTGGAGGAATAGGATAGGGAAGCAGAGAAAGGAGACTTTGGAAAACACGTAAAGGAGGTGATATACATGTTTAAAGCTAAATGGCTGCTAACCGGTTTTCTTATGGTGCTTGTTCTCGCTCTCACACCGGGGATCAGCTCAAGAGGAGCGGGCTCTCCTCCTGAGATCACTTACGTTGACTTCCCCAAGGAGATCGACGCGGACGGGACTCCTGTGCGGGGGACAGTCGGTTTTAGGGACTCTAATGGCGATCTCCTCAAGGCGATCTTCGCCGTTGCAGCCGCTGATGATTTCCAGTCTTTTGAGGTAGACCTCTCTGAATTCCGGGATCAAATCGAGGGCGAATTCCCCTTTGAGATCAGCACGATGACGCCGCAGAAAGTGACGTTGAATCTAACACTTCTGGACAAGGAGGGCAATGCCAGCCCCTCTGTCTTCTTCACCTTTGCGGCCGTCCAAGCTTGTCAATCTTGGTCCAGGACCTTCGGCGGGAGCGAGAATGATTTGGCCTACTCCGTCCAGCAGACGAGCGATGGCGGCTACATCCTCCTCGGAACGACAGAGTCGCACGGCGCGGGGGATTATGATTTCTGGCTGATCAAGACCGATGCCCAGGGGAACTGGCAATGGGCCAAGACCTTCGGCGGGAGCGAGGATGATTGGGGCTACTCCGTCCAGCAGACCAGTGATGGAGGCTACATCCTGCTCGGGGGGTCGTACGGCGCAGGGGACGGAGATTTCTGGCTGATCAAGACCGATGCTCAGGGGAACAAGCAGTGGGAGAGGACCTTCGGCGGCAGCGACATTGATTGGGGCTGGTCCGTCCAGCAGACCAGTGATGGAGGCTACATCCTTCTCGGGTACACAGAGTCTTACGGCACAGGGGGATTGGATTTCTGGCTGATCAAGACCGACGCTCAAGGCAACAAGCAGTGGGACAGGGCCTTCGGTGGGAGCGATGATGATGAGGGGCTCTCCGTTCGGCAGACAACAGACGGCGGCTACATCCTCCTCGGGCACACATATTCGTACGGCGCAGGGAAAGCCGATGTTTGGCTTATCAAGACCGATGCCTATGGAGACAAGGAGTGGGCCAAGACCTTCGGCGGGAGCGAGGCTGATTGGGGCACCTCCGTCCAGCAGACCGCGGACGGCGGCTACATCCTTCTCGGAGACACATATTCATACGGCGCAGGGGACGGAGATTTCTGGCTGATCAAGACCGACTCCCAAGGCAACGAACAGTGGGACAGGACCTTCGGTGGGAGTAGTCGGGATAAGGGCTGGTCCGTCAAGCAGACCGAAGATGGCGGCTACATCCTTCTCGGCTACACATATTCATACGGCGCTGGGGGAGGTGATGTCTGGCTAGTCAAGACTGATGCTCAAGGGAACAAAGAATGGGACAGGGCCTTCGGTGGGAGCGGCTGGGATTTCGGCCTCTCTGTCCAGCAGACCGAAGACGGCGGCTACATCCTGCTTGGAGGCACAGCATCTTACGGCGCAGGGGGTCTAGATTTCTGGCTGATCAAGTATTGCCCGGAGGAATAGGATAGGCACAGCGCAAAACGGCCATTCTGCGAGGGGCCAAGGTGTCTGGCAGCTTGCAGGGTGCTCATGAAGTGGTTGCCATCTTGCTATGGAGGAAACGAAAGGAGGTCGGATTGAGAGCTACAGCATGTAGTGTTCTGATCATCGTGCTGCTTCTCGTGGGGAGCAGCGTTGTCGCCCAGGCGAGCTGGGAGGCTCGATTGCGAGTCATTCCGGAGAACTTGGGGCTGAAGGTCAGACTGCTCTTCGACGGGCGAGGCGGTCCGATGGGCCGCCTGTTCGATCTCGAGTTCGAGTTACGAAACGTGTCCGACGAGCTAATCAAGATCAACTGGGACGGGTCTTCTCTTCAGCTGCCCGGCGACCAACGGTGGCACGTTGTGAACCCTGAGGTCCTCGATGCTGCGAATCCAGCTATAACCGTTGTCCCGGCGGAATCGGCTGTTGTCCTGTGTATCTGCCCTGTTCAAACCCCGCCTGCGCCGTGCGATTCGAGGTGGCTGCAGCGAGCGCTGCTTCTCGAGGACTCCTCGTTGACGCTGCGCCTTGCTGTGTCGACGCTGCAAGGACGCCGCACGGGGGAGTGGAGATGGGATTTCGAGTATCACGAGGAAGCAGTCCCGGACGACCCTCCTCCTCCAGATCGCTCTCTCTCGTTCATTGTCCTTGCTGCAGCCGTGGTGATCTTCGCGTTATTGCTTCTCCGGTAGTTGCTTCCGGCTTCCGGGGGCCCATCGCGAATGGAAGAGAGAGGCCGAGGTTCGCGCGGAGGGCGGCACTGCGAGCACTGGTAGTTCCTGGAGGCCGTCTTTGCCGCTCCCTCTCGTACGCACCTCAGCTCTCGCTCGGGTCCATCACCCTCCCGATGAACAGAATCGTCCCTGTCTCGATGTCGCGGATGAGGAAGATGAACGGATGGTCGATCGTCATCGTTGAGGGTATCGAGAGGACCATCGACACGCCGGTGGCCGCAGCAGCCTCGGTCCCTTCCTCGTTCACCGATACATAGGCCTTATGTGCCACGTGGCCAATGAAGAGATCACGCGTTCCATCCATCCCCGAGAAATCGGCGGCCCCCGTAAAGGCGTCCGGCATGCCGAGATTGGCGAGGGTGTCCGCAAGGGAGAACTCCGAGGTGAGTTCAAACTTGGGCATCGCTAACTGTACCTTTTCCGAATACAACTGAGCCAAGATCGCATCCAGCCGCTCGACACTGAGGTTAGCTTCGAAGTCCTCAAACATGCCGGCTCTGGGAAGGAGAATGACCATGGAAAGCGCATCACCTGTGTAGGGAAGTTCGATCGCTTGGTAGTCCATCCCCTCCGTGTAGGGGAAATGCTCTTTCATCCTCATCAGGGGAACCTTGACCTGGCTCCCGTCGAGCCGATAGAAAGGAGCAGATTCTGTCTTCAGCGGGTCGAACTGCAGTTCCCACGTTCCCTTGAAGTAGATCGCGTTGGCGAGAACAAGGCGCGTGAGGGGGGTGATCGTCCCCGGCTTCATCAGATCCTCGATCTTCCCGTTGGTTGCATGGCTGACCCAATCGTTGATCTCCGTGCGGGCCTGTTGCGGTGCATCGGCGAAATCGGTCAGCCTCAGCGGAGCATCGTAGGATTCAGCGAGCATGGTGCGAAAGTCCGACAGGAATGGGTACCCGATCTGCCCCCAGAGCGCCTTGGCGATGCTCAGCGAAACGCCCTCGATATCGCTTGCGCGTTGTATGAGGTCCGCATCCAACCCGCGAAACGCGGGATGGAGAACGCTTTGAGGGAGCGTGAAGTAGAGCGTCTCCTCCATCTGAGCCTCTGTCTCCCCACGCGCACCGGCATACGTCATGGCGAGGGCTGTGGAGATGCTGTAGGGGGAGAAGAAGAGGTTACACTCGTTTGTTCTAAGGGCTTGGTAGAGGTCGAATGCGAACGCGTTGTTTCCCGCGACCAACTCTTTAAGGGATGCTTCATTCACCGCGGGGGCTGTGCCGACTATAGATGCAAATCCCAAGAGTATGATTAGAAGAGCCCCGGCAAGAACATATCGCTTGGTTGAGAAAATCATTGTCTTACCTCCTCTTTAGGTTGCTCGAAACGTAAACAGGTACGGCTCGCTCGCATTCCCCTGGCGATCGTAGAGTGTGACCTTCAATGTAACCGTCTGCCTGGTATTGCTATAAATGCGAAACCGAAAGCTCCCGGTGGTTTCACCGTTGACGTTGGGCTCAAAGCTGAATGGCGTGAAGCGAACTGCATTCACAACGTCGAACCTGACAGAGGTGATGTCGCCATCGGGATCGAAGAAGGAGATGTATCCGCGATTCTTCTCTCCATTTGCGGCAATGGCACTCGGGAAATCGACACCCGTTATACGAGGGCCATGGGTGATGTTTGTTCTGGACCCAATGGTGAATGGCACACTCAGTTGGTAGTTTCCATTGACGAATACGTCCACCCGCCATTGGCCCCGTAAGTCCGCTGCTCGCCAGTTTCGGATTCTGACATATCCCCAGTTGTAGCGATCGGCACGCCGTTGACCTTGGTAGTACAGGACACCCGAGGGGTTGTAGAACCGCCACTCGATGCGCTTACCCCTCGCCTCAGAGGCGACCTTGATCCAACAGACCGCCCACCGATCGCTGGAGGAGAAGGCCGCCACATTGTCGATCGGCCGATTGTTTGCGATACCATGGGTCATCTGGTGAGCCTCGATCAACCGACTTGCTCTTCCAGTGACAGATACCTCGATTCGCTTGATCTCATAGACACTACAGAGCGGTCCGGCTGTGATGCGAATCCGATTACAGCCGGGAGTGACCCACCTGCTCACCTCCCAGGTATCTGTGGTAAAGGCGTTGGGGGAGAAACCAGTAGCAGTTGGGGCATAGCTTCGTGCGATGGAGGTACCGTTTACAGTGATGGTCACCGGAGCAAACCCCTTGCCCTGACAACCCGGGGCGTAAGCCGATCGATGCGTGATCGTGAGATGCGCGGCCAATGGCACGTGCAGATTCAGCACGACGATTTCCAGGTAGCTGCCAGCGCGAACAAGCTGAAGACATCGTGCCCCGTGGCTTGAACCTTGTGCCCTCCACGCATCGATACTTTGCCGAACAGTGCTACCACTCGGAAGTAAAGAGAAATCCAAGAAGGCTAGCCCGCTGCCCGGGTTGACCAATAAACCTGGATTGGCCAAGGTCCCATGCGTAACAAAGAGGATTAACCCAAACAGGATTGTAAGCAACAAGATTGCCGTTCCTTTTCGGTGTGCTCTTTGTATGTTCATCTTTTTTCACCTCCGAGTGGGCCTCTACTACATTTACCCATGAGGTTCTTGGTCGGTTTCAGTTCAG
>Ga0307431_1001229_pt1 | contig 15136 bp, 16 predicted proteins | sample SalMarWE160170MG_FD_202155 | JGI IMG/M metagenome (GOLD analysis project Ga0307431, IMG submission 202155) | Salt marsh sediment microbial communities from the Plum Island Ecosystem LTER, Massachusetts, United States - WE1603-170 | ecosystem: Environmental > Aquatic > Marine > Intertidal zone >...
TTGGAAACTATTTAATTCATGTGCACAGTCTGGAACGAGGCTTGAGTTTTGTCCTAAACAGCTTGTGCTTTCATGAACCCTTAAACTCTTGTACACTCTTCAGGAAGTAGATTACAATAAGATTGCACATAATTGTTCATTTAATGGAGGAAGCGACAAAATAATGCGTAAACTTTTTTGGGTTGGCTTGTTTCCTCCTGAAGTTCATAGCATTGGTGACCATGCGCAGACGCTTGCGCTTGAAAAGTTCCTAGCGAAGTATTTTGACGATTTTGAGGTCAAACGGTATTATCGTTCTGAAGTTGACCGCTTTTTTGGGGAGAATGTAGAGTCTGACGATTTGATTTTCTTGCATAGCAGTGGGGATTTTGGGGATTTGTACCCTGATTGGCATGCCATTAGAAAACAGATTATCGCCAGGTTTCCGGAAAACAGGATTGTTCAGTTGCCTGTTAGCGTCTATTATGGAAGCGTTGTCGCTTTTGAGGATGATAAAATCTTTTTTAGTGGAAGAAAAAACCTTTTGATCTTATGCAGGACCACTGAGAAAGCGGAGCTTTTAAGGAACAATTTTGGTTGTAGGGCTGAATTTTTTCCTGATTTTGTTTTCAGTCTTAAGGTTCCTGTTTTGGATGTGGTTAGACGTGGAAAATTGGCTACTATGAGATGTGACTCTGAAAGCATGTATCGAAAAAGTGTTCCTAACAAGTTGCGTAGAAGTCGTCCTTTGCGTATGTTCTTTGATTTTTTGTTGGATGTGGATGCTAAGAAACGGATTAGGCATGTTTTTGGTGGCTATTACGTTAAGGATGTACAGATGAGCGATTGTGACATTACAGACGAGAACAGAGAACGTATTGTGTCTGACACCATCCGATTTTACAGCCGTTTTGAAAGTGTGATTACTGACCGTTTTCATGGTGCGGTCTTTTCGTTTCTATCTAATACGCCTTTCAACTTTGTTGGGGGTAAAATCAAGAAGAAATCTTCCATAGACTTAGGTTTAGCTTTTGATTCATACTTCAAGAATTTTAGGAACCTAGTGTTTTCTGACGTCTCCTCATCGCCTGAGTCTGAGAAGACTACTAGTAGTAGTTTGCTTGATTTGATTAAGTCAAGAAGGTCTGTCCGTAAATGGAACAAGAAAACTGTTGAACCAGATACTATAAAACAGATTTTGGAGGCTGCTGTTTATGCTCCCTCGGCTGCTAATTTGCAAGCTACAAAATTTAAAGTGCTGGCTGACCAAAAGCACATCGATTTTGTTTTTCAGAATACAAGTCCATGGTTCAGAAACATTTTACCTAACCGGGCGATTCTTGTTTTTTATGACATCTCAAAGTTAAGCGTTAAAGATTGGACTGAAAGATTTGTTTGGCAGGATACATCTTGTGCAATGCAAAATATGATGCTACTCTCTGAATTTTTGGGGATTAAATCCTGTTGGGCTAGTGTTACTCCCGAGCAAGCGAAAAAGATTAAAGCCCATTTTAAGATTCCGAAAAAATTTGTTTTGACTTGTATGCTATTTCTAGGCTATAGTGACATTAATGTTTCACTTAAGAGTAAGCATCAGGGACGCCCTATAATGCGTAGTTTTAAGGATGCATTGTTAGGCGGCTCTTAAAGAATTAACATTTTAAGAAATGGAGGTGGACAAGCAAACAGGCATAACAAATGTCCATCCACCAAAAAGCGGTCGCTCAGAATTATGTTGGGATGTTTTGTAGGCTCAAAGTTACTGTTTCACGTTATTTCGTGCATAATGTTTTAAATGTGTTTCAAACTAACCAAGAATGTCCACATATCTTAACGTAGTTAGAGGAAAATAAATTGAAGATTGACTTAGTTATATGGACGAAAGACGGGGAAAAAACTTTAGTTCCCTGTCTAAAAAGTATCGAAAGGGCCATAGGCGATGATCAGGTTAACCAAAAAATCGCGGTTGATGGGGATAGCAAAGATAACACCAAAACCATTCTAAAGCAATTTGGATGGACGGTTTATGACGCGGAAAAAGTGGGGATTCAATTTCAGGCGAGACAGGCTATAAGTTTAGTTGAAACGCCTTTTTTTGCTAGTTTCGAGCAAGATATAATATTAAATCCTCAATGGTTTCGGTTGGTTTTAAGACATTTCTCCGAGGAAGAGAATATTGCAGTAGTTCAGGGTGTAAGAGTTTCATTAAGCAAAACCTTGAGAATAATAGAAGCTGCAGGGTTAAACAGAAAAATAAGGTACTCTTCTATAGACAATAATCTTTATAGAACGGATATAATAAAAAGTTTAGATTTGCCTTTAAAATATCCTTTAGGTTTTGATCGAGCGTTACAGGATTTAATTTTGGATAAGGGCTTTAAGTGGATAGTAGATGAACAGTTAGTTTCGTTACATAATAAGCAGTCATTTATGCAGGATGCCAAAAAAATCTGTAACGATATAACCCGTTGTGAATATATGCGGGATAACGTTTCCTTTTTTAGGGTGCTAAAACTTTTCTGTTTTAGTTGGGTTAGAGGTTTCCAAATGGGTTTAAAATCCAAATATCCTCTTGTAATTTTTGCTTATCCTTATTATCGTTGGCAAAGCGTTAAAGCCTATTTCCGTAATACTGCAAAAGAAAATTAGCCTTGCGTGCACATTTACAAACTTTTAGTTTATTTCGCAAAAATCAAGTCTAAAAAAGTAGGATTACTAAATTTTCGAAAGCAAAAACAGTGAGGGAAATCCAGAAAAAAGGATGATTAATTGAAGAGTTAAATCTTCTCTTCGTTTTCCAGTTGCCGAATTCTCTTGAGGAACCTGTTCGTGGGCGAATCAAGTTTTACTTTTTGCTCCGCTTCATCCAGTTTGACGAAGTTATAGTTTGCCAGAAATTTTGTGACATTCTCAACCTTGCCACTGTTTAGTTGAGTTTTCTCTTCTATATCCTTTAGATAATGCCACTTTCCGTTCTCCAGTAACCGCAGAATAGTCTCAGCAGGCATGATAAAGGCTCCTTTAAATTCATCAATTAGGGATCTAAACGTTTAAATGCTTCTGAAGTTATTTTCCAGAAGGAAAATATAGAAAATTGAACTCTAAATATCATAATTGAGGGAAATTTGTTAGCGTTCTGGTTTAGGGGTTGAATGCTGGGTCTGGTTTTCTGTTTTCTCGTGGTCTGTGTAGTAGCTGAGTCCTGCCGTTACACCGGTGGATACGGCGAACCACAGGATCATGGCTGTAATGTTTCCCTGAGTAACGATGTAGGCTAGGGCAATGGAGGTGCCGTGGACGACCGCTAGGATGGCAGAGAGTTTCGGTTTAAATTCTAATCCCACAGGTTTCATCTCCCTTTTCACTGTTTCTTTTCCCACAGCTCGAAACCGGCTTTGATCAGGTTCTTCCGCACCTCTTCCGGTCTCACATACGAGGTTTCGGAGGTGGCGCTTATCTCGGCTAGCCGAATCAGGTCCTTGAGTTGGACTTCAGGTTTTTCTGTGCCCCAGTTCAGTCTGCAGTTTGCCTTTGCTGGGTCGAGGCCTGCCTGTTGTATTAGAGGGGTGAAGATTTCTCGTTCGCATGTTCTTTTTATGAAGCGTTGTAGTGCCATGACTTTTCTTTCCGCGATTTCTAGGGCTGCTCTGGCGGATGCTTCTGTGAAGCCTGGGGTGGTAAACAGTTTTGGCAGTGGGGTTTGTCCGCCCAGATAGACTTGGTTTAGGATGTGGTCGATGTAGGCTTCGTAGCGGGCTCGTGGGTCTACTGTGACGGTTTTGATGTCTGCTTCTGCCTTGTTGTACACGAATCTTGCGCCTGCTTTGGGTTTGCTTTTTATGAGTTTCTGGTATTCGGCGAGTTTTTCGTCGCTTGCGCCTGCAAAGATCCACAGTTCGTCTGGTCCAGCATATTTTTCGAAGATTTCTGGCATGATTTTTTCTATGCGGGCTTTCATTTCTAGGAAGCTGATTCGTGTTTCTCCGTTGAAGCTGAGTTCGGTGAGGAGGACTTGGAGGACTCCTGTTCCATATGCTGAAAAGTTTGTGGGGTTCCAGCGGAAGTGGATGATCTTTTCGGGCTTGAAGGCTGTTTTCACGTCCCCATATGAATAGTTGTAGCCTGTGACTGTGCCGTACTGGTTTCGTTTTATTGCTGTTGGGTTGTCGAAGCCTGTGAGGGGCAGTATCTTCAGGTTTGTTAGGTGTTCGGGTTCTGTTTTTAGCCAAAAACCGATAAATTGGTGATATCCCCCGCAAACTCCCCTTTTTAAAACCTTAAAATAGATTAAATCTTTTATTCAAAGACAGCTATTGAAATATGATGAAATTGTCAATCAAAATGTATGCGGGTATTAGAGCCATTTGTTTCTTTTATGTTGAAACAGAAAAGCCCGAATGGAGAAAAGAATTCATCAAGCTATTCAAATCATCAATAAAACAAGACAAATATCTAAGCATATGTTTTGGCAAATTCAGCAGAGTTACGGATTCTTACCAAAAAACTCAAAAATAATATCACATAATTTGAGCCGATTTGTAGATAAATTGACTGATTCAGAGATACATTGCTCTCCATCATTGGTACTTTGCAAACCATTGCACAGACCCAATAAAAATGCAATCAAAGAACAACCAATTAGAGCTTATACATTCTATAAGCCAAAGTCTTTCGACGGATTTGTAGCTGGATTAGGCACAAAACTTGCAGAACAAAAACAAGAAATAAATTCTGTTTATTCTGAATCTTTTTGGAATAATAGCAGCTACCCTCTAGTTGAAATTACTTATGGCAATAATTATAATTCAGTAATAAATCATGTTCGCGAAACAAGAAAGAAAATGCATTGGGCTATCGACAGCTCTACAATAATAACTCTTGGAATAAATCTTGAAGAGGAAAAGATTATGAAAGATAGAGCTTGCAAATCCATTCCATCAGTTGTTTTCTTTAAAAATGCTAATTTTTCAGAGATTGACAAAATAAAAATAAGACCAAAAAACGTGAAGATTCAGGAATGGTCAAACCCTATGGAACGATTTGGGTGGTTCGATATAGCAGATTCAATGGTTTTCAACAGCCTCTACGATCTTTACAAATTCATAAGAGAAACAAAAGATCGCGAAAAAGATAGGATAACGTCCGCAGCTACACTTTTACTTAGAGAGATAAAAAAATGAGTTCAAAAAAACATGCTTGGGCGGGGTTCTTTCCGATTTGGTTAAAGTTTTGTGGCGTAAGCGACGAATTTGAAATGCTAAAAAGTAAATGGATTTATTTTTCAAAATGCAAATTCTCAGCTTTACCAGTCATTACCGATACTTTTCAAAAAATTGATTTATTAATTAACGAAACTAATCAAAAGTTTAACCCCTTGTTCGATCGGAAAAAAACAGACAAATTTAAAAAATTTGATGAAAACATAGCCAAAGAAAAATTAAGAGAAATTGAAAAAGCGTTAGGAGAATTAGCTCTAAATATTGGTGCATTAAAATTTGTTTTTTTCCAAAGAACAGTCTCAAATGAAATCCCACACGTTATCTCGGGAATTCCCGTAAGTCCTGAAAAAACTGTCGGAAACGAAGCTATCTACATTGCAGCTGATAATGTTGCAAAAAGATATTATGAATCGCTCAGGATACATAGCAGATTAAGTTGGGACGGAGTTATATCATTCATTTATCCAATGCAAGGAAATTATATCGGTGGAGTTAATAGGCCCTCAGGATATACAAAAAAGATTCACGTTTCATTAACAGAGCAAAGTAAGAACTTTCTTGGCTCATACCTTATTCTAGCTCATGAATTCGGTCATTTTGTTCATTATTATTTAAGAGAAAACGGGAATTCATTTCCCCAATGGTCCAAACTCATTTGGAGGGACCTTTATCATACTAGAGAATACCGTCCTGAAACGATCTTTAATGAACAAATTGATGAGCTCCAACATGGATGTGCCAATTGTTATATTTTTAAGCTTTTAATGAGCTATCTCAGAGATCGAGAAAGAAGCATTACCCAATTTGAGCAATACATTGCAGATATAATAGCTATTCTAATAGGTGGACCTGCAACTTGTTTTGCTTATACGGATATTCTAAACACTTTGACTTATCTTAAAAGCGATCCAATCAGACTTGCTTTTTTATCGGGTTTTCTTCAAAATAGAGGTTATACTAATGAATCGAATTTGATAAATTCTGAGTTTGCATATATGAAGAATAATTGGAATTACCATATACAAAATAATGCCGAGGAGTTTAGAGCACACTGCATTGATAGAGAAGAGTTGCCAAATGAATGTTTTGAATTATATAAAGCAATAGGAATGTATTCAGGAAATCTTTTTGGTCGTTATGATACATTATTATTTGATACCAATTCAATCCAAAGCCTTGAACTCCCTATCCAAGATAACGAACAAGGAAATTTTGATTCAATCACATCTTGTTTAATTAAAGAAAAATTTTTGATTGATCAAAAAACAGAAACTAGGATTAAACGAAAGCTACAAGAAATGCAAACTTGCCAAGATGAAGATCCTAAACACATTCTTCATTGTTATTATGCACTTCATAGAGAAGGAAAAGCACCAGATTACTCAACTACACTCTTCAGTCTTGCATTCCAAAAAAAGAAAGATTGAGTAGTTATATATTATAACTACTTTTTTGCTTTTTTATAAATTCGCGATTTACCAATATAATAGCTTTGAACTTTGTTGGTCTCTTCTAGAAGCTCCAAATGCACTCTAGCAGTAGGTTCTGGCATGTCAATTGCTTTAGATAATTCTCTTGCGGTAAATCCAATTCTTACCGGCGCGTTTTTAAGAGCATCCATCAGTTTCTCATGAGCGTGTTTCTTTCTTTCTTCTCTTTTATTCAACCGCAACTCAACCCTCTAGTTTAAGATTAGATTTAAACTTAGGCTTAAACATATAGACATCTATATATATAAAGTTAATTATTCTGAAATTCAGCTTAAAATAAGAGCAAAAAACAGATTCGACAAGCTTCCAAGTTTTCTGTATCTTTTTAGCATTATCTTTTTCATTATAAATATTTTATGAAGTAAAATACGAACAAAATAGAAGGATTACTAAGTTTGTGTTTTGTGTTGTTTTGGATGTTATATTTGGCAAATTGAGTTATTTTGGTTTTTTAGTTGGTTGCTTTTGTTGGTTTTAGAAAATGAAAATTTGATATTTGTTAACCTGAAGTTGCTTGTGATAATTTGTTATTGAATAGCATTTCACAGTCAGTTACTAGGGTTTCAAGTGTTGCCAATTGTTCTTCAGATAAAGTGATGATGTCTTCTTGTGGATAATCATCATAATACCATTTCCATTGAGTTACTGTGTCTGAAACGGCAGGTTTTTTCTTTGGTGTTGGTTTGGATTCAGTTGTCTCTGTTGTACCATTAGCTCGTCTAATAACAACTTTTACAGAATCTGTTAACCCTATATGTTCATTAATACTCAGTTTTACATGAGCTCGAGGTTTGACAGATTTCTTATGAATAGTCAAGACTCTTTTGTCATTTAACAAAATCATTTTCTTGGAATTTTTGAGTTCAAATTGTTTCTGAACATACCATTCTGTAAAATCTAGGACTTCACTAAATTCAGTTTGCATAACAAAAGTAATACTACGAGCCGCCGAAAGAAACGCATTCAAATTACATTGAAAACTATTTCGATCTGCAGGCTTGGATCTCATTTGTTCTAAGAAGTATTTAGCTTCCTGAAGTTTTACTCTAGTATTGGTCTTCATAACACTCTCACTGTGCATCCAAATAGATGTAAATAATGTGGTAAAACTTTTCTGTAGAAGCCATATAAGAATAGAAGTTATTAAAACCGTGGAGGGCGATGCGATTGAACAAAACCCATTTGTTTGATTTGCTGTATTTTACGTACAAACTCAGGGTATTTCATACCTGAAGCTTGAACAAAACGCTAATAACATTTGTGCATAGGTGCTAAGGTTGTTAGTTTAACCGTTGAAGGTTGTTTGACTAAGTTTGGTTCAATAGAAAAGTTAGTGGTTTGGGCTAATTCTGTGTTAAAATGTTCAGGGTAGAGTGTGTTTTTGTGCCTGAAAAGGTGCAGGAGTGTGGATATTTGGGAAAAGTATGTATTCGATTGGATTTGACTGACGACTTGGCTGATCAGTTCTTGTTGTTGAAAAAGAAACGTGGACTCAAAAATAACTCGGAAGTTGTTAGGCAGCTGATTGCAGAGGCATCTCAAAGAGAACTACATCCAACATGATGAGGACAGACAATGACTGGAGTAACGGACGGGGCGAGTCTCCGTCACAAGCGACTAATGGATATGCTGCTGTTCATCAAGTCTCATGATGGCGCCACTATTGTTCAGATTCAGAGCTACATGCTGACAGCTCATGGACTCAAATTCAAAACCACAGCGGAATACATTAAGGAGTGCCAGTTTGCCGGAGTCATAAGAACTGACGGCATGCTCTTCCGGGTTGTAGCAAAGAAAGTGAAGTTCGAGGCTGACTATTGATGCATTTCTCTCTCTTTCTATCTCTTACTACCTCTCTACACCTCTTAGGTGTTAGGTGTGGGTGTGTGCAGGACTCTCTAGAGGTCTGGTGTGTTGACAGCTGCCAAAAATCTGGTTAAGGTGTGTGTATGTGTAGAGTGTGTCTGTCTCTGTCTAATGGGGTAGAATCGGCTGGTGGGCATATTTGAAGACTAATAGAAGTTCATTGTTGAAAACTAGCTTTTTTCTGAAATTCCAAGCAAGACAATATTTTGCTGTCCAAATCCATGAGCATATTAGGAGACTAATAACAGAGCATTGTTGAAAACAGTGTTTTTTCAGAAAAACCAAGCAACAACAAAAATGCTAGCCTAGGTGGAAACAAATTGTCCTGCTGCCCGAGCTGTAACAGCCAACGGATCTGGAAAGATGGAGTTCGCCAGACAGGAGAAGGTGAGGTTCAGCGTTATCTTTGCCGAGAGTGCGGTTACAGATTCAGCGAATCATCTTTGAGCAGCTCTAAAGTGTTCAGAGCTGAACGAAGAGTTCATAGGATGCCAATAAATAGCGCTGTCAGCTTACCTTTTAGATGCCGAATCGGCGCCACCCACACAACGGGGGCGAAAAATTTGGTCGGAGTGGAACATGAAAATCAAATGGCTGCGGGGGCTACAAAGCAGGCGGAAATTAAAGGGAAGCTCATTGAATTCATGTGGTATATGAAGAAGCAGGGCTACCGGGAAGGCGCTATCATAAGCTACACTGACCGCATAAAGCATATTCACCGCAAAGGAGCCATCCTCTCAGATCCGGAGCACACCAAAATAACCATAGCGGGCGTGAAGACCTGGTGCGACGGCAGCAAGAAGTGCATGGTTGACGCCTACGACGTCTATGTTAAGATGGAAGGACTCCAATGGGACAAGCCACGCTACAATCCAAGATCATCTTTGCCGTTCATTCCAACAGAAAAAGAGATTGACCAGCTAATAGGCGGCTGTGGACTCAAAATACACGTGTTTTTGCAGGGACTGAAAGAAACAGGAGCTGGCGGAGGAGAACTTATCAACATAAAATGGATAGACATCGACTTTGGAAGAAAGAAGCTGACAATAAATCATCCAACAAAAGGTCACAATCCACGGATCCTGAACGTCTCAGATGAATGGCTCAGGATGGTTTCCAAGCTGCCGAGGACGTCAGAGCGTGTTTGGTCAACTCGCTATGATCTACAGTCAGCGAATTTCAGGAAGCAACGAAAGAGGCTTGCTCGAGAATACAATAATCCAAGACTTCGGAAAATCAGCTTCCGAACATTGCGCCACTGGAAGGGCACAACTCTATACCATAAAACACATGACCCCTATTACGTCAAGAAGGTCCTTGGGCACAAAAAGCTGACGAGCACCGAGATTTACATACACTTGGAAGAGAAACTGTTTGATCAACTGGGCAGCGAATTTATAGTGAGACGAGCTGTGTCCGTTAAGGGCATTATGGCACTTGCTGCCACAGGCTTTGAAAAATTCGATGTAGTCAACGGAATCCATCTATACAAAAAACCAAAAAACACCCAATAACCAGTATCGGTTTTCAGGACAGAGTGACAGGTTTTAGCCAGAAACTGTTGCCTGATGCCACGATTTCTCTGGCTGCGATCTGCAGTTGTTCGTCTAGGTTGACTGTTTCGTTGAAGCTGTCTACGACCTGTTTGGTTTCTTCGGCGCGTGCGTACTCTTCGTTGACTGTTGTGTAGAATCCGGCGCCTACAGCTTGGTCTGCCAGAAAATCCACGAAGGCTTTGCAGCTGGGGTCACTGCTATAGGCGGTTATTATGTCGTTGAAGCTTACGGCTCGGTTTTCTCCGTAAACTTGTCTCCAGGCTGGTAGCAGAATTCCATGGTTTTGTTGGATTTTTCCGTAGAATTCTTTGAATTTTTTTACGACTACGCTCAAGTTTGTTTCGCCAGTATTTGAGGGGGTGAAAATTGAACTTAAGTTGGAATGAGCATCTAAGCTGAGTGTTGTTTAGGTGCCAAATTTTTCTTACATGAATCGTTGAAGAGGGTTATGAAGTCCTGTCCCTTCTGTGCGAGTTTGTAGTATTTTGCTGGGAGGAATTTGTTTTCTTCGATGTGGTCGATTTCCAGTAGGTCTGCTTTGATGCAGTATCTGAGGTAGCGGTAGATTTTTTTGCTGTCGAAGTGGAGGCTGCTGTGATAAAGCTGATACACGTTATTGGCTTTCCTCTTGAACATGTTAAGAAACTTCAGGGTCTCCAGTAAATCACAGAATTTGGAGCCTTTCTTGGGACCACGACGCAACAGCAACACCAACCAAAGTTAAGGGGATTGCGGAACTATCACGCTTTTTTACATGTTCGGTCTTCACGGGGCTGCGGCAAAACGGTTATTCAGCAAGAAACGCCATTAGGAAAACTGTTTCTTCGGGCAGATATATGAAGCAGGCAGGCAGGTTCATATTAAATTTGCTTTGGTTAGGGCGTTTTTGGTGCTGTTTTGTCGGGGCAAAAGCCTAGTTTTTCTTGGGGAAGAACTGTTTTTGTGGGGCACCGTTTATGGGTTGTTTGTGTGCCGTTCTTCACATACCATGCCCGAGCAGTGGTATCTGCTTTCCAGCTCGATTGTTGAATATTCTATGTGATGTTTCTGGAGTGTTTCTTTGATGGTTTGTTTGGTCGGTTCGGGGCTTTTCAGTGTCTCATCATCTAATACGATGTGTGCTGTGAAGACGTCAGTTTCTCCCTCCAGCGACCAGATGTGGATGTCGTGTATTCCTATTACGCCTTTGATTGATTTGATGTCCCGTTTGACGGCTTCAAGGTTGATATGCTTCGGCACTCCCTGGAGGAGAATGTTGATTGCTTCTTTGAGGTTTTTGGTTACGTTGTAGAGGATGAAGGCTGCTAATCCGAGGGTCATTATTGGGTCGAGAATATAGAATTTCCAGAAGTAGATGATTACGCCTCCAACAAGAATGCCCACCCAGCCCAGCACGTCATCTAGGAGGTGCCATGAGAGCACTTTTTCGTTTAGGCTCTCTCCCTTTTTTAGCAGAAAGAAGCCTGCGCCATTGAATATGATGCCTATGACGGCTATGCCCACCATTCCAAACGCGTTTACCTGTTCTGGGTTAAAGAGTCTAGGTATAGCCTGAAAGATGATTATGATTGAGCCTCCGATCAGGATAGAGGCAGAGAAGAATGCAGAGAATAGAGAAAGCCTTTGGTACCCGAACGTTCGGCTCGTGTCCGGTGACCTGCGTGCTCCCCGTTCGAAAAGCCACGAGACAAGTAATGCTATGCTGTCGCCAAAATCATGCAACGCATCAGAGAGGATCGCCAAACTGTTCGTCCAGAAGCCGCCAACAACCTCTAAGATAGTGAAGACGACATTCAAAAACGCAGCAAACCGAACCCGCTCCTCACGATCAGGCATAGTTTAAAGTACGTTCTCGATTTGATAAAAACCTATCCAAAACAAACAAAACAAAGAAAAAATGGCATAGGCATAAACGGGTTTTGGGGGTTAAAATTTAACCCAACCAACCAACCAACGGGGGGCAACGACGGACGGGCGAAACGACGGGGATACGGTTAATGGACGGACCTATACCTGTATACCCCTCATTCCTATAGGATCATAATGGAATAGGAATAAGGAAGGATGGAATAGAGAATAATAGAGTGAGGGGTAAAAAATCAAAGAAAACTTACCCCTCATAACAAACTAAGAATAATAGTACGAGGGGAAAAAAATGCATAAAAAGTTACCCATTATAATACACGTGTGTGTACTTTTATAGAAGCTCGATACTATATATCAAAAATAGGTGATTACGGAAAAACTTGTCGCTACTAAAAACCTTACCCAGAAAAAATGCTTGCAAGATTATAACTAATTGTTATAAGGACAGTGATGGGGCTCTAAATGGGAGAGAAAAACATAGACTTTTCCTATTACGAAACATTGATACTATTGCTGATATATTTGAAGCACTATATCGCTCGCCTAATCATGGTAACAAGTCCCGTCCGATGGATGAGCTAATTTACATACACTTATCCAAAAAAACTAATGAGCGAGGCTATTCAGAAGCGTTTAATCGACTTTCCTCTGAATTTCCCAATTGGGAGGAACTAGCGGATGCCGACCCAAAAGATGTTAGAAACTTGATAGAATCCGCGGGGTTGGGAAATCAGCGAACGATAGAATTATTGGCAAACATTAAGAGGATTAGATCCGAATTCGGGCATCCTAATCTAGATCAATTGCATCATTGGAACAGTAATAAGGTATTCAATTTTTTAACGTCTTTAAGGGGTATTGGACCAAAAAGTGCATTATGCATTATGATGTATTCGTTAAACAAGCAGGTTTTCCCCGTAGATACACATGTACATACTGTATGCGAAAGAATGGGTTTCATCGTTGGTGGTTTAGATCATGACAAAGCTCAAACAGTTCTTGCAGAGCTCTTTCCGAAAAGATCGAGATATTCCCTTCATGTGAATATGGTTGCCCATGGTAGAAAGATCTGCCGAAAGCGTGGAAGACCTTTATGTGAATTATGCAACTTGAGCAAATTCTGTTTATATTTCAGAAACGCTCAAAATGCTCGTGATGATACTTTTTCAATAATTAACGCAGGCGATTCAAAATATTAGAGCGTGCATGTTGAATGAGTGCAATTAAACTTTTGCTTGATCCTTATCCAATAAGAACGCTGGTTCGAAAAATTATTAGACGGTTTAGGTTTGGTAGCTATTATTCACGTTTACGTCTGGGTTGTGTAGACGGTCCACATTATGGTTACTGTCTTTACAATGGGGCGATGTTGGCTAAGAAGCTTGGGTATAGTGGGATAAGTGTTTTGGAGTTTGGAGTTGCTGGTGGTCGTGGATTATTAAATCTTGAATATCATGCTAAACATATACGAGAATTATTATCATTAAATATTGATATTTTCGGTTTTGATACTGGTGAAGGTCTGCCAGAACCTTTAGACTATAGAGACCTCCCCTATCTTTGGAAAGAGACCCACTACAAAATGGATGTTCAAAAGCTCAGGGAAAAGTTAACAACGGCAAAACTAGTATTGGGAGATGTTGGAGAAACCGTAGAACCTTTTCTGGAGAAATTTAAGCCATATCCAATTGCCGCAATTATGTTTGATTTGGATTTCTATTCTTCAACGGTTGATGCATTAAGAATATTGGAGAGTGATGAAAAATATTTTCTACCACGTGTATTTTGTTATTTTGATGATGTGACTGGGAACGAAATATCTTTGTACAATGAGTTTACTGGTGAGAGATTGGCGATAAATGAATTTAATCAAACTCATAAAGAAAAGAAATTTGCGCAGGCTTATCATCTCCTGAACCGTAAAGTTCTAGATGATTGGTATCAGAGGATATGGATATTCCACAGTTTTGAGCATAGTAAATATAATACTTTTATAAGCAAAGAAAATCAGCAACTAGAATTATCATAAGATTTGGGGAAAGCACAAATCAACTTAAGCTTGTTGTATGGTCTCTTTCGTTTCCTTATATAGGGTGAGAGAGCAGGCGGGCGGTAAAGCACACACATACACGCACGTACACGGGCATTCACGTGGACACGTACACAAAAACACGCATGGGTTTGGGGGTTAAATTTTAACCCCAAACAAGTTTTTAACGAGGAAATTGGGAATCTGTATCATTAATCAATATTTTTTATTCATAAATCAATTAAACATTGAAAATAATGAAACAGGCAAAAAATTCACGATAGAAAAAAATGGAGGGTATACCCTTTATGGAAGAACATGAAAGACTCCAAAAAGCTATAATGGAAATATTCCAAAAAGAGGTACAAACTCTAGATCCTGAATTACAGTCAATATTAATTGACGACATAGTCACGGCTTTTTATAATCGACTGAATATTATGAAAAAAATCCAGCATAATACGGAAATGCGATTGTGCACAAATAATTCTTTAGTTCTTGAGCCTATGCAAGTTTTGGACCCAGATACATTGCAATCAATGGATGAAAACAACAAAAGATGGGTAAAAGACTGGAGAGAAGCAGTCTCAAAACTAGTATCAAAGAAATAAATATAATCTTTGCACCCATTCTGAATTTTTCAGCACGCGTATCTAAACCTGACGAATTCAAGCTTGTTTGGGTTTGGGGTTAAAATTTAACCCTAAATTCATCAATGGAACGGTTGCTGCCCTTATTTTCAAACTCAAGGTCTTGGAAGGATACCATCAAAACTTGCAGAAAACAAATATTTTAGAAGCATAAAGATTAACTAATTCTATAAACGTCTGTAACTTTATTGGTTGGGCGATAAATTTGGATATTAAAAAACTAAAAAAAATGACTGAGTTAATAAAGAATAAGATTAAAAAAATTCAAGCGTCTAGTTATAATTCATCCCTTCGCAGTCATCCCTCCGAATTAGCAGAAGTTAGAAATATCCTCAACATTGCTAGTAAAACCCTTCCTGGACACAAGATTTATTTCGAAAATATGATTGAAAAAGCAGGGTTCACTACTTTTCATCTATCAGACACTCTCGATGTTCTTAAGCATATTTTAGAATTATTGAAATAGAGGAATCTGTCAGCC
>Ga0307431_1001234_pt1 | contig 15093 bp, 13 predicted proteins | sample SalMarWE160170MG_FD_202155 | JGI IMG/M metagenome (GOLD analysis project Ga0307431, IMG submission 202155) | Salt marsh sediment microbial communities from the Plum Island Ecosystem LTER, Massachusetts, United States - WE1603-170 | ecosystem: Environmental > Aquatic > Marine > Intertidal zone >...
TTTATCTCTCATTCCAGATAATCTTTCCGAACGCCGTGATCTACGAACTGTCATTGCGAGGCTTCGAAGCTTTCCGGCCTTCGCAGCCGCTTCGGCGAAGTAGGCTAACGAAGTAGCCGTGGTCACCGGGACGGCTCACGCCGCAATCTTCGTTGTCATTTAGAACTACAGGGCGGCGGCTTTCGACTACGGCTTGGCCTCTAACCATCGGTGTAGCCAGGTTGCCGAGACGATTAGCCCACCAAACAAATCTACCTCAATCCTGCTCAAAAATCAATCCATATAAACCAGCGAATCTATATGAAGCGGCGAATTTGAATAAACCAGCAAATCGATAACAAATCCTTAAATAACAGGCTCGTAGTCCTTTTGACTAGTCAAAAAGACTATGAGCTTTATGTGAGTATCTTTTGTTGGTGTGAGCAATCACGAGAGAGTTTGTTGGTTTATTTACAGGTAGAGTTTCGTTGGTATGAGTTGTTTGTGAGGAGATTGTCCGGTTTCTTTATTAGTGAACTTTTATAATCGTATGCGGTAAACGAGAAGGTTGATTGGTTGATTTATAGGTAAAGTTATATAAAGAAGACTGTAATTGAGAATGTTGCTGGTTGAGGTTTTCTTCTATGGTTAAGCGATGCCCGCCGTAGGATGTAAATCATAATTTTTGTATGAAACACTATCACTAAAATATCAATTGGTTGAGCAGTACATTATACTCTACAAGCTAAACCAGCCGAACGAAATACTCTATCTATATAACATAGCGAATCCATAAGCAATTCTTAAATAACAGGCTCATAGTCCTTTTGACTAATTAAAAGGACTACGAGCTTTGTGTGAGACTTTTTCAATATTAGTAGTCACTTGGGATATCTGTTAGATAAGTCTCTTTATTGGAAAAAGGACTCACTGAGAATGTTTAGTGGAGGTAAGGAATGGAACAACATGTTATATCAATTCAATAAAGGCTGAATTTTAATTTTTTCAAATCCTCATCGGGCTTAGGCTTGCGAAAGACGAACAAATGCTCGTGCATAATCAAATAGGTGGCTATCCCTAGTATCCTCATAGTATCCTAATATCATTCCAACAATCAAATCCACATCAGCCACGTGCAGAAATCAATCTATATTGAGAAGCGAATCGATAACAAATCCTTATATAACAGGCTCGTAGTCCTTTTGACTAATTAAAAGGACTACGAGCTTTGTATGATACTTTTAAATGTAAGTAGTCAGTTAGAAGATTTATCGATTAAGATCTTTTATAAGAAAAAAGATTATAAGAAGAAAGTTCAATAAAAGGTTGGGTATGATAAACCACATTTTTTTTTCGCAGTGCGATATGTTTTTATTAAGGAATCCATAGGTTTGGTGCGAAACTCGTGATTCTTTCTTTCCTCCCCTGTTTCCTATTACAGAGGACCGAAGCGTACTTCGCAGAGTAGTACATCGCATCCTGCGAACTCAAAATATTGTGTTCTGCCTGTCGTTGATTGATTTATGCCGAAGATTCAAATCATTATTCCAAAATCTCATATTTGCTCTGTCATACAATTTTTGGAAATCAACGGGAAAATCATTCAAAATTTCTTTTTGAACATACATCACAACCGGTTCCAAACCAAAGCCTAACTCAACCCAGGCTTGTGTCATTCCAGGTTCCATGCCCCTTTTCACACAATTCCCACACCAAACAAATTTACATCAATCCTGCTCAAAAATCAATCTATATAAAGAAGCGAATCTATATGAAGCGACGAATTTGAATAAACCAGCAAATCGATAACAAATCCTTATATAACAGGCTCGTAGTCCTTTTGATTAGTCAAAAGGACTACGAGCTTTGTATGATACTTTTTTATAAGAAAGACGGTAATTGAGATTGTTTGACAGAGATAAGGTTTGAGATACCAAGGGACAAGGAACGACAAACTGCGAACTATTCCGCATAGTGAATAGTCGTTAGTGAATAGTATTTTGCAGAAAAACCAAATACCAACGATGGAGTAAACAGGTTCATAGTCCTTTTGATTAGTCAAAAGGACTACGAGCTTTGTAGTAAGTTTTTTATAAAAATAAGCAGCCGGTGAGGGAATTTTTGAGTTCATTTAAAAGTAACCTTTTATAAGTTCATGCATTAAACAAGACGGTTATTTGATTTATTTATAGGTAGAGTTTTGTTGGCAAAGGAAAAAAGTACCGGACACCTTAAAGTGCGCTGTAGCGGATACGGGAGAGGTCTTCGTCCGGCTTAGGCTTGCGAAAGACGAATAAATGCTCGTGCATAATCAGATAGAACCGGCCCTGGATTGCCTTCGGCCGCCACCGCTCGGTCATCGTGCAGTTATGCTGGATTTTGATAATGTCCTCCTTTAGCACAAATCCGGCCTTCAGGAACCGCTGCATTACATTAAAAGCCAACGGCACAAAATGCCTGCCTTTGCGGGTATCGCCGATGAGTATCGCGCAGTACCTGTCCGGCCGGAGCACTCGCAGAAGCTCGCCTGCGATTTTCTCTATTTCATCGCAGAATTTCGGCAGGCTTCCGATATTGGACAGGTCCCCTTCTATTTTGCCGTCCGAGTATTTAATTATATTCATATAAGGCGGATGAGTCAGGACCAAATCGATTGAATTGTCTTCCAGGAACGATAAGTCCCTCGCATCGCCTAACTTTACCTGCTGACGGCTTGCGGGGGTATGTTTGAATCGAATTGCTTCGGCCGAGAGTTTGACTGCATCGGGGTTGATATCAACTCCGACGGCGTCCCTCACCAGCAGTTTGGCCTCGATGAGCGTCGTCCCGGCCCCGACCATAGGGTCGAGCAGGCAATCCCCTTTGCTGCTGTACATCTCGATAATATTGCGGGCTATCTGCGGCGCGAAGTTGCCGCGATAGTCGGATTTGTGCGTCGCCCACGCCCCTCGCTCCGGAAATGACCAGACCGTCGTATATTCAGGTGAATAATTATCTAAAGTTGTCATTTTGAATTAATTTTATATTTTGCAGATTTTACAAGTTCAATGCTGTTGTAATCTTCGGCATTCTTGAATTCAAAATTCCAAATAGAATATGTATCTCTATCTTTCTCAAAGAACAATGTAACGACAATCTTTTTTGTGTGTGATTGCCATTGTCTAAAGGGATAATATAATTGTCGTATTATTGTATTTCTTTTTGCTGAATTTTTTGCTTCTATCAAGACAACCTGAGTATGACCTTCATATCCGGCATCCACTTCTGTTTGGACACTTTCTACTTGTATTACGTGCGGGCCTATATTGAATGCAAATTTAGGAGTAAATTTCCTGCCCCTAATAGTTAGAACCAAAGAATCGTCTTCCATGAAAGTTCTAATTAGACTGCAAGCATATGCAAAATCTACATGTTGCATCTCAGAATTTCCGATAAAAGAAGTATCTAAATGGAAATTAAGTTTTGATAGATACACCTCACTTGTTGTTTGAATTTCAGGTATATCTACGTATCCTTCGCCTTTTACAATAACATACTTTCCATTTCTAACTGGTAGAAGAAAAAGACCTCTTTCGATAAAAACTTGCGGTCTATTTTCTCTACTATCTTGCTTGCATAGAATTCTTACTTCTTTTTGCCCTACCGCTGTGAAGTCTTGGCAGGATTTTTTAATTTGATTAGCTGTTATAGGAAATGGGGCATAGTCGAAATTGTGATCATATATATTATAATCACTAAATATTTTTTCCCAAGACTCACTGTTTGCCACTTTTATCTCCTATCGAAACTAATAATTTGTTATTAAAAGTTCGTTAATTTCGCCGCGATTTGATCCTTTGCAATTTATTACTCTTGTGGCTTTAACTTTTTCGATTGTGAAACCTCTGTAATGTCTTTCGAAGAAGGTGTCATTTGGATTTTCATTTTTGGGATCAGAATTACTTAGAAGGAATTTTGAGCCTTTGTCATCTATGTGTCGGCAAAAATTGGAAAGTCTGATCTGTTCGCTCTCGTTAAAGTCTTCTTTGGAATAGGAAGTAAAACTTGCAGTTGCACTTATTGGCCTATATGGTGGATCAAAATAAACAAACGATTTCTCATCTATAAATTTGTCACTTTCTTCAAAGTCACTACAAATTATTTCGGCCTTTCTTAGAATCTTAGATACAGCGTTTAGGTTTTTTTCATCGCAGATGCAAGGATTCTTATACCTACCAAAAGGAACGTTAAACTTGTTACTCCGGTTAACTCGATAAAGACCGTTGTAGCATGTTTTGTTTAGGAAGATTAATCTTGCCGAACCTCGGTATTTGTTAAATTCTCCACGAACTTGGTAATAGAATTCCTCTCGTTGAGTTTCATCTCGCTTGAGATATTCTGTTTCAAGTATTTTTAATTCGGAAATCAAATTTGTAGGATTATTCCTAATAGTTTTGTAGCATTTAATTAAGACTTGGTTTATATCCAATAAATAAAAATGTTTGAGCTTTGGATATCTCAGAGCAATATGAAAAAAGACCGCCCCCCCTCCAACAAACGGCTCAACATATTTATCAATTTGGCCCGTTTCCAATTCTGGAGGTAACCGCCTTTTAATTTCTTCAATAAGCTGACCCTTTCCACCTGCCCATTTAAGAAAGGGCTTGGCTGTTTTTTTCTCTAATGCAACTGTCACAGCAAATCCCTTGCGTTTACTTTCAAAGCTTTTGCGATTTTTCCGAGGTTTTTTAGGCCGATGTTCTTTTCATTTCTTTCGATTTGGCCGATATAGGTTCTGTGAAGACCGGCCAGCTCGGCGAGTTTTTCCTGCGAGATTCCCTTTTGCTCTCTTAGCTTTCTGATGTTCAAACCAACTTCTTTGTTAATGTCATCCATGGTTTAATCTCCTTTAACGAATTTTATGGATTGACGCTTATTGGTCGACAGCCTAAAGGTAGCATTTTTTGGATATTCCAAATTGGAATATTTGGTGGCCGATTGGAGGATTATTTTTATCAGATTCCTCGACTTCGCTGCGCTGCGCTCGGAATGACAGGTAATGGGGATTCACCCCGTGATGAACTTGGCCATGCCTTACGCTAGATAAGCCAAAGGCTGCCCCGTCCTCCGTAGCATAGCTACTGCGGAGGGTGGACATCTCACGGGGTAAATACCATTGACTATATACCGACGGCTGCATATCATAGACACCGAACAGCGAAAGATGAGCTTAACATGCGGTTACGCCGCAGACTAGCCGGACACAGGAAAATGCGTGATTTTAGTAAAGCCAAACGAATTGTAATAAAAATCGGCACGAACATCCTTACCAAAAAAGGCGGTGTCGATGCCGGTTACGTGCGAACAATCGCCGGTCAGGTCAACACCCTGATGGCGGACGGCAGGCAGGTTGTGATTATCTCTTCCGGTGCAATCGGTATGGGAGCGGGCCAGCTTGAAACGGCCGGCGTAAAGAATATCAAAATGCGGCAGGCCTGCGCGGCCATCGGCCAGCCGTTGCTTATGGCCGAGTATCGAAAATCGTTCCTGCGTTACGGCGTCACCGTCGCCCAGGTCCTGATGACCGCCGAGGTGCTAAGCAACAGGAAGACCTACCTGAACCTTCGCAATTCCATCGAGACGCTGCTCAAGCTCTCCGTCGTGCCGATTCTGAACGAGAACGACAGCGTCAGCACCGCCGAGATAGGCTCGGCCTTCGGCGATAACGATAAGCTCAGTGCTCTGGTCGCCAGTAAAATCGACGCGGACCTCCTGATTATGCTCAGTGATATCGACGCCCTTTACGACAGGAATCCGCAGAAATTTTCCGACGCTAAGCCGATACGGACCGTTTTCGAGATTACCGACAGTCTTATTCGAAGCGCCGGCGGCAAGGGCAGTACGCACGGGACAGGCGGTATGAAGACAAAACTGGAAGCTGCGAAAATCGCCTCGAACGCAGGCTGCAGAATCGTTCTGGCAAACGGCAGAGCGAAAAACGTCATTGGACGTATTATCAAAGGTGAGGAAATCGGCACTATCTTCATGCCCAGACGAAAGCTGTCCAACCGCTCGCGCTGGATTCTCAACAGCTCTGCAGCAGGAACTATCGTTATCGACGAAGGCGCTCTGCAGGCTATAAAAAAACGCAAGAGCCTTCTACCAAGCGGTGTAGTTGATATTAAAGGGACATTCAAGGCCGGTGACGTTGTGATGCTCTCCGTAAGTCCCGTGAGGGACACCTTACGGCGGAGTCCCGAGGACAACGAAAACGCCAAGGCCGTCACCAGTATCGGCAGCAGCCAGCTAAAAGCCCTGGCAGGCAAACACAGCTCCGAGATACGCACCACCCTCGGCGCCGGACACCGCGACGTCGTCGCCATCCCCGAAGACATTGTCTTTATCGATTACTAAGTTGTGTAAAATCCTGCACGCCGTGCTGAATGCACCGAAGACAACTTATCCCCGGAGCTTTTCAGATAATCATAATCCGGCCCGGACCTTAGTATCTCGGCACATACACACCGGCTGGAGTACTCTCCCAGCTTTTGACTTCCTTCGACATAGACATCTCTTCTTTGGTGCAATGCCCGCATCCAGCGAGCACAAGAGCCAAAAACACCAGAATTAACGTGATTTTAAGAATTGCTGCGTTCATGATAAGAATCCTTTCAAATTATTGGTTTTTCAACTTCAACATAAAATATATTGCCTTTGTAAGACTAATATAGTCCTATATATTCAAACAAGTTCACATAAATATTTTTTATTCCGGGAAATTGAGGGAAGCGAAACGGCCGTGAAGTTTCTTTGCGGCGTCATCGTAAGACTTTGCCGCCTGCGTTTGGTCGGTAAAAGAGCCGAGGAATCTCTGCCTGCCGTCTTTTTTTATGTAGGCGACCCATTTACCGCGTCGGCGGTTCCATGAAACACCTTTGTATTTCGATGTGGAGGTCTGGGCGGCCCGGCTGTTGGCATTGTTCTGCCGGATGGTGCAGTTGCGAAGATTTTCTTTGCGATTGTCCAGGCCGTCATGGTTGATATGGTCACAGACCAGATGTGCGGGCGTATCTGCAATCAGACGGTGCATGAAAATTCTTTTAGATTTACCTGCAATTGTAACAGTCCGCACGGCATAGATGGTTTTCATGTTGCTCTTGCAATGCCATCGAAACTGCGACAGCCAGATGTAATCTTCCGGGTCAACTTTCGCGTACCGGCCCTGGGTCAGCGGGATTTTGCAGTAATCGCCGAATCTGTCTATATAGATGGGCAGCTCGCTTTTCAGCCGGTGACTGTCGTCTATATGCTCGGCCCGGCCAAAGCGAAAGCAGCCGCAGAAATCAACCTGCCCGACAATGGGCCAGCGGGCAAGGCCGGTCTTAGTATCAACAGCAGGAGGATTCTTAATGCAAACTAAATCGCACTTTATTCTGCGTGAATAGTAACAGTTGCAGCATTGTCTTTTTCCCGGTGTTTGCAGCATTGCAATATCCTGTCCGGGGGTCGGAAGAAAAAAACACGCCCCCATAATGGTGGCTACTTGAGCAAACGTGTCGAAAAAAAGCGTATTTTCAGACAGAGCCGGGAGCGCAAACAACATGTATGAAATGAATTAAAAAAATTTTCAATTTTTCGATTTTAGTTTCCAAATACTTGCGCAAACGTGTCGAAATCAGCGAGTCTAAAAGGCAAAAACCAAACAATAGCAGTTCTAAAGAGTGCTGCAAATTTAGTTGACAAAGTTTTGCAGTACTTGAATAATAGTCTGTCGATTCGATTTAGCCGAAGTGGCGGAACCGGCAGACGCGCGGGATTCAAAATCCCGTCCTGGCAACAGGGTGAGGGTTCGACTCCCTCCTTCGGCATTTTTCGTGTTAAGTGAATAGTGGTTCGAAACTGATGATTCGGATAAAAAATGAAAATTAATGCAACGATAGCTGATATTTGGCGCCCCTTTGAGAAGACGCGGGCCTGCTTATACGATATTTCACTGATTCTCGGCGGCTCACTGCTAATCGGCCTGAGCGCCCAAATCGCCGTCGGCTGGCCTGTGCCATTTACGATGCAGACTTTCGCCGTGCTGATGATAGGTGCATTGTTCGGAGCACGGTATGGCAGCCTGACTGTTGTTGCATACCTGATTGAAGGTGCGGCGGGATTACCGGTATTTTCACACGGCCAAGGCGGATTGGCGGTATTGTTCGGGCCGACCGGCGGATTTCTCTACGGCTTTGTAGCCGCCGCTCTGGTTACCGGGTTTCTGGCGCAGAGGGGATGGGACCGGCATGTTGTCACCACCATTCTTGCGATGATTATTGGTAACCTGCTGATTTACACTTTTGGTTTGCTCTGGCTTTCCCTATTGGTCGGCTTCAAAAGTGCGCTGGCAGCGGGCCTGTATCCTTTTATTGCCGGTGACTTAGTCAAAATCGGATTGGCCGCCGCCCTGCTGCCGGCCGGCTGGAAACTTCTCAGCCGTTTCGGCTCGGCTGACTGAAACAAAATGTCGGATATACATATTAATTGAGTATTATTTTGCTTATATTCCAGCAAAAATGAACAAAATTTAGTAATGAGCAGTAATTTCATAAGGCCCCCTTAAACTGTACAGGCCGGTTAAAATATTTTCTGGAAAGCCGAGCAATCGCATGATTCAATGTATATCTGAACGATTACTATCTAATCAAGTAACCGCATGATTGTCCCAGCAAAAACAAGAGGAGAAAGTGAATGAGAAATTGCATCTTTTTTTTAAATATCGCATTAATATCGTGCTTATGGGCTGCTGTACCTGTTAAATCGGCCTCGATTTCAATTGAGAACGCCTCATTCGAGTTGCCGGTTGTAGATCCAAACGCCTTCAAGGCATTGCCTTACGTGGACGGCTGGATAGAGACAGACCTCGATATACTATCCAGTGCTAATACCGGCGTTTTCCCAAATACTCCAGCGGGCAGCCCCGACCACATTGCAAACGCCGATGGTAACCAGCTTGCTTTTCTGGGTTCACAAACAGGCAACGCTCTGGAGCAGAATCTTACTGCTGTATATAAGTCCGGCTGCGAATATCGCCTGAGCGTTGCGATAGGAATCTCCAGCCTATTCCCGCCGTCATCTGAAGAACCAATCGAGCTGGCTCTTTACTACTGTGATCCGAACGATCCTAACGAACATCTGGACATTGTCTCCAGGACCATTGATACCGAAGGTTTATCATCTACGCAGTTGCAGGATTTCTCTGTGTATCTGCCGAGAATAAATTCCAGCGACTCATGGGCGGGCATGTCTATTGGAATAGCTATTCGTGCGACCGGAGAGGCCGGAGGATTCTGGGACATTGACAATGTTCGTTTAGAGGAATCAGTCTCGGCGTCAATATTTATCGAAAACGCTTCTTTCGAATCACCCCTTATAGATTCAAACACTTCAGATACCATACCCGCTGTGGATTTGTGGACAGAACTGGATATCGATAACATATCCGGCACGAATACCGGTGTATTTCTAAATACATCTGCGAACAATCCCAACCATACAACCAACGCCGACGGTAACCAGCTTGCCTTCCTCGGCTCTCAGGAAGGTAATGCACTCAAACAAGACCTCGAAGCCCGCTATCAGCTCGGCACTGGTTATCGCCTGACCATCGGGGTAGCTATTTCCGGTATGTCCTCTCCATCTGTTGTGGAGCCGGTTGATAACCTCGAACTGGCGCTCTATTATTATAATGGTAACGAGCCAATAGACATCGTACAGGAAACGATACCGGCCACGGATAAGTCTTCTACAGTTCTTGAAGATATATCGGTACATTTGCCGACCGTCATGCCCGAAGCTCTGTGGATAGACCACCCTATCGGAATTGCAATACGAGCCGCCGGCCAATCCGGGGGATTCTGGGACCTGGACAATGTTCGCCTGGAGGAATTCTACCCGGTGTCACTACCTGTCGCAAACGCCTCATTCGAATTACCTGTAGTAGATCCTGAAGGCTACCCGGCCTCGCCCGTAATAGAGATGTGGACAGAGCTGGACCTCGATGTCTTTGCCAGCGCCAATACCGGCGTGTTCCTGAACACCCCGGTCGGCAGTGAAGACCACATGAACAATGCCGATGGTAAGCAACTGGTTTTTCTGGGTTCTCAAAAAGGCAACGGACTGGAGCAGGATTTGAGCGTTTCTTATAGCCCGGGCTCAACATACCGTCTGACCGTGGGCGTTGGAACATCCATGAGATTCCCTCCGTCAATGACGGAGCCGGTTGATAACCTCGAACTTGCGTTCTATTTTCGTGACGGTAATGAACCTGTTGATATCGTAAAAGAAATCGTTCCGGCGACAGGCCTTTCTTCCAGGTTCCTTCGGGATTTCTCGGTATATCTGCCACCAGTAGATGCCAATGACCCCTGGGTGGGAAAGCCCATCGGGATTGCCATGCGCTCGGCAGGTGCGGCCGGCGGGTACTGGGACCTGGACAATGTACGACTCGGCCAGTCACTTACATCTGAAGATTTCATAATGGCAAAAAAGGAATAGATATGTCGCAAATGCACAACAGGCACAGGCAGCTAAAGACAATCCCATGCCCGGTAAGTGAAATGCCCTCGTTACGCAGAGCTAAAATCTGTGACAATATCCAGCGATGTGGTTTTACTCTTATCGAGCTTCTGGTTGTAATAGCGGTTATATCGCTGCTAATGGCGATACTGATGCCGGTGCTTTCTCAAGCCAGACGGCGGGCCCGTCGTGCGGCATGCGCAGCGAATCTGCGTCAGATAGGTGTAGCAATCCATATCTATGCAGAGGACTATGATAATACTATCCCCTTCGGCCCGGAAGGCCGTCCAATCACAGGCTCGAATTTTTATACCGTAACCGGTAACGTGACCAGCCTACTGTCACTGGAAGACGGCGCTCCCGTGGGTCTGGGACTAATGTTGGACAATTATCTATCAGACCAATCCAAGGTGCTGTTTTGTCCGGGGGCCGACCAGCCTTCCGAGGCGGAGGTACAACTCTCGCGAGTCGGAACTGCCCAGGCACAAAGCGACTATTACTATCGTCATGCATCGGTGGCATTGCTTAGCGGCACACCGGATAAATTCCATATCAAACTGAGTGACCTTGGCAGGAACAGCAAGGGACGTCCCATTGCGGCTCTGGTATCGGATGTGCAATTTCTGGCGCACCATTCACTGGCGGCGTTCCAGGTAAAGACCAGAACAAACCATAAAAAAGCAGCCAGTAATATCCTGTTTGCCGATGGACGCGTGACTACCGTCATTAATAAAGACGACATGCTGACGGTGGACGTCGGGACGACTCCTTATGATGCACTCGAAAAAATTATCGACATGTTCGAACTGGTAGATGACTATAAGTGAAAGAAGAACAAGGCCAAATTCCATAAAGAAGACAGAGAGCTTAACTATAAGACATGTTCGGATATTAATATCTTGTCGATATTCTCATCTTATGCCGTGCTGAATACTACAATTGTTTTTCCACCGCCTGGGTATGAATCAGCTCGAATACTGCTTTAACAAATTCGCCGTTCAAACCGATTTTCTCCGCCCTTTCGATGTGGTCCTTAAGCAGGCTTTCCCATCGACCAAGCTGTAAAACCTGGATATTGTGCTCATGTTTGATTCCACCGATTTGCTCGACCAATTTCATTCTTTCTGCGATGTCTCGTATAATTTTAATATCCACCTGGCTGATTGCAGTACGCAGACGTGCAATTTGCGCCTTGAGCTGTTCATCTGTCGGCACTTCATCCGGCGTCCTGAGCCTGCCGAGTATCTCAAATAATACATCAGGAGTTATTTGCTGCTTAGAATCGCTCAGCGCTTTGTCGGGCTCGGTATGTGTTTCTATCATCAATCCCTTTATGCCGAGGTCCAAAGCCATCTGAGAAACAGGCTCAATGAGAGTCCGGTCGCCGGTTATGTGACTTGGGTCGCAAATCAAAGGCAGGTTCGGCAGCAACCTCTCTAATTCAATCGGAATCTCCCAATGTGGATGATTACGGTACTGCGTTTTGTCATAGGTCGAAAAACCTCTGTGTACGGCGGCAAGTTTTTTTATACCTGCATGATAAAGTCTCTCAATAGCTCCCAACCAAAGACCAAGTTCGGCATTAACCGGATTCTTTACAAGTACGGGTACATCAACTCCTTCGAGTGCATCGGCAATTTCCTGAACAACAAAGGGATTTACGGTCGTCCGTGCTCCAATCCAGAGGATGTCGACATCATTCTTTAGACAGAGTTCGACATGCCTTGCGTTTGCCACTTCGGTTGTTGTCATCAGTGAAGTTTCTGCCTTGACGGCCTTGAGCCACTTAAGACCGATACTGCCGACGCCTTCGAAGCTGTCCGGACGCGTGCGAGGCTTCCATATACCGGCGCGGAATATCTTCACGTGGTCGGAATCCGCCAGTTCCCCTGCAATCGATATGACCTGCTGCTCGGATTCGGCACTGCAGGGACCGGCAATTACCCAGGGGACTTTTTCAATATCCAACCATGTCGAAATATCCGCCAGACTTCGATTCAGCTCTTTTAGCTTATCAGTCATTAATCAACACTTCCTTTATTTGCAGGAGCAGTTGCTATTTTTACCGTACCGTTCGGATTCAAAGTACTTCTCTGTAGATACCTTTGAACGACGGTAATACTTGTCTTATCACCTTTCGTTAAGCTCGGAACATACTTTTCCATGACAAATTCCACAGACTTTTCCTTCGACCATCCGATTTCTGTGCACAGAATATCGACATATTCAGTTAAAACCGACATGTACTGTCCGGCAAGGTCATATTCGCTTCCATCGCCTTTATGATTCTCCAGCTCCCGGCTAAATAAAGTCACCTGCTCTTCCGTCAGGTCATCAAGTGCCGGGAAGAACTTTGCAACAGACGCCCGCATTCCGGCAACCAGAGTGCCGTCCGAATCTTGAAGAACCGGTATCAATGCCTGTAATTTCTCCGCCGTATTGTAAAGACGCAGGTCTGTGCTGAGCAATCCTTCATAAGCATTCGTCACATAAGGCTGAAATCCAATTCCCAATTCATTCAATAACTGCATCAACACATCAATATCCTGCTCTACAACATCCCGGCCTTCAACTTTGCTGCGTATCTTTAGTGCCAAAGGCTGCGGTGGTACAAGCGCTACAGGATTGGTCAATGCAACAATCCCCGCAGAGGGTAATCCCCCTCGTAACACGTATGTTCCATCAAACCATGTTCTTACCTCCCCTGGATTGCTCGCATAAGGCAGACGAGGTGGTGTAAAGTCACCGCCACCATTTATGACTTCCTGCAAAGTAGCACTTTCTCGCGACACAACTTCCAGCCAGTGTGACACGCTAAAAGCCGAATTCTTAAATGTGTCTCCAAATCTAACGGTGTCGGATGCGTCAATAACCATCGCCCCATTAGATCCAATATTCGTGACCATTGAATTGACTTCGACTTTCGGCACAGTTGTGCTTCCTATATATATTGCAACATCTATAGAATCCTCGGTATCAGTGGCCGAAGAAGTAAAACCGACACTGACGCGGTCATCATTACTGGGATTAGTAGGATCATATATGCCGTCGGCACTCAGTGTCGCATTCACACCCAACGTCAGGTTTTCACTACTTGAAATCACAATCGCCGCCTTCTGTCCGTCATCAAGGGGTAGTCCGACTCCGATACCACCGCTTTGGTTCGAGTAGCCGGATATAGGTGCATCAAGATCTCCACCGGCACCGGGTGTGGAAATTGTACCGGTGTTGGAAACTATTTTGACACCTCCTGCCGAAGACGATAAGCCCGCTGATGCTATGTTTACATTGCCGTCGCCCCACAACTCTATATTACCATTCGCATTAGCAGTTATGGATTTCCATTGGTCAGCGATGGTAGTATAGATTGAATTTTCATCCGACTGCAGCACTAAGTCGATAGTGGCATTATTAATCACATTCGGATTCCAGGGAGTGCCGGAATTGCCCATTTGCCCATCCTGTCGTACTGTGAGCGTATTGGTCACAATCGTGGGTGTGTTGCTTGTCAGATCAACCACGGCACCTGAAGCACCACCCGACCCGTTGCCTGCTCGTAAATATATGGTCGGAGCGTCAAGAGTAATACCGGCTCCAAAAGTAATATCCCCTATACCGTTAGTGCCGGCATGAGCGGTCAAAGCCCCTCCTGGCGAGAGAGAATCGTTAATTTGAAGATTTCCCGTGGTCGTCGCGAGATTTAATGTGCCACCCACATTGGAGGCAGCAAGTTGCAATGCCGTGTCGTTGGTAACAGCCGCATTGCCCACTGTATTCAATGTTACTGTGCTATCGGCCTGTAAGGTATTAAGATTAATACTTCCACCTGTACCATTGGCTATAAAGTTCGATACCCCCCCTATAGAAACGGCTCCGGAATCGGTTATAGCTCCGGTGGTAGCGGTCACATCGAGATTACCGCCTACATTCGAAGCAGCAAGGTCAATGCCTGTAGCATTGACAATAGCAGCGTTGCCGGTACCGGCGGTGCTCAGGCCTATTGAGCCGGTCACCGCAAGGGTATCCAGGTCGATATCATCATCCGCATTGCCGGTTGCAAAGTCGGCCGTACCGCCGACCGTAACAATCCCGCTGTCGGTTATATCGCCGGTAGTGGCGGTCACATCGAGATTACCGCCGATATTCGAAGCAGCAAGATCTATGCCGGTAGCGTTGACAATAGCAGCGTTGCCGGTACCGGCGGTACTTAAATCGATAGCGCCTGTCACCGCAAGGGTATCGAGGTCGATGTCATCATCTGCATTGCCGGTCGCAAAGCTGCCGGTACCGCCGACCGTAACAATCCCGCTGTCGGTTATATCGCCGGTAGTGGCGGTAACATCGAGATTGCCGCCGATATTCGAAGCAGCAAGATTGATGCCTGTGGCGTTGACTATCGCTGCATTGCCTGCACCGGTAGTACTCAAATCAATCGCGCCGGTCACCGCAAGGGTATCCAGGTCGATATCATCATCCGCATTGCCGGTGGCAAAGCTGCCGGTGCCGCCGACCGTAACAATCCCGCTGTCGGTTATATCGCCGGTAGTGGCGGTAACATCGAGATTACCGCCGATA
>Ga0307431_1001236_pt1 | contig 15069 bp, 11 predicted proteins | sample SalMarWE160170MG_FD_202155 | JGI IMG/M metagenome (GOLD analysis project Ga0307431, IMG submission 202155) | Salt marsh sediment microbial communities from the Plum Island Ecosystem LTER, Massachusetts, United States - WE1603-170 | ecosystem: Environmental > Aquatic > Marine > Intertidal zone >...
TGTTCAATCAAAGGCGGTTGCGTGTGCGGTATGAAAAACGTGACGATATTCATCAAGCATTCCTGATCATTGGTTGTTTTTTAATTTGTTGGCGACGAATTATGGAGTTTTGTTAGAGTGCCTAAGTAATTTATCCATGAAATTTTCTTGGATGAGGCATAATTTGATTTTGGCAAAGAATCATAGTTGAGAACTAAGCAACAATGAGAACTTAAAGGGAAATAAAGGTCAAAATTTGGATCATTGATCCATACTGGTGAATTGGTTGGTTTTCGTGGCATAGGAATTATCGGTACGTCACCTGTAATAAACTTTGCATCAAAGTATTTCTGAGCGAAAAGAAGGTTCGGCGTCATATTGCCTATAATTGGAACGAGATTGCTGGCAAAGAGCATCATTTGGCCAACGTAAAATGTTCTTGGAATATCCACGGAAATTTCAAGTTTATCGCGGGCTTTTTGGGCCTCCTCAAATGGCAGAACTTTAATATCAGGATTTTGTTCCTGAAAGTCCTTCATTACTTTATTATAAAGTTCCTCACTTTTAGTTAAGTCATCGTCTATTTTGTTTGCAATTTGCTCGAAGGTTTCCAAAAAGATTTGTCTGAATAGAGGAGTTCTTACGTACATCAGAGACATATAGTTAGCGATCTTGCTCCATACATCTATCTGTGAAAAAGAGTGTTTATTAACTACTTCGGAAATTGCAGGATCACATACCCGTTCAATTTCAGCAAGAAATTTTTGCTCAGCAAGATCATCCTCCTGTGAGTTTAATGTTTTGACTGTATAGAAATCTTTAATAACGGCGGCGTCTTCCAAGCGGAGATTGTTTTGTTTCTTCGTTTCAAAATCTAGTACCCAGATTCTGTTATCTTTTGAGAAACGCTCCAGATACTTTCTTGGCAATATATGATGCTTACGTGCTATATTTTGAGACATTTTTACAAATCCAGCTTCTCGCAGAGATACCACTTTAACTGGTCGGTTGAGACTCTTATCTGTTCCATTGAGTCGCGCTCGCGGACGGTTACGGTGTTATCCTGCAGCGTCTGGCCGTCCACGGTGACACAGTACGGCGTACCCGCTTCATCCTGTCTGCGATAACGCCTGCCTACCGCGCCTTTCTCATCGTAGAAACAATTGAAATACTTTTTCAGGTCGTTGTAGATATTTATAGCCACCTCCGGCATACCTTCGCGTTTGACCAGCGGAAAAACCGCGACCTTTATAGGCGCAAGTGCAGCGGAAAACCGCAATAGGTTCCGCGTTTCACCTCGCACCTCTTCTTCATCATAAGCATCGACCAGAAATGCGAGGGCGCTTCTATCGATGCCGGCACTTGGCTCAATCACATAAGGAATGTAGCGATGCTTCTGCACGTCGTCGAAATATGAAAGAGGACCCGCCTGGTAATCCTTTGCTTCATCAGCAAGCTGAATCCTGCTCAAGTCGCGGTCGTTTTCGAACCATTTATTGAGTGTTCTGATTCCGCGCTGGTGTTGCCGAAGGTCAAAATCGGTACGGTTTGCGATGCCCTCAAGCTCCTGCCAGTCGCCGCTGCCGAAGGGAAACCTGTACTCGACATCAACACAAGCCTTGGCGTAATGTGCCAGCTCGTCCGCATCGTGTTCGCGGAAACGCAGATTTTCTTTTTTGATGCCCAGCTTGATGTACCAGTCGAATCGCTGCTGCTTCCAGTGTTCGTACCACTCTTCGTCGGTGCCGGGCTTGCAGAAAAACTCAAGCTCGGCCTGCTCGAATTCGCGAGTGCGGAAGATAAAGGCTTTGGTCGTCACTTCGTTGCGGAAGCTCTTTCCAATCTGCGCAATTCCGAATGGAATTTTGACACGCGTTGTATCGAGCACATTTCTGAAATTGGCAAATATTCCCTGAGCAGTCTCCGGCCGAAGGTACATCGTCATTGAGTCGTCAATGTTAGCGCCCATCTGCGTCTCGAACATCAGCTTAAACGGCATCGGCTCGGTAAACTGGCCAACCATTCCGCAATTGGGACATATTTTATTGCTCAAATCATGCAGCTTGGCCTGGGCAGTATCGATTGAAACGTGCTCGGTGTGTTGCTCTGCCTGCTCGGCGTCACCCTCGACTGCGCTCGGGACAAGCTTTTCTTTGAGGTGGTCTATGCGCGTTCGTGTATTGCACTTTTTGCACTCAGCAATCAGATCGGCGAATTTGTCTGCGTGGCCGGAGGCCTTCCAGACCAGCGGGTGCATAAGAATACTGCAATCGAGGCCCACCACGTCATCTCGCATCTGAACGACGCTTTTCCACCAGGCTTTTTTGACGTTGTTTTTCAATTCCACGCCGAGCGGCCCATAGTCGTAACAGCTCGCCAATCCGCCATATATTTCGCTCGATTGAAATATAAATCCCCTTCGCTTACACAGGCTCACGATGTCATCAAGCTTCACAATTTTGGCCATATCACATCTCCATAATCCTTGACCAAGCCTATTATATAGATGAACTAACGAATTACAAGCATTGCAAAGACGACAGACCAGCGCCACGATGACGTATGGCAAATCACACCTAAAAAGTACGTGAGCGAGCTGATAAAAGACACTACCGATTTGGTGACTTATGTTAATTACTGGGCCCAGCCAGGAATTTTTCAGTTTGCTTTTTGGCATGCAGGACTTCTTTTTATACACTTTTTCTTGAGAGAAGAGGATTTCCCTCGGATTACACAAGCGGGATAAAGTGCAACCTCAGTATGTGGAGGATAAGCGATGAGCACGTTTCGAGAGATACTGGGAGCAGACTACGGTTTCTGTGACTTTGTCAGAGCTAACAATCCGTTCTTACGGTCTAAGAACAAAGGAATCAGAGCAGAAGACGCCGAAGGACCGCTGGCGTCATCCAAAAGATACTTTAGAGAATCACTCAACGGTTCCGGATATGTTGATGCCAACACATCGCCATTAGAGAAGATGAAAGTCTTCGCCGGGCTTGGTAGTAGCCTTGAACCGGCCTCCAATCTTGATTCTCAGACGGCAGGTAAACTTACCAATCTTTCAGCTAACGCAATTTCCGGCAATGCTCGTATAGCCCTGTTGGCTCAAGGCAACGTTCAATCCCATGCAGCCGCAGTCCTGTTAAAATAACAAACGCCGATTCCAAAAAAGTACCCAAGCCGAATTCACCGGCCGGGCCGGCCTGGTCCGGCCTTTTTCGTCAATAATTCCTCGAAAGTTTTTGAGCGCTTCTACAACCGCAAGCGATAACAAAAGTCCAGAAACAGGGCCTTGTGATTGTTTGACACGGTTTAACTGAGACGTTACATTGGCTGGTCCGAGTTCGCGAGCTAAGAACGCTTTATGAGGAAAATTATTTGCGTAATCGGTGCTGGGCCTGCAGGAATGATGGCTTCTATCCACTGTGCTCTGGCAAAAGCCGAGACTATCGTCGTTGAGCGCAACACTGCTGCTGGCCGAAAGCTCCTTCTAACTGGCTCAGGCAGATGCAATTTCACTCACCAGGCGACGCCCGACCAAATGTTCCGTGCCCTGGGGCGAAAAGGTAGATTTCTGCGCTATTGCCTGCACAAATATCCTCCGCAATGGCTCCGCCGATTCTTTAGCGATAGAGGCCTGCAAAGTAAGGTTGAACCCACAGGCTGCGTCTTCCCAGTGAGCGACCGGGCAAGCGATGTTAGAGACCTTCTTCTGACCCAGGCCAGAGAACTTGGTGTTCATTTCGAATTCGGCAATCCGGTCAAGGACATTCATCGAGATTCCCAGGGATTCAGTATCCGGACTTCGGAAGCTAATATCCGCGCCCACAGAGTTATCATCGTAACCGGAGGCGTCACTTATCCTCAGACAGGCTCAACAGGCGACGGTTATAAGTTCGCCAAACACCTCGGCCACACAATAATCCCGCTCAAACCAGCCATCATTCCACTTATAACCACTGAGAAGTGGCCCAGCGACTTGGCAGGTACGCTGCTTCAGGACGTGAAAATATCCACTACCATAGCCGGCAGGAAAACCGCTGCAACCGGCCCAATGCTTTTTACCGATGATGGTATCGGCGGCCCCGCAGTTCTCGATTTGAGCCGGCTCCTGACGGATTATCTGCCGAATAAGAAAAAGCCCATCCAGATTTTAATCGACACGCTTCCAGAAAACACCGAGGCTAAATTGCAAAAGAAGCTCCTCAACCAAATCCAAGTTCATCCGAATAAAACTATTACGAATATCTTGGCCGGATTTGTACCTCGAAGACTAGCCTGTATTTTGTGCGGCCAGGCTGGTGTGGATATGGACCTGCCCGCCAACCAACTAACAAAAGATACGCGGCTAAAAATATTGCACATGTTAAAGGCCCTGCCGCTTTCGATCATTGGCACAAGACCCATCGCCGAAGCGATGGTCACACTTGGCGGCGTGACTGTCGCTGAGTTAGAGCCTAAGACGATGGAATCTAAGATTTGTCCTGGCTTATTTTTTGCCGGCGAAGTCATCGATGTCGATGGCCCCTGTGGAGGCTATAATCTTCAGATGTGCTGGTCAACCGGCGTCCTTGCCGGTGCATCTGCGGCTCAAGGCAGATAGCGACGCCAGAATCCGGTGCTTGTCTTTTTCCTGTTCTACAGTTTATTTTGATTTTTATATTCTTTCGAGGTACACATAACGATTCACAGTCAATCCCTTAACTGTGTTCAGGGCATGCTCTAAGTCCAACCGAAGGTCTTCAAGATTCACAAGCGTTGAGCACTTATATCGCATACCCAGCATTAAATCCATCACAGGCGGACTTTCGCCGCGGGTTAGTGTGGAGCCATAAAGAACCATAGGGAATAAATAATACCTAAGTAACTTAGGTATTATTGATAAGACATTTAACAGTAAATTTCCACAGGTTCAAACCCGTGGCATTTGCCGCAACAGGCTTTGCTTGTCCGCCTTTGGCGGATAACTTCATCTACGGGCTGAAAACCGTAGATTTACGGCGGACATTAAGATCAATCGAAATGGGAGCTAATATGCATTACGATTGAATTTTTCGCTTCACCTTGTCATTTCGACCGTAGGTCCCCCGTGTCTTCTGTCGAAGACAGAGACGGGGGGCCGGAGCGGAGAAATCTGGCCGCAATTGAGAAACGCCCTATCCCTTGCCAGATGTCTCGACTTCGTCCGTCACAAACGCAGGTGTGCCGGACTCCGCTCGACATGACAGACTATGAAGATTTCAGTCGTAATCCGTATTAAGGTGTCGCTATTAAGCGTTTCTATATTTCTTAACGATTCACAAGCATTGAGCACTTGTATCTCATTCCCAACATTAAATCCCCCAAAGGTGGACTTTCACCGCGATTTAGTATGGAGCTATAAAGAACCATAGGAATAAATAATGCCAATTGCGAATAATTAATGCGCTTAATCGCGTCATTTCGAGCGAGCCGTAGGCGAGTCGAGAAATCTATTTGAACAGTTTTCTCCACTACGCCCCAGTGCTTTCTTGCGAAAGCAAGAACGGGGGCTTCGGTCGAAATGACATAAGCGCAAATTATAATCACAATTGGTGTAATACCTAAGTAACTTAGGTATTGACTGTAAGACATTTAACACTAAATATTCCGCCCTCGACGGACTCTAAATGGCCCTGTGCTCTGTCGCAGATTAAATGGTAGGTGTCATTCTGAGCGAACAGGCTGTGTCATAATTCCAAAAATGGCCCAATGATCCTTATTTTTCGCTCAAAATCAAAGGCGAGGTTAGCGAAATCTTAATTGCGACACAGCCTGGAAGCGAAGAACCTCTCTTTCGAAGGCCAGCCCCTAAGGGGCCAGATGTTTCCCCTTCGGCTCAGCCCTGTCCTGAGCGGAGTGAAGGGATGACAACCACTCAAAATACGTGTGACGGAGCACTATTTTTGAACCTCTGTATAGAGCATTTTGCACTTTGATATACCATTTTTCGTTTTGACATTTTATTTTTGATATGTTTTTTGATTCACGAGCAACCAGCACTTGTAACACATACGCAGTATTAAATCCGCCAAAGGCGGACTATCACCGCGATTTAGTATGGAGCTATAAAGAACCATAGGGAATAAATAATACCTAAGTAACTTAGGTATTATCTGTAAGACATTTAACAGTAAATCTCAAAGGGTTCAAACCCGTGGAATTTGCCGCAACAGGCTTTGCTTGTCCACCTTTGGCGGATAACTTCATCTACGGGCTGAAAACCGTAGATTTACGGCGGACATTAAGATCAATCGAAATGGGAACTAATATGCATTACGATTGAACTTTTCGCTTCACCTTGTCATTTCGACCGTAGTTTCCCGTGTCTTCTGTCGAAGACAAAGACGGGGGGCCGGAGCGGAGAAATCTGTCCGCAATTGAGAAACGCCCTATCCCTTGCCAGATGTCTCGACTTCGTCCGTCACAAACGCAGGTGTGCCGGACTCCGCTCGACATGACAGACTACGAAGATTTCAGTCGTAATCCGTATTAAGATGCCTCTATGAAGCCTTTCTATATTTCTTAACGATTCGTTAGCAACAATTCGCAAGCGACGAGCTATAAGCAGAATTGCCTAAAAGTGTAGAGAAAAGAAAATAATCAATTATCATTCATCATTAATCATTGAAAAGGTTGGGTCTTGTGACAAGATTTTAGTTTGACTTTTCACTATGTTCCAGATATATTTTATTAACATCTTTTGAGAGGATTTTATTATGCGGTTTTCTGAGCGAATAGGTAAAAAGAAGATTAAATGCGACCTGCAAATTGAGTCGATGGATGCCGACTTAAGAAACAGTCTTTGGAACATCTTGTGGGAGTATGTTATAGGCGAGATAAGAGAGTGGAAAGACACTTGCGTAGATACATTGTGGCATGATTTTGTAACCAATCTTTGGCATGAGTTTTTTAAGCATCCTATAGATGAAATTCCGTGGGCCATCGCTAGCCAAGTTCAAACAGAAATAAAAGATTGGTTTTTCAAATCACAGTGGTACGAAGTGTATGACTTACTGGAATTTTTGATGCAATTGAGGCTGCCGATTAGTAGAAAAGAATTCCGAGATGAATGCAATCGGGTATTGGAGCGGGAACTTTCAGGTTATAGGATTGTGGGTAATAAGATTGCTCCTATTACCAACAAAATTGAAACTCGCGAAATAGAGCAAGTATTTGAAACAACTTTGGAGCATAAGCTAAAAGGAGTACACAAACATCTAGAATCCGCGGTAGAAAAACTTTCCGATAGGAAAAATCCTGATTATAGAAACTCGATTAAAGAATCAATCTCAGCAGTTGAATCTCTTTGCATAATTATTTCAAACAAACCAAAGGCCACTTTAGGGCAGGCCTTGAAGAAAATTGAGAATTCGGTCGGTTTACACGCAGCATTAAAGAGCGGGTTTAGTTCTATATATGGCTATACAAGCAATGAAGGTGGCATTAGACATGCGATGATCGATGAGAGTGCTTGTGGCTTTGACGATGCTAAGTATATGCTTGTTAGTTGCTCGGCTTTTGTAAATTACCTTGTTATGAAAGCCACTAAAGCTAGGATAATTAAGTAAGGAACAAGGCCGAATTAACTCCCTGTTTCAAGATGACCTCCAATTCTGCAATGGTTTAAGTTCAACGAGTTTAATCAATCAATATCAGGCCGTAGTAGTTTGGGCATTGGCGAGTTGAGCAGAGGACGGAAGACAGACGACAGATAACGGAAGACGGAGGACGGAGGGCGGAGGACGGATGGCGGAAACAGATAACAGACGACGGATGACAGATGACGGAGGACGGAGTACGGATGACAGAGGACGGAAGACAGACGACAGATAACGGAAGACGGAAGACAGATGGCGGATGACTACTTGTCTTGAAATCTTGAACAGAAGCTTTCAGGTTCGGCCATCATTTTTCCAAGCATTCTGCCAATCTTTTTGCAATTTTCCAACAAACTTCTCTTTTCTTCGTTCGAGATATATTTACATTTAAAAGATGTCTCCAACCAGTGTTGAGTTTCCGCTTGTTCACCATCGGCATCAGACAATTTGCTAACAAAGTGGGCAGGATACCGCCGCTTTTGCCAAGATTCAGCGATATTAGCTCCTATTGACCGCGAAGAGCATCTAATCTGATCTGTTAGAGCCTCTAATGCTTTGTTGAAAAGCCTCACCGTCATTTCGACCGAAGCGACGAGGAGCGTCGCGAAGTGGAGAAATCTACTCAAAAACAGATTTCTCGACTCGCCTTCGGCTCGCTCGAAATGACATTCTGAATTCTTTTCAACAGAGCAAGCCTCTAACAAAATGAGTATATCCTTATGATGTCATCCCTTCGGCAAGCTCAGGGCAGGCTCTGAGCGAAGCGAAGGATCTGGGTTACGAATGAGAAATTTCCTATGCGGGCCAGATTCTTCACTCCACTGCGTTCCGCTCAGAATGACATTGTCTCATTTCGTTAGACGCTCTTAGGGAATAAAGTTCTTCTTTAGGGAATCTTTTTGTGAGAACGAATATATCCTGTTAAAGCTCCATCGCCACTCTATACACATTTAGGTCTCGAAAACTCTCAATTCTCCCACTCACCTTCTGTCCTCTGTCATCCGTGATCTGTCTTCCTGGCTTTCGTTTATCTCTTCCTTTATTTGACTTAGCAGATTTATTGCCTCGATCGGCGTAAGATTATTGACATCGGTTGAAGTGAGTTTTTCCAAGACAGATTTGTGTTTTTGCACAAACAATGAATCCTTGTCCGGTTCTTTTGTCTTATGCCGGGCGAAACGGTCGCTGCTTGCCTCTTTGGCAAATGTGCTCTCGAGTTCCTCGAGGATTTCCTTAGACCGCTCAGTGATAGAACCCGGAATGCCCGCAAGTTTCGCAACGTGGATACCGTAGCTTTTATCGGTTCCGCCTGGCAAAATCTTGTGCAAAAATACCACCTCATCCATCCATTCCCGCACAGCGACATTGTAGTTTCTAACGTTATCGAAAAGTTCAGCCAATTCGGTTAGCTCGTGATAGTGCGTAGCAAAAAGTGTGCGACATTTTATCTTTGTGGCGATATATTCGGTAATCGCCCAGGCAAGGGAAAGGCCATCGTAAGTGCTCGTGCCCCGGCCGACCTCATCAAGAATCACCAGCGACCGCTCGGTGGCATTGTTAATTATGTTAGCGGTCTCGGTCATCTCAACCATAAAGGTTGACTGGCCGCGCACAAGTTCATCCGAAGCACCGACACGAGTAAAGATTCTATCCACAAGCCCAATCTCCGCATCTTTAACAGGAATGAAAGAGCCGGTTTGCGCCATAAGCACCAACAAAGCGACCTGTCTTATATAGGTGCTTTTTCCGCTCATATTCGGGCCGGTGATAACGCTGATGTCCCCTGCCCCGTCGCCAAGCTCAACATCGTTCGGCACGAACTCGGCCCCCAGCGTTTCTGCCAGAACTGGATGCTTGCCTTCACGGATAATAAGCCTGCCATTGTTTGTCACCCGTGGTCGAACATAATTTCTGCGCTTAGCGAGATATGCAAGCGCGGTAAGGCAATCGCATTGCGCAATCGTCTCAGCGAGCTGCTGTAGTCTGCCGACATATTGTTCCGCCTGTTGGCGAATATCTTCAAAGAGTTTTTGCTCCAATTCAAGTGCCTTTTCCTCGGCACCGAGGACCTGATTTTCATACTCTTTTAACTCCTCGGTGATGTAACGCTCAGCATTTTTGATTGTTTGCTTACGCACATAGTCGGCTGGGACTCTATCCGACGATGAATGGGTCACTTCGATGTAATAACCAAAGACCTTGTTATATCCTACTTTCAGGTTTGAGATTCCGGTTCGCTGGGCCTGCTCTTTCTGGTACTGCCGAAGCCAGCTCTGGCCGTCTTTGGAAATAGAGCGCAGCCGATCCAGCTCGCTTGAGAATCCGCTTCTTATTACGCCGCCATCGCGCAGATGCGAGGGACAATCCGGCTCGATGGCGGTTTCGAGTAGCTGAGCCAAATCGTCCATACTATCGCACCGGCCCGCCAACTGTGTGAGCAGGTCGGCATGGAACTGCTGCAGAATTTGGCGAAGTTTCGGTATCTTTTGAAGTGTATCCGTAAGTGCTACCAAGTCCCGCGGCGTCACACGGAACGTGCTGATGCGGGCTGCAATCCGCTCAGTGTCGGAGATATTTGAAAGCAGTTTGCGAACTTCAATAAGTCCCGTGTCACTGCCAATAAGTTCCTCTATCGCGTCCTGACGCAGTTCGATAGCACCAACATCACAAAGCGAATTGCACAACCAGCCTCTGAACATTCTGCCGCCCATACCTGTGAGCGTTTCGTCGAGGCAATACAGCAATGTTCCCTTCTGACTTTCCGTGCGCAGGGTCTGTAAAATTTCCAGGCTGCGCAGGCTCGTCGGGTCGATTTGCAGAAAGTCCGTACGCTCTACTTTCTTCAGCGAGCGAATATGTCCCAGAGTGGTCTTTTGCGTCTCGTTAAGGTATTCGATAATGGCCCCTGCAGGCCGAATGAGAGCGTCGTCATTGTCGCTTATACCGAAACCTTCCAGCGTAGTCGTGCCAAAGTGTTTCAGAAGCCTCTGTTTGGCTTGATATGGATCAAAGTACCATGTCGGACGCTCCGTAATTGTGGCTTTGGTCAATTCAGTGACATCCCTCGCAAGCTTTCTTGTCTCGGCTTCAAACAGCTCACCCCGCCTGTCGGCGATTAGACACTCTGCAGGGCTTAGTCTGAGCAGCTCATCGAGCAGATTTTTCTCAGGAACACATTCTGCGAAAAAATGGCCCGTCGAAATGTCCACCCAGCTAATCGCAGCAAGATTTCTTTTGTCCAGGTCAACCGCGCAGAGAAAATTGTCCTGCTTGGCTTCAAGCAGCATATCATCGGTGAGTGTGCCTGGAGTGATAATTCGCACGACATCGCGTTTGACAACACCCTTTGCGACCTTGGGGTCTTCAACCTGCTCGCAGACGGCAACCTTGTAGCTGGCTTGTAGCATTTTCTTAATATATCCATCTACGGCGTGATACGGCACGCCCGCCAGAGGTATAGGATTCGTGCCTTTATCCCGGCTGGTCAGGGTCAAGCCCAAGACCTTCGAGCAGGTTTTGGCATCGTCGTAGAAGGTCTCGTAGAAATCGCCCATGCGAAAAAACAGTATCGCATCAGGGTGTTTCTGCTTGAACTGCTGATACTGTCTCATCGCAGGGGTGAGTTTTTCAATCGGCTTATTCATAAGAACCGATTATACAGCAACAATACCTTTTAACAACTCCGTTATAAGTCGGGTAGCCTGCTGTTTGGATTGGGCATTTTTGAGTTGAGCCAGCAGGTTCTCCTGCCGGTCGGTAAAAACAACGGGCGTCTCCAGGTCAAAATCCACTGCACCCAATATTTGCAGAACTTTTTCTGTGAGATGTTCGATTCCGGTGCTGAACTTTGCACTAATTCGCACTATATCGCGCAAGGTTTGAGTTAAGGATTTAGTATCAAATCTAACTGGCAGATCACATTTGTTCAAAACTGTAAGAATTCTTTTTCTATGGATATTCTCAATGAGTCGCTTATTGAGCTGGTCTTCAAACTCGCTGCCATCCAGAACAAGTAAAATTAGATCCGCCTCTTGTACAACTTCAAGACTTTTTCGCTGAGCGATTACTTTAATTGTGTTTTCGTAACCCGCGGCGAGCTGCTCTTCCAATCCCGCTGTGTCAATCAGCTCAATGCAAAGCGGGGGGACTTGACACTCGGCTGAAACCCAGTCCCGCGTTGTACCTTTGATATCAGTTACAATTGCCTTTTGCCGGCCAGCCAGGCAGTTAAGAAGCGTGCTTTTGCCCGTGTTCGGAGGACCAGCCAGTACAGCTCTACAGCCGAAAATTATCAGCTTCGCTGTTTGACTACTGTTTAGTATCTGGGTTGCATCAGCCCTGATTCGATCAAGAGATATTGTCTGAATATTCCTTAGCCATTCTGCAGCCTTTTCGCTCAGGCCGGTGTTAACCTGATTTACAAGAATCTTTGTCCCTTCAAGTGTCCTGGCTCTTAGTTGTGCAAGATTGGCTTCAACAGCAATAGTACTTGGAGGCTTGTGTTCGAGCAGATTCTTTTTTAGAAGTTCCTCCGCAGTGACCAGTATCGCTCCTTCTCGCTGCAGCAGCTCCATAATCATCTCAACGATAAGTGGATTGCCGTGACAGTTTATCGCAAAGCTATTGGGCCCTTCGCAGCCAATTGTCACCTGGTCAATGGTTTTAGTACCATCGTTAATTATGCCCAGCAGTATTTTGCCGGTTTTGAATGTGGCTGGTTTGGAGCCGGTCGGCTTGAATATTTCTAATAAAATGTCTCGAGACGAATCTCCGAGGAGTTGGATGGTCGATATTGCACCGGTTGCCTTGCCGGTCATTACGGCAGCAAAAGCACTCATAAGTCAGACGCACTTAGCTTTTTCTTCGATGTATTTTTGGTAGGCCAGTACTATGCCTTTTACAACCAGATTAGGCACATAACTGTCTACGAAGTTACAGTCGCCCTTTATTGTTTCGGCTCCTGCGCCGGTGATTACTACTTGAGGCCAACTGCCAATTTTTTCCGCATAGCGCCTGATTACCTCTTCAAGGGTGCCGATTATCGAATAATAAAGTCCACAATTTATGGCGTCCTTGCTACTTTTGCCGTATGGTTCGCTTGGCCTGGCGACCTTTACCTTCGGCAATTGTGCAGTGTTTTGCTTCAAAGCCTTTGCGCTGATTTCAAAGCCTGGGCAGATAACGCCGCCCTGAAATACGCCATCGCGGTCGACAAGGTCGATAGTCACAGCGGTCCCAAAATCCGCTATTACTACCGCATCATTCACGACAGCATAGGCAGCAGCCGCTGAAACTGCTCTATCGGTGCCGACCTTGTCCGGCTCGTCCACCCAGACAGGAAGTGGCAGCGGGATATCTTCGCCGATTATACAAACCTTCTCACCTAAATCATCTTTTGCTATTTGTTGGATGATTTTGGTCCAAGCAAGCTTCACACTGCTGACAACAATGACGCCGTCGCGCTTTTTTTCTTTCGAGCTTTCGAGAACAGGGATACTCTGCCATGCAGATTTCAAACTCTTCGTCAATTGGGCCTGCGACTTGCCTGATATGGACTTGATAAACTGCTCCTGCCCATCAAGAAAAAGTCCAATAGCAATGTTTGTATTACCTATATCTACTGCGATAATGTTCATTGTTCGTATCTCATGCTGCGTTCAGCGTTCTGCGTCGTGCATATTGCGTCTGTCTTCTGCCGTCAGTCATCCGTCATCTGCCTTCTGTCTGCCATCTTATGCTTTTCTACTTTATTTTCTTTCAAAAGTCAATCTGAAACCAATTGGGTTCTTAGTTGGTAGTCAGTAGTCTGTAGTCTGTCATCTGCTTTCTGTCATCTGATCAGCGGAGTCGGTAGGGTGTGATGAAATCGCACCGACCCAGCTGCGGAGGACGGGCGTGGTTTTCATTTTTTGTCACGTAAAATATGATTGTTTTTGTTGGCCTTAAGTAGTAACATTGTTTGGAATTATTTGCGGTAAACAGATTTAGGAAAAAGCGACTTGTACTTCTTAGCTGCTTATATATCTCATTTAAGAATAATGATCCGTTAACAAACAATGCTGCACTGCAGGTTGAAGCGGAAAAAATAGAGTTTAAAGTTACATGAAACTTCAATTTGACGACAATCAGGATTTTAAGTTAGACACAAATCATGCAGCCATTGATTAAGACGACTTCTTTTTTGGCTTGATTTTCATCTTCACATGAATAATATATATTTGTACTTAAAAGACTCAAGGAGTATTGTCTGGGATGGAAACCGCTGTAATTGAATTAACTGCCTCAGCAATCAAAGAGCATCGTCTCGACATACGTGCTTGTGGAAACGAATTTTTCCCAATCGATGCAATAGGCGGAAGTTCAAAGAAAATCCGGATCGGCAATCCGGTCACATTAATCCCTCAAGGTCTTTCCCGCTCAGTGAAAACAGACATTCCAATAGACAAACGCTCTGGTCGTATACGATGGTTCTTTCGTGAAAGGAGCTGGGTAGGAGACCTTATAAAAATCAACTACAGGCCCGGCAGATATCTTTCTACCTCTGCTTTTTGATTTTAAATATGAACCCTGTGGATAAACCACAGGGCTTTCGGAGAGTGAAAAATGCAAAAGGTTTTGGGGTATATGTTGACGTGGACAGCTTATGGCAGTTGGTTGCAGGGAGACAGACGCAAATACGTCAAAAACGGCCAAATACTCGACCCTAATACTCCGCTGGAGAATAAAAATAAGGAAAACATGAAGTATCCAAAAGTATCGTTGACCGCCGCACAAAGAAAAATCATCGAAAAGGCTATAATTGAGGAATCTGCCGGCTTAAACCAGAGGATTTACGCAATTGCTGTTGGAAAAAGTCATATCCATTTGATAACGGATTGTAATTTTATTTCGGCTGCTTCTGCAGTGAGTCATTACAAAAATGCAGCAAGGCTGGCTATTGAAAGTAATGGATTTGTCGGCAGGTTGTGGACAAAGGGATTTAGTGTTCGTTATTGTTTCGATGAAAACCAGCTAAATAAGGTAATCCAATATGTAAACCGCCACAACCGAAAGCCCGCCGGTTCATCCGGTGGGTTAATGTCTCAATCCAAAATTCCACTAGTTCATCCTTAATCCGAAAGCCCCCATGTTTATCTTGGGGGTCATATCCCCTCAGGTTTATCCCGGGGGTTAATATCCTTTTGCAGTAAGTTGAGTTTGTATATTATTTATAATTTCTCCGTAAAAATCTCCTATCTCCTTTGCTTCCTCTGGGTTTGAGCAATCTTCAACCTCATACGGTTCATGTACATAACCAGTTTCCATATACTCTTCGGTGTATCTCCAAATCTCAAGTCTATATTGGTTAGCTTTCGCACTTTTGACAGTTAGTTACGCAGCGTGAGCTAATGCCTCGATTAAAAACTCAAAATTCTTGTCATGTACGATAGATTTCTCGAACATAGATTTAATTCTTTCCTTCCAAAGCACT
>Ga0307431_1001237_pt1 | contig 15069 bp, 24 predicted proteins | sample SalMarWE160170MG_FD_202155 | JGI IMG/M metagenome (GOLD analysis project Ga0307431, IMG submission 202155) | Salt marsh sediment microbial communities from the Plum Island Ecosystem LTER, Massachusetts, United States - WE1603-170 | ecosystem: Environmental > Aquatic > Marine > Intertidal zone >...
TTCCTTCATATACCCTATACTTAGGATAGTATTGTGCTTCTTGTATAGTTTTAGAAGATAATAGATAAAAGGTTTACCGTGTATTGCCGCCATAACCTTTGGATGATACTTAGTTAAAGGTAGTAACCCAGTCCCTTTACCACCAGATAAAATTAATACTCTCAATTTTACTCCTTATAAAATATCCAAGGCATCCCTGTTTGTCCACCAAATGAAGCATTATTATCAACATAACACTCTATTGAGTATGCCTTTAGTTCTTTAAACGCCATATAACGTTTATATCCATCCAAGCGTTTGTATCTTGTTTCTCCTTTTTGTTCTTCTCTGACAAGTATAGGTGTAATTCTTTCCCCTAATTTAATCAGTTTTTTAAGTTTATCTATTCCTATTCTATGTGCTTCATCGGGAATTTCTCCATGCCCTTCATCGCAGTAATCAACCTCAGATAATGGTATAATCTTTATTTTTATGGTAGATAACTCTGATATTCTTAAAGCATTTAATTTCTTTTTGGTTTTTATAAGAAAATCAACAAATTCAATAAAATCAGCATCGTTAAACCAAAGAGATAAGTTTCTATATTGTATCCTTATTGTTTCTCTATCGAGAACATCAGCGTATAATTCAGTTGAGTATTTATTGGGGCGTTTGAGTATTTTTGTTTCAATCAGATGCTTCATGGCGAAGTTGGACTCCATTATCTAAGCACCATTTATCTATCTCAACACTTCTGCTTCTTCCTTCCCAATGTTTTGTAAAGTGGGCAATTTTTGGAGTATATTGTATATCTTTAAAAGTATAAACTATTTTTCCATTAAGATATTTTGCATCTTCAATCAATATATTACCAAAATAATACAATGGAGTAGGTATCTTGTGGATACTAAAATCTTCTAAATGCTTTCGTATAAAATCGCCATCATCACCATTTTGTTCACCATATTTTCTGTATAAATCACGCAAGCGACAAGAAGCATTATGAGTAATAACTGAAACGCCAAAAGCAATATACGTTTTTCCATCTTCACTTTTTTCCCACCAGTTTTTCCCATTAAAGCCACCATGTGCAACAATATCTTCAGAATAGTCGAATAAATCCAAAATGTTATCGAGAACAAGTATATCGCTATCAAGACACATGACCTTATCAAAATTGGGAATATAATCAGGGGCAACTAATTTTAAGTGCATAAGTGCTTTTGCTGGAGTTTTGGCTGTTGTCGAATCAGGTTGATATTTAATGAGATGAACGCCAAGATGCTCTAAGTAAATCTTCACCGAATCGCTAACGTCATCTGCGATAATACAATACATATGAATATCTGGATTAAACTTGATAAAAGAGGTGAACATTGGAACCACAAAATGCTCCATTTTCTTGTTTGTTGCTGAAAGCACAATATTATTCATCATCGCCAAGATTTTTTAATGCTTCAACAAAAGCGTTTGCTATCGTCCTAAATTCAGGAGTAGTTAAATGCAATCTAATCTCACGATAATGGATATGGATGTCATTATTTTTCTCAAGTTCTATTCTAAGTCTATTAGGATAATAATCGCTGCTTCTTTTTAATCTAACTTTATTATCGTAACTAATCAAAAAGGATTTATCTCCAGGTTTCCATCCTTCCTTTATGCCCTTGCCAACCCCATTTGCAAGTATATTAATTGCACTCAAGAGATTATCAAATTCCTCTTTAGAGAACTCAACTCTAAGGTTCCTTATGTGAATGTGTATATTTTCACACAAGTCGCCCCACATTGAGCTTGGTGTAATTGTGCGTTGTTCTAATTCTGTTTCATGTAATACTTTCTTGATATTTCCCATATTACCCCCGATAAACCTTTGCCATTTCATTAATACATTTTTCTTCACCTATAGAATCAATTAACTTAAAAATTCCTTTAAAATGCTTATCAAAATTCCTTTTATCAAATAGACAATGCAAGAATAAAGTTGTAAATTCATCTATTTCGCTTGCGAAGTACATATCGTTTTTAAATATTCGTCTTTCTAAAATACCATATCCTAAACTGGCAAAATATTCCTTATTCTTTCCATAACATAAAGATACGATTAAATCTAAATGAAGTTGTCCTCGTCTATAATGATGGTGAGATGTTTTACTATCTTGTGAATATTCGAAATTTTGGGCTGTTAAAACATTGTGAATATTTTTTATCTGCGTATCCTTTACTAAAATATCAACTTCAAATTCCCAGCCAGAAGCCTTAGATGTTGGAAGTCGAAGGATACAATATTCCAATTCATTAATATGGAAAAGAGAACAAACTTCTTTAAATTCCTTAATACTTTCCTCAATTAGCATTATGTTTTTTTCCTCACTGCAATATTTAATCAGCTTAATCTCGGTTGATTACCATCCATAAATGGATTTAGATTACCTTGCCCACCTGCTATTTTTCCTTGGATGCAGGGAATTTTATCTCTCCCAAGTTCTTTGTATGCCCAATATCTACAGAAACCATCTAAGCGTTGATAAGTATTCTTACCAGTTTTCATAACTAAAATAGGACGCATTTTTCCACCTTCTAAAATACGCTTTTTTATAAATTTAATTGATTTTAAATGTCCTTGAGTTTGCGTTCCATCAACAATAAATCCATCGTTATCTTTAGTATGCCAAGCATCAAATGGGTTTATTTGACTAAGTGGAATATATTGGATATCTTTAACTATTTCCTTTTTCATTCTCCAATAGCCTTTCATATGCTTCTTTCATAGTAGATGCAAAGACCTTGAATTCACCTTTTGTAAGTTCTAATCTTAACTCTCTAAAGTGGATATGGATATCTTCTCCAACATTTTCTTCTACTTGTAAACGTGTATTCTGACGTTTTGGAGAAGACTCAATATTTTTTTGTGCCAATAAAATTAAAATCTGTCCCATCGTTTACCCCCTATATGTAACCTTACTTATCAACGCAGGGTGGATAGATGATAAATCTTCTTCATCATCTTCTACACAATCTTCATGCGATAAAATAACACAATTTTTGCTTACATGCCTTACTTTCCCAACAGTTGTAATTACAAAGTAAGGCTTAATTAAAAAATCTTCAAATGTAACCCTAATATCAGAACGTGGGTCAAACCATTCTATTACAACTACTCTACCAATATCGTTTTTAGTTATCATTTTATACCTACCCCTGTCATTTCCCATGCGTTTAATTCGTCAAGTGGTAAGTTTAAGTCATGGCAATTCCGCAATACAATATCACGAAATCCAGCAACCTTCATTACTTCTTTTAATGTAAATGGGTCAAAACCAGAATAATGGATATTTTCTTTATAATGTTGACCACCATATATATATAGATAGAACTCGTAATAAGATATTTTCCCTTTAATATAATGGTTTATTATTCCTTTAAGGTTAGGAACCTTTATAATACACCGACCACCAGGTTTTAAGATTCTATACCATTCAAGAAGAATTTTAATTGTATTCAAATGGGATACACCGTAAGTAAAACCACTACAAATCCCATGAGGGAAGTGTTCCAAAATGCTTTCAGCCAATATCTCATCGATAGTATTATCTTTCCAAGGTAATTTTCCACTAATATCAACTATACAATCAACATGAGGAAAACTTCTTATATCAATGTTCTTATAACCTTTTGAGTGATAATCGAGGTGCCCACACCCAAACGCCAGCTTTGTCATAGTACCCTCACTCAGTGTCTATATATTCAACCTCAATATCGTTGTTTAACAAATGTGCCCATAGTCTTTGTCTTCCATCTACCAATATGTTACCTCGCAAACTAATAGGAGTAAACTTTTCTCCTTCTTGTAATTTCTTATAATAATATGCTACTTTTATGCGTGTGATTAATGTAGCTATGTCATTAATTAGGTTTTTGTTTTTGCCTGGAACATAATTTAAGGTGGTTTGTAATTTACCGCAAAACTCATACAAGTCATTAATACCGATAGTCCTTGTCATTCCCTTTGGATTCATATGGTTCCCATTAGCATCAACAATGTCTTTTATGGCTATTCTTTTATTCATTCTTTAAATATCCACCAATCTGAATCATCGCTATATAATGTAAGGTTATTATTTTTGGTAAACTTATTAACTGCTAATTTAACCTCTATTGATAATCTATCATTCTTCTCGGGGTTATAATCATGACCACAAAGCATTCCAGCATCTCCCCTTACCTTTGGATACCACAATTCACAATCTTTTATTACATCTGTAATTGTATGAGAACCATCTATATAAACAAAATCCAATGTCTCTTTTGTAAAACGCCTAACGGCATACTCTGAATTAACAATATGCCATACTATGCGATGTTCATAAGGACTTAATAGTTTTCTCGCCCCTGCATAATAATGAGGCATCCGACCAATATATGGGTCAACAAGATGCAACATACCAAGTTTAGGAAAATTCTTTAACATATCAAAAGCGTTTATACCATAACAAACGCCTATTTCTACGCCTATAACAGAGTTATAGTCAGCAATTTCTTTATGTTCAAAATGTTTCTTTGCTATCTCAATTGATGGTCTCATTTTGTTGTAATCACTATCATCTCGTCGTTACCCTTACGGCTTAAAGGTTGGTCTATATATTGCCCATTGTGAAATTCAAATTGAGTAAAACCAGCATCTTTAAGGCACTCCTCCATAAGGACTTTATCGAAACCTGCTAAGTGTGCGTTCTCCTTGTGAACCGTACCACCATAAATGAATACAAGTATTTCTTTAAGCGTATTTATGCCTATTGTATATTTATTAAATTGACATTCGAGATTAGGAACTTTTATAATTAATTTTCCCCCAATTTTTAATACCCGTCTCCAGTCTTTTAATACATATTTTGTATTAAGCATCTGTTTGTCGCCTTGCGTAAAACGGGGCAACATATGCCCTATATGTTCTAAAACACTCTCTGCGTAAATTTCGTCTATACTATTATCTTCAAAAGGTAACTTTTCGCCAACATCAATACAGTAATCGACATTAGGGGTGTCCACTATATCGACATTTTTATATCCCTTATCGTGCCAATTAGAATTAGGCCCGCACCCCAGAAATAACTTCATTTGACTATCCACCAATCATCGTATGGGTCAGGGTCATCTTCCACGCCCCACCCAACACGTAATTCATTTGGTGTTGATAAATTAATAATAGGAAACACTTCCTTAACTGCTGTGTAAACACCATTAATTCTATAATCATGCCCACACATAATTCCACCTTTTCTTACTTTTGGGTACCAACAAGCAATATCTCTTTTAACATTATCATAATCGTGATTAGCGTCTATATAGACTAAATCAAGTTCATTGGGAACATCGTTAATAGCGAGATGCGAAGGCTTAACAATAAATTTATAATTTTGGGCATCCTTCATACTTATCATTGCTAATTCATAATTATTCCTACTCTCTGGTTGTTTATATGGGTCGACCAAGTAAAACAATTTTGGTAGTAATGCTTTATACATTACTATTGCATGGCGACCTGATTCTACGCCAACTTCTACAATAGTGTTTACGTTTTCCTTAAAGTAATTTTTAGCAAATTCAATCGAACCCCTTAACCTAATCGTCTTTTTTGCTTTTTCCATAAATAGCCTCAAATTTCTTTATATCTTCAGGTTTAATCTTATATAAACTTCTTTTAAACCATTCTTCTGTCTTATCTTTTATCCTATATACATTATTTTCTGTATCTTGAATAGCGTTATGTTTCTTTCTTAAGTAATCACCTGTATCCAACCAAACTTCAGAAAGACCTCCGTGATGATGGAATGATTGTCCATAATGATGGAAGACACCCGAACCAGATGTAACATACAGAGATAGCCCAGCATCTATACAACGCCAAGAATAATCAGTATCTTCATAGCCACCTAAACCAAATTCTTCATCAAGCAAACCAACCTCATTTATTGCCTTCCTTGTAATTACAGTAGCACAAAGAGGCAACCAATTTCCTAATACCATTTTCGACGATTTGTCTTTAAGTTTGTCTTTCTCGATGATTTTAGCAAGATAATCGAGAATTTCTGGTATATTACCCTTAAACGCAAAGTATTCTTTACTCGCTTTATGTATCTGTGTAGGCATTGCCATAGCACAATCTGGACGATTATCTAATGTCTTCATAATTGGAGATAGCCAACCAATAGGAACTATCATATCATCATTAATCAATAGGACATCATTATCACCAGCAAGTTTTATCCCAAGATTATTGCCTTTTATAAAGCCTAAGTTATTCTCTTGGTGGAAGATACGAACTTTATCGTGTTTAAATTCTTGTAAGAATGGACTTGGATATACTGCATCAACAGCCTTTGTCTTTCTAAGAACCTCTGGTTTATTCTCTATAATAATAACCTCATATGCTGGATATCTGGTATGTGCTAATATACTTTTAAGACAATCCTGAGCCATCTTTTCTAATTCTTGAGTCCTGGACCACCAGAGTAGGATTATTGAAATTGGTCTCATTGTGCCCTCTTTCTGTTTATTAATTCTGTTAAAAATTTTATATTACGTCTTGCGTCATCTCTCCAAGTCCAATACGATAATGCTTTTCTTGCCCCTGCTTCGCCCTTTTCTCTTGCTTCATTTATATGAGTAAATACATAGTATAACAGTTCAGATAGGTGCTTTTCGTCTGGTACCGCTTGGTGGCCAGGCAAATAGCCTGCCTCCTTCAGTTTGTATCGTATTCTATACCCAGTCTCATCTGTGCAGTAATCGCAAGGGCCACCAAAGCCTGTGATTATAAGGGGAAGTCCGCTTGCCATTGCTTCTAAACCAGGGAGCATAAAGGAATCTCCTTCAGTTGGCATTACAAAACAATCACAATTTCTATAGAGTTCCCCCATTTGTTTGAGTGAATATTCTTCGTAGACTTTTTCAATATTTTTGACTTTAGTACTATAGTCTTTTAGACTACCCCAACTATTAGACTTTATGATTAGTTTTGCCCCTTTGACATCTCCTAAGGCTTTCTCAAAAGCATTGATTAATGTATGTGTTCCCTTACGTCCTTGAGCCACACCTACAGTAAGAAATGTAACGTTTTCATTATAGAATGTCTTTGGTGGATAGAAAATACTATCATCAAAACCTTGCCCGCCAACATGAACAGGAATTGTTACACCAGCATCAAGAAAAGCCTGCTTTGTAAACGAAGATAATGCGATAACACCATCAACGTACTTGTTATGTATCTCTGCTGAGTCTTTATCTATAAGAGAACTATCCCAACACGATAGGCTAATTTTAACTATACTTTTGTCAATTCCAGCCAATTCCTGCATATGCTTCGCAAGACCTTGGCGGATGAATACATCGTACTGACTATATCGTTTATTAATACAATACCTAACATTATCAGGTATATTGCCATATGAGTTCATTGGGTCTATTGTAACTTGATGTCCAAGAGATAGGAAACCCCTGACATTTCCTATTGTTGATATACCCCAAGACTGATTATCCCCGACTTCACCTCTGAAGTAAATCCGCATTTATCTTCTGCGTCCTCTTCCCGTTCTTCTTGTTGACTTACATCCACCTCTGCCTCTATTGGCTCTCGTTCCTCTACCGCTTCCATCTCTCCTTGGAACACCTCTTGCATAAACTTCACCTGTGCAGTTTCCTCTGCCTCCACCTGTAAGAGGTCCTTCTCCATTTGGTCCTGTTCCATCTCTACCTGGCATATTATTTTCCTCCTTCCTTTGATAAATTTTGTGTTACATCTGCTTGTTCTCTATCAAACTTCTCTTTACATTGCTTATGATAAGGTTTCTGGTCAACTGGGTCAATAAGCATTACTTCAGCAAGCGAGAATTCTTTGCAATATTTACATTTTCCAATTACCTTACCTGTCTTGCCACCCCAACCTTTTACATTGAAATCCATAACTTCTCCTTATTTACGTGCTATTATAACCATACCATTGTGAACTGCTATATTACCAATGTGAATCTTACTGAATAAATGGGAGATAACTGTATATAAAGCAACAAGCCAATCAGGGAGATTAAGCCTTCCGATGTTTGTAATTGATTTTCTAATTAGAGCAGGAATTATTCCTGTTTCGTGCCCATAATAAACTTTCTCAATTTTGAAATTGTGTTTCTTTAACATTTGAGTAAGTGTCTTTAGAGAAAAATAATATAAATGTCCTGGAAGAAAATATCTTGAATTCTTACCTTCAACTTTTCTTACAATGCTATCCATATTAGTCGTTTGTATCAATATTACCCCATCATTCTCAAGGGCATTATAGCAATTGTTAAGGGCTCTATCTGGGTTTTGTAAATGCTCAATTACTTCAACCATCGTAATAATACTATACTTACCATTAATGCCTTTGCAAACATCACCTTGTAGGAGCCTATTACTTTCTGCTTGGATCCTTACGTAGTCAGAAATGTCAATTCCACGGGCATCAACATATTGATGCACAGCCATCTCTACTAATGCCCCAAACGAGCAACCAATGTCAAGTAAGGATAGTACTTTATCGTCAGGAAAGAATGTTTTTAGATTGTCTATCCTACGTTTATTTTCTATATCACGGAGAAATTTATCTTCTCGTTCATCGATATAAGAATATTTGTTAGTCCCTTCATAGTAACCTTTATTATATAAATCTTTTATATTCTCAGGTATTGGATAGCGAAACAATAAACCACATTTAGTGCATTGTAGAATAAAAAATGGATGCTCAAATCTTTCTATACAATATTTTACCCTATGGATTTTACATCCACATAAGTTACACCCATTACTTGCCATAATTAAGAACTTGTAATACCCTTCTTTTGGTTGCTTCAATACCATAAAAATGTGATTGCTTTAGTGCGTATTCCCTAACTTTCATATATTTATATGGAGATAATAAAAGTTCCGTTGCTATCTCAACAGCGTTACTTACATAATAATCATTCACGCTTAAAGAAGGGAAGCATAACCTATTTGGAAAGTTTGCAACTGTTCCAACCATTGGGATACCTAAGGCGGCACAATCCTGCGTTAACCTACCCACAACCTTAAATGTATACATATGGATAGCAATGTATGCCTTACTAAGATACTTTATTGCTTCATCATAAGTCAATTCATCTACGAGTTCAATATCTTTAGCCTTGTATAGGTCAATAATCTCTTGGATTTCTGCCTTTTTACTTGGCGTTATATAATAGATAAAGGCATGTAGGTCAGTAATTCTTTTTTTCAATTGCTTCCACACAGCAAGGTTCGTTAATATATCCCTATTGAATCCACCTGGGTTTGATATACCAAGAGAGATTAACTTCTTATCTTTTTCTTCAGGTTTTATAATTTGTGGATAATGGGTTATTTCTTGATACATTGGCCAACCTGTATATTGGCATTTTCTTGGGTCTTTTAAGCAACCCTGAAATACCTCTACTTCGTCTGCGTTTGTGCAAAAGACATAATCGTACAATCTTATACTTTCCACAAAGAGTTTAGTGTCAGCAAGCGACCAATAAGCAAGGACGTGTGTTTGTATATCTGTTATCCCTAAGATTACTAATTCTGGAACATTTTCTTTTATCTTCTTCAATAAATGGAAATATTCAGGATAAACATTAATAAACATATGTGTATATTTTTTAAGGAAGTCAAAGTTATCTATATCTTTCAAATCTGGGAACCAAAAGAAGTCTGCTCCACCAAATAACGTGGGAAATCCAGTGCAACCATTTACTATATCCTGTCTTGGTTGTGCAAATGGGCATTGATAAGGCGATAAGAAAGCAAACTTTTTTTCTTTACACCATTCATTCCATTCTTCATCTATAGCAGTTTTTGGTAACAATGCCATTTTAACCCTCCCTGATTTTTTCTATCCTACTCCACAGATTCTGGGAAACGTAAAACCACGCAAACTTTTTGATTGCTTCTCCCATTTCTTCTTTTGTAATAGGAGCATACTCTTCCTTCATTACTCTCAATAAATCATTATATGTTTCTTGTTCAGTCCCTTCTTTAACATATCTTGCAAAATTCCCATACCAATATCTATACAAAGGGGTGTCGAAGCAAATAGGTCTTGCTCCGCAAAGCAGTCCTTCGATTGCAGGTTTTTCAAATCCTTCAATTCTTCTTAATGCCGACACCCAGAGACTGTTATTATATGCTTCATTCATTTCATTATAAGGGAGATTACTCTTATTTGTATATGAATAATTTTGATAATTAAAATTAGTTCCAACGTGTAACAATTTTGTATGCAACTCATCGCAGGCAGCGATACATTCTCTTATTCCCTCGGTCTGTGGAATCTCTCCAGTACATAATATTTGGTATCTATCATTTTTTAGATATTCTTTTTTAAACCATACATCAGGCTGGCAACCCCAAGGACCTCTCATAAATTTGTCTCTATTCATCGTTGGATATATTGAAGCCAAATCAAGATGAGAATAAACAAGCATTGCGTTATTAAATAAATCATAATACTCAGAGGGACTTTCTTCTGCCCATTCTCCAAAAGTATGGAAAAACAGAAGATATTTATCACATTTTAAATAATATTTATCAGATATTCTTGTAATATCGAGTATTTGAAAATCAGCAATAGCAGGGTCCCTTACAAATTCATACTTCGCTGGAGCATAACTTTTGAAACCAATTTCGTTATCTTTGTTCCAAAGGTTTTTAATCATTCGTTCATAATAAACTTTTATCTTAGGCTGTTTATAAATTTTTGTTTTATAAATAGTTTCTATAGCATTGGCAGTTTTATCCCATGTATAATCAGCAACATAATTCTCCCCTGTTTTATGCATTTTAAGATTAAACGCTTTTTTCATTGCTCCAATAAGCGAATCCCAATCTGGCATAAACCATTGTTCGTGGGACTTAAACTGTGGAGATAATTTTGCTTCAACAAGTTTACCATCAATAAGTTGAATATTTTTACCACGATTTATAAATTCTAAGTAACCTCCATAATTAGATGCGATTATTGGCATTCCAAACTTTAAAGCCTGAAACACTGGATGTCCCCATCCTTCTGCTAATGAAGGCATTAGTAAACAATCGCAAGCCGCAAAATAAGGAGCAACATCATGTTCATCATAATGAACTACTTTAATCTCTGGTGGGTTAACCCTACCAAGCAATTCTGACGCAATATATTCACTTGGGTCGCTATCTCTATGCCCTGGAGTTGATTTTAATACCAAACAAACATCATCATTGCCTGTAAATGCTGTTATAAATGCTTTAACTGTAAGTTTAAGATTCTTTCTTTTATCGCCTAAATTACCAAGCATTAGAAATTTATAACTCTTTGTTGTTTCCAAATCTCTCGGTTGTGCTTTTATATCAATATCGCTTGCAAGAGGTATAACTGCGGTATTTAAAACACCAGATTTTCTTGCTATGTTTTCTACGAATTTAGTTGGGCAAACATATACATCAGCCAATCTGTTAAGATTACCAACTATATCATAGGTCATATGGCTAAGTTCAAAAGGAAAGTATATCATTTTATATTTAGCATTACATTCAGAGGCGATTTCAAAAGCGTTGGCTGGCATATGGTTGATAAAAGCAAGATTATTAGATGTCTCCTTTTTAAGCATATTGTTGATTTTCACATCTAATTCAAAATTAGGAGAACTTCCGCCACCTTCAGTTATCTTAACATCCCAACCATTATTTTGTAAGCCCTGTGCTATGCCACGAGTTGTAATCGCAAATCCTGTGTTCTCTTTAACTGCACCATAAATATTTATGTCTTTAGTATCCTCTATCTGGATATTGCTTTTATCTGTTAATCTATAAGGAGTTTCTTTTAGGCATCCATCTATAATTTGTTCCCATTGCTTAATAATTGTATCCCATCTAAAGCGTTGTATATATGCTCTTGCGTTTTCCCCTATTTCTTTACATAAAGATGGAGAACGATATAACTTTTCCAATAATTGTGCAATGTGGGTAGTATCCACAAGGGCCCGTTCAATATTATACATTCCTGTTATGTATGCTTGAACATTTGCGAGTAAGCCCCGCTTGCCATCAACACCAAGCAATTCAGTAGGAGTAGTATAGTTTGTAGCAATTACAGGTAATCCACATGCCATAGACTCGGCAATAGGGAGACCAAACCCTTCTCCTTGAGTTGTTAAGAGAGAAACGTTACAGCAATTATAGATTGCGTTCAAATCTTTAAGTGAAACACCTTTCTCAACAGTAATCTCTCTATTAACTATAATTCGTTCTTTAACACCATATCTTTCAACGAGACCATCTTCACCATCAAGAGTTTTCTTTTGTGATATAGAGAAAGGATCCTCAAGGTCCATATGTAAATATAAATCACAATTTTTATGTCTTCCGTTTGAGATAAACTTTGAAAATGATTCTATTGCTCTGCCAACTTGTTTTCTATCTTGGAACCTTGCGAATACTCCAACTACAAAATTATCTTTAGCAGAAGGCATATATTTTTCTTTTATCTTATTTTTTGGAGCATTTATCTTATAGAAATCCTCAATATTTATACCTCTTGGGATTACAGTTACATTGCAATATTTATCATTATCTTGGATAACTCGCTTGCCATATTTACTCATACTAATAAGAACATCGGCAGTTTTAAAATCTCTAACCCAAGATTTTGGGATAGGTTCACCATCTATAGGTACTTCGTGGATAAGTTTAAAATTGTTTCTAATGGGGATTTTATATAGATAATCAACCATCCAATAATCGCCCATCGTAATAATAATATTGGGCTTAAATAATTTATCTATAATTTGGTAGATAGCACTATTTTTCCAATCTTGCTCGGATGGATTAGGCCAATTATCTGGATGCCCATATGGATTCTTATGATTAGAATTAGTAAATTGTTTCCAAGGAAGATTCCATTTAAGACCCTGTTGCTGTGCCGAATGGAAGAACCAACCAAATGAACCTACGTCAAACCTTTCAGTTGCGTGAAGTCTTGAAGCAAGTTGATAGTGTCCTACAGCCATTCCAGAAGCCAGCACAGGAGAATCGCTTAAAATTAATACCCTTGGTTTCTTACTCATTGTGCCCTTTCGTATTTATAATTCCGTTAATCTACTCTATTTATTTGTATTTCAATTTCTTTTGCTAATTCACCAGAGAAGTTGCTTATCTTTACACAAGTCCAGCCTTTAGGAAACCAATCGTGTTTCATCTGGCAATCCAATGTCCCGTTTAATTTCTTCTTGATTATATCCTTAAGTTCTTTTCGAAGAGCGAGATTCGCCATTTCTTCTCCTTGCCTTTTCTTCCTCAAGTCCTATATCTATCATATTCTCTAACGCCCCTAAGTTTTCAAGAAAGAATCCTCTTAATTCCTCTAAATGGCTACGCATCTTTTTATATCGCTGGTAAGATAATCTCCGTCGGTATTTGCTATTTCATTGAGCCAACACACTCCTTATAATTAAAAATCCTGCGCCAGTTAATATAAATCCAATAACAATCCCATATATCCACACCCAAGCACGGTCTAAACTTTTGCCCTGTCCCTTAATCTTTTCTTCGTGGATACCGCAGGGAAGTTTATCTAATCGCTCAAATATCTTACTTGTATTATCTCTGATGTTGTCAATCTTTCCGATGATATGATTGCTTCTTTCCTCCAGAGTCGCTAATTTTTCATAAACTTCTTTTTCATTTGACATTTGTTCTCCTTTATGCTATACTTATATTAGCTATCGGAGGTGCGATTTTTTTGTTTTTAATCTGGGTAGTTAGTAAGGTAGAAATGTTTAATCGCATTTCTGATAGCAACCTGAACGCTACCCTTTTTAATTGGAGAATGTTATGCCATTTCATTCACACCAATACAAAATCTCGCTGGATCATCTTTATCCTTTAACACATAAGTGCTATTTAATTTTATCACTTGTATCCGGCACCTACTTCTTATTCATCTCTGCCTGAATCAAATCTAATCTATCTATCTCTGTCTGTATGCTGTTTATCAAATCTGTCTTATATTGTGTAGGGTCAAGTGCATTGGCAGCATTGAGTTTATCTTGGGCATCATTAAGTCGTCTATCAAAATCTTCCTGACGAAATAGATTCCTTCTTTCCTGCATATCAATATTTCTCTGATAATTTAAATTTAATCTATCCATCTCTGCCTGTATTTTGGCTATTAAATCTGCTTTATACTTCACCGAATCAAGTGCATTGGCGGTACCGAGTCTATCTTGTGCATTGCCAAGTTGCTCATCGATTTGTTTCTGTCGATAGATAGTTTTGCTATCCTCGCTCCAGACTTCGACAGAATTGCCAGTTGTATCAGTCATTGTCCGGCTTGGTATAACATCTACTCTATCCTCGCCAGTTTTGACAATCTTTTCAGCAGCAAGGGCAGTGCCAACTACAACTGCAACGATAATCACAACTAATGAACTTAATACAAAGATTGACTTTTTCATCTTTCCTCCTTTTTCTTTCCAAAATATATCACCAAATCCAAGGCTTTCTTATATACCGGTAAGTTCTCGTATAAAGAACGCATAGGCGTTGCAAGTTACACGTTACAAGTTACACGTTTAACCATCTACTGCCTGGATAAACTTATTTATCTTTCTGCTCAATTTGTCACATTCCTCTAAAACCATATTGTAGAGAGCCTCGTTTTTTAGTGACTTTGTCTCAAAAAGATACATAAAATGTTCCCTGGTTTCATCGCAGGAAGAATGGGCATAAATAAGAAACTTCACATAATCAGCCTTGTAACGCCTTCTCCCAAAACCTTCAACTATATTTGCAGAAATAGCTTTTGAGGAGCGTCTTATCTGCGAACCTTCCTCATACAATTCAAATTTTGGAAGCTCCAAACTCATTTTGTGAACTTCGATGGCTAAGTTATGTGAAAGCTGGTAGATTTCTAAGTCTCTATAACTTTGCATTGTTTTGCCTCGCGTTTCAAGCGTGCAACGTGCAACGTGAAGCGTGCAACGCAATTGTCAAAAAGTCAATCACTGGCCGCCTCGAACAGGCCGCACATAGAAACCG
>Ga0307431_1001239_pt1 | contig 15064 bp, 15 predicted proteins | sample SalMarWE160170MG_FD_202155 | JGI IMG/M metagenome (GOLD analysis project Ga0307431, IMG submission 202155) | Salt marsh sediment microbial communities from the Plum Island Ecosystem LTER, Massachusetts, United States - WE1603-170 | ecosystem: Environmental > Aquatic > Marine > Intertidal zone >...
AGCAAATGTGATAGAAGCCATGATGAAGCAATGGTTTCTAATCCGATGAACATCTTGGAGGCACGTCAAAAGGAAGTGATGAAAATGGAGAAATAAAGATTTCAAAACGGGATATCTTTAAACCCCTCAATAGAAGAAAGAAAAAATAAGATAAACTTTTATATTAATGCCCTATTTATAACGCTGTTAAAACAGTTTTTTAACTGTTTGGAAACACTTGAATATAACGATAGAAAAAGGATGGATACTCTAACTACTGTTTTTTCTATCTATATTTACGTTAATTCTCACGGGGAGTTTATAATTATCATGGATATGTCTTTCAAAAAAGACCGTCTTTCTCCTGTTCAACAGGAGTACTTTCAGTTACCCAACAGGAGTAGTTATAAGGTATGCAACAGATATGGAATTGCTTCAAAAACCCTATTGGATTTTGGTTTAGAAATTGACCAAAGGAAGAGCGAACTTCCCTTGGTCTGGAGCAATGATAGTATGAATATCACAGCCCCGAATGAAACAATAAAGATTGATGCTGATAAACCTTTTTGTTGCACACATTGCGGTAGCGAGAATTACATAAGATATGGTAAGGAAAACAACAAACAGATGTACAAATGCAAAGACTGCAAACGTAAGTTTGTAGACAACATGTTTTTTGAGAGGTTGAAAGCTGATCCAAAAATTATTTGTCTCACCCTTGATCTTTATTTCAAAGGAGTAAGTTTACGCAAAGTTGCAGATCACCTTAAACAGTTCTATAAAATCAATGTTGTGCATACTACAATCCTTAGATGGATAGAACGCTACATAGAAATTATGGACAAATACGTTAGTCAATTTCAACCACATTTGGGTGCTGTCTGGCATGCAGATGAAATGATGATAAAAGTTAATGGTGACTGGTTTTATTTGTGGAATATAATGGACGAGTTTACACGCTTTCATTTAGCATCTGTTATATCAAAGGAACGTGCAACAAAAGATGCAAGAATGGCATTTCAAACAGCTAAGAAACGAAGTCATGGCGATAAACCAAGATGCGTTATTACAGATGGTTTGCAGTCATATAATAAGGCAATCAAAAAGGAGTTTCATACCGTAAAAAAAGAGACTATTCATATTGGTAACACTGGTATTCGTGGTAAGTATTACAAGAACGCTAAGTTCTATAACAATATTGTAGAACGTCTTAATGGTACTGTAAGGGATAGAAACAAAACCCAACGTGGACTGAAAAGCGAAGAATCTGTTTTTCCTAAAGGTCATCAACTTTACTATAACTTTATTCGACCACATGAAGGATTGAACGGATATACACCTGCACATTTTGCGAATATCTATTTGAATTTAGGAGATAAAAAATGGGAGAATTTGTTAATGCAAAGTATGAAAAATCAAAAGGAGAACACCGTAGATGCAACACCGTAAAAAGAACACCGCTATATGCACCAGAACCCGGACGTACAATATCTAACAAAAATTAGAAAATAATCTCATAAAACCAATATTATGGAACTACTGCGCTGCAGTAGTCAATTATCTAATACATCCTTTTTTGTTTTTATATCTGATGAGTTTTCCATTTATGATTATTATCTTTTTATCTCTTTTACCACATTTCTTTTCAATAACATATCACTCATATTCTTGGGCAAGGATATGATGTCTCCTGCTCTTAGATTATACTTCTTTGTATCAGTTCCGATAAATTCAGGTATGTTTTTAGTTACCATTACCATTTGATTGGTATTATCTTTTTTTTCAATCCTGGTTTCTTCCTTTTTAGTTTCAACATTTTTGTTATCTTTTCCTCTTTTATCCTTGGGCCTTCCTTCTAAAAGTTGTTCACGTGATTGTACCATTAGTTTTAGAGTTGAGTCAAATAGATTCCTTTCTGCATCGATAAGATTTTTAAGATCTGGTCTACCTCCACGAGCCTTTGAAATTGCTGCAAGTAAAATTTTTTTCTCACGATGTTCATAGATGTTTCTAATGATTTTATTCGTATTTTGTATTTCATTTTTTAGAAGCATTTGTTTCTGAGATTTCGATTCTTTCTCAAGCCTACTATTGAGGGCGTTTATGTATTCTGATAAATCGCTGTAAAAATGATAATCAATTTTTGTCAACATTGGTGATTTTCTTTCCATCTGTTGGATTTTTCTCAATGTCTTATAGTTAATTTCATCTGTATCCATCTGTGCCTCTATACATTATATCACAAAATGTGTTAAATAAATTTTGAGTGAATTGTATGTAATTTTTCAGCAAAAATAAAGAGGCATAACTTGATACCACTTTTTATTATAAACACATGGAATTTATCTAACAATAGAGAAGGTGAAAAAGAAATGCCCATAGTAACGATCAAAGACGTTGATATCAACTATCATATATTTGGGAAAGGAAAGCCGTTGGTTCTGATAGCCGGCCTTGGAATAGATAATGTGTGTTGGATTCGGCAAATACCGGCATTTAAAAAATTCTTCAAAGTCATTGTTTTTGACAATAGAGGCATAGGTAAAAGTACAGGAAGCGCGGGGCGGTATAACATTAAAATGATGGCCGATGATGTTGAGGGTTTGCTAGAGCATCTTGACATTCATCAGTCACATATATTGGGCTCTTCTATGGGTGGAATGATAGCACAAGAATTTGCCATTAACTATCCAGAAATGGTTGACAAACTTGTGCTGTGCTCAACATTTGCCAAACCGCGACATATGGTGGAAAGTATCACTAAAGGCATAAGAGATCTTTTGGAGGGCAATGTAGAGAACATATTTGAGATAAACCCGCATAGGATTGTTTTTGAAAGGCTTTTTAACTTTTTCCTACAGCAATTGTTCACAGAAAAATACCTAAGAAAAAATAGACAGATGGTGGAGGAGACCTGGCAAAAGTATCTCTCTACTGGTACATATGTCGAGACATTTTTAAAACAGGTAGGAGCAGTTCATAGACATGATACTCTTAATAGACTTAAGCGTATCAAAGCAGAAACTTTGGTGCTGACTGGAACAGAGGATATGCTTGTCCCGCCAGAATGTTCGGATGTTTTAGCAAAAAAAATACCGAAATCAACATTAAGAAAAATTGACGATGTGGGGCATGGTTTCCATTTTGAAATGCCAGATACCTTTAACAAAATCGTTTTAGATTTTTTATTAGACTGATTGGAACAATCGGGATACTAACGTCTTTTATGAAATATTTGCCAATTTCTTTCCAATCAAAAAGATAGCCAGATATGTAGGTACTTCATTTTCACCTTGCTTAAGATCAAACTTTTCTTCTTTTATTCTCAAATGAACGTTTTGATTTAAGTCAACTTTAACAGATTCGTCAGAGAAAACAACTGCATCTCTCAAAGGGTCAAAATCTTCTAGTTCATCTAAGGTAATCCCTACTACCTTTAAACCTGTCTTTGCATGTAAGGATGCAGGCAATCTAATCAGACGTTTTACATCGCAGGTCACAGGTTCATCTGTTTCACCTGCGCTCATTAAAACAGCTGTCTTTCTAAGTGCGCTATTGAGGAAAAATTTCCTAATTGTTTTTGATTGATCTAACCTTCCTTCTCTGATTCTCTTTAACCTTTCCTCAGAAAGATCTGATAGCAGTTTTTCAGCAGCATTCTTTTTTACTCCATATTCCTTGAGTTTTTCTATTGGATATTCGCTCTTTTTTATCTCATCTACTATCTCTATTAACCCTCTACTTATTCTGCCTCTCCATCCCGGCTCTGTTGGTTTGGGCATTATTAATGTTTTCTCACTTGGAACAGTTCTTCCTCTTATTTTTATTGTACTTGTAACGTGTTCGCGAAAAAGAATCGAATCTTTCAAATCACGTCCTGTGATGTAATCTACAATTTCTCTTCTTTCGCTACTATCTAGGCCAAAGATTTTCGGATCTTTTACATGACAATGATATCCCCTGCCTCCACTGAAGTAAAGTTCAATATTCTTTTCGTCAAATCCAAAATCACCCAATAAAAAATCACTTACAAGTTTGTAAAACTCCTCTTTTACCAGTTCTAACTGCCGTTCATAACTTAGCTTATCTGCATTTGGAAGATGATCAGAATCTAAATCAAAGATGAGTTCTGCGCCCATCCAGCTTTTTTCCTGCATGGTCGGTGCATCTGGTGTTTGATAATATGCAGTGGAATAATAGGCATGTGCTGGAGCCCTTTCTGCTAAAAAGTTTTTTAAATTTATTTTTTTGCTAAAGGAAAGATGTCTCATCATCCCTCTGCCACCAAAAAGGACAAAGGCAAACTCCCTTCTTCCAAAGCGATCGGGAAGCTCAATCTTGCTTGTTGTATAGTACCCTCTAAACTTATTTTTTTGAAATTTTATAGATTCTTTTGAGGTAAAGAAATTGTCCATTGTAGAGTTCATATGGTCTTTTGGTCTATAATGTTTATTCTAGAATAATCGAAAACAAAGTATAATTATTCAGATAAAGTTTTATGACAGACAGGATATTACAGATATCGATGAGTGACATTATAGAAGATGAACTGTCTTCACCATCAGTTATAAAAAAAATCAATATGCTTGATTTTGATTACGTTCCTGAGAAACTTCTGCATAGAGATGAACAACTTCGTTTTCTTGCCCAGATGTTCAAGACTGTTCTATCGGGTGTTGCTCAGAATGTCGTTATAAAAGGCCCTGTTGGTACTGGGAAAACCGTTATTGCTAAAAAATTTTGCAGGAAACTTGTTCAATCGGCACGTGGGCAGGGAAAAATTATTGAATACGTTCACATCAATTGTAGAAAACGATCAACGGATGCCATGGCCCTACTTGGTATTTTAAATCATTTTGATTCACGGTTTCCAGATAGGGGTTTTTCTGTACAGGAGATGCTTGAGGTTCTTCGTAAGCAACTCCAAAAAAGGGATGCCCAGTTATTGGTTGTACTAGATGAGGCTGATGCGCTTCTTAAAAAAGATACATCCAATCTTGTCTATAGTCTCACAAGATTTTCAGATGAATCGTCAATGGATAAAACTCCTATTTCTCTCATTTTGATCTCTCAGAAGGATGTACTTTCAATGATGGATTCATCTTCACTAAGTACGTTTAAGCGTAGTAATGTCCTGTCTTTGGATAAATACACTAGAGATGAATTATATGGTATCGTTCAACAGCGTGTAGAGTTGGCTTTTCATTATGGTGTAGTCCATGAAGATTGTGTAGATCTCATAGCAGATATCTCTTCAGAATGGGGCGATGCACGTTTTGCAATTGAACTTTTATGGAAAGCAGGTATTGCAGCGGATCATAACCATGTTCAAATGGTAACACCTGAACATGTTCGTGCTGCTAAAGCTGAAACATATTCTGTTGTCACTGAATCAAAACTGAGAAACCTAGAGCGTCATCAGCTTTTAACCCTGCAGGCCATTGCTAAACGGTTAAAAATAGATGGAACTGCTTATGTTAATACGGGCGATGCCGAGAAAACATACGCTGTGATGTGTGAAGAGCATAGTGAAAAAGCAAGAACACATACCATGTTTTGGAATTATCTAAAGGCAGTAGAGAATGCAGGTTTTATCAACATTAAACTCTCAGGTAAAGGACATCTTGGTACGACACAGTTGATTTCACTTCCAGATATTCCTGCTAATGTTGTCCAGGATAAGGTGGAGGAGTTACTCCAATAGATTTTTTCCAAATCTACAATATTTCCTTAGAGGGCATTTGACGCATTCTGGTTTTGTTTTGCATTGGTTTTTTGCAAGTATGACAATTAGTGCATGTAACTCATTGTAGACTCTAGTTATCTCTTTTTTTGAGTATTCTTTGCACAAATCTTCTTCAAAATATTGTTGGATTTCTTCATATGAGCTATTTGTATTTAATGGTATACGTTTACAGATACGTTTTGTATATGCATCGACAACAAATATTGGCATGTTCCCTGCGTATAGTATTATGGAATCAGCTGTTTCTGGACCAATACCGTTTAACGACAACAACTCCTCTCGTATGTCTTTCAATTCTCTATTAAAAAAGTAGTCTAGATCATTGTTGTATTTATTGTGTAGATATGTTGATATATTTTTTACTCGATTTGCCTTTTGATTAAAAAATCCAGATGGTTTGATCATGTTTTGTAGATCTTTAATATCGATCTTTACAATCTTTTCGATATCTAGCACGTTTTTTGATTTAAGATTCGTTAATGCTTTTTCCACATTTGACCATGCTGTGTTTTGGGTTAATGTCGCTCCAACTATAATTTCGAACCGTGGGTCACTACCGTTTTTTTCGTGGTAGCTTTTATCCATGGGCCACCAGTTTTGATGGCCAAGCTCTCCTATGAGTTTTTTGTATAGTGTAAATGGAGTTAGTTTCATTGTTATTTACACCGGTAATTTGTTGTCTACTATGTATTTTTTGTTTTTTCAAAAATATATACTAAAAATACTATAAATTTAAATCCTCAAAAGTTTTATAAATAGGTTATTGTTAAGTTATAGCGCATTATGGAGATGTGGATGAGATGAGGGATGACCCAATTGCAAAAGTATTGGATGATTTATTGAAGCTGGATGACATTTTTGCTTGCATGGTGGCTCGACAGAACATGATTAGTGTTATGCCAAGCGATGACAACGATAGTTTTAAACCAGAGATACATGACGTATGGGATATCATACATCGTGCCATGGATGATGTGTTCAGTGTAATTCGCGAATATTCTCAGGCCGGTCTTACTGAAATGGAGTTTCAGATGCAGGATTACGAGGCATTATTTTTTGTATTTCCAGATACTGAAAATGCACTAGTAGCAATTATACCTGCACTTGCAAATAAAGGTTTGATTGAAGTTGAGATGGAAAATTCCAGACGTGAAATTTTAAAAATCATGGATGAACCCGAAAAGGAAAGAGAAGTAGTCACGGCTTAAACCAAAAAAAATCGTGAATAGGTTGGTTACATGGCAAAGGAAAAGTTAGAGGCTGCAGTTGGCATGTCTCGTAAATGGGATGCAAGAGAAGCAGGAAAGGAAGTCGCACGGTCTGCAATTGAAAAATTAAGCAGTCCTCCAGATTTCCTTGTTTTATTTTCAACAATTCATTATAAAGATTATGGTGGTTTCCAAGAACTTTTAAATGGAGTTTACGATGTTCTCCCAGAAGATGTTCCGCTTGTTGGTGGAACAGTACGAGGATTTTCAAATACTTATGGCTGTTATGCTAGAGGTTCTACTTTGCTTGCAGTTTCATCTAAGAATATGGATGTTGCAGTAGGGATTGGGAATAATACTAAAAGAAACCCTAAAAAGGCAGCAGTAAAATGTGCTAAGATGATAAAGAGCGGATTAAAAAATAGCATTTACGAAAGTAGTTTTCTGTTAAATATTATTTCAGGGTCAGAAGTGCCAAATATGCCGCCACTTGGCAGAAAAAAAATAATTGAACCCGGTGCCACCCCTAAAGCACTTATGAAATTGTTTTCTTTTTCTCAATATACTCTCCAAATGGGAGCAGCAAGAGATGAAGAAGTAACCGAGGAAATGATTTCTCAACTGCCTGAATTTTCAATGCTTGGAGGTGCAACATTAGATAATGGACCCAACTTTCGAAGTTACCAATTTTGTAGAAAGGAAGTATTAAAAAATGCCATTGTTTCCTTGGGGATAAAGACAAATAACAATTTTTTTGTACAATCGACTCATAATATGATAAAAACCAGTATTACGTTTAAAATAACTAAAATGAGTAAAGATGGTAGAATAATCCATGAAATAAATGGGAAACCTGCTTTAAGTGAATTGCTACGGTTATTAAATTGGCCCAAGGAAATTTTAAATGAAGATACTTGGTTAAAAACAACTTTTTATTTCCCCATAGGTGGAAAATATAATAAAGATGATAAGGACGATGTACCTCACATAATTGGCATAATTCTTGGCGAATCTTTATTATTGACATATAAATCAAAAGATTCAAATGCTTCTATTTTAACAATTGATGGAAAGAGATTGCTTGATACTATTGATCTCAACTTCAGTTCAATGAAAATTAAACCAGAATTTGGATTGATATCATCATGCACTACCCGTTTAGAAACAATGGGCAATAGAATATATCAAGCAAAAGACAGAATTTCAAAATATATGAAAGATTCCCCATTTATCGTTTTTTATGTCGGTGGAGAATCAACATATTCACCTACGGACGGCTTAAACTATGCCAATATGTCATTTAATACAGCAGTATTTGGAAATGATGATTGAATCATAACGGCTTACCGTACTGTGTATAATACTTTGTTTTTTCAAAGCGGGGGCCATTGAATCAAAGCCATCGTTTTCCCAAAGTTTGTTAGCTCCTTCAAGATAAATCCATATTTATCTGCCCATTTTTCGGTTTTTCTCAAATGGTTTATGTTGATGGATCCAACATGATTTTCTCCTTCGTTTTCCAAGGATTGCATTATTACTTCAACAATACAGGCAAAATTTTTTCTAGGGGGCATACCAGGGATGGGAAGACGATATTTGGCGGGGAAGTAGACATATCCGCCGTCTATTCTGCAAACGTCCGGTCGTCTTTTACATACATCTTGTGAGAGGTTTGGTGGCTGAGAAACATCAACAACTATTGCATTCTTTTTTAAATGGTTGGAGTTTAATAATGCTGCCGGATGGTTTGTTGCTGTTACAATAATGTCTGCTTCTTTTGTTTGTAGATCTATTGTTGTTTCAAAACTGCCTTCTAATTTTGTTTCAAGTTCTTTCAGTTTATGCTCTCTGCGTCCAATTAGAATTGAATGTTTAAACTGTGGTACAAGGAGTTTAGATACTGCTTCTCCAATAATTCCATATGCTCCTATTATCGTAAGAACAATATCAGAAGGCTTTTTTTTGAACATCTTTAGTACCCTATGAACTGCTTGACACGTTATTGCAGATGTATAACTGTCGCCGTGGTTTACAAATCCAGTATATTCTTTTTGATTAACTAACCAGGTTCCACCGCTCGTAACCGATGTTGTTAGTGCACCTAGTTGAACTAGATCTACATCAAATTCATCTTGAAGAAAAACTGCGGCATCAAGAATGCTCTGTCTTACCCGTTCTTGTGGCAAACTCATCATTTGTTTTGCAGTTAGTTTTAAACCAGCGATATGTCCTTTGATTCCATTAATTTTTACCTCTTGTGAAAATATTAATTCTTTATGAACCCAATGCTTTGGCAAATGATTTATATCCCTCTCATCAATGAGATGGCCAATTGTTGCAAATTTCATGAGATTTTACCTCAAACCAACATTTAGGTTGTAATTATACAATTATGACATGTTGATTTAGTTTATTCTTCTATTTTTCCAAAAAGCCGAACCCCTGTATATGCTTTGGCTTCAATCGGCGTATTTGGTTCGTAAGAGAGTTTCACGTGACTTATGTACCTTACAATTGCCTTTGAAAAATTACTGTTAGGTAACTTTACTGATGGCGTATAGGAATCTAGATTAAAATCATAATTGGAGTTTTCTTGGTCAACTCCAGGAAAATCAAGCAATGCTGATTTCAAATTAGGCAAACACAATTTGTTTTTAACTAGATAATCTAAAAAATCACCCCATCCTTTGCCGTTATGGTACTTATCTGGCGAAATGAAACATTCTAAACCAATTTTTGGATCAACATGATCACCGATGTTAACGTGAAGGCGAATGCAATTTGAATATTTTTTAATTTCATTTAATAATACCATCAATCCTTCATCTTTGTCAGTCCATCCAAGCGATTTAAGGTATGCAACAATCTTATCTGGATGTATTCTCTTGATAACTAGACGAATCTCTTCTGAATTTCTGGATAGCATGGCAGCTACATAAAAAACCGATGCCCCGCCTGGTAATTTTTTTAGTGTGGTTATGAAGAATTTTTCCGCTTCTTTAGAAACTGGATGACCTGTTAGTATTGGTATTGCAGTTTTAGTAACCCATCTACATTTTTCCATCTCCTCTGGATTGTCAATATGTAAGGGGACAGTTTGCAGGAAAATACTTGGGACCGGAGCTTCACAGAAGGAATTATCTGCATCAAATTCTAGCCAAAGACCAATAACTTTATCATATAAAACGGAATTGGAATCTGACCACATCTTGGCAAAATTACCAATATTTTGCCACCCAGTTTTGCTAAGGAAAGTCTCTGGTAAATTGCCATTTTTTATTAGGTCTGCTAGGGCGTCACGTTCTCCTTTCAAAGAAGAAATGGCAAAAAGATAATCTGCTTGTGGCTCAGATTCCATCAAACGACTCTCAAAGCCTAAAAAACTTGTCAAATCCCCAGACAAAATGTTGGCAAGATCTGTAAGTTGGGAGAAGTTTTGATGCGATATCAATTCTTTGGGAATGTATTGTTCGATAAAAGGCAGATAATCAACGGTACTTGCCAATGTTGATGGAAATTTTCTACTAATTAATGTATCGTCAGGATAAATTTTACGATCGATATGAAAAGGATCTCTTGATATAATTAGAGGATCCCCAAAGCGAATCATCGGCTGACTAAGAGAGATATTCATTGTATTGTCCCTACACCTATTGTTTTGATAATATTTATCCTATATAACTATTTTTTATGCAGGTAATTATGTAGGTAAACCAAAAAACAAGTATTGTTAGAATTAACAAAATCAAACAATAAATCAATGGCATTCAAATCGCTTGGTGAATTGCCCATGATATTTGGATGTGAAATGCCTGAATGTGCTCCATCACATTTCATACTCTGGTGAAAATAAAAGCTGATAATAATTCTTTCAAAAAGCAAATTTAATACACCAATTTCTGTTTTGTGATTGTGTGAAATCTAATCGCGAAGCACTCATTGCATTTGTTAAGAGGGTTTTATCGTTTCAAAAATCTCGGATACTTCTGATATTTTTCTGACAGTATAATCAGCCTTGATATTCATTCCAATGATGATACAACCTGCCGCTTTCCCTGCTTTGATATCACTTTTTGTGTCGCCAATTATGGCAACGTCTCTAGGTTTAACTTTCAATGATTTACAAGCTTTAAACACGATTTCTGGGTCGGGCTTTGCATGCCTTACGTCATCACTAGTGACAACGGTATCAAAATATCTGTTAAGATCAAATTTTTCAAGTATTTTATGAGTTTGATATTTTGGCGTATTGGTTATAACGCCCTTTTTATAACCATTAAGTTTGTGGAGTGTAGACTTAACACTGGGATATAATGTCACCTTGTTCAGGTTTTTTTCATATGAATTATTACAAACCTTTACCGCCCTCTGGTCAACACCAGCTATGTCTAAAGTATCATGGAGGTCATGGCCCCAATAATTTTCAATGAACTCATCTCGTGTTATCTTCTCATGGTTAAATTGGTTCAAGGCAATATTTAATGAGGCCAACCATGCATCAACAGAATCAACAAGTACACCGTCCATATCAAATAGAATTGCTTCTGGTTTTATCTTCATATCTTCTCTGCCTAGCGTTGTGTATCAAAATGTTCTACAAAAATGTTGTCTAGAAAATGACAATGATTTTTAAACAACATATGTATACGAGATCTGTAGTGAGTCATATGTTTGAATTAAAGGTTGTTTCAAAGAAGAGAAATGAAATGATTGATATCACAAACGATATTCAAGATATTGTAGCTCAAAAAAACCTTCGAGAAGGTCATGTGATTGTCTATGTACCTCATACAACGGCAGGAATTACGATAAATGAAGGTGCAGACCCTAGTGTACAGCGGGACATCATTGAAACATTGAAAAGAACCGTTCCTGAAAGGGGAGACTATCATCATTCGGAGGGAAACAGCGATGCGCACATCAAGGCAAGCCTATTAGGATCATCAGTTACAGTTCTTGTAGAAAACAATAGACTGATTTTAGGCACATGGCAGCATATATTCTTCTATGAGGGAGATGGGCCAAGAAACCGTAGAGTATATGTAGACCTTGCCTCTCACTAGTAAAGTGGTGAAAACATGTTATATTACATCCATGGATATCTGTCCAGTCCAGAAGGTACAAAGGGAGCGTTGCTAAAAGAGAAACTGAATGTCAAACCTATTAAATATCGCGACTGCAAACCTGAAGATTTGGTAATAGCTGATTGCTTAAATCACATATATGATGAGATAAAAAACGATGGAGAAGTAGTCCTAATCGGTTCATCTCTCGGAGGTTTTCTAGCTGCAAAAACTGCTCTTAAGCAAACAAACGTAAGAAAACTAATACTTCTTAACCCTGCAATAATCCCGCCACAGGTTGATATAGATACAATTCAGGGTATGCCAAGAAGAATCCTTGCCGATATGAAAGATAATCTGCTTTTCGAAAAAAAATTAGATGCTGATATCTACATGCTTTTGGGAACAGAGGATGAAATTGTCCCACACTTTTGGAGTATTGAATTTGCAAAAGCACAGGAAGCAAATGTTAAATTTTATCATGATGATCATCGTTTTGCAAATAACATTAATAATCTTCCAGATATTATTGCCAGTATCATAGACCAAAAGCATTAATCCTTGAAATATATTACAGGTGTGGGTTTATAATGGAAGATATCTGGATTGAAAAATACCGGCCAAAAAAACTCGATGATATTGCCGGTCAAAGTAAAATAATCGAACGGTTGAAGGCTTATGCAAAAACCAAGAACGTACCACATCTTATTTTTGCAGGACCTGCAGGTACTGGTAAAACGACAAGTGCTATTGCACTTTCAAGAGAAGTATTTGGGGATACATGGAAACAAAATTTCAATGAATTAAACGCTAGTGATGAAAGGGGCATCAATACAATAAGGGGAAAGATTAAAGATTTCGCAAGAACGGCACCTATTGGAAAAAACCAATTTAAAATAATATTTCTGGACGAGGCGGATTCCCTAACAAATGATGCTCAATCAGCCCTTAGAAGAACAATAGAAAAATATACCCATATTTGTAGATTCATTCTTTCAGCAAATTACTCCTCAAAAATTATTGAGCCAATTCAATCTCGATGCACTGTTTTTAGATTCGGTCCAATTAAACCTGAGGATATTCAAAAATATATGCGTAAAATCGCTACAAAAGAAAAACTTGAAATTACACCAAATGGTCTTGAAACACTTATCTTCGTATCTCGTGGTGATCTTAGAAAAGCAATAAATGTTTTGCAGGTGGGCGCATCAATCAGTAAAAAGATAACAGCAGAGTTACTGTATGAAACCAGTGCTACTGCAAAACCAGAGGATGTAAAAACATTGATTGACTCTGCATTGTCAGGCGACTTTATGGCAGCACGAAATCAGCTTTATGACCTTCTTTTAAAATACGGCCTAAGTGGAGAAGACATAATAAAACAAATCCACCAAACAATATTTGATCTTACAATTTCTGATGAGAGTAAAGTAAGACTCATAGAAAAAGCAGGGGAAACAGAGTTTAGATTAATCGAAGGTAGCAATGAACATATACAGTTAGAAGCACTGCTTGCACAGTTTGCCCTTGAAGGAAGCAAACTAAAGTAGTTTTGAAGTGAAGTCCGCAACTATTTTTTCTAAATCCTTTGCAGTTTCCTTTCCTACTTTGTATCTCACTCGAACAATTGGTTTACTAGAGTTTAATACCCGGTTCAGATCAATTGGTGTTCCGCTTACCACAACGTCGCATTCAGTATTGTTGATGGTTTCTTCTAGTTCACTTATTTGTTTCTTACCGTATCCCATAGCTGGGAGAACACTTGTCAGGTGATTGTATTTGTTAAAGGTCTCGGTAATGGAACCTACTGCAAAATTTCTTGGATCAATAATCTCTCCTGCATTATTATCATTTGCAGCAACAGTTCCTGCACCATACTTCATACTGCCGTGAGTTACTGTTGGCCCATCTTCAATTACAAGTACTTTTTTACCTGCAATTAGATCACCATCCTCAGCAATTACTGATGAAATACCGTCAATGATTTGTGCTGAAGGATTAACATTTTTTACGTTTTTACGAACTGTTTCAATATCCTCTTTGTTTGCAGTATTGACCTTGTTTATGATTACAACATCTGCTGATCTTATATTAACTTCTCCAGGATAATAAGATATTTCGTGGCCCGGACGGTGAGGATCGGCAAGAGTGATCAATAGATCTGGTTTGTAAAACGAGAAGTCATTGTTGCCACCATCCCAAATAATTACATCTGCTTCTTTTTCTGCTTCACTCAGGATTTTTCCATAATCGACACCGGCAAAGATTACTCCATCCATATCAATATAGGGTTCATATTCTTCTCTTTCTTCGATTGTACAGTTGTATTTGTCTAGATCATCATAGCTTGCAAAACGCTGGCAAATCTGTGTTGTCAAATCTGCATCATAGGGCATTGGGTGTCTGATAGATGCAACTTTCAGACCTTTTTTGCGCAATATTTCAAATATTTCTCTGGATACTTGTGATTTTCCACATCCTGTTCTAACTGCACACACAGCAATAAGTGGTTTTGTTGACTTAATCATAGTGCTTTCTGGTCCAAGCAATGTAAAATCGGCGCCTGCTGCGTTTACTACTGCAGATTTGCCCATAACATATTCGTATGGCAGATCGCTATATGCAAAAACGACCTCATCGATATCATTTTCCTTTATTAGTTCGGTTAGTTTTTCTTCTGGGTATATTGATATGCCATTGGGGTATAGTTCGCCAGACAGTTCTGGTGGATATTTTCTTCCTGCAATATCAGGTATCTGTGTGGCTGTGAAGGCTACAACCTCATATTCGTTATTTTCTCTATAGTACACATTAAAGTTGTGAAAGTCTCTACCAGCTGCGCCCATTATAATTATTTTCTTTTTATCTGCCATGAATTAAGCCTCCAAATCTCTGACGGGTAGCATATGCCTATTTAAAGAGTTTTCTAGATGAAAAATAGAATGTGTTATCCCGAAATTACTTTCTTCGAGAAAATAAAGTAACTGATTTGACATACATGAAGAAACTCAATCAGAAGAAGGTAAAATGGATTGTAAGGGAGATGGACAAAGGAGAAAGATCTGTAT
>Ga0307431_1001249_pt1 | contig 14983 bp, 9 predicted proteins | sample SalMarWE160170MG_FD_202155 | JGI IMG/M metagenome (GOLD analysis project Ga0307431, IMG submission 202155) | Salt marsh sediment microbial communities from the Plum Island Ecosystem LTER, Massachusetts, United States - WE1603-170 | ecosystem: Environmental > Aquatic > Marine > Intertidal zone >...
TATACGCAATTAGTGGAAAAGAAAAAGCAAGAATTGCAGGCTAGGATAGAGGAAAAGAAAGCGGAAAGCAAGAAAAAGGTAGAAGAAAAAGTCGAAGAAAAAACAAAGGAAGGGGTCGATAAACTCAAAGAGAAAATCAAACTTCCTTTTAAATAGAGTAGGTTCCGTACATATTTTTTTAACAACAAATAGCACAAATTACGCAAATATTTTTTTACATCAACGGGGTCTGACCTTAAAAAGAGAACATAGCTGATGGCTTGCTGCTTACGGCTGACGGCGGTTAGGTATCAGGTGTTAGGTCTTAGGTTTTAGTAAAAAAAACAACAAAATTATTCGTGTTATTCGCCTGCCCCGTAAGGAAGTTTACCCTGTGAAATGCGAAGCGATATTTAACAGGGAATGACTGTATCGGGGTGTGATTTGTTGTTTCTCTTAGTTGTTTTGGTAGGGGTGGGATTCTGTCTCCTGACTTCTGGATTCTGAATTCTGATGTAAAATTCCTTGACATTCGTTCCTTTTCCTAATATCTTTAACAATAATGAAAAAGAAAATATTATTTGTAAGTGTTTTGTATTTTAAAATTTGAATTTATAGGGAGGTTATAATGAAAAGTTTGAAAGTGTTCCTTTGTTTAGTTTTCTTTTTGTTTCTTGTTTTTGCTCTTGATGCTCAAATTACTGTTAGGGTGCACAGACCGGCGCCTAATAAATTGATGATAGAAGATCTCTGGAGTATCGATTTGAATAACACGACTTCCAGAACACAGGTGGTTTATCTCCATGGAGAAGTGACGGAGAAGGACGATGGATTGGTGGCTAGAGCTAATTCGAATGTGTTTGAGATTCCCCCGGGAACAAAGAGGATAACTTCCAGGAATATAGGAAAGATTGCGGATAGCTGGTATCAAGGTAAGTATAGAGAATTGGTTAGTAGAACAGGAAAATTTCCGAGCGGTGAATATACCGTTTGTGTGTCCGTTATAAGTGCCGAAAGTAGAGAGACATTCGATCGAGATTGCTTTGAGCATAATATTCTAATTTTCGGTGATCCCAGGCTTATTTCACCAAGAGATGGAGAAGAGGTTAAAAAGAATCCCCTTTTCACCTGGACTCCGCCTACTCCCGGATCTCCCGGAGATTTTAATTACCTACTTTATATTGTTGAAGTATTAGAAGGGCAAACAAGGGAAGAGGCAATTCTTTCAAATCCTCCCTGGTTTGAAAAAGATAAAATTAGTGGTAATGTCTTTCGGTATCCTTCATCAGGTAGAAGATTCAAAGAAGGAACTTACGCCTGGCAAATACGAATATCGGGAGATGTAACTGATTTTACCGGTAAAGCGTCCGGGAAAAGTGAAATTGGAACCTTTGTTTATTCTCCTTCCGTAGATATTATAGAAACCGTTAGTATAAATATTATTTCTCCTCGGGATGGAGAAGAGATAGTCGATCCTGTGGTTGATTTTGAGTGGACCCCCGTAGATATGGCTGAGGTTTCATACACATTAACAATATGGAATACGCCTGAAGATTCAACAGATAAAACGACATACTTGGATAACCTAAAGAAAGAAAATTTTGCTGATATTAATCCATTTTTCCGTATGGAGAATATAGAATACCCTTTTTATGTTTATATGGGAGATCTAAGGAAGCGTTTTCTGCCGGGGACTTATGCATGGCAGGTGAGTGTCGGTTCCGGTGACGGGAATGAAGTAAAAAGCGAAATCCAAACGTTTTCAAGAAGTGTAAGCGAACTTGTTTCACGTTTAGATTGCGAAAAGATAAAAGCCATGTTGGAAAAATTGAAAGGGCAATATGCAGCCGAAATGAGAAATCTATTGGCAATTCAAAGTAGATTAAATTCTCTTAATGATGAAATTTCTTCAAAGAGTGACAGATTGAATAAAGCGGAAAAAGAGGTAAAAGATTTGGAAGAGAAGTTGAAGAAGCAGGAAGAGGATCTTAAGAAGCCCTTTGATTATCTGAGAAGAATATTTGGAGACGAAGTTACTTTAACCGAATACGATAGCCCGGAAGATTTAAAAAATAAGGCAGCCGGAGGGGATTATATAGGTATGGGTGGTATAGGTGTTATTTTTAATGACGCGGAAACGGCTCTAAATGCTTTTGATAGAGTTCATTCTTTAACGGGAAAGAGTATCGGTGCGCATGTAAGGGAACTTCGTAATCTTAAAAAACAAAAAGAAGATACTAAAAAATCATTGCAAAAAACAAAAACCGAGGTACAAAACCTGAAGGCAAAAGTAAAATCTTTAAAAGCCGAGGTTCCAAAAGTCGAACAGCAGTTAGCGGAGGCTAAGAATAAAACAAATGAACTTAAGAACAAAATAAACGCGTTAATCGACGCGTATAAAGAGTGTAAATTAGCCTTCAATGAGGCGCAACAGAATGCCGGTGCGGAGATAGAAGCAGCGGAGGAGGCATTAAAGGGTTTGAAAAGCGAAGGCATTCCATCTATTGAAAAGGAAACTGGTAAGATTAAAAAGATTATGGAAGCATGCGGTGGTGCCAAGTGCCATTCTGCCGCAGACAGGAAGTTAAAAGAATCCGTGAAGCATCGTAAACAAGCCGAATCTTTGATGAAACAATCAAGGAAAAAGTTAGAAGAAGCAAGGAAAAAAATAAATGATGACCCACGTGAGGCAGAAAGGTTAGCTAGAGAAGCGCGAGATTTGGCAAATAAAGCGGAAAGTGAAGTTAGGCGTGCAAAAGATAATATAGAAGGATTAGCTGAAAATCTCAAGGAGTGTAATCCGGGTGCCATAAAGGATAGAAAAACTTTAAAGAGATTTAAAATGGATAAAATTGTCGAGACGGGTTTTGTACAGGATGGTTTTACCGTGGAACAACATAAAAAAAACGAGGAGAATTATAGAATGGCTGCTGAGTTTACAAAATTGGTCGCCAAGTTGGCTGAAGTACTCCAGGCTGTATCCACTTTAATAACGCAAACGGCCGAGATATTTATTGCAGAAGCAGTTGTAGGTGAAGCTATGCCGGCAAGCAGTAGCGATATTGTGGCAGTCATCCTCGATAATTGGCCAAAAATCGTAGGAAAATGGAGAGCTATGAATATGTATTATATAGTTGAAGGACATTACGAAACCAAACAAACCTGGAAAGAATGCGATAAATGCTGTAAATGGGTGAATAAGCAGGGTCCAATTAGTAGGGGTCCCACTGTTAGGGAAACGATAAGATCTAACATAATGATTATTGGAGCTGCGGGTGAAAGTCACGTAAAAAGCGCAACGAGTAAAAGTGTTAGACAGATCATCGCAATAACTAAAAGCAGAGCGAGATGGAAATGAACTCTCCTATTAACGGGAGTAAACCTGGAATTGTGAAAAGACTGCTTAGGTCTTAGGTCCTGGGTTTTAGGTTTTAGTTAAAAACAACAAAAAAATCCTGTGAATCTGCGTCCATATAATAGATTCTTCGAATCTAAGTTGAATAGTTGAATAGTTAAATTGTTGAATCGTAACAAAAAAAATCTCGTGTAAATCCGCGTAATCTTGTGGTTAAATTTACAATTTTCAATTTTCAACTTTCAATTTACAATTAGATACTAATAGGCGTCGTACTTCTCTGTGTTCTTCGTTCTTAACAGCTAGTGCAATATCTCTACTGCTGTCAATCCTTCGGAGAAATCTCCGGCTTCCAGAAATTTGGGCTTGCATACCCACATCCTATTCTTATAGAAGTATCCGTATTTGTCGCCCCTTTTTACTTTCGCAACCCCTTCGGAAAAATCCCATGCTCCATCAAATTGCGGTTTTATTATCCACTTTCCGGTCTTATCGATGTATCCGTATTTGCTTTTTTTCCATATAGGGCCCATTACTTTCGCCAATCCTTCTCTGAAATCTCCTGCGTCCCTGAAAAGAGCCTTGATTTTTCGTTTACCTGTTTTATCGATATATACGAAAATGCCGTTTTTCCACGCTAATATCTTTACCCTCGCTAAGCCCTCCGAAAAATCCCAGGCATAAGCAAATTGAGGTTTTATTACCCATTTGCCGGTTTTATCGATATATCCATATCTGTCGTCTATTTTTGCTCTCGCCAATCCTTCGGAGAATTTTCCGATATCTTCAAACTGTGGTTCAATAACCCAGTTGCCGGTCTTATCTATGTATCCATATTTGTCGTATTCTCTTGCTATCGCCAATCCCTCTGAAAATTTCCCTACATAATCGAACTGCATCCTGTTTACCCATTTTCCGGATTTATCGATGATTCTGTATTTATTAACAATTTTTACACTTGCTAATCCTTCAGAAAAATCTCCTGCATAATCAAAATGCGGTTTGATTACCCATTTACCGGTTCTATCGATGTACCCGTCTTTGTAGTCTTTTTCTACTGCTGCCAACCCTTCGGAAAACGACATGGCGTCATCGAATTTCGGCTTGATAGCTATTTTCCCTTTTTTATTGATGTATCTGTATTGATATCCTATTCTTACCACCGCCAATTTTTCGGAAAAATCTCCGGCATAATCAAATTGTGGTTCAATAACCCAGTTGCCGGTTGTGTCTATATATCCCCATCCTCCGCCAATTAGAGTCAGGGATATAAATAACAGTAATAATAGTTTTTTAGTATTCATTTTATAAATATACTAAAATATTCCGAAATGTCAAATAATTTTCAAGGGTATATAGGGTATGGGGTATAGTATACATGGGGGGCACCTATGCTTCTGGGCTTCTGGGGTCGTGCTTCTGGGCTTCTGGGGTCGCATCTCAACACTTGACAAATTATAATAAAAACCATTCGTGCTATTCGCCTGCCCCGTAAGGAAGTTTACCCTGTGAAATGCGAAGCGATATTTAACAGGGAATGACTGTATCGGGGTGTGATTTGTTGTTCCTCTTAGTTGTTTTGGTAGGGGTGGGATTTAGCTTGACTTTGGACTTAGGACATTGGACTCTGGACTACAAATATTCATTTGTATTTCTCCTTGACGTGCTGGTAAATATCATTATACTTATAGTAAAAAAACAAGGAGGAAAGTATGAAAAGGTTTAAATTGATTTCGGTTCTTTTTTACATCATTGCGGCTTATGACGCGATTCTTGGTGTTACATTTTTGCTTTTTCCAAAATTAGCTTTTGACATTTATAATGTGACTTATCCGAATCACTGGGGTTATATTCAGTTTCCCGCTGCATTGCTCATAATTTTTGGCTGTATGTTTTTTGTGATAGCAAGAAGACCTCTGGAAAACAGGAATCTCATACCCTATGGCATTGGATTAAAATTTTCTTATTCGATATTGGTTTTTATATACTGGGCAGTAACCGGTCTTCCGAATATGTGGAAACCCTTCGCGGTTTTGGATGTGGTGGTGGGTTTTTTGTTTATCTGGTCTTATATCTATCTTGGGAAGAACCGCTAGAACGGTTAGTTATCAGTAAATTAATTGATTGGGTGAATAGGTAAAATCAGGTACAAGATACCGGGTACCAGGTCCTAGTAAAAAAATGACAACTAAAAAAATCCTGTAATCTGTGTAATCTTGTGGTTCCTTTTTGATAGAAGTTCTTTGCGTTTTTAGGACTGGTATCTGCGAAATTTTATGTTGACAGTGATGTGATTTTATTTATAATACTGATGTATATGGAATTACCCAGAAATATTGGAATTGGTTTATATTGACCGGAGGTGGAATACATGAAGAAAACTATTATAATTACATTACTCATTCAACTGTGGTTTTCAGCGAATGCACAGTATCAAACTAATACAAATGAAAAAGGAAATGGGTATTATTTAAATCCAATTTTTGCGGGAGATTACCCTGACCCAAGTATATTACGCGATGGCAGCGATTACTATATCGTTCATTCATCCTTCGAATATTATCCGGGTTTATTAATTTGGCATTCAAAAGATTTGATTAATTGGACACCGGTAACAAATGCATTGCATAAATATGTAGGTTCTGTTTGGGCACCCGATTTAGTTAAATATAACAACAAATATTACATCTATTTTCCAGCTAATAATACAAATTATGTTGTCACTGCCGATTCAATTAATGGACCCTGGAGTGATCCGATAGATTTGAAAATTGGTAATATCGATCCCGGTCATATTACTGATGCTGAGGGTAACCTATATTTGTATTTTAGTAGCGGTGGTTATGTTCCTTTGTCTGAAGATGGGCTTTCTGTTACAGGCGAATTCAAACATACTTACAGTGGCTGGCCAATACCTCGTGAATGGACAATTGAATGTTTTTGTATGGAAGGCCCGAAGCTTGCCCGTAGATGTGATTATTATCATCTGACAGTTGCTGAAGGTGGAACAGCTGGTCCTGCTACAGGTCACATGGTAATTTCGGCACGTTCAAAGTCGCCTTTTGGACCCTGGGAGAATTCACCGTACAACCCTATCATCAGAACGAAAAAAAACTCTGAAAAATGGTGGTCTAAAGGACACGGTACATTATTCGAAGACACAGCAGGAAATTGGTGGATGGTTTTTCACGGATATGAAAATGGACATTATAACATGGGTCGTCAAACGTTACTTCAGCCCATAGAATGGACAAATGACGGTTGGTATAAAACACCTGATGGTATTAAAACCGATGAACCAATTAAAAGACCTGCAGGAATGTTTTTAGATGAAGTATTTTCCTTAAATGATAACTTTAAAGGCAGTAAGTTAAAACCACACTGGAAATTCTTTGGTGAATACGACACCAGTAGATTCCATTTAGTTGATAATAGTTTAGTTATTAAAGGCAGAGGGCATTCTGTTGGTGAAAGTTCTCCCTTGCTTTGTGTCCCGCAAGATTATTCGTATATAGCACAGGTCGAGCTGTTTATTGAAGGAGAAGCAATCGGAGGATTAGTACTTTTTTATAACAATAATGCGTATTCAGGAATATTGGCTGATAAAGAAAATATCTTAGCTAATCTTCGAGGCTGGCAGTTTCCAACCGAAAAAAAGGCAATTAAAAATCATGTATTCCTTCGCCTCAAAAACATTAATAATACAGTTGATATGTATTACAGTATTGATGGGGAAAAATGGAATAAAATAGAAAATTCTCTTGAAGTTTCTGCTTATCATCATAATGTTCTCGGCGGATTTCTAAGTTTACGACTTGGCCTTTGTTCCATAGGTGATGGTAAAGTCAAATTTAAGAACTTCATATACAAATCCTTGAAATAATAAGAAAATATATTCATCAGTCACCGGTCTTTGGTCGCTAGTCGCAAGTTAGGATTTAGGATTTGGGATTTAGTTCCTATAGTCATTGGTCACTTGTTACTAGTCACAAGTCAAAAAAGATAAAAGACATTGGACATTGGACTGATTTGTTGGGATTCTAACTGCTAACTATTTTATTCCTTTTGGCGGAACATTTACGCCGTTTTTTGAGTCATATATACAAAGAGTTTTAGTATGATTACAAGATGGATCTATAAATACTTATTGAAAACAATTTTAAAATTAAAAATGGAGGCTATTATTAGGATAAAATTAAGTGTGGGATTAGTAGTTGTTTTCTTGTTGATTCTTGTAAATTGTTCGCTTTTCGAAGATCCTCCCGTTATTAATATTACTGAACCTGAAGAAGGAAACTTCCTCGTTCAAGGTGATAGTTTTTATGTTTGCGCGGACGTTACTCCTGAGTACGGTTTGAGTTCAGTAAGTGTACGCCTTTTGTTGATGCCCGAAGCTATTATTTATGACAGCACACTTACGTATGACAACACTTTATGGGAATGTGATTTTGGGGAGGAAGGGATAAGTGTTCAAGGCGATCTTTCAGTAGCAAAAGAATTAATGGTTCCGTTAGATGCACCTGTCTACTTTAACTACTTGCTACAAGTAACCGCCTCTTATGACGGAGGAGGTATTGGGTATAGTAATACTGTACCAGTTAGTATCCTTCCCTCTAATGATTAAGTGAGTAGGGAGCAGTGAAATGTATCAACAGGGTCAAACCTTCTTTGAAAAGCGTCAAGAGTAAAACGGCTGACGGCTCACTGCGGTTAGGTATTAGGTCTTCGGTTTTAGGTTTTAGTGAAAAAAACAACAAAAATATTCGTGCTATTCGCCTGCCCCGTAAGGAAGTTTACCCTGTGAAATGCGAAGCGATATTTAACAGGGAATGACTGTACCGGGGTGCGATTTGTTGTTTCTCTTAGTTGTTTTGGTAGGGGTGGGATTCTGTCTCCTGGATTCTGGATTCTGATTTTTACCCCTTGACAAATTCTGAAATATTATTATACTACTCCACAGAACAAAGTACTTTGTTTAGTATTAATGATGAAGAGGAGATTAGTTTAATTATTAAAACAAAGGAGAAAATATGAGTATTTTTCGAAAAAGTTTGCTATTAGTTTTAATATTTGTTTTTACGATTGTCGGTTTTAGCCAGATTTCGGTTGTGGATACGATTCGTCTTAGGCCGATAGAAGAGGAAGGGGGTAGTCCTTCGTGTGTTGGTGTTAATGCGGGTACGAACCGAATTTATGTGACGAATTATACAAGTAACAATGTTTCCGTGATCGACGGTTCGATTAATTCGGTGATTACGATGATTGAAGTTGGGGAGAATCCTTGCGGGGTTGGTGTAAATCCAAAGACGAACCTTATATATGTTGCGAATAAAGTCAGTAGCAACGTATCTGTAATCGATGGCTCGGGAGATTCCGTGATTGCTATTATCGAGGTTGGGCATAGCCCCTTCGGTATTGGTGTCGATTCGCTAACGAATCGTATCTATGTTACAAATTTAGATAGCGATACTGTTTCCGTAATAGATGGGTCGAGTAATTCTGTGATTGCTTCTATTGAGGTCGGCGGTGATAATCTCCCGGGAATTTGCGTAAATTCACAGACAAACCGTATATATGTATCGGATGTTAGTAACGATAGTGTCTATGTAATCGATGGTACAGGGGATTCCGTGATATCTGCTATTGAGGTTAGGGGTGATCCCTGTAGTATAGCCGTGAACTCTCTGACAAACCGTATATATGTGACAAATCATACAAGCGACAATGTATCCGTAATCGATGGCGCGGGAGATTCCGTTATTGCTACTATCGAGGTTGGTGATGATCCCGAGGGGATTGGCGTAAATAGTGAGACAAACCTTGTATATGTTTCAAACCTGGGCAGCGACAATGTTTTCGTAATCGACGAATCGGATAATTATTCCGTGATTGATACGATTGATGTTGGGAGTTTGCCTATAGGGATTGGTATAAATCCTAATGATAACAGTATATATGTTGCAAATTATGATAGCGACAATGTTTCCGTAATCGACGGTTCGAGCAATTTTGTGGTCACCACTATTGGTGTTAGTATTAAAATTGGCCTCCGCGAGGCTTGCATAAACGGTGAAACAAACCGTATATATATGACGGATTGGGATAGAAGTAATGTTTATGTAATCGATGGCGGAGGAGATTCTTTGATTGGTACTATTGGAGTCGGAAAGTGGCCCGAAGGAATTGCCGTAAATCGTGAGACGAACCGAATATATGTGGCAAATAGATATGACGACAATGTATCCGTAATTGACGGTTCAGTCGATTCGGTAATTTCTACTATCGAGGTTGGAAATTCTCCATGGGCGGTTTGCGTAAATCCTGAGACGAACCGCATATATGTGACAAATCATACAAGCGACAATGTATCCGTAATCGATGGCGCGGGAGATTCCGTTATTGCTACTATCGAGGTTGGAGAATATCCCGAGGGGATTGCCGTAAACCCCGAGACGAATCTTATATATGTGGCTCTCGATAGCCTTGTTGTAATCGATGGCGCATTGAATTCCATTATTACTTCTATTGGATGTGGTATAAGCCCAACAGAAGTTTGCGTAAACCCTGAGACGAACCTTATATATGTGTTAGATTTTGTTAACGCCGATGTATTCGTAGTCGACGGATCAGGAGATTCGGTAATTGCTAACATCGATGTTGAATTTGGAGGTACGGAAATTTGTGTAAATCCCGTTAAAAACAATGTATATGTATCTAGCCTTTTGTTTGACAATATTTCCGTAATCGATTGTTCCAGCAATTCGGTTACCACTACTATCTATGTTGGAGAAAAACCTGAAGATATTTGCGTAAACCCCCAGACGAATCGAATATATGTAAGTTCCGGTGTCGATGGAACAGTCTGGGTATTCGAGGATGAAACAACAGGGGTGGAAGAATTTATCCTTGATCCGAAAAAATTAAGTTTAAATATAAAACCTAATCCTTTCAGTAAAAGCGCGCAATTTGTTTTAAATATTCCTGCTGATAGCAGAGGTGAAAATGCAGGATTCTCAGTTTATAATGTAAGCGGAAGAAGGGTGAAAACTTTTTCTTTGGGAGGGAATTCTTCTTCTCGGATTACGCTTACATGGGATGGAAAAGGCGATTCAGGCGAGATCTTAAACTCCGGAATATATTTCGGTGTTGTGAGATATGGGGATGAAGAAACGCAAAAGAAAATTATTATGATCAGGTAACTGAGTTGAGTTGCGAGTCGAAAAAGTTAAAAGCTGACGACTTACTGCTCACAGCTGACGGCTAAAAAACAACAAATAGTTTAAGGAGGGAACAGGGATGAAAAAACTTTTTTGTTTAATTTTAATATCTATTATTGTAACTTTACTTGTCTCGCTGCGGGGTTGGAGTCAAAATACGAAACAGATTTGTCAATCAGAAATCCAGCCTGGAATCACCGATGCTGCTGATCAAAGCGAGATATTGTTTGGTCATTATGACTGTACCGGGTATTTTCATGGGGCTAGGTCAGAAACGGGGTCGCCGGATGATGGTTGGGTACGCAGTTGGCTGCGAAATTCGGGTTCCAGGTGGGGCTGCGGAAATTGGTATGATCCTGAAGGTGATTCTATCATGCCAATCAGATTGGGTGGCAGTCCTTATGGTATATCCGATTTCCGAGAAGTACAGTTTGCGGTACCGGATACTTCTGGTATCACTATCCATAGGTATTACAGGTATCATCCTCCAGCCATTGTTGTCGATGGGTTACATCTCGAAGAAACTTTTCCACAGGAAGGAGATCATTACGCTCCGGATAAAGTGTGGGGAACCGCTGATGTGATGGTCCAGTCCCACGCGAGGAACTGGATGGGACTGGATATTTATCAAACGGTACTGGTATGGGTTTCCAAGCATCATAATCAGTATGTTGTGTATGACTGGACAATTGTAAATACAGGAAATATTGATTTAGACGATTCGATCGAACGTGCGGGTTATGCGATAGATAGTTTATACTTTATGAGGCAACTTCTAATGACGCCTAACAATAAAGATGAGCGAAAAGCAGAATGGCATACTTGGACCGGTGTTTATCCTGATTGGGACGAGCCTGAAGATTCCGTACGTTGTCTTATCTCTTACCCTGCGATTGATTGGGAAAGAGCAGGGGGACCCGCCTGGAGGGGCGATCCTCTTGGTTGTTACCTCTGGGAGCGTGACTATTTAGATGATCCGTGTTCCGGCGGTGAGGTTATGCTCTATGTTCCTACATCTGCTGATGTGGCTATGGGCCCTGGTCCGGATGCTGAGAATGGTAATCCCGAAAACTATCCGGAAACCGACGATGTAACCCAACCGAGAGCGCACGGTATCCGAGGTCCCGATGATCTTGAATATAAACGTTATTCGGGGCTTCATCCGCCGACCGGCGCGAATAGCTGGGAAACGGTATATAATGCTATGAAGTACGGAGAAAAAAGTGACCCCGAATATACCGATTATGTTGAGAATATGACGGGAACTTATCCTAATACATATCATGCGGTACCCTCTGATTTGAGGGGTTATGAGAGATGGAATGACCTAAACCAGAATGGACAGGTTTTTTGGCATGCTGTAGGCAATGCAAGTATGGGTCCATTCCATCTGGAATACGGGGACAGCATCAGGATAGTTTGGGCGGACTGCGGGGGCCGTCTTTCCGCCAGAGCTTCGTGGGAACTTGGTCAGGCATGGAAGGATAGTTCAATAACATTCATTACCCGGAGCGGAGATACGCTGGATATAGATGATATAAGTATGACAGCTCCGCATCTGCCAAACCAGGCAGATACGATTCATATACCTCCTGTGTACAGGAATAATCCCTGGCGCTGGCAGGATGACGGTTACGCGAACGACGCTGCCAATCTTATTAAGGATATGTGGGTATATTCGACAGTAGATTCCGTCATAAGACATGCGATAAACGCTCAGTGGAACTTTGATCGTGATTACGATATTCCCGTTCCACCTCCAGCACCATCGATAGAGGTTACCTCTGAGGATTATCAAATAGTAATAGACTGGTGGTATGAAGAACCGGCTGATGTGCCAACTGACCTTGCCGGATTCAGAGTATATCGTTCTACAGGTAGCAGTGGTAAGGGCCCTCTAATTGAAAATGAAGGTGTTGTGGGTGAATGGGAAGTGATATATGAGGCTGGTCCTGATGAATATACGTATAATGATACAGATGTGGTTGGCGGTGAAGATTACTATTACTATGTTGCCGCGTTTGATGACGGTACTCATCCCGAGACACCTTATCCAGGTGGTGTTACAGGTACTCCTGAAGTACTTGAAAGCGGCAGGTGGCAGAACAATACGACTAGAGCTTCATCGTCAGGAATAGAAGAGGATAAAACCTTAAAGGAAGGAGTTTCACTCCTTAACCTAAATTCAGAAATCAACATTAAATTTTCTCTCGCGGAAAAAGAAAAGGTGAAGGTAGAAATTTTCAATCTTCTCGGTCAGAGAATGGAAAAACTAATCGATGGAGTCAGCCCTGCAGGAATATATAATCTCAACTGGAATGGAAATAACGGCATTTATTTTGTTAGAATGGAAATAGGAGATAAGGTTTACAGTAAGAAAGCGGTTATTCTTCGGTGATTTAGTCTTGGGTCGTTAGTTAATATCAACAGTATCAACAGGGTCAGGCATTGAAATGTGAAAAGGTTTTATAAGTTAGAATGTTAGGAAGTTAGATAGTATAAACGGGGTCAGCCCTTGAATTGAGTATAAACGGGGTCATATAAACGTATAAACGGGGTCAGCCCTTGAATTGTGAAAAGATTTCATAAGTCAGAATGTTAGGATGTTAGAAGGTTAGGAAGAAAAAAAACAAAAAAATCCTGTAAGTCTGCGTTTATCTGCGTGCTATTTTCTTCGTGCCTTAGTGCTTTCGTGGCTATCTGTTTAAAACTATCAACCCGATAATTTTTACACTTGACTTTAATAAATATCGGGCTATAATTAAAGTATGATTAAAAGAATTATGTTTTCTGAACTTAAGAGTCATCTCTCGAAGAAGGAAATGAGTTTTATTGTTGGTCCGAGACAGGCGGGTAAAACGACTTTGATGCTTATGCTGAAAGAGTACCTGGAAAAAGATGGTCGAAAAACTCTTTTTTTTAATCTTGATATAGAGTCGGACAAAGAATATTTTATTTCCCAGGCAAAGCTGTTGAAGAAGATTGAATTGGAGTTGGGCAAAAAACAGGGATTTGTCTTTATAGATGAAATTCAAAGGAAGGCGGACGCGGGTATTTTTTTGAAAGGTATCTATGATATGAATACGCCATATAAATTTATCGTTTCGGGATCCGGCAGTGTCGAATTAAAAGAAAAAATTCATGAGTCACTTGTCGGGAGGAAAAGACTTTTTGAGCTTTCTACATTATCTTTTGAGGAATTTGTAAATTTTAGAACCGAATATAAGTATGAAGGTAAGCTTTCGGACTTTTTTTCAGTAGAAAAAGATAAAACATACCTTCTTCTTGAGGAATATTTGAATTTTGGTGGTTATCCCCGGGTTGTTCTGGAAAATGAATTATCGGAGAAGCTTAAAATAATCAATGAGATTTATCAGGGTTATATTGAACGGGACATTTCGTATCTCCTTAAGGTTCAAAAAACAGACGCGTTCAGTAATCTCGTAAAGATAATATCGGCTCAAGTTGGAAAATTGACCAATTATGCCGAGTTATCTTCGACTTTAGGTATTGCTTACAAAACTTTAAAAGAATATCTATGGTATATGGAAAAAACTTTTATAATTCATATGGTTACTCCTTATTTTAGTAACGCGCGTAAAGAGATTACTAAATCTCCGGTTTTTTATTTTTACGACCTTGGACTCCGAAATTTTGCCCTTGGCAGCTTTGGAACCCTTCAAAATAAAAGTTTTGTTTTCCAGAATTTCGTTTTCAATATCCTGAGAGAAAGAACTAATATGACTTCTTCGAAAATCTGTTTCTGGAGATCTAAAGATAAAGCAGAGGTTGATTTTGTGGTAGATAAGGGTAGAATCCTTATACCTATTGAAGTAAAATACCAGAAGTTGAAAAACCTAAAAATAGCAAGGTCCCTTAGAAGTTTTATTAATCGTTATAAACCAAAGAAATCTCTAGTTGTAAATCTGATGTTAGATGAGACTATTTTAATAGATTCCTGTGAAATACACTTTATTCCATTCTATAAGCTGACGGAAAAACAAATACTTGAAAATGAATAAATTCTTCGAATTTGAGTTAATTGGATAAATAAGAAATAATGTGCGATAAATATTTTACTCTTCACGATTTGCCGCGGGAAGATAGACCAAGGGAAAGATTAAAAAAAGTTGGAGTCGATAACCTTTCCATCCAGGAACTTTTAGCATTGGTCGTCGAAAAAGGCAGGAAAGGAAAGAGTGTTTTGTCTGTTTCTCAAAATTTGCTTGCAAGATTCGGAAATCTTGCGAAAATGAAGGAAGCCTCGGTCGAAGAATTGCAGGAAGTCGATGGAATAGGCTTTGCAACCGCGTGTAAATTAAAAGCGGCTTTGAAACTGGGGGAGAAGGCATTAAATAAACATGATAGATATGACTATGAGATAATCGGCCCGAAAGCAGTATTTGATTTACTTAAAAATGATCTGGGAAAT
>Ga0307431_1001254_pt1 | contig 14923 bp, 10 predicted proteins | sample SalMarWE160170MG_FD_202155 | JGI IMG/M metagenome (GOLD analysis project Ga0307431, IMG submission 202155) | Salt marsh sediment microbial communities from the Plum Island Ecosystem LTER, Massachusetts, United States - WE1603-170 | ecosystem: Environmental > Aquatic > Marine > Intertidal zone >...
GAGTTTTATAAAATTATATTTGTAAACGATGTACTTGTCCTAAACTTACCTAAGAGTGTAAACGATGTACCTGTCTTTGCATGTAAACGATGTACTTGTCCTCATCACCTAAAGTTTAGCCACAGAGACACGGAGATCACAGAGAAAAACAACAAAAAATATATATGTTTGTTTAAAGCCCATCTCCCTAAAATTAGAAACAACAAATTACACGAATAGCACAAATATTTTCCGACTAGTGTTGACAAAGATGTTATTTTTATTATGCTTTAGGTATGCAAGTTACAGGACAAAAAACAAACCTAAACATTTTAAATGGGTACGTTCCGCAATTAGAATCAGGTACTATAGCATTAGAACTGAAGAAGCATATATAGGTTGGGTTAGTGGAAAAGGTGTACGAAGCCCCGCTATTTTTTTATGTCGGCAGCGAATTGTAAATTAGAAAAGAGGTAATTAAAATGCACAAAAATAAAAGATTGAGGTATAGGTTTATTAAGCATTTTTTGTCGGATATACCAGAATAACTTTGAGGGAGATATGATACCTAATTTATTGAAAAGAAAAAAGTTAGTCACCTATAATAGTAAAAACCTATGTTGTTTTAGACGACAACTAAAGATAGGTTTGCCGAATTTATTGAGATGTATCAACTATGTTATACAATATAGATATGAGGCATACTGTGATCTACTGAAGCTGAGGTAATAGTATGAATATAGCATTTGTTGAAATCCAGAACTTTCGCAAGCTAAAATCTTGCCGGGTTGAGATAGCTTCACAGGAAACGATCCTTGTCGGTGCTAATAATAGCGGAAAAACATCTGCGATAGATTCGATGATTCTGTTTCTCAAGAAGAGTCGTCGGAAAGATATTGTAACCACAGATTTTACGCTGTCAAATTGGTCACATATCAATCAAATCGGTAGGCAATGGGCAAATGCTGAAGGCGACAATACGACTGATCTAACACTCGGACAATGGCTGCCATATTTACCATCTATTGACATCTGGCTTGATGCCAATGATGCGGATATACACCATATCATTCACCTGCTTCCAATGCTTGACTGGACACCGGATAATCAGCTTGGTGTGCGGCTATTATTTGCTCCAAAAAACGTCGAAAAGTTATACAAAGAATTTCGTGACGCCTATCAATCCGCTCGGGATACTGAACCATCTGAGTCATCTAGAGGCAAACGCAAACTGTCCCTATGGCCGGAATCAATGCGGGATTTTCTGGACAGAGAGCTTCAACGAAATTTTGAAGTAAAGGCATTTATACTAGACCCAGCAAAATGTGAAGAACCTGAAAATGGCGTCGCCAAGCCTCAGCCTTTAACTACCGACAGTGAGCCAATGGATAGAGAACCATTCGACGGCCTTTTCAAGATTGATATAATCAGTGCTCAGAGGGGATTTTCAGATCCCAAAACCGAAGACGAATCACATAGCGGCTTTGCAAGCTTGTCAACTCAACTTCGACGGTATTTCACTAAACATTTAAATCCAGAAGATTCTCCAGATGCCAGCGACATCGAGGCTTTACAAGCGATTGAAGAAGCAAAAGCCGTATTTGACGACAAGCTGAAAAATAGTTTTAGACCTGCAATAAGTGAGCTTGAAGGGATGAACTATCCGGGATTCAGTGATCCACAACTCTCTTTGACTAGCAGGATAAAAGCTGTCGATACCTTAGATCATAATACCGCTGTTCAATTTAATATCTCACCTGAACGTGAGGACAGTACAATCCTATCACTTCCAGAGCAGTATAACGGATTGGGGTATCAAAACCTTATCTCAATGGTATTTAGCCTGATTCGGTTCAGAGATGAATGGATGTGTGTTGGTAAGGCAGCAAAGAAGCAAAGCGGGGACAACACCACTATAGAGCCACTTCATATTGTCCTCATCGAAGAACCGGAAGCTCATCTGCACGCTCAGGTTCAGCAAGTCTTCATTAAAAAAGCCTATCAAGTGTTGCGCCATCACGAGAGACTAAATGGGAACCAGTTCAATACGCAGATGATCGTTAGCACCCATTCATCGTGTATCGCTCATGAGCTCGACTTTACTTGTTTGCGATATTTTCGACGTGAGCCAGCGACTCAAAGAGGAGAAATACCTTTAGCAACGGTTGTGAATCTGTCGAAAACATTCGGCGATGACACGGATACATCCAAGTTTGCCACGCGTTACATCAAGTCAACACATTGCGATTTGTTTTTTGCCGATGCAGCCATATTGGTTGAAGGTTCGGCGGAGCGAATGCTTGTACCACATTTCATACGATATAAGTTCCCGGAGCTATCGCAAAGTTATATCTCCATACTTGAAATTGGCGGTAGCCATGCACACCGTTTGAGGCCTTTGCTCGAAACGCTCGGACTCCTTTCGCTCGTAATCACAGATTTGGATTCTATTGGCGATTCTGGCACTGCAAAGGTATTCCCTGAGCGGAACAAGAACTATCGGACCGGCAACACGACGCTCAAAGAATGGATTCCAAAAAAGGAAGTGTTAGATGAATTGCTGAATTGCCCTGACGACGTCAAGCAATCCGAAAACCAACAGATCAAAGTTGCCTACCCATGCCCGATAAAACTCAAATACAAGGGTGGATCAACTGAAGAGGAAGCCATTCCATACACATTCGAGGATTCTTTGGCTTTAGCTAACTTGCAATTATTCCAAGACTATGAAGACCCCAAAAGCTTGCTGAAAAAACTCAAAGAAGCCATTAGCAAAAATTCTTTGAACGAAACCTGTAAGGAAATGTTTGAAAGTTTAAGGACAGGGAGCAAAGCAGGAATGGCGTTGGAATTACTCTATCTGACAGAACCAAGTCAGCTGGAACCACCAGCCTATATTTCTGACGGTCTCGAATGGCTGAAAATTAAAATTGCTGAAAGAAAACAGGACTTCTTGGTGACCGCTAAGTCGGAGGTGAGGGATGACTGATTTTGATACTCAAACAAAAAGCCTTCGCGATGTTATGGATAATTGCCTTAATTTGAGAAATCCCAAAAGCTTTTTCCTGTTTGCCGGTGCTGGTTCTGGAAAGACACGCGCCCTTGTCGAAGCGATGCAGATATTTCGCCAGAAATATGGACAAGAATTCCGTCTATCCGCTCAGAAAGTTGCTGTAATCACATATACCAATGCTGCATGTGACGAGATCAAACACAGAATTGATTATGATTCAATTTTTGCAATATCTACTATCCACAGCTTTGCGTGGGAACTTATTAAGTCACATCATAATGATATTCGCGAATGGCTTAGTTATAACTTGGAGATGGAAATCAGGGATCTCGGAGAACGACAAAAAAGAGGTAGGGCAGGAACAAAGACTGCTGACGATCGCGCTGTACAAATAGAATCAAAGCAAAGAAGGAGGGATCGTCTTGATACAATAAAATATTTCACCTACAACCCGAATGGTGAAAACATCGGTAAAAATTCACTGAACCATGCTGAAGTTATAAGTATTACGGCTTATTTCCTGGCGAATAAACCGCTTATGCAGAAAATTTTGATTCGCAAGTACCCAATATTGCTGATTGATGAAAGCCAAGATACTCAGAAAGATTTGGTCGATGCTTTTTTTGCAGTGCAAAATAAATATTCTAGTGAATTCTGCTTTGCTCTCTTTGGGGATATTATGCAGCGAATTTATTCAGATGGAAAAATCGGTTTAGCTGAAGCAGTACCCTATGAGTGGTCAAAGCCTGCCATAACTATCAATTATAGGTGTCCAAAACGCATCGTCAGGTTTATTAACACGATAAGAACCGACGCAGATAATCACAAACAAGAGCCAAGGGACGATGCGCCTGAAGGGTTTGTGCGGTTATTTCTCGTGCAGGATGATGATGGTGTCAATAAAACCGCTGTAGAAGCTGAAATAGCCAATAAAATGTCTGAAATCACATCTGACGGCCAGTGGTCAGGAGATAGCCAAGAAATAAAAACGCTTACACTTGAGCATCACATGGCCGCACGAAGAGGCGGATTTAATGATTTTTTTGAACCCCTCTATCAAGTCAGCAAATTCAAAACAGGTTTGCTTGACGGGACTCTGAGTGGCATTCCGTTCTTTTCGCAACAGGTTCTACCCTTAGTGAAATCGTTGCAAACTAAGAATGAATTTGCTATAGCGCAAATTGTTAAGAAGTATTCTCCGCTTGTGACCACTGATGTACTAAAAACCAGCGAATTGCCATTGGGTGAAATACGCAAATCAGATGCTGCTGTGAAATCGCTGTTTTACTTGTGGGACGACAACCATGATCCATCATTAATTGATTGCCTAAAGGCAATTGCAGCTAGTGGCCTATTTGCCATACCTGATATATTTGAACCAATTGTGTCTCGTGGGGACTCAATAGAAGACGACAACGAACCTGATGATTCCGTTGAAACATCCGACAACGATCCAAACATTGATGCTTGGGACAAAGCTCTTTCTGTTCCATTTAGCCAATTGGAATCCTATGTGCAGTATATTTCTGACAAATCTCAATTTGGCACCCATCAAGGAATAAAGGGATTGCAGTTTCCTCGTGTGATGGTGGTATTAGATGACAATGAAGCCCGTGGGTTTATGTTTAGCTATAACAAACTATTCGGAGCTAGAGCCCTCACGTCAACTGACCAGCAAAATATACAGGAGGGAAAAGAGACATCCATCGATAGAACACGGCGGCTCTTTTATGTCATATGTAGTAGAGCTCAAAGTAGCTTGGCTGTCGTAGTGTACACAAAAGAGAAGCAAAAGATTGTCGACCATTTGCATAATCTTGAATGGTTTGATGATAATGAAATTATCAAGATGAGTTAGCTCAACATGAATTGCATGTTAACGGGGTCAGACATTGAAATGTGAAATGATAGATTCTTTGAATCCAAGTTAAATGGTTGAATAGAAAAATAGTTGAATTGTAAAAACAAAAACTTAATTTTCTCTGCGTTCTTTGCGTCTTTTTAGTATTTTCGAATCTTTAAGTTGACAATGATGTGATTTTTATTATAATTCCGATATGGAAATTACAGGGCAATATATAAAGACAAATTACAGGACAAAAAACAAACCTAAACTTCTTGACCAAGTAAGACAAGTTATTCGGGTTAAGCATTATAGTTTAAGAACGGAAGAGGCTTATCTTAATTGGATTAAAAGGTTTATATTCTTTCATAACAAAAAACATCCGATTGAAATGGGTGAGAAAGAAATTGGTGAATTTATTACTCATCGTATAGGTAGTCATGAAAAGCAACAATTGCTTTTTCCATTAGTACCCCTAATCTTATGTTATGCCCTATAAATTATTGGTATAAATATAATCTTAATAGATAGGTTTAAAAATGCCAAAATCTAAGAAGAAAAAAGAAGCACTCACAGTAAATAGATTTATAAATGAAGTTCTTGTCGATCAGTTAAAAATACCTTTAAAGCAAATTGTTAATGATACTCCTTTTGAAAAGTTCACAGGTTCGAAAAGACCAGATTTATTAATCTCAGATGTAGAATATGATATCCAATTAAATAACGATATTGAATATATAAAAAATCTCGTAGCATATGCAGAAGCAAAGGATAATTGTGTCGTAGATGATAGCAATTGGAAAGATGCATATAAAAATGGCCTATTTAAATCAAAGAAATTAGGAATATCATATTTCATTGTCACAAATTGCAAAATATCATATTTCTACAATTCATCTAATGGAAAAGAATTGAAATTAAATGGTAATCCAATAAGGGAATTTCAATCATTAGATGTTTTAAGGTTAATAAGTAAAAAAATTGAAAAGAATGAAAAATTAACTGATATATCAACAAACGTTGATACACAATCATCAATTTCAGAAGCTATATTCAATAAAAGACTTTGGGAGTTGGCTAATATTTATCGAGGAGTAGACTTTAACAATATAACTGAGAAAATAGATTTTACAATTGGATTCATTTCTTTAAAATTTTTTGAAGAAAAGGCAGCACTTGAAGGCTTTAAAGATAAAACAAAGGACTATTGGTCTGATTTAAGACTATTTTTAGAAAAACCAGATACATTTATTGCAAATCTAAGCGGTTATATAAGAAGATTAGAAAAGGAAACAGATTTTCAGGAATTTAAAGATCTAATGGAAATAGTCAATAAAAAAATAAACTCTCCAGATATCGATCAAAATGATGTTATAGAAATATTTAATATAATAGATGGAATGGGTATATTGCATGGTTGTGGCTTTGATTTATTCGGTGCTGTTTATGAAATGTTTGCATCGTCTAAAGAGAAAGGAGATTTTGGAGAGTTTTTTACACGAAGACATTATGCGCATATATTTACAAAATTACTACTAAAAGATGAATTATTTTTTGATAAAAGCCAACCATTTATGATACTGGATCCTGCATGTGGTACAGGTGGTTTTCTGACAGAAGCCTATAAAATTCTCTATAACAATTATAAAGGCTCAGGAACTATCAATAGTGATTCGCTTGAATTTCTAAAAGATAAATGTATTTATGGTTACGACGTTAAAAATGAAAATATCTCTCGTACAAAATTAAATATGTTTTTAGTCGGTGATGGTCATGCCAATATACAAAGACGTGATAGTTTAAAAGAGAAATTATATTGGAATTATTTTGATTACATTGTAACAAATCCTCCGATGGGTTATGGTACTGTTAAAGCTGAAACTTCCTCAATTTCTACTATTAGATACGAAATTTCTTTTTTAACAAGAATAGTTAAACTATTAAAAGTTGGAAAAAAAGCTTGCGTAATAATGCCTGATGGATTTTTTGAAAATCCTTCGATTGAGAATTTTAGAATCGAAATATTAAGATCTACTACAATATTTGCAATAATTTCATTACCTAAATTTGCATTTGCACCATATACCAAAGAAAAGACGTATGCTTTCTTCTTTATAAAGCGTAGTTCTAATTTAACCAATTTTCAAAAAAAAGCTATCTGGATGTATATTATTGATAATGACGGTTTTGCTAATTCAGATAAAAGATTTCCAACAAAATTAAAAAATGCTAATGGAAGTTGGATGCATGATGAAATTTCCGCATGGGTGGATATTAACGGAGATGAAAAAAAAGGATTACTTGAAGAAAGATGGTTGAAGTATGATGATTTTTCTTCGGGCGGTACTATATGGCTAAATGAAAAGGGTGAAAAAATAAAACTTAGAAAAGGTGGCTTTATTAAAATAGCAGATATAAATAAAAAGAATTTTCATAATTTATTACCAGAATTTCATCTTCGTCCATATGAACCAAGTTATGTCAAAATTGAAGATGTTGATTCTACATTAGATAAAATATTAAACGATTTGAAAAGTATTGATCTATGAAAGTAAAATATGTTACATATAAATTCTTAGACTTATTTTATCCTGTTGAAAAGGGTAATTATCGTCTTACAGAACAAGCAGTTTATAATTCATTAAAATATAATGAAGAAATGATACCTTTATGGGGTGGTCAGCAGTCACATAATGATAAAACTCAATTTGTATCTAAAAAAGGAAAAACAATTGAAAATAAATCTATTAAAATATTTGAAGGTGATTGTCTGATTTTAAGTTTAGATGGTTCTGCTGGTTCTATAACATTTAAACCCCAATTTCAAAATAATGAAAAAATACAGTTTGCTTTAAATCATCATGCAGGAATTCTAAAATGCAGAGATGAAAAAATATTAAATATTGAGTACTTTAAATACCGCTTTGAAAATTTACTAAGGGCTCTATCTATAAGTGAAGGATCAAAGACATTAACTGTAGGTTCTTTATATAAACAATATTTTGAAATACCTTTTTTGCAAGTTCAGACTGAAATTTTAAAGCGATATAAAAAACTTAATGATCTTAAAATATTATTACAAAAAAATATTGTTGTACTCAAGAAAATAAAAGTGAAGCCAATTGAATGCGCATATATTGAAAATGTGACGGATCTGATAAAATTAAATAAATTCTTAGATTATATAAGTAGGAATGATTCATTAAGTTTAGAAGGAATTTACAATAATTCACCAAAAAGTTTGAAAAATGATTGTATTACTGTGTTAAGTGGTTCATCACAAAATATATATTACGGAAAAATACGTGCAATAACACCTAAAATACATATTTTAAAGAATCGGCAAGCTTTGCACATAGTAACTCGCGGTAAAGCAGGCCAACTGACTTACATCCCCAAAGGTACTTATGCAACTAATACTAACGCCTTCTTACTTTTTATAAAAAAAGATTCCTTTCAAATGCTAAATATTGAAAACGATAAACAAGAGAAAATTTATTTAAAATTTCTAAAAATATTTTTGGAACCAATTTTCCTTGATATTTCCTCAAAGTCTGATGTCGCTGTATTTCCGCTTACAGAAGTATTTAAAAATTTTGAAATCCCTCATTTTAAATATTCTAATGAAATGTTAAGAATTGTAAACGCTTTTTCTAAAATAGAGCGTGTTGAAAAAGTATTAAATAATTACTTAGAAAAAATTGAGCATATTTTTTCTAAAGAAGTAGTCTTTGATTAAAATTTGGCATAACAAAAAAATCAAGCTGACTGGAAAAGCGATGTGCGAATCTGTATGAACAGGGTCAGGCATTGAAATGTGAAATGATAGATATTTCGAATCTAGTAAATTATCACGGATAAACACTGTTTTTACGTTTAAAATTAAAGTTGACAATGATGGTACTTTTAGTTATAATGCGGTGTATATGGGGTTGCCCATAAATATTGAATTTAGTTTGTAAGGCTCAATAATGGAGGTTTTTCGATTCGTGTTAGTAAATATTAAACTATGTTAAAAATAAAATAATGAAAATAAATTCTAAATTTTTCAGAATTGCACAAGGTATAAAAACAAACGTAAAATTACTTGAAAGCGTACAAGAGTATGTTGAAGTAATAGAGTATCTGCTCGAAAACTTTTCTACCAATATACTATGGTACAGAGGGGTTTCTCATGTAAAATACGAACTAATTCCTAAAGTCTACAGAGATCGTCTCTGGGAGTGCCATGAAGATTACGAATGGTGGCTATTTACAGATTTCACAAATAAAGCAAGACAATTTATCCCCAACCATAACAGTTACACTGAATGGAACTGGTATTTCACAATGCAACATTATGGATTGCCAACAAGATTGATTGATTGGACGGAAGCGTCCTTATTTGCATTATATTTTGCAGTTAGGGACCCGGATAATACCTATATCCCATCGGTATACATCTTTGATCCTTATTGGTTTGATGAATTACAAAACAACAAAAGAAGCGGGAATGGTGTTGTATATAATACAGATGAAACGGCTATTTCTGAAGAACAAGAGAAACTCTTATCTTCTTATTTAGAATCAGACAAGGAATGGCCTTGTTTTCCCATTTGTCTGCAACCGCCAGCAATTGATAAGAAAATATATGTTCAAAAGAGTGTATTCACAATGCACGGTAAATATATTAACCCTTTTAAAATTATTGCCAGAGAAAATAAAAATGCCCGAATCGCAAAAATCAGATTTTCTACAAAAAGCGCTTCAAGCATTAAAAACCAGTTAAATCATATGGGTATTACAGAAGGAACTTTATTTCCAAGTCTTGAAGGATTATCTCAGGATTTAAAATGGCAATTTGGAATAAAATAAAAAATTCTAACAACTCACTCGAATACAAAGGGTGCAGGTCTTTCTTTTTGAATTTTCTATAGATAAATAAGCATTACACTCAAATTAACTATACTTGACAGAGTGAGAACTTAAGTTATCTTGTTAAAGTAATTGGTTTATAATATATGTATTTAAAAATGATTAAAAAATTATCTTCTATAGTAATAATATCGATATTGATGCTTGGGGCATGCACCCATAATTTAATAGTCGAATCGTCAAATTCATCACACCTAACCGGGCAGGATGAATCAAAGGGAAAGCATCGATTGATTGTATTAACCGATATCGAGGCTGACCCGGACGATACACAATCTTTGGTCCGATTACTTTTATATGCCAATCAAATTGATATAAAGGGATTAATCGCAACAACCTCTTGTTGGCATAGAGATATAGTCAACCCTGAATCAATAAACAAAATAATTCAAGCCTATGGCAAAGTACAACCTAACCTGATAAAGCATGAAGCTGGTTTTCCCAGTGCAGAAGCACTCTTAATGCTATTAAAACAAGGCTTGCCAAAATATGGTATGCTGGGAGTTGGCGATGGGAATGATTCACAAGGTTCGAACTGGATTCTAAAGGTACTTGAAGAAAAAAATGAGCGTCCATTATGGATATCTGTTTGGGGAGGTGTTAATACCCTTGCTCAGACATTATATAAAATTAAAAATACAAAAACAGAAGCGGAAGCTAAAAAATTAATTGCAAAACTCAGAGTTTATACAATATCCGACCAGGACGACAGCGGTATATGGATCAGGAATAATTTTCCTGACCTGTTTTACATTGTTACTCCGGGTGACCATTATGGAAGCGCAACCTGGACTGCAATTAATAGTTTTGTTAAAGGCATAAACAATGAAACGATTAGCAATTCTTGGATTGCACAAAACATTCAACAAGGACACGGTCCTCTCGGCGCAGAATATCCTGATGTAGCCTGGGGAATGGAGGGCGATACTCCATCGTTTTTATCATTAATACCTAACGGGCTAAATGACGCTGAGCATCCGCAGTGGGGAGCTTGGGGTGGTCGTTACGAACTGTACAAGCCGGATTTTGCTAAAACCAAGGAAGGTGGGTCGGTTGTTCCAATTGCACCTGAGACAAGGGCAATCTGGACAAATGCAAATGATAGTTATACCCCATACATTCATAAAGAATATGGACGAGCGGTTCGAAAGGATACCGCATCCTTCGCCGGTTATAAAGTGACTTTGTGGCGTTGGCGAGATGACTTTCAAAATGATTTTGCCGCCCGAATGGATTGGTGTATAAAATCATACGAGGAAGCTAATCATCCACCAGTTCCTGTATTAGGACATGCTGAAGAAATAACTGTAAAATCAGGGGATGGCTTTGGTTTAAATGCTTTTGAATCATATGATCCCGATGGAGATAATCTCAGTTACTTATGGTTTAACTATCCGGAGGCTGGTTCTTATAAAAAATTGATAAAAGTTGATGGAGCGGAGAATACGCATGGGGCTTGGGTGATAGCTCCTGAGGTTAAAAAAAACGAAACTGCTCATTTCATTTTAAAAATTACGGACAAGGGTAAACCGCCGTTATCACGATATAAAAGGGTAATTGTAACAATCATTCCAAAATGATATTTATGTTGACAAAGATGGATATATTTTTATAATAATTATGTATATGGAGTTACCCAGAAATATTGAAAGCAGTTTACGGTTCAAAATTAGAAGTTTAAATTATATAGTGAAAAATTTATATTTTATATTGTAAATTAATACTATTTGAGAATAGGAGGAATAACAAAATGAGAATACAAATAATTCTATTAACGCTTCTATTGAGCACACTTGTGTTCGGCGATTTATTAGCTGGGGAAATGCCCCTCGTCTATGAAGTTGAGAACACGGGCGCAGATTGTGCGGAACCGCCTTTGCCTACAGTTGCTAATCTCCCGGTAATCGAACCCTTACCCGACCCGTTCGAATGGTCCGATGGAAGCGGCCGTATAGAAAGCGTCGACGATTGGCGGTGCCGACGCGCGGAAATCGGCGCTGAAATCGAGCATTACGAACTGGGGACTAAGCCAGATCCTCCGAGTAACCTGGAAGCAAGTTTCGCTGAAGACACGTTAGTTAAATTGGCCCCAATGTTTGAGGGCGGAGATTCTATCACATTGTCTGGTCCGCTACTCACAGTTATTGTAGTTGAAGGTGAAGATACATTAACATTGCATGCTCCTATTAGCTTTCCCGAAGGAGAAGGACCCTTTCCTGCTGTGATAGGAATTGGGTTCTCTCCGACCGGCAGTCTTCCATCCGATATATTTACAGATCGCGGTATCGCAACTATTCAATACATTGAGAGTCAGATAACGAATGGCTGGTCATATGTACGCGGGGACGGACCGTTCTTTGAACTTTATCCGGATAAAACGAAAGGCAAGTTTATAGCCTGGGCATGGGGTGCCAGCCGTATTATAGATGGGCTGGAAAAGTGCCCTGAAGCCAACATCGATCTTTCCCATCTTGCGATTACGGGTTGTTCCTATGCCGGAAAGATCGCGCTTTTTTCGGGAGCCTTAGACGAACGTATCGCTCTTACTATCGCGCAGGAATCCGGTGGTGGCGGAGACGCGGCATGGCGGGTCTCGGAAACCTTGAGTGGTGTGGAAACCCTTAGGAACGCCCAGGGGCAATACTGGTATGACTCTGATCTTTACCTTTTTAATAATTCAGTCACCAAATTACCATATGATCATCACGAGGTAATGGCTATGGTGGCACCTCGAGCGTTTTTACTAATTGGAAACCCTGATATGGTATGGCTGGCAGAAGAGTCCGGTCACGTCTCTTGTAAGGCTGCGAAGAAGGTATGGGAAGCATTCGGGGTGCCTGATAGGTTCGGCTTCTCCAAGGTTGGCCACGGTGACCACTGCGTACTTCCGGACATTCAGAGACCAGAGGTGGTGGCTTTTGTGGAAAAGTTTCTCCTTGGGGATACGAGTGCGAATACGGACATCGAAATTAGTCCGTACGATCCCGATCTTTCCCCCTGGATTACGTGGGACACACCGGAGCTTGAAGAATCATCAATTGAAGAATCATCATTTGAATCTTTTATAGGTAATTTCGATCTTACGCAAAATTACCCAAATCCTTTTTATTCGGTTACTGCCATAGATTATTATTTAAAGCAAAAAAATCATGTTCAACTTTCCGTTTATGATATTACAGGTAAGAAAATCAGAACTCTATTAAACGAACAACAAAGTGCCGGTAAACAAACATTAACATTTGATGGATCTGAATTAGCAAGCGGAATTTATATTTATAGACTAAAAGTTGGTAGATTTGCAAAAAGTAGAAAAATGTTGTTATTACACTAGTTAAACAGTAAAGGAAATGTTGGGAGGAAGGGAATAACAGGGTCTGACCTTGAGCTGTGAAAAGGTTGAAATTTAAGAGTTATTATAATTTAGTCAATTGACTTTTAAATTTATTAAACCACGAAATACACTAAACCCCACCACCCTCTTTGAATTTGCGTTTAAAAAAATACACGAAAGAAACAAAAAATATTTACCACAGAGAGCACAGAGAAAAAATAAATTTTGTTGTTTAACTAAATCCCAACCCCTAAGTCCAAAATCCTAACATTTGCCACGGATTAACACGGATTAAAAAAAAGTATTTTATTGTTTTAAAAATAAAAGTGGGGTAGAAGGGAGATCAGTGTATATCAGTGAAAATCAGTGGCTAATTTAGTGGTGGGGATGGGTTCAGTCAATCCAGTACAATATTCTTCCGCAGTTGGGACAGGTAACAACGGATTGATTCTCCAGATCGGGAGATATCATTTGTGTGGGCAAGAGTAAGTAACAGCCCTGGCATATGTTGTTTACTACTGGAACTACGGCACTACCAGACCTCTTGGTTAGTCTGGTGTATTTCCTATAGATATGGTCTTTTAGCCCGGAAACGATACTTGCCCGTGCTTCTTCCATTTTTTTAATATTATCAATCTCGAAACCCGCTTTTTTTTCCTTTATTCTATCCTTACGTAAAATATCCAATTCCTGCAAAGAAATCAAAAGTAAAAGTTGTTTATCCATCTACACTCCAAAAAGTTTATTGAGTTCGGCTTTAAAATCTTCTTCTTTGTCTATCGAAAATAATTTCTCATCAGCCGAAATTTCATTGAATGTTTCTGCTATTTTACCAAGTAGTATTAGATATTCCCTTTTTGAGGCATATGGGGGAGCTACCAACAGGAATACAAGACGTACAGGTTTTTTATCCTGAGCACCAAAATCGATTGGTTTAACGGGTCTGCCTATCGCTACCATTAATTCCTTAACAACCATACTTCTTGTATGAGGGATTGCTATGCCATTGCCGATACCGGTGGATCCGATCTTTTCACGCTGAATAACAGCGTTAATAAGCATTTCTTCGTTGTCTTTACTTATCTTTAGGGACTGTACTAATTCGTTTATAATTTGAAATTTTTCTTGAGCGTCAATATCCAACATTATTTTCGCGTTTTCGAGTATCTTTTTGATCAGACTTTTTTTCATGACTGTTTAAGTATAATATTCTTTGACCAGTTGTCAATACCTGATTGCCACATTAATAAAAATCAGTCACGGATTTACACGAATACATGTAAGTTGAATTGTTTCTAAGAAGTTAGAAGTTGGAAGTTAGTAGTTAGAATAGAAAAATGAATAAAGAAATCCCAAGAATCTGCGTTTATCTGCGTCCTATTTTCTTTCGTGTCTTTGTGGCTAAATTAGGATTTGAGATTTAGAAAAAACAACAATAAAAAACTTTGTGTCTTAGTGCCTTCGTGGCAAATTATGGGTTGTTGAGTGGGCATTCTGTATTCTAGCTTCTTGCTTCTGACTTCTTTTTTATTTGACAAATGGAGAAAATTTCATATATTATCAAAATGCAGAAGGTCAATATAAATTTCCAGACTATTTACTTAAAACTACAAGAATTCTGGGCTAAAAGGGGCTGTACGATAGGTCTTCCATATACTTCCGAAGTTGGAGCCGGAACTTTTAATCCGTTAACCTTCTTCGGAGCTCTGGGGAAAGAACCTTTTAATGTTGCCTATATTGAAACTTCAAAAAGGCCAAAAGACGGACGGTACGCTGAAAACCCAAATCGTATGCAGCAGTTTCAGCAGTATCAGGTAATTTTAAAGCCTGCGCCTTATGATGT
>Ga0307431_1001257_pt1 | contig 14908 bp, 18 predicted proteins | sample SalMarWE160170MG_FD_202155 | JGI IMG/M metagenome (GOLD analysis project Ga0307431, IMG submission 202155) | Salt marsh sediment microbial communities from the Plum Island Ecosystem LTER, Massachusetts, United States - WE1603-170 | ecosystem: Environmental > Aquatic > Marine > Intertidal zone >...
GAGAGACTATAAATAAATATGCCAGTAACGAAGCATGAATCTGCAAGAGGCAGTAAGAATGCTTTAAAAAATAAAGAGACAAATTCTGTCCCTTTAATTTCAGATGAAGAGCCGAAAATCGACTCTTCATCACGTAAAGATATAGCTGATACAATGGGTATCAGTAAAGCAAAAGTAGATTTATTCCTTTCAATTCCTGTTAATTCAAAAATAAGTTTTATATTGCATTCGTCATTACTTATCTCTTATGTCAACAAAAGTATATATCGGCCTCAAACTTGGTGCATTTTTCCTACAAGGGATAAGTGATGACCGCCAGGGGAGAGGCCTCTATGCTTTTAAATCATGTGGAAAATCTTATTTCTTATTGTTGCCCTGGTCGGTATGGGCGTGGCTGTTGGCCTCGGATGGTATTTCTTCAATCTTAAGGACATAACCATTTTCGGTATGTTTGCTTTTTTCGTTTTATTCTGCCTGGCTTTATGCATTATGGTCGAAGGCTGGAATCTGTTTTTTAAAGCCCGTAAAGGAAACCACGGGGATTGAACATGAAGATAATTAGATTCTCTCGCCGGCGAGAGATTTCAGAGGTCGTCTCCCCAGGGACGGCCTTTTTTTATTTAGAACAATTCTTAATAATAGGGTAATACCTCAGTACCACTTGACTTGAGATCGTGCCTTAAAATGCTTTAGAATGCGTCTCTTTCGTATTGGAATGGCTGGTTCATTATCATAATGGACTTTTCGACCGATTTAAGCATTTTCAAGCTGTTTGATGCGCAATGCGCATCATTCTGCTATTTGTTTTTGGTTATCAATGATAACCAATCTAATATTAATCAAAAACTCCCGGCCAGGCGTGATGACCTGAAGCTACCGGGAGCTTAATAATACAAGCCCCAATTTTCTTTATATACAACACATTACAGGTTTATCAACAGGGTTTTAATCCATTCTGTTGAAATCTTTTTAAGATAAAAAGATAATTTTATCTGAAATCATCGTATTTTGAGAAAAATGTTTAAGGGAGCGCAAGTCAATATCTTTAGGCATTTAAAATAGTACCAAATGTTGAACGAAGTTGAAGTAAAAGAATTGTTTGATTTCCTGTATCTCCAGCAAAGACATTTAACTGCAAGCCAGGAGAATTTTATAGGGGGACTGAAGAGATATTATCGGCGAAATAAACAGCTATCAGAGAAGCAGGTATCAGCATTAAAGGATATTGCAAAATTTTTGGATATAAGTAATTAAATTAATAAACATGATAAATAACAAGGCATATTCTGGGGTAATCCAAAGCAGAGTTAATCCGGGGTTTCCGACACAGCTTTTCCCCTGCCAGGAATATGTAACCAGTCCTGATCCGTTCCGGAAAAAATGTGCGGGCAATGTTTTTACATGTCTAACATCCCGTGACAATTGCAGATGTTATGGCGAAATGCATCAAACCGGAAATGAGGTTGAAAACGGTATGTGGGTTGTGGGGTGCGAATCCGTCCCTTATAAGAACAAAAGATTTCAACAAGAGTAACAATCTTGGGGGTTAGACGATCAATTGACAGGCTGATGTGCAGAAAAGCGATTTTTTAAAGACCAATTTCCAATTTTGGATTGTAGGTTGATGGTTTCAGAGAAAGCCAAGAGCGCATCTGCAAGGATTAAAAGACATGTTATAGTTAATAATAAGTGTAAAAAATACACTTATTAAATAAATTTATTAACTTTGTATGGATTAGCACCCAAATTACCGTTTTGAACTCCGGGGGAGATAGCGTTATTTGACAATGTGTTATCCTGTTAGATTTCCCCCCCGGAGTTTTTAAGTGCAAGCGTTATTTGACATAAAAAGATTTGATAGACTATGTAAAGACTATGCAAAGACTATACATGCATTAAAGCAAGGCTTAAGCAAACCTAAAGCAAAAGTTAAAGCATATGCTTGTCATATGCAAGGGCCTTGCAAGGGGCTTAAATGAATAGTTACGTAAAAGTTACGTAAAAATTAAAGGGTTTCGAATGGTTACCCAATGGTTTCGAATGGTTATACAAATTATTAACAGAATTACAAACATGCCAACAATAAACTTAGGACAGCAGAGGCGAGCAGTAAGGACGATTAATAAACAGCTGTATCAGGATATTTACCAGAATCCGCGCTGGAAGCGTTTAAGGGCTGCCAAATTCCGGGCAAATCCTTTATGTGAAAAGTGTGAAGCTAAAGGAATGGTTGTTATGGCTAAGGAGGTTCACCACAAAATACCTTTTCAAACTGGCAGGACGCCTGAAGAAGTAGAACGGCTTGCCTTTGACTGGGATAATTTACAGAGTTTATGTATTACATGTCATAAGGGAGAAGATAAAAAAATGAGAGGGGTAGCGAATCTTTAAATTCATTTATTGGCAGACATTGACTATTCCCTATCCTGCCCCTCTCTTTAATAATATAAGATGAAACAGTTATATAAAATACCGGAAGAGTTTCATCCTGCAGCTAAGCGGGACATGAAGCAATTGGTTGAATTATTAATACAGGAGGGATCTATTGAAAAGTTCGACCAGGCTGCTTTAACGCTGCTGGGGAATAGCTATAATACATATGTCAAAGCCATTGAGATATTGCATAAAGAGGGTATTACAGTTAAGGGGAAGGATGGCATACCCAGGATGCATCCTGCAGTCAAGATTGCCAACGATTGTGAAACACAAATATTGAAGTTTCTTATTGAATTTGGATTAACGCCAAAACAAAGAAATAAGACTGGACTACCTGACAAAAAAGAATCATTGTCACCTATTGAAAAATTTATTAATGAAAAAATAGAAACAAGATGAAAAAAATTTATTACAAATTTCAAAGTAAAAAGAAATTACCGGGTGGCAAACCTGAGTTTGTGAAATTCGATAGCACACAAATACCATTTGATGATGTTCGCAAATTTCACCTGTACTATATGCGATTGAAGAAACATCCCGATCCTGAAATTATGGATTATATCAAACGGAATGGTTCAGATTCACTTGAAATAACAAAAGTTAACAAGATTCCGGAAGAAAAACCAAAGGGGGTAACCGGTAGTAACACCTTTACTCCGGATCAACCAGGTTCTGTAAAACCCAAAGCTGTAAGAAAGTCAGGAAAGAAAAAAGTTGAAAGCGGTAAATAAATATTGCCAGGATATTGATTCGGGAAAAATTCCTTCAGGGATTCATGTCAAAAATGCCGTCAAGCGATTTCAAGAGGATCTGAAAAGAGACGATCTTGAGTTTAAGATGCACGCTGCGGATGTGGTTATAGATTTTATTTCGCAGTTAAAGCATTTTACGGGAAAACACGACGGGAAGCCTTTTGTTTTGGAACCCTGGCAGCAGTTTATTATAGCCAACTTATATGGTTTCTATTGGAAGGACTCAGGACAGAGAAGATTCCAAACAGCTTATATTGAACTCGGAAGAAAGAATGGTAAAACAGCACTTTCAGCAGCCCTGGGCTTGTATCATTTAATAGCAGATGGTGAGGCTGCAGCTGAGGTACTGATTGCAGCCAATAGTAAGGATCAGGCAAAGATCTGCTTTAATACTGTCCGGGGATTTGCCAAAGGATTCGATCCGGATGAGAAATACCTGAAGAAATTCAGGGCAGATATTCTTTTCCCCATAACCAATAGTTTTATAAAAGTTTTGGCCAGTGATCATGATAAGCTCGATGGTTATAATTGTTCAATGGGAATAGTGGATGAGTACCATAGCGCACCAAACAGCCTGGTGAGGGATGTTATCCGCAGCTCGCAGGGAATGAGAGATAATCCATTACTTATAACCATTACAACTGCTGGATTTGATAAAAGCCTGCCATGTTATGAACTCAGAACCGTTACCACGGAAATAATAGCCGGCATAAAGAAAGATGACAGTTTTTTTGGTATTGTTTATTCTATGGATGAAGGGGATGAATGGAAGGATGAAAAGAACTGGATCAAAGCAAATCCCAATCTGAATATTACCATCAGTTCTGACTTCCTGAAAAAACAGGTCCGGCAGGCTGTTAACAGCTCGCCTGATGAAGTCGGTGTTAAGACTAAAAATCTGAATATGTGGTGTGATTCAGCTACCGTATGGATCCCCGATGATTATGTCCTGAAAGCAACAAAAAAACTCAGGAAGAAAGATTTCAATGGTGAGGAATGTTTTATAGGAGTTGATTTAAGTTCAAACCGGGACCTGACAGCAGTGAGTTATCTGTTTGTAAAGGATGATATGTACAGATTTATCATTGACTATTACCTGCCACGTGAAAGCCTGAAAACACGACCTGATAAGGAACTTTACAGGGATTGGTATAATCATAAACATTTAAACGTAACGGCAGGCAATGTCGTAGATTATCACTATATCAGCAAGGATATTCTTGAAGTGGATAGAATAGTTGATATACGCCTGATCTATTATGACAAATATAATGCTACGGCATGGGCTATTGAACTAACTGATGAGGGACTGCCACTGGAACCATTTAGTCAGGTAATCGGGAATTTTAACTCCTGTACTAAGGAGTTTGAGAGGCTTATTTTAAACGGTCAGGTTGTGATTGACGATAATCCGATTAATCGTTATTGCCTGAGAAATGTCGAATTGAGAATGGATTATAACGGGAATGTTAAACCGAATAAGAACTCTGAAAAGAAAAAGATTGACGGTGTTATTGCATTATTGCAGGCCCTGGCAGCCTGGCAGAGTTTATCCGGTCAGTACCATGGTACAAATATTTATTGACAATGAATATAGTAAAAAGAATATTAACAAAGATTTTGCCTGAGAAACGAAGTGTTTCCTACGATCCTACAACAGCAGTTGGCTTACCATATGGTTTTGCCAGCTCACCTTTGAGCCTGCAGCTGGCAATGCAACTTAGTGTTGTCTATAGATGCGTAGAGGTTATAAGTGATGCCATTGCTTCACAGAGCTGGGAAATATTGGAGTATGATATGGCAGAAGGCTTTGTTGATAATCCGTTTCATCAGTCTGCATACATGTTGAATCTTGAACCAAATCCAGCGATGTCAAGATATATTCTGATGAAAACACTGGTGGCAAAAATACTTTTGGAAGGTAACGGATACATAAGGATCATAAGAGACAACCGGGGAGATCCTGTAAGATTAGATTTGATAACGGCTCCGGTTACAATGTTCATGAGGGATAATGGCAGTATTTATTACGAAATTAGCGGGGTTGGTTATAACGATATTTACTATCAGCCCGGTAGACCTTCAAAGATAATACAAGTTGAAGGTTATGATATGATTCACGTTCTGAACTTCACTTATGATGGTTTGATAGGTGTTTCTACATTAAGACATGCTGCCAATACATTGGGAATTTCATATGCATCGGAACAAACGGCCAAGAGTTTCTTTACAAGTGGTGCAAATAGTTCAGGCATTTTGACGGTAGAAGGTAAGCTCACAGAAGAAAAAGCAATAGCTATTAAGGAGAAATGGAAGGATGCTCTGGATGTCTCAACCGGCAATCCAGGAGGTATAGTTGTCATAGAGAAAGGCCTGGATTTTAAACCCGTTACTATACCCCCAAAGGATGCACAGCTCGTTGAGAGTCGGGAATTTAATGCAATTGATATCTGCAGATTTTTCGGTGTGAGCCCTTCAAAAGTTTTTGACAGTAAGAATCTTACTTATTCAAATATCGAATCTTTTCAACTTGGTTTCTTGACTGATACTATTTCACCGTTGGATTCTAAAATTGAGAATGAATTTAATCGTAAGTTATTCAGGCCTTCACTAAGAATGAAAACACGGTTGAATTTAAGTATCAAAGAATTATTACGTGCTGACTTGGATGCAAAAGCAAATTATGTCAGTAAGATGTTTCAATGCGGCGGATACAATGTGAATGAGGTACGAAAAGAATGCGGTAATCCGAAACATGATCATGAAAACGCAAATAAGCCAATGGTTCAGATAAACATGCAGCCTGTTGATGTGCTGGGAGTTAAACAAAAACCTATTGATAAAAAAGTTAAAATAAATGAGGAGGAATAATCATGCCGTGGAAAATTGAAGATGTTGATCAATTTAAAAAGGATCTTACAGATAAGCAAAAAGAGCAGTGGGTAGAAATTGCAAATTCTGTTCTTGAATCTTGTATTGCTGATGGTGGTACTGATGAAGATTGTGCTCCCAAAGCCATTAAACAGGCCAATGGTTCAGTTGAGAAAAAAAGTATTACAGTGGAAAAGGAAATAAGAAATTTACCCGAAGAACTGGCAGAGGTAAGGGCTTCAAAAGATTCAAGAACGATTGAAGGTTATGGGATTGTCTTTAATAAAGAATCCCGGGACCTGGGAGGTTTTAAAGAGGTCATCCTTCCCGAAGCTATTGAGGGTATTGTTGAACAATCCGATATACTGGCCCTGCTTAATCATGATATAAGCAGGGGTGTGCTGGCGCGATCAACCAAAGGCAAAGGTACATTGAGCCTTACTCCGGATAATAAAGGAGTGAAATACAGATTTGATGCTCCGAATTTTGATCTCGGTAATGAATTACTTGAGAATGTCCGCAGGGGAGATATCAAAAGTACGTCCTTTAGCTTTTCAGTGAGTGGCGGTCAGAAATGGGATAAACTGGAAGATGGCAGTTATCTAAGGACTATAACAAAATTCGATGAAATCTTTGATATATCTCCCTGTTACCGGGAGGCATATGAAGATACTACTATAGCAATACGTTGTCTGGATGAGTTCAAAAGTAATGAGACGGAAAATGTTAAGCCGCCTGTAGAAGAACCTGCAGATGAGCCTATAACAGAATATAAGTTAAGTGATGATGAACGATTCCTGAGACACGGAGTATTAACTTTTAAAATTATTAAACATGACACTACTTGAAATAACAGATGCCAAGACTCAGCTCTTGGATGCAAACGACGAAATATTCGCTAAGGCTCAGGCCGAAAAGCGAAGTATGACGGATGAGGAAAAGAAAAAAGTTCAGGAAAATAACCTCAAGATGAGGGAGTATGAGCTTCAGGAAGAGTCCTTATCCTTCAAGGATGATAAAGGCCGTCAGGTGCGCAATACCGGACAGCAATATATAATACCCAAAGAGAAGTTTTCTCTTATGAGGACTATTCAAGATTTTTTGGATAGCAAAACTATAAATGAAGTTGCCAGGGATGTCAATACCCTGGGACAACAGGAATTTCGTAGAGCAGGATTATCATATTCCGGTAATCTGATCCTTCCTGCAGAAGTCAGAGCAGATATACTTGCCGGTACAGCAACACAGGGTCAGGAGATAGTAGCTGAAGAAAAGAAAGCCATTCTTCCTCCGCTGGTTGATAAGCTTATACTTGCTAAAGCAGGCGCCACTTTCCTTACAGGACTGGTAGGTAATGTCAGCATACCTTCGTATTCCGGTACAACTGTTGCATGGAAAAGCGAAGTTGCTGGAGCTGATGATGGAGCCGGTACTTTTGGTGAGGTTGAATTTTCACCAAAGAGACTTACAGCAAAGCTGGATGTATCCAAACTTTTCCTGGCTCAGGATGGGGTTGGAGCTGAAAGGCTGTTACTCGACAATATTGCCGGTGCGGTTGCTCGTAAACTTGAAAGTACAACCCTTGGTATAGTTGTTGGTTCAGCAACTCAACCTCAGGGAATGGGTTATAAGATTACCGTTGGAACTGATACCAAAGCTGCTGCTGTTGTTCCTACCCACGCACTTATGGTGGCTATGGAAACAGAAGTTGATACTGCTAATGCATTGGCTGATAGTTTAGCTTATATTACTAACAGTGCAGGACGCGGAATGCTAAAGAGCATTGCCAAAGGTTCTACAGCTGATAACATAATGATTTGTGAAAACAATCTGGTTAATGGTTATCCGCTGTTGGTTAGCAATTCCGTTGCCGGTTCAGCCGGTAGTGATGGCGCCGGTGAATTAATTGTATTTGGTAACTGGAAAGACCTTTGTATTTGTCAGTGGGGCGGATACGATATAACAGTTGATCCTTATTCACTGGCTTCAGAAAACCAGGTACGGATAGTCATTAACGCATATTTTGATGTTAAAGGACTTAGAGGTGAATTAGCAACTGATGTTCACGGTTCAGTAGATACTGATCCTGATGAGTATGCTTACTCATTTGCCTCATTAGCCATTAAGGCTTCTTAATTTCATTTTGGGGGTGGATTAAACCCCACCCCTTTAATATTAAAACTGCTATGGCATACATAACACTGGATACAGCAAAAGCGCATTTGAGAGTAGATCGGGATGATGATGATGACTATATCGGCGGTCTGATTGATATGGTTGAGAATTGTGTAGCTATTGAGATAGGTGAGGACCTGGTGGATCTGGAAGAAGTTGACGAACATGGTGAACCAAATGGCATATTACCAAAAAGGTTGATACAGGCAATGTTTTTATTGCTTGAGGATTTTTATGATAATAGAGGATCTATTCTTATTGGGGTTAGTGCTACTATCAGACCACTCGGTTTTGAATTTCTTATTTCTCCTTTTAGAAATCGTACCATTCAATGAGAGCAGGTAATCTACATCACAGAATAAATTTCTATGCCAAAGTAACTACCAGGGATAATTATAATGCTTTGGTTGATAGTTGGCCTGATATAACTATATCTACCTGGGGTGGTATCAGATACACTGGTGGAGGTTACGGTTTATCCAATGAAGAAAAGTTCTATTCAAAATCAATGGAATTGATTATAAGGTATCGGGATGATATAATTGAAACCATGCGAGTGCAAATTGATGGTAAACCCGATTGGTATGCTATAGTCTCAATTCCGGAGGAACTTGGACGTAAAGAGGGATTAAGGTTAACACTTGAAAAAATTAATGTTTAATGGATGCTTCAATAAAAACCGATCAAATTAAAATACTTGAAGATTTTTTTAAGGGCTTATCAAATGTAGATCAAAGAAAAATCTTTATGGCTTCTTTTCGTAGAGCTGCCAAACCTCTTATAGCTGCTGAAAAATCTCTTGTACCATATAGAACCGGTAATTTAAGAAAATCAATAGGTTCTGTGGAATTAAGGGATGAAGTTGCAATACTTATTGGAGCAAAACTTTCCGGAAGAAACAAAGGCTGGTATGCACATTTGGTAGAGGGTGGAACCACGGAACGATTTCGTAGAACTAAGAAGGGCGCCCCTACAGGTAGAATGATTGCAAAACCTTATGTTGAAAAAGCATATAATATGACTAAGGATCAAATGTATGATGAAATGGAACAGGCCTGGTATGATGAAATTGATCGTTTTATTATGCGGACAAATAAAAGATTAAAGAAATGATAGGGATTGCAATAACAGGGCTTTTAAAAGCAAATGAGGATTTATTAGCATTGGTTCCGGAAGATGGTATTTTTCCTTATGTAGCTAATGAACAAACTCCTTTGCCTTTAATTATCTATACAATTAAAGATCTTGACCCGGAATATGATAAGGACGGGTGGTTACATGATGATTGTGCTTTCAGTGTGATTTCGTATTCCGAAGATTACGCAAATCTTCAGTTGATAATAGCACAGGTCCGAAAGGCTCTTGAATTGAAAAATATAAATGGTACTCACAGAATAATTCTGACGGGTTTTGCTGAAGGCTATAATATTTCAGAGAGTGTTTTTAGGAACGAATTAACTTTTAGAATAAGAATTTTTGAATATTAACAATTAAAAATAAATTATTATGACAAACGAAATTTCAGGAACAGATCTTTTCGTATTTATGGATGGTACACCGATTGCACATGCATCGAACCATTCATTAAGTGTAAAGATGGATACCCGGATGACTTCAAATAAAGACACGGGTGTTTTTAAAACAAGAGGTAAGGGCAGAATTGATGTTACGGCCTCCTGTGAAGGTATGATGGTATATGGTGATATTGAATTATTGCGTACCGCAATGGTTAACAGAACACCTTTATCATTAGATTTTGGGGAACAGGTTGGTGGCGCGTTGGATGAATCAAAAATCTATGCCACAGGTAATTTTTATCTTGTGGGTCTGGATGAAGGCGCTCCTGACGACGATAATGCCACATGGAATGCTTCTTTCGAACACGAGAGCGGATTCGAATATGTTAATGAAGGTGAATTGTCGGTAAGGATAGCACATTCCAACTGTACCACTCATGAAGGTACTGAGGGCGCTGCATTTGCTTTACCTCTGGGTGGAACACCTCCCTATACTTATGCGTGGACTGGTGGCGGTTCAGAAACTACTCAGTATATCACAGCAAAGGCGGCCGGTAGTTATACTGTTACCGTGACCGATGATGATTCAGCTGAAGTCGAAGCTACTGTTGTTATCATTGAACCGAGTGCATAATGGATTTTACAGAAGTTAGAACTGTCAAAGTAGGGGAACGTGATTTTCCTATTAAGATCACGCTCAGGGCTTCTATTGGCTACCAGAAACAAGCAGGCAGGTCTTTTACGGAATTTGAAAGCACGGAAGACTATGTGATATTCTTTTATCATATAGCCAGGGCAGGAGCCAAGGCAATGAATCAGGAATTTGGTTATGATTATGAGCAGTTCCTTGATTTGCTCGACGATTATCCCACTGAGACAATAACAAATCTATCTAAGGCTATACTTGGTGATGAAGAGCCAGAGCCGGGAGGTGAAGAAAAAAAACCGATGATCCCCCAAAAATAAACCTGGAAGAGCTTTACGGTTATTGTGTTGGTGTGATAGGTATAGATCCCCGGTATTTCCTGGATGAAATGAGTCTTGATGAGGTAGCATTCATAATTAAAGCGAGGCGTGAATTGGATGATAAAGTAAATAAACAAAGCTGGGAACAGACAAGGGAGATTTGTTATTATGCTTTTATTGCTATGCGAGGCAATGAGAGAATCAAAGAGCCGGAAGATCTTTTCAGGTTCTCATGGGAAAAGAAAGAAGTAAAAAAGAGCAAACGATTAACAAAAGAGGAAGCTGCTGAAAAAGCGATCAGAAGCAGGAGTAAGATTAAAAGAATAACATAATGGCAAAAAAAGTTAACGTACCGGTTGAAATTACAGGTTCGGCAAAAAGTTATAAAGCCTCTACGGAAGATGCCGCAAGGGCTACTGCTAAACTTGAAAGAGAAGCTCGTGCCCGTAGTCGTGAAATAGAACGTAATTTCAAGATGGTGACCATTGCCCTGGCCAAGGTGGCCGGTGCTGTTATAGTGGCTAAAAAAGCCTTTGAGGTCTATGGTAAGGTTATGAACAGCACTAATGCCACAGGTGACAAACTTGCTATACAACAATCAAAGATAAAGTTTTCTCTTGAAGAGGTTAAACGCAGTCTGGCCACTCTGGATTTTGAAGGAATCGGTAAGAAGATGAAACAGGCTGCCAGGGATGGTGAAACACTTGCAAAAGCATTGGATTTACTCGGTGACCTGACACTCAGGTTAAAACTTATTCAGGGAGACGCTAATTATGAAATGATTCAGCAGGAGTTGATCTTCCGTAATACTGCACTTGCCGATGATGTAAGACGAAGGGCTGCGGAGAGATATCTTGAAATAGTCAAAGAACTTGAAGTAGAACAGTTAAAAGTAGCAGAAGCAGGGGTAAAAGCTGCTCTGGCTGCCAGTTCTGTTGCAGCCGCACAATTACCGGAAGAAACACTTAAATATCTCTATAAGAATCTTGACGTAATAAATGCCAATGAGGAGGCTATTAAAAAATACCTGGAAACACAAAAACAACTCCGGGCCGGTGGAGTTGTAGGTGCTGCAGGAACATTTATTCCTTATTCTGCAAAGGAAATAGAGACATTAAGAAATGAGATAAGACTTACCGGTGGTGAGGTAAAAAACCTTGCATATTATTACGAACGGTGGATGCTGATTGCTGAACCTGAAAGAGTAAAACTGGCAGAGGCATGGAGAACATTGAGTGATGTTATGACTGAAGCTGCTGCCAAAGGACTTAAACCGCTCAGGTCAGTTGCTTCATTATTGGCAGAAGATGAAGAAGCAGCAGAGGGATTTACTGATCAGGTAAGAGAACTGCAGGAAGCACTTGAACAGGTGGATATAACCAGGTTGATCCCAAGTACCGGAGGTGGACTCGTTGGTGCAACAGGTATTAATGATGTGCGAACATTCACCGGAGAAATAGGTATTCAGCAGATGGCAATTGAAGCGCTTGGAGATGCTTTTAAACAAATGCTCCATAATACAGAGGGTGGATGGAAGTCAATGCTTGATTCAATGAAAAACAGTCTTAAATTATTTATTGTAGAAACAGCAGGTTATGCAGGATTTTTAATGTTATTGAGAGCTATATTTCCTATGACATTTGGAGTGGGAGCCACAACACAATTACAGAAAATTTTTGGTACTAAATGGTTCGCTGACGGTGGTATAGTTTCAGGTCCGACACTTGCTATGGTTGGCGAATATGCAGGAGCAAAAACTAATCCGGAAGTTATTGCGCCTCTTTCAAAATTAAAAGGAATGATGGGAGGTGCTTTCAAACTTGAATTTAAAGATGCCAAACTTAAAGGTAATGATATTTACTTATCAGTTATGAGAACTGCAGAAATAATAGGAAAGAACACATAATGTTTACAGATCCTTGTATAGAATACAGATGTGAATTTACCGATATCTTAAGATTAGACTGGCGAATTGATTTAGAGGTTGAAACAGCTAATGGTACTTTTCCCGTGAAAGATCCTGCCCTCTGGACTAAATTTCATTGTACTTATACATATAAATTATATACTACTACTGATACTGATTCATATATCAGCAGGACAATTTCATTGAATGGTGCTACTCATAATAAAATAAGCATAAAATACAAAGTTGCAAGCGGAACCCCGGGAAGCGGGCAGATATTTTATGAAACAGCCGGGCATGGCAGGAGTGCATCATATTATAAAACAATAGCCTTAATAGCTGATGGGCAATATCATACTCTTATTGTGGATATGTCAGATCTTACAGCAGGGGGAACCGATTGGATTGACAATACTATAATTAAGATTTATTTTGATCTTACGGACAATCATCCGGTGGTAATTAATTTGGACTGGATAGGTTTTACCATGCAGGCAGCGGGTGAACCTCTTGAAATTAATTATTTAACCAACTCAGATCATTTAACAAGAGAACCTATCAAGGGTAGTATTGCTGATCTTACGGTTTATGCAGATATTAATTTTCAGTATGCTGAATTATGTGCTGTTGAGGACATGCATTTCAGGGTAAGCATTTATTATGGTGCTACCCCAACCCTTTATTGGCGTGGTTATGTTCTGCCCGGTAATTATATTGAGCCGTATGACGGGGTAGCCTATCCGGTCAGGATATCTGCTGCTGATGGTTTGGGTATGTTAAAGGATATGCCTTATAAAGATGGTGATGAGTATTATAATGGCAGGATATTAGAATCTCAAATCATTCTTGATATACTTGACAAAATAGGAGTAACAACTTTTACTGAATACTGTAATATCTATGAAGAGGCAATGGATGATGGAGTGGGAGATTCACTTTTTGATCAATCAAAAATTGATGTTGATATATTCAGAGATATGTATTGTTATGAAGTATTGGAGCAGATACTCAAAACATATAATGCAGTTATCAGACAATTAGCCGGTGAGATATATATTTATCGTCCTTCAGAACTTATAGGAGCAACTGTTTATGGAAGAGTATTTACAGGGCCAGCTATAAAAACAGGGACAACTTTCGTCCCCAAGCAGTTGGTTAGTCGTAATGGGGCATTGACTGATCTACGGGATGTTGAAGGTGGACAATTAGGGGGACAAGCTTCTGTTTCAAAAGTTATTTTAACTCAAGATTATGGTTATAAGGAAAGCTGGCTGGATAATCATAAATTAAAAGCTGATACTTATAAAGACGGTTATTTTGAAGGTTGGGAAAGTAGTGAAGCGGAAATAGCTAAACCAATTGGTCAATGGCTTCCAAAAGAATTGGAAGGAGCAGCAATGCCACGGGACACGACTATAAACATTACTAAATACATTAAACAATCATTTGGGGAATTTGCAAAAACTACTACCGATGTGTTTGTCATGGAATTTGATTATTTAATTTATAACTATTCGGGGCACACAATAGAAAATATTGGCTTATTTGCCATGTTGAAAGCGGATGGTGCATCAAAATATTTAATAGATGATTCAAGTGGGGATTATTGTGTATGGCAAAATACAGCAGGTTATATGGGAACCGGTGGAGTGTCATGGCCCGATAGTAAAGAATCCGGTAGTACGGATTGGGTTCATTATAAAAGAAAGGTAGTTGGTATTCCTGTTGATGGTAAATATACTTTTTATTTTCCGAGAATTTATTCTCCCGGTGAGGCTAATGTTATTGGAGCAATTACGAATGTAAGATTTTACTGTACTTCAGACGAAATTGTTGTTATAAGGAAATCAATGAAATTGAGTAAATTTTTGGTTCTCTGGATGGGTAAATGGTGGACTGAAAGAAGATGGCTTCATAAAAATCCCCCAAAAGAAGTTTATAAAGACATTGAAGAAGTAGTTGAACATCAATATATCGTAGATAACGAAATTGCCGGGGAAGAAATGGAAGAAGATCACATACTCGGTGATGTTGTTGATACAAATATTGATAATATCCTTGAGCAGTTTGCGGGGGCCATAGCAACATATGTTACCACATTACATTATCGGGTAGATATGGTTACTTTGACAGGTACTTCGGGAACTGCAAATATAACCTGTGATGGAGTGACACAAGGTTCTACGTTTGTTACAAGTCTGGCAGTAACCGCAGCTACTTTTGTTACCGCTCATGCAATAGATTATCTTCCAGGAGGAGTGGTAGTCACATCCAATGCGGAAAAT
>Ga0307431_1001259_pt1 | contig 14898 bp, 16 predicted proteins | sample SalMarWE160170MG_FD_202155 | JGI IMG/M metagenome (GOLD analysis project Ga0307431, IMG submission 202155) | Salt marsh sediment microbial communities from the Plum Island Ecosystem LTER, Massachusetts, United States - WE1603-170 | ecosystem: Environmental > Aquatic > Marine > Intertidal zone >...
GGTACAGCCCCCAATAGGTTTGTCCCCAATCTCAATACGCTCCTTATTGATAGCCTCGAGGTTTCGCCGGAGCGCATAAAAAATGTCTGCAGCACAAGCCTCGCTGTGCTCCGTCAAATACTGCTTGTGAAAAGCCCAGGCCTGTGTTCCGAGGCAGCTCTTCCCCATGGAACGCCTATTTGAGGAGGATTTGGCGGCTTTCTCTCCCGTGTTGGCTCCTTTATTGTTTTCTTAATCCTTGGTTTCCGTTCTTTCATCTTCCCAAATCTTGTCATAGTCCTCGTGGAGGTCAGTGGATGACCACTGGAGGTAAACGCTGGTTGTGGTTGGAGAGGCGTGCCCGAGTATCTTCTGCAGTCGCTCTATACTCATACCTTTTTTGACGCAGTGAATGGCGAAGCTGTGTCGCAGGACATGGGGGTGTAAGTTTCTGTGTTTAGAAATGGCAGGGTCGCCAATCTCCGTTATGCCAGCTTTTCTTCCCAGCTTCCAGAAGATCTGGTCAACCCTCTGCCTGGTAATGGGGAAGAGCAAGTCCCCCTTGTAAGGAAACTGCCTGCGCCATTGTAGGTACTCTCTGACCATGTCCAGTGTGCCCTGGTCAATGGGTATCATCCTTTTCCTTTCAATTTTCTTACCGTCCTTTTTTCGCATCTTCTGCGCCTTGATAACAAGTGCTCGGCTATCAAAGTCTATGTCAGAAATTCTCAACCCGATGAGTTCGCTCACCCTTATGCCAGTTCGCCAAGGAATGCGGACAAGCAAGACATCCCTGGGGTTCGCGGCAAGAGCAATCAGTCGCTCTACCTGCCTGGGTTCAAGGTATCCTTTCAAGTCGCGAATGGGAGTTACCTGTGTCATTTCATAGTCCTTAGCTGGTGGTTAATGGGTTTCTATCCTCGATTTGTTTTTCTTGTCAGATTTTGAAGTTGCCGCTGTAGTTTTGGATGGCAAAAAACGTTTCCTCGACATATCCTTCATTCTTTTGGTTAGCCTAGCCCGCGCTTCAGCCGATAACCTTACCGGTGCCCTCGGTGGTCTGATCCTTTTCTTTTCTATCTCGTACTCTTTGCCGCCAAAGCCATTGTCCATTATAGGCTTCAGTCCGAGCTTCTTCTCAAGGTGTTGCTGCCAGGTTTTTTCGTAGGTGAAGATGTACGCTACCGCTTCACTCTTGTTGAAGGTTATGATGGTTTCTCGCTCATAGGCAGATAGTGCTCTGGACATATTGACCTCCTTCCTATTGTTGCTTAGCTCCTATACTGATAGAGATGCAGAAGGGGATGTTATAGTTATAATTGTGTCGCAACAATGACCATCGTTGGACTACCAGACAAGGCAGTCCAGGAGGCAAGAGAAAGAGTAAGGTCGGCCATAAGAAACTCCTACTACAAGTTCCCTAACAGGCGTATTACTGTCAACTTGGCCCCAGCAGACCTAAAAAAGGAAGGCCCTTCTTACGACTTACCCATAGCCATAGGCATACTGATGAGCTCAGGACAGCTAAACGCCGACCTCACCCACAGTATCTTTTTAGGGGAGCTCTCTTTGGATGGCAAGCTACGCCATACCCATGGGGTATTGCCCATGGTAGCTTTAGCCCGTGATAAAGGCTTATCTACCATATTCGTGCCTTTGGATGATGCTAAAGAGGCTTCCCTTATAGATAATATACATATATTCCCTACGGAATCGTTAGCGCAACTGGTTGTTCATCTTCAAGGCGAAGTAGGCATCCCGGAGTACCATAGCGAGCTAAATTGGGAGCAGGAATTTCGCCCTAGTTACGCCTTCGATCTCATTTATATTAAGGGGCAGGAGCATGCCAAGAGAGCTCTGGAGATAGCGGCGGCGGGAAGACACAATATCCTCATGTGTGGTCCACCGGGCAGCGGCAAGACTATGCTGGCTCGTTCTCTGCCCTCAATACTTCCCCTGTTGACCATGGAGGAAGCTATCGAGGTAACCAAGATTTACAGCGTTAGTGGATTGTTGCCGCAAGACACTCCCATCATTGTAGAGCGTCCTTTTCGTTCCCCTCACTATACTATTTCCCATGCTGGCTTGGTGGGAGGGGGGCAATGGCCAAGGCCCGGGGAGATAAGCATGGGGCACCACGGAGTGCTTTTTCTGGATGAATTCCCTGAGTTTGGGCACATAACACTGGAATCGCTGCGCCAACCGATAGAAGACAGAACAATTACCGTCAGCCGTGCTCATGGCAGTGTTACCTTCCCTGCCAGCTTTATGCTGGTTGCCGCTATGAACCCCTGTCCCTGTGGGTACTATGGCGACCCGTTTAAGGAATGTAAATGCTCGTCAAGAGAAATCTCTCGCTATCATAAAAGGATAAGCGGACCGCTACTGGACCGTATTGATATCTTCGTTGATGTTCCCCATATCGATTATGAAAAGCTCACTGAGGATAAGCCCGGGGAAAGCTCGGATAAAGTCAGGGCCAGGGTCAAGGCGGCACATGAAATACAGCTTGAGCGTTTTCGAGGGACGAAGCTGAAGTGCAATGCCGATATGACGCCCAAGGAGGTGAAGGAATTCTGCACGATAGAACCAGCAGCCCAGAGCCTGCTTCGCGCCGCCATGAAGCAGCTTCATCTCACCGGCCGTGCCTTCCATCGCATCCTCAAGCTTTCCCGTACCATCGCTGACTTAGAGCATAGCGACATCATCAAGACACACCATATGGCTGAAGCTCTACAATACCGGCACAAGGAAATAATTTAAGCATAGAACCTGTTTGGTATACACGTCAAGCCAGGAGTAGAATGCGTCAGTACCAAACCCTGAGGCGTGAAGGAATCCTTTCCTTCACGAGAATACTTTCATAATCCCGCCAATAATCAGCAGTACAATGCCAACGATAAGGGAAATCCTGCCTCCTATTTGCCAGGCTTGTAGCCAGAAACGCTCGTGTTCATGGGTTATAGTCTCCTTAATATCTCTTCGGGTTAGCAAAATAGAATTGTAATATCTTTTCTTTTCCCTCTTGTTCCAGAGAATAAAAATGATACCCAGGAGGACGAAAAATCCTCCCATCACTAAAATAACTTGGTAACTAGCCAGAGGCATGTTACTCAACCTCCCCTCAAGAATTCGAAAATTCTGAGATGACCCTACTTAATCTCTACAGTCGCTCCAGCAGCTTCTAATTTCTGTTTTGTTGTTTCTGCCTCTTCCTTGGGGACGCCTTCTTTGACTACCTGTGGAGCAGCCTCTACCAAATCCTTAGCTTGCTTTAATCCCAGAGTGGTTACCTCACGCACTGCCTTGATAACTTCGATTTTCTTTTCGCCAAAGCTCTTCAAGGTGACGGTGAATTCTGTCTGCTCCTCCGCTGAGGGTGCTTCTGCTTGCTCGCTAGGAGCAGCTGTCGGCACTGCTACTGCTACAGGGGCAGCGCTAACTCCGAATTCATTTTCCAGGGTCTTGACCAAATCAGCCAGATCCAGCACTGTCATAGTCTTAATGGCAGCGATAATTTCTTCCTTGGTCAAACCCTTGGCCTCCTTCTTAGCCCTTGGGGCTTCCTTTACTTGCTCTTCCTTAACTTCTTTGTTTGCTTTTGAAGCTTCCTTTGCCTCCCCTTCCTTAACTTCTTTCTTTGCTCTTGAGGCTTTCTTTACCTCTTCTTCCTTAGCTTCTTTCTCTACTTCTTCTGGTGACATGATTCCCTCCTTTGTTATTTGCTAATAGCTTGAGCCCTGTTTTGTAATACGTTCAGAAGCCCCTGAAAGGGAAAGCTAAGAATATTATGTAAAGTTCCTACGGGGGCTTGTAATTGCCCAATTAGTTTGGAGATGAGAACTTCTCTAGGTGGCAAATTAGCCAGGCTTACCACTTCCTCTGGAAGCAAAATTCGGTCCCCTAACAATCCTCCTCTAATTTGTAAAGACAATGCCGCAGATTTGATATATTGGTTAAGAGCTTTAGCTGTATTAACTATGTCATCGTAGCCGAAGGCCAGGGCCACAGGACCCTCGATTATATCCCTCAGTTGTGGCTTACCCGCATGGTCAGCGGCACGATAGACCAGAGTGTTTTTGACCACATGATACTCGACACCTGCTTTTGCCAGAGCATTACGCAACTCAGCCATTTGTTTAGCAAGCAGGCCCTGATAATTAGTAGCGATGATAATAGTGCTCCGCGACAAATCGTCGGCTAGATTGCTTACTATTTGCACCTTTTTTTCTCTTAACATATTCGCCCTCTCTTTAATTCCTTCCTATCATGGGAGAGGAAGTCTATAACAAAAATCCCTGTGCCAGCGAACACAGGGTTAACTTAAGCCTCGGCAGGCAAATTATTTAAACCCTCAGGGTACCTGCTGTCACTGGCGCTGATTCATTATAACACAAGAAATCAATTAGTAAAACAGGAGTGCGGTCGGGGACAAGCCTCGACTCTACATACCTTTTGTCATTCTGAGCCCTTTCCGTAATGTCATTGCGAGCGAAGCGCGGCAATCTCATACTCGTCCAAGAGATTGCTTTGGCAAGCTCCCTCGCTTATGCTCGGGATGCCCCAAGGTGACACACTGTGATTAATAGCCAGTCTCAAGGAATTTAATTTCCTTTATATCAAGGAAAAGTGCTAAAATTACATCAACCAGGAGGACTAAAATGGGTGATATTTTAGATGAAGTCACGGCACTTATCAGATGTAAGGAATGTCCCTGGTATAAAAACTGCCTAACTCCGGTTCAGGTTAGCGTTGAGGATATCGCACAGTTCAGGATAGCTATGCAGGGGACAAATCTACCCGAACAAGCCAAAAACGAACTAGACCAGATTATGGAAAGTATGGCCTCTATGAGTCAGGAGATGATTCTTCAGAGCTGCCCTGTATTTACTCAGCGTCTCAAGGAAGATCCCAAACTTGCCCAGCGAGTCAAGAAGATGATGCAGAACTGGGGAAAAGAAGGAGAGCCTGATGAGTAGCGCCCATGAAAGGTTTGCTTTAATCTTTTCACTTAAACCCATTTCGATATAAGGTGCACTGAGGCTTTGAGGGACTTATTGTTGGGAGCTAAATAGCCATGCCAGAGCAATTAGGCAAAATAGAGAGGCCTGAAGTTGAGCGCTTCAAACAGGGAAAGAAGCTTTACCTCATCCCACTTGTATATTCCGGCGAGGAAGCCCTTGATGAATATAAAGAAAAATTTAGTCGTTATTGGCAACAAGTAGCAGAACAGCTAACCAATTTAGCATCGAAGATCGGGAGGGTAAACCGGGTTTACCACGAATCAATCTTTCAATCTGGTGAGGATGGTATGAAGACTACGGAGAGACTGAACCCAAGCAGTTATCAAATTGCTAAAACTCAGTGCGCTAATGGTGCTATCTTTGAAGCAGTCGAAGAAAGGGAATTATTTGAAGAGGTCATGGACTGGCAGAGATGCCTGATGCTTGGCTTTATAAGCGATAAGGTGGCAAGTAAAGTTTCTGAATTTTATGTTGAGGCGACAAAGAAGAGAAATGAATTTATGGCTAAAAAGATAAGCGAGACGCTTAAAGACGATGAGGCTGGGCTTTTGTTCATTAGAGAGGGACACTCAGTGCAATTTCCTAGTGATATAGAGGTGTTCAGTATCTTCCCCCCAGCTCTGGACGAGATACACCGCTGGTACCGTGACCAAGCCAGGCTGAGGACAGAGAAGCCTGCAGAGGAGAGCAAAGGAGAGACCGAAGGAGAAGCTGAGGAGGTCGAGAAAAAGACCAGGAAAAGGGCGAAAAGACAGCCTAAAGGGTAGTCCTGCTTTGCGGGGGGTCTCATGAAGATAAGAAAACCTGCTGTTTCCGGTATGTTTTATGCCGGCACTGCCAGAGAATTAGAAGAACAAATTGAATGGTGCTACAAACATGAGCTTGGACCGGGAGCTATACCCCGGGTGAATAGCAAAGGGCCGAGGGCGATTGTGGCTATCGTTGCCCCCCACGCTGGCTACTATTATTCTGGGCCAGTAGCAGCCCATGCCTACAAGGAGCTTGCTGATGATGGAATATTCGATACCGCAGTGATACTTGGTCCTAACCACACCGGGTATGGGTATCCTGTTTCTCTATGGGCAGGAGCTGGCTGGAACACCCCCTTGGGTGAGGTGGAAATAAACAAAAAGCTTGCCCAAAGACTTCTAGGGGAGGTAATCAAAGCAGACGAGACAGCTCACATATATGAGCACAGTATTGAAGTGCAATTACCCTGGCTCCAACACCTCTATAAGAAGGTAAAAATTGTGCCCATAACTATGCTGGCTCAAGACATAGAAACAGCTCGAACGGTGGGCAAGGCTATTTCCCAGGCAGGCAATAACTTAATAATTATCGCCAGCAGCGATTTCACGCATTATGAGCCTCACTCTGTAGCTATGGAAAAGGATGAATCCATAATTGAGGCCATAGTTGCTCTTGATGAGGAAGAGCTATACAAGCGCTGTGAGAGCCTTAATTGTACTATGTGCGGGTATGGTCCGGTTGCTTCAGCTATTGTCGCAGCCAAAGAAATGAAGGCCAAAAAGGCAAGTTTATTGAAATATGCCACCAGCGGAGACACTAGTGGCGATTTTTCTCGAGTGGTCGGCTACGGCTCCATCGTGATAAAACGGTAAACAATCATCATCGAGAGCTGATTATTTCTCCTTTGGCTTCTCCATCAATAGTGAGGATGCCAAAAGAATCTGTGGCCTTGCCGGGATTGAAAAAAAGAATATCATTGATGACCTTGTTTTGGGATCGGTGAGAATGGCCATAGACGATAATGTCAATCCGGTCTGATTCAAACATTTTCCTTACTCTCTCTTCTATTCCCCAAGGACTGCCTGAGCCATGAGTTATGCCAATTCGTTTATTTTCTACTTCAATTATTTCCTTGACCGGGAGTACAGTCTTTAGCTCCGTTGAATCCATATTGCCTTGGACTGCTTTTACCGCCCTTATCCGTTTCAACTCTTTAAGTACTTGTACATCGGTGAAATCTCCAGCGTGGATTATCAAATCCACCGTGGAGATGGCATCGATTATCTTTTTAGGAAGGTATTCAAGCATGTGCACATGGGTATCGGCAAGCACAGCTATTCTCATAACAAGCCTCCTTGAACTACATCGGGATCTTGGTATCTGTTGCCAGCGGGAGGCAATTTCAAGCTTGTTAAGATGATATCATCTTGGATGGAAGACTGCAAAATGCTTCTTGCTGATGGTTTTGGGAGGTAACTTGCTTCACCAATTGGATGGTTTTGTCCATACCAGATAGGGAGAAGGATAACCCCAGTTGCTTAAGGTCTTGGTAGCCTAATCCCTGGAATAATTTCCTTCCGGCTACTCTGGTCATTTCATCATAAATAGCCGGCCACTCCGGGCTCCGCCTCTGAGCACAAAAGAGAACGAAATCACGAAGCTTGGGGGATATATCATCCATATGTTATTATTTTATGCCGAGAACACTGGTTTAACAAACTTGTTTATGGCTGCTGGGATGCCATCCTCTCCCTTGTTTTTACCTTGGATAACCCCCTGGTCAAGGCTTGAGCCTCACCCCTGTCCTTTGCCGCATATAAGCCCCTGAAAAATATTTTTGGGCGAGTAAACCTGTAAGCCGAGTTCTGTACTCCACATGGAGTGGTGACCATCCATCTAGCCCTGATGTTGCCATCAGGGTCAAGCGACCAACCCGAGGGCTTCGGCCGAGCACCTTAAACTTACCCCAGAGCCTTGAGACTTTGGAGTAGTTGAGCCCTCTTATTCGGTCTTGCTCCAGGTGGGGTTTGCCCAGCCAACCAGTCTCCTGGTTGCTGGTGAGCTCTTACCTCACCATTTCACCCTTACCCGCACTGGCTAAGCCGGCCGCTGGCGGTGTGTTTCTGTGGCACTTTCCGTAGGGTCTCCCCTCCTGGGTGTTACCCAGCACCCTGCTCGGTGGAGCTCGGACTTTCCTCCCTGGCAGATTAAATCCAGGGCGGTCACCCGGTTTACTCACCCGAGTCTATTTTATAGTCAACTACAATAAAGGTCAAATTCTCGAATTGTCCAGGGCAAGATTGCCTGCTAATAACCCGTCCCAAACATTTTAACGCCAACTTTTGAGCTTTGAGTTGAGGCTAACGGGCAAAGGTGAGTTGTGGCACAACAACAAAACGCATCCTTGAGGTATAATATAAGAGGATAATTGCAAGGCCCCAGCAATACTAGGATAGCCTGGGCCGAAAGTATAACGGGAGGTGAACAGATGCAACCAATAAATATGATCTGGGTTGTCTCAGGTAAGCAATACCGCACAGACAAAGCCACGCTAATAGCCCATGACGCATACTGGAACGGCTATCACTTTGAGCAAGGTGGCCGTAATACATTCTTATTCAGGACTCCAAATGGTAATTTCTTTGCCCAACATCAAACACTATTGCCACACGAAGTTGAAACGGGCAAAATCGTCCCCTTAGAGGTAGACGAAGCCGTATCTCTATACCACTCACTATACAAAAAGGAGGTTCCCTTCAGAGTTGTCTTCCCATGTATCAAAGCAGAGGATGCCTAACACTCCTTAACTTTGCCCTGACTCGCGCCTGCTAACGCCCTCGTGCCAAACTAGCCCTTAAAAGGGCACAGACCTAAAAAGCCCAGTCAGGCTTTGAATCTACTCAAAACCGACACCCACCACTGCGAGGGATAGAATCCCTGCTATTATAGATTTTCAGTTACCTAACCTATGATTCGTGTCCATGCTGATGTGGGTATTACCGTGTATATTGTTATCCTCGGCTCTGATACCCAGAGTGCATCTGCCTCATGTAGTAGCTGTTGTCTAAGCATTGAACTCTCCCACGCATCCCAATCCTCAAGTTTCGCCCAATTGTATAACAGAGCGGCAATAGGACTGCCCTTCACGCTTCTGATATGCTCAGCACTAATGAAACCTGGAAATGTCATGGCATATGACCTGAGTTTTAGAAATACAGGTTGTATATCTGCACCCTTCTTTAGTTCATAACCTTCGATAACCTTTATCATTTTCGCCTTCTCTTTGGTGAAGTTTACCATACAAGCTTCCACTGTTCCAGTAGCACTATTATATCCCACCCTCGTATGTCAAAATCCGGTGGGGGTGCTGGCACAGGGTCAGCAGATTGCCTGAAGGGGTCACTTTGAAGTAGAATTTGGAGCCAGGAGGGGTGACCGAGTGGTTTATGGTGGCGGTCTTGAAAACCGCTTTCGTCTCTTTTGGCGAACGTGGGTTCGAATCCCACCCCCTCCGCCAGTTAGGAAATGGCTCGCCCACGATGCGAGAGGCTGTTCATGCTTGATGAATCAAGCAACTACAAGAATCTGGAGGTGAAAGACTCCCAAAATGCCCAAAGTTGAACGGGAAATCAAAGTTAAACAGCTTCAAGAAAACAAGGAGGCAAATTGAAGATTCACGAGTATCAAGCTAAGGCACTTCTGGCTCAATATGGTATTCCTGTGCCCAGAGGCAAGGTGGCTTCCACCCCGGCCGAAGCCAGAGAGATAGCTGCTGAGATTGGCCGCAAGGTGGTAATAAAAGCCCAGGTCTATGCCGGGGGGAGGGGCAAGGCGGGCGGCATAAAGAAGGTTAATAGCCCAGAAGAGGCAAAGAAGGCAGCCAGTCAATTGATTGGAACCAGACTGGTGACTCATCAAACCGGACTGGAAGGAGTACCGGTAAGTAAGGTCCTGGTGGAAGAAGCGGGCAATGTGACACGGGAGCTCTATCTCAGCGTCCTCGTTGATGGGACCAGTCGCTTGCCAGTTATGATGGCCAGTGAAGCCGGAGGCATGGAAATCGAAGAAGTGGCCCAGTCAGCTCCTGAGAAAATATTCAAGAGCTATATTGATCCTGCCATTGGTTTTCAATCGTTCCAGGGTCGCAAGCTGGCTTATGGGATAAATTTAGACGGAGGCCAGATAGGCGAGGCCACACGGTTGATGACAAACCTCTATAAGCTCTTTATAGACAAGGATTGCTCCTTGGCCGAGATAAATCCTTTGGTTGTTACCGCTGATGAAAAGCTGCTGGCTCTAGACGCTAAACTTAATTTTGACGACAATGCCCTGTACCGACACAAAGATATTCAGGAAGTTCAAGATAAGGAGCAGGAGGAGCCTCTGGAAATCCAGGCTCGTGACTGGGGAATTAACAATTATGTCAAAATGGATGGCGATATCGGCTGTATGGTCAATGGTGCCGGGTTGGCCATGGCAGTCAACGACCTTATTCAATATTGTGGCGGCAGAGCAGCAAATTTTCTGGACATCGGCACACTTAATAACACTGGTAGGGTGGTAAACTCGTTCAAGATGTTTATTGCTGACCCCAGAATTAAGGCCGTCCTGGTGAATATATTTGGAGGTATGGCCAGGGTAGATGTCATCGCTAAAGGGATAGTTGAAGCTTATCAGCAAATGAATATTCCCTTCCCCGTAGTCATTAGACTGGCAGGAACAAACTTAGAAGAAGGTCAACGTATCCTGGCTGAGTCAGGGATAAGTTTCATCCAGGCTAAAGATTTCTATGATGTCGCTAATAAGGTAGTCAAGGCAGCAAAAGGAGTAACGAAATGAGCATCCTCGTTGATGAAAATACCAGGCTTTTAGTTCAGGGTATTACTGGCAGCGAAGGTAGCTTTCATACCCAGCGCTGTATAGAATATGGCACCAATGTAGTGGCCGGAGTTACACCTGGCAAAGGGGGCAGTCAACACTTGGGAGTGCCCGTGTTCAATACTGTAGAGAAAGCCATGGCCAAAACTGGAACTAATGCCAGCCTCATGTTTGTGCCTCCTGCCTTTGCCGCAGATGGCATCCTGGAGGCGATTGATGCTGGTATGTTATTGGTCGTGTGCATAACTGAGGGCATACCGGTATTAGACATGGTGAAAGTGCATCGCTATCTCAAAGGTAAATCAACCCGGCTCATCGGTCCTAATTGCCCGGGAGTCATGTCCCCGGGTAAATGTAAGGCTGGGATTATGGTAGGGGAAATTCATCTTCCCGGCAGCGTGGGGGTAGTCTCTCGCAGCGGCACCTTGACTTATGACGTCGTATCCCAGCTCACCAATCTGGGAATCGGGCAATCCACCTGTGTCGGCATCGGTGGTGATGCCCTGCCCGGCAGCACCTTTGTTGATATCTTAGAATTATTTGAAGAAGACCAGGATACCAAGGCTGTGGTCCTTATTGGTGAAATTGGTGGCACTATGGAGCAAGAAGCTGCTGAATTTATCAGTCACAAGATGACTAAACCTGTGGTCGTTTTTATCGCTGGTAGTACTGCTCCGCCGGGGAAGAGAATGGGACATGCTGGAGCTATCATTACCGGCAGTGCTGGCAAGGCTTCAGAGAAGATAAAGGCGCTGTCACAGGCTGGGGCCACTATAGCCCCCAACCCGGCTGAAGTTGGCCTCACCACCAAAAAAGTGTTAGAAAGTTTGTAGGTATTGCTCACAGGGTGATTAAGAATCGCTATCCATTAATCGAAGAGGTCTTTACCCCTTTGACTGCCCCTGAGCTTTTTGAGCTAATCAAGGACAGACCTTATAGCTTTTTTTTAGACAGCGGCATGGACACTCAAAGGCTGGGGCGATATTCCTTTTTGGGCAGCGAGCCTTTTCTGGTGATGAACAGTCGAGGCTCTGAAATCACCCTTGCTCGTGGACAGGAGCACAAAGTGCAGCATGGTAACCCTTTTGATACTATAGGCAAGCTACTGGAGTTATATAAATTAGACTATTGCCCAGCACCTATGCCTTTCGTTGGTGGAGCGGTTGGCTATTTTAGCTATGACCTGTGCCACTTTGTCGAACACCTGCCATCCACAGCTATAGATGACCTTAAACTCCCTGAGTGTTACTTTGCCTTCTATGATGTTATCTTCGTCTTTGACCACCTGGAGGGGAGGGCCTACCTTGTTGCCACAGGTTTTCCCGAACTGGAGGAAGGGCAAAGGTTAAAGCGAGCCAGGATGAGGCTTGAAGAGATGAAGAACTGGCTTTATCCTGGCCATTCAGTCATTGCGGTGAGCCGAAGCCCTGAGCAAAACAAAGAAATCAGGCTTAAGTCTAATTTTACCCCCGAGGAATACATCAAAGCCGTAAATAGAGTGCGGGAGTATATCGCCGCTGGTGATGTCTTTCAAGTCAATCTTTCTCAAAGATTTCAGGCTGATTTGGAAATTCTGCCCTATGAGCTTTATAAACGACTGCGGAGGGTTAATCCTGCCCCTTTTGCCAGCTATCTCAATTTCCCTGAAGTAGCCATCGTCAGTGCCTCTCCGGAAAGGTTCCTTAAAGTCCAAGGTGACCTGGTAGAGACGCGACCGGTAAAGGGCACGAGGCCACGAGGCAGAGACCCTGTTGAAGACCAGAGACTGGCTCAAGAGTTGACCCACAGCATCAAAGACCGAGCAGAAAACGTGATGATTGTTGATTTGGAAAGGAATGATTTAGGGCGAGTTTGTCGCTATGGCACGATAAAAGTCACCGAGTTAGCTATCCTGGAGACTTTCCCCACCGTATTTCATCTCACCTCCACCATTGTAGGCAGGTTATATCGAGGCAAGAGCGCTATTGACCTGCTTAAGGCTACTTTCCCCGGTGGCTCTATTACTGGCGCTCCTAAGGTGCGAGCTATGGAAATTATCGATGAACTGGAGACAACTAAGAGGAGCGTCTATACAGGCTCCATAGGTTATCTGAGTTTCAACGGGGACCTGGATATCAACATCGTTATCCGCACTTTTTTAATCAAAAAAGGTAGAGCTTATTTTCAAGTAGGGGGTGGCATTATTTATGATTCTGATTCGGAAGCTGAATATATGGAAACCTTGGACAAAGCCAAGGCTCTGATTCAAGCTTTGCAATTAGCACCAGAAGTGGTTGTAGCATCATAATAAGGAGCGCCGGGAAATCTTAGATTTCTGGGAAAAAATGGGCTTTATTTATGAGTCTCCTCCCAATCTATGTAAGCCACAAACGGTTTCCCAAAAGAAGTCCTCGAGTAGCTTCATAAGATGTCATATGAATCACTCCAGAGAAGGCCTTGCGATTTTCTTGGAACTCGGTTAAATTTAAGTTGAGTTAATGTTTGCTCCCCAATTATAAAAGTCACAAGGCGAAAGAAGAGATTAAACAATCTGAAAGGATAGGTATTAACAAACGATGTATTTTGAAGAGTTTAGCCAAGGAGACAGATTTGCCACCCGTTCTAGAGTCGTCACTGGGACAGATACGGATATCTTTGCGGCTCTCACTGGGGCTACAAATCCTCTGTTCTTGAATGAGGAGTTTGGCAAAAAGCAGGGCTTCAAGGGGAGAATCGCGCCCGGTATATTAATCCTGGCACTCGCCGTAGGGGCACAATACTCGATGGGGCTGTTTGACCACATCATAGCCTTTTTGAGCATCGATAAGCTTCGATTCTTGAGTCCAGTATATCCAGGAGACTCGATCAAATACAATGTGGAAGTGATTGAGAAGCGAGAAACAGAAAGGAAAGAGAGGGGAATTATTGTGTTTAAATGGGTAGGTGAAAATCAAGATGGAAAGTCAGTGATAGAGGCTGAAGGGACTTTTATGATGAGGAAGAGGGAGGTCGGGCACGCCTAAATGACATGAATGCCTTAATGGGTACATAAGTTAAAGGAAGCTTTTGTATTTGGGGCTCGGGAGAGACGGGTGACAATAGCCACCGTGCCCCTAACTACAATTATAATTATCAAGTCTTATGCGGGCGCTTACTATGTCATATTGAACAAAGCTACTGGAACTAATGTTGTCTTTGCCTAGCCTACGGTCTAAATTACTATAGTCAACGAAGAAGTATTCCAACATCAATCTCTAAGAAAGGAGCAAGAGAGTGAATTTCAGCTTCACAGAGGAACAGAATAAATTTAGACAAGAGGTGCGGAACTTTTTAGAGGAGGAGATAAAGAAGGGGTATTGGGAACCTGCCTGTGATGCCTGGGTACAAAGCTTTGACACTGGATTTACCAAACGGGTGGCACAGAGGGGCTGGATAGGACTGACCTGGCCTAAAGAATATGGAGGTCAGGAGCGCAGCCATATAGACAGACTTATCCTTACCGAAGAAATGCTACGCTATGGTGCTCCGGCAGCTTGTCACTGGTTTGGTGACCGTCAGGTCGGAGGTGCTATCCTCTCTTTCGGCTCAGAAGAGTTAAAGAAGGAATTTCTGCCTAGGATTGTCAAGGGAGAGGCTTATTTTGGTCTAGGAATGAGCGAACCGGGAGCTGGTTCCGACTTGGCATCGCTACAAACCAAGGCGGTAGAAGATGGTGATTATTATGTAATTAACGGTCAAAAAACCTGGGCTAGCTGTGCTTTCTTCGCTCACTACTTTGATGTGTATGCCCGAACAGATCCCGAGGCACCACGGCATAGGGGCATTAGTGAGTTTATCGTGGATGCACAGTCGCCGGGCCTCAGTCGCATTCCCATGACTGATATTACCGGCACAGAGGCCTGGAACGATATCTTCTTTGATAATGTCCGTGTACACAAGAGGTATTTAATAGGGGAGAAAAACCGTGGCTTTTATCAAGTCCTCCACCAGCTTGATTACGAGAGGAGTGGCATGGAACGCCTCATGGGCAATTATCCCCTCTTTGAGGCCATCATACAGTTTGCCAAAGAAAATAAATTGTCTCAGGAGCCTGTAATTCGCAATAAGCTGGCGCAACTCCAAATTGAATTCGAGGTGGGACGCTTGCTTATTTATAGAGTGGCTTTGGTCATGGAAGAAGGACGGGCCCCTAATTGGGAATCTGCTATGTCCAAGGCCTATTCCACGGAATTTGAGAAACACCTGGCTGGCGTAGCTATGGAGGTCTTGGGTCCCTATGGACAGTTGA
>Ga0307431_1001261_pt1 | contig 14883 bp, 11 predicted proteins | sample SalMarWE160170MG_FD_202155 | JGI IMG/M metagenome (GOLD analysis project Ga0307431, IMG submission 202155) | Salt marsh sediment microbial communities from the Plum Island Ecosystem LTER, Massachusetts, United States - WE1603-170 | ecosystem: Environmental > Aquatic > Marine > Intertidal zone >...
ATTCTGTAATATTTCAAAGAGCATATTTTCTAAGATATCAAAGGTTAGACCCTTAATAGGTATTTTAACCTTGACCTCAGGGAAAGTTATTGTTATAGTATCCATGGGTGTAGCTTACCTCCTTTTTTGTAAAGGGTTTTGTTTTATATAGGTAAGTCTACACCTTTTTATTATTTTTTTGCAATCCTTCTCTTGCTAATAGTCTTATTACTAACAAAAGAAAGTATTATTAATATATAATATTCTTTCCTCTAACTACCCCACTAAAGTTTACACTAACTTTTATAAAGGAAGGTATCCAAATTTATTGGCTGGTGAGTATTTGGATTGGGATATAACGGCTTGCGTGTATCTGAAGTCGCCGAATAGGTTATTTCTTATTTCTAATTCCATATTTCTCTCTAAGGGTTTGTTCCCAGCCAAAGATTTTTAGAAGAAATTTTTCATGTTCTTTAAACTCTTCCATCAATTTATCATCCAATTTTACTCTTTTAAGTGTAACTGGATTGTAAATAATAATTTCATTTTCATCACTCATCTTTTCATCTAATTCCCAATGGGCTACTGCATTTCTCAATCGTTGAATGAATCTTAAAGAGTTCTTTGCTTTCGGGTACCGTTTTAATTTTTTAAAATATGGGATTTGCTCGTAAAGTGAAATCTTTTTATCAAAACTAAAACGGGAGGTGTTTATAATGTACCAATAGAAAATTGAAGCTTGTCTATTAGTTTTAGGAAAAAAATATGTTCTTAGTCTCCAACCAAGAGCCCCTTCGATTACGGTTGTATCTGAAATTATATTTCCCCTAAACCAACTTAACTTTTCCCTTATGATATTTTTATCCATAATTAGTACCCATACTCAATAATCTTATAATTTTCGGAATTACGTATAGCCCGTTATATGAACTTCGGAACCCCAGAATTTCAATTATTTTCTCTTCTTCGCTTCCTAAAGAGAGATAATAGGACATGAGTGCTAATTCTTAATTACTTCTCTTCACAATTTTTATCTCTTCTTCTGTTAATCCGTACAACTTATACACCCTTTCGTCAATTTCCTTATCAATCTCATCTTGATGATGTTTTAGCTCTTCTATTTGGTTGAGTAATTCTTGGCGTTTTTGTAAGATATTCTGGAGCTGAGCAGGAGATTTAGGAATTTGGATAAGGTCAATAACCTCAGAATTTGTTTTTCCTCGAAGAGTATCACCTAAAGACTCAAGATAAAGTTCTATGTAATTTGCTACATATTCATTTTTGCATTCAATATATGATTTCTTATCCAAAAAAACTTTAAGTTCCTCTCTTTTAATTCTTGGCTTACCAATTCTATCCCTTAGTTCAACTCTAATTCCAGGAATATCAGCTAAATCACCAAGAATAAAATCAAAATCTTCAAGTAGTTTTTGAATATCAGAGACTTTTGCCTCAAGGGTTGGGATATCTTTATTAATTTCTAAAATCTGGTCTACGAGATTTGCAAATTTTTGTTGGACTTTCGGCAAAGCGGGTCCAATAGGAATGTTCTTTACATCATTTACCAAAATTTTGGGAAACAGCCCCTTTTTCGCTTTCGGAGAGGTATTAAGATGATAAAAGGCGAATAAAGTAGAATTTATTATTGCCAAAATATACTTTAAATCATATTCCCCACCCGATTTGTTAATTACATTAATAATACTGGGATTATTATAATATTCCTTATCAGTGAAAGTAGCGTTGATTTTACCAGTTTCCTCACCTGTAATCTCACGAATTAAAATTCTTGGAGAAGTGAAAAATTCAGGTTTCCGAGGCGCTGCAAGCCAATTGCCGTAACTTATCCATTGTGTTCCATTCCACTTAAGATAATACCGTTTAACATCTCCTCCTCGTAACTCTTTTTTATAACTCTTATCCTTTTTGTATTTGGCATGCCAAATTCTATTTTTAATAGTCTCTGGAGAATGACCTCTATACTTATCGTATGGAATTAATCCTTGGCTAATTTGGGCAATTTTGCCGAGTTCCTCTACTCCTGAGTCTATCTTTACAATTATATTCGCTGTATTTGCTTTAAATCTAAACAGGTACAACCATTCTTTATCGTTATCCTTGAGTACCGATAATTTTCTCGTATTTCGAAGTTTAGCCACTAATGAGTGTTTTTTTGAATCCCTCACAGAAAAGAGCTTTAACCTCAGACTCGTTTCTTGTCATGGCATTCGTCTCTATTCTTAACAATAAAATGATATTTCTAACCTTGGGATCCAGAAAAACACTAATTTTTGAGAGATCTACTATTTGAGAGACACAAGAACTGTCTAACAGGTGCTGCCTAAATTTATTAGCATTTACATTTAGTATAAGAGTATTTGGGACAATATAGCCCAAATGACTTTTATCTTTTAACAATTCCATGCCTAAAGCAATAAAGTATTCAGAAATTTCATAATCTGCAACAAAAGGATATTTCTTACTGATTATTTTTTTACTTTCTGAGTCAAGAATATCCCCATATGGTGGATTTCCTACTACAAAGTCAAATCCGTCTTTAAATTCACCTTGCTTGAGTTTTATCCTTTTTACAATATCAGTATCGATTAAATACTCGCTTATTTCTCCGGGAAATAACCTTAACTCCACTTTTTCTTCAGGAATTCTTAAGGAATCTGTCTGGTAAATATTGAATTTATCCATTACAAAATCTGGATTATTTTTCTTGGCTTGATGAATAAGGTTTATTATTTGAAAGAATAGGTTTGTTTCTGCAAGATGACAGGCAAATGGATTAATATCAAAACCATAGATACTTTCCTGCAATTTTCTTAAGATAGTCTCTGCATTAAAGCCATGGTTTTTAAGTTTCTCTACAAAAATATTAGTTGCTCTTACTAAAAAACCTCCAGAACCGCAGGCTGGGTCAAGTAACTTTGTACCTTCAATCTCTGACTCTGGAGTGTAGTCTACTTCATCCAAGATGTAATCTATTACCTCTTCTGGAGTGTAGAACTCTCCCAATCGTTTCCTTTCCTCTCGATCGAGATACTTCTCATAAAGTTTCCCTAATACATCGCGGTTTACTTTATTAAAATTGTAAGGGTTAAAAGTAAATAACACTCGCAAGAGTATATCATTATCAATTTCATACCAATCAAAGATATCAATTTGAAAGAGATGCGGATAAAATTGGTTCATTATTTGATATGCTTCTTTAAGAAGGGCTTTATAATCTACCTGGCTAAATTTAATATACCCTCTATATTCTATGTATTTTTTTATCCCTCCATCAGATATCTTTCGTGAAATAATACCTTTATCCTCACATATACGGATAAGGAGGATACGGTTAAAGAAAACATACATTGTTTCTAAACAGAAAGCCTCTGGTGTAGTATTGGTAGAAGATGTTTTTTGCCAGGTTTCGAATGATTGAATAAATTTTTGTGCCCTTTCGTAGCGTTTACGGATTTTTAAAAATGTCCGTTCCTCATATTGTTTAATATGTTCTGAGCACTCTTGATATTCTCCTTTAAGATACTTAAACTTAGCGAGCACATCTTTCTTAACCTCTTCCATTCTTTCCTGAAGAGCAGAGAGGAAATTATTAAAATGTAATTCTTCAGAAATATCAAGCTGAGGTTCAGGATAAATATATTTTACATCAAGATATTGATTTTCCTTTTTTAAGGTCATCAAAATAGATAATTTTCTCCAATCTTCATCAATGAAGGCTCTGATTCCCTTTTCAATGAATTTTGTATAAATTTCTCTGAAATCAATCTTAACAAAAAGCCCCTTGCTTTTTTCTGCTATTCTATTCCATACCTCAAAAACAACGCCATTAGTTAGAACAGCGTATTTAGCACCGAGTTCATCAAAATATCCTGATAGGAGGCGTTGACGATGCTCAATAAATTCTGCTTGTGAGGCATTGCTTCTCAAGGCTTCAAGTGCAATAAGAGGACTACCTTCACGATTCTTAATCCAATTATCTATTGTGCCTGTAGAGAGAGTGGATTGAGGATTGAAGTCTTTATGCTTGTCATAATTTAATACATCAGTAAATAGAGGAATGATTATTTTTTCATAGACTACTGCTTCATCACCTTTTCGCTCTGTATTCAAATAGGAGAGATATTTCTTATTTTGATGCTCAAATTTCTCAAATACAGACATCATCTCTATAATGAAATCTGCATCAATTTTTGTTTTAAGTTTAATTTGTGCCATTATACACCCTTACAGTAAGTGATATTCTTTTCCTTCTCAGTTCTTTGCCCAATCCTTTAGACATTTATATGAACTCTTTTTACAGGTGAGGTTCGGAATTTCAACTAGGTATATGCGAAATCGCCTTTACTTTAGCCCATATAAGCCAAAAGACCACTCAAGGTGCCTAATCATAAGAGTATTGTGGTTGTTGCACCTTACCATTTATTTAAAAATTCTCTAATAGCATCTTCCGGAGATAAATTAAGATAAATTTCAGTAGTGGCCAACCGACCATGGCCTAAAAGAGATTGTGGGGAAGAAATTAAAATTTTAAAATTTATTATTCCTTCTCTCATCTTATTATCAATAACATTCATCAAAGAGTTAATTGTAACATCGATAACAGAACCAATCAATAATACGCGCTTGTTAAGCTTATTTAAGCCCGCTCCTATGTTAATTGCGCAAGTTGTTTTACCCACTCTGCCTTTTTGATTGATTAAAGCGATTATTTGTATGAGATTTCCTTTTTTTCTGGGCAGAAAACAATTCTTTGATATTTTTAAATCTATATCTTTTAAAATCTGGACTGTGCCAATTTAATACAACTTACCTTCCGGCAGCTTTCGCTGCTTTTTCAATCCAATCACCCAGATTTTCCCTTCCATTGTCATCAATCCAATCATGAGTTTTATAAATTTCTGACAAATATTCTTTTCTTCCATTTCTGTCAAAATATAAATTATCAAAATGAATAATTACGGTTGAAATTCCTCATCTGCAACATCCTTCCACTTATTAAATGGTATGATTATTTTTGTATCCTCAATTTTAAGAAGTTTATCACCTTGGATAGAATGTAAAATTGGTGTTCTAAGTGCATCACTGACAACATAAATGAAATATTTATCTCGTTTGTGTCGTAGGACTCTAAATTCATTTACAGTTAGAAATATATCATAAGAAGAATCACTTGTACCTTTTACTTCGATGAATCTCTCTTCGCTTCCAGATTTTGACTCTATATCATATCCTAACTTTTCAGATTCCCCCAATTCTTTTGGAACCATTTTTTTCTCAGTCTCGTATTTTAAAGCCGTTAAGACAGCTATTCGTTGAACTATTTTTTCTCCTTTACCAGCTTTCTTTTCGCTTTCAAGGATTTTATCCACACCTAACTCTTCAAAAAATTTACGCCATCTTCTTATCTCATCTTCAATATTATCTTCTATGAATTCTGGACTAACAAATTTCAGAGGGAAATCAAGTAATTTTCTTTCAGTCAAATTTTCAATATTATGTTCTGCGTTATATTCTTTGGAAAAAACAAGATTCTCCGGTTTTATCCAATCTCCTGTCTTGCTTTTAAGCGAAAGGAAATTGTATTCCTGAACGGATAAATACTTCGCCTCCCATAAGTTTTTTAGATGTTTAATTTTATCTACTTTTTCCGTTTCTGAAAGTTGTCCCCACTTTTCTGGTGTCAGTTCAATTGCTTCTTGCTCTTTTAGTGCTTTTTTTATATCATCCTCTGTCAAGTCTTTAATCACTTTAGTATCTGGAGGAGAATAATGGTATCTTTCTTCATTCAATTTTTTGATAAATTCCTTAAATTTTTCATCTTTAATTAAATCGGGGTGCACTATCTTGAACTTATCTTTTATCTGTTCCGGGATTTTAAACCTCCACGAATTTATGAAGCACTCATTGATTTTTGCTAGGCCATAATCTTCCGTTAATACGATTGGTTTATAGAAATCACGCATTCTATTCCAGAAACTATCATGTTCAACATTGTAGCGAGAGTAATGGTTATAAAAATATGTGTATGTATAATTACCTACAAACATAGAGAATAGTTTTTTAAACCATTCAATATCTTTTAATTCTGCTTTTCGTTTAAGTAATTCCTCACCTTCAGAGGAACTGATTAACCAGTAGATATCTTTTGGAATTCCTTTTACCTTTAAATTACTGTGTGGCTTACAGTGGTCGTGAAGCACCTTCCTATTTGGAAATATCACTTGTAAATCTTCCTCTGTGAATAATGTCCGAACTTCTTTTCCTATCTGGATTAATTCTTCTGCTTTTACTGAGGACCCATCATCTGCAATCAGAACAGGGCTGTTTTCAAGATATTCCCTTAAAGGTTCTTTAATATAATCTTCAAATAACTCATGTCCACCCTCAAGAGAATACAAGACTTCTGTTAAGTTCATTCTCCATTTCTCATGTTTTAAAAATGTAGGGATGCATTTGCCAATTATTAAACTATTTATCTCGTTCGCAAGCCAGTTATTCCATAGACATTTACGAGCAATTTCCCCTCTTCCAGGAGAAGTTAAAAAATCTGCTTGGATTAAGAAATTTAAACCGCTTGGGATTTCCTTCAAAGGCAAGAAGCTGAAAACGCCAATATGTGCAGTTCCTTCTCTTTCAACCACTAAATTGTCATCGTATCCTAACTTAAATGCTACCAATACCTCTCTCTTATCCACATTTTCTCTCTCCCATTCTTTCGTTACATAATCTTCTTTTACTTCTTTTGGCACCGTACAAGAAGAACGAAATATCACCCATCTATCTTCGTTTTTCAAAACATCATTTTCATGTTCTTGAATTTGATAGATTTCGTAATCTGAAGTTTGGGAAAGTTCAGATTTTATGATTTTTCTCTTTAAGTCTTGATTTGAGTCTGTTATTTCAATCGCCTTAATATTTCTTAAAAAAAGCAATATTCTGTCGCTTAAATGCTCTGGTTTGACCTCTTCCCTTAGTTTTTCAACTAACCTTATTTCTTTAAGAGGTAAATTGAATGCAGTTCTATATTTATCAGAAAATTCTATGTGTGGGTCATCTATCCATTGAGGTATAACTTGCCATGGTGTATGAGCGGTGTCATCCCAAGCGTTTTTATTGAACCTAAAAAGGAAATCTCCTGAGTATATTTCTGGACAATCAGAGATGAGAAATACAGCTTTGAATCCGACTCCCAAATAGCCAATGTAATCTTTTGCTGTTTTTGACGAACGCCCAACTTTACAAATGCTTTTTACATCATCTTCAGAAAATGGATCTCCATCGTTAAATATTCTTATAGAATCGGTCAATATTTCGATTTTTAAAGATTGACTCTTGGCATCATCGGCATTCTGTACAAATTCCATTAAAAAACTACCGTATCGCGGAAATGCTTTTTGTAATCTGTCTATTGCTCCTGAAAGAGAATCCAGTATAAATTCCTTATTTGATTTGAGCTGTTCAGTTTTTATATTTTCTATATATTCTTTTGGCCCTATCATCTCACTCACCTATTCCTGTTCCTGCGAGCGAATTGCGTATAACTTAAAATAATCGAACTACTTAGTTTATGTTTTCAAATCGGCATATTTTGCGAGATACGCCATTTGTGCCCGACTTACTGTATAAAAAATAGATATTTTTTACACAGCAAAGCTTAATTAAGACTTATTTATTTTAAAAGAGAAAAAGAACGAAGCAGCTATGATAGATATAATAATAATAGATCGAAGCTCTGCGTCCTTTTCAAATTTATACGCAATACTAGTATATTTATATTTTTCGCCATTCTTGTAAGCGGGATTTTGGCCAAGATTTTCACCTTGATATGTTTTAATATAGTGACCCCATCCTGGATCTTCAGTGTCTTCATACCAATAATATTTAATTTTTCCATAGTTGTAAATGGTTATACAAAGGATTATTACTAACGCCCAAAGTCCAATAATTTTAAAAGTTTTCACCAAAGCACCTCTTTTCTTTTTATTGAGCAACATTGCCTTAAACTACAGCCAATTCTTTATTCTTAACCTTATTGTCTTTATAGTGAGCTATCCCCTTATAAAGAGGATTTTCCAGTACATATTTAATGGTCCCAGCATACCACTTGCCGCCCTTTGTAGTAGGTGCGCTTTCCATTTAATTCCCGGGCTATTTCTCTTAATCCCATTCTCTTACGTATCAGGGGATGGTTCTTTGTTATACTTCAGACATCTATGTTTATTTTATTATATCACTATTAGGGAGTAAAAAATCTTTTTTAATTTTTCTATATCCTTTTTATAATACAACAAAACAATTATAAAATCCTTCTTTTTTTAAGATGTATTTCAAACTTTCTAGTATATAGTTCTTGGTATTTACCGATAAAGCGCTGAAAATCGGTTGCAGGTTGTTAGAAATAATAGAAAATAGCAAAAAACGGGTTGCGATAAATCGCGGAATATCGCGAAAAATGTCCTGATAAATTATGAAATATCAGGGATCAGGTTAGTATTGAAATAATAAATAAAAAATGAACTTATTTACTTTGAATTTCTATTTTAATGACCTATAATATTTAATGTTTGTAAATTTAATTCAGGTAGTAAATATTGAAAAAAGAAATTGAAGAATTAATCAAAGAGAGGGCTAATAATATTTACGAAAAATATTATTTTGATAATCCAGACTTTGCATTAAATGAAAAAATAAACGATAAAGCAAATATTGTCAATAAAATTTGCATTATCTTAAAAAAAACATTAATCACTCCTAAAAGGAAAAGATATTTAGATAAAAATTATATTTTATCTGCCCACGATACTTTTGGAGCCGATTCAAATATATTTTTCTCTCCAAATTTTGAAGAATCACTAAAATATCTCTCACCTTTAAACGCATTAGGTCTTTTTGAAGAAAAATATTTAGGTGATGTTAACAGTTTTTATGCTAATGAACACCTAATTTATCAAGAAGACAACGGGATTATTCCGTATTTTACAATAAAAGAATTATCTTGCTTATATAAAAATTTTGCTTTGTTTATTGAAGATAATAGTGAATCTTTATTAGAAACGGGCTGGCCTGATTACATTTTTACTGACAGTGCCTGGCTTTTTTGTAAATTAGCCCCGAACTATCCGATAGAAATACCGGCTTACATCAAAAACTTTAATAAATTAAAAAATCCAAGTAGTAACCCTTATTTTTTCTTGAAAAAATATTCTTTAAATAAAACCAATCAATTTAAAAAATGCAAACGTAAAACGGTGTCATTATCGAAAATACTATCTTATAAAGAACTTGGTTTTATTGAAGATATGAGGCATAAATTTTTATGCTTAAAAAAAACGATTTTAAAGGAAATTAATCAATATCTTTTTTTGAAAACCACCGATAAAGATAATTGGTTTAAAAATTGTGCAAGAATAATATTTAGCAGTTTTTCACAAAAAGATCTTCAAATTATAGCATCCATTGAAAAAAAATATAATAAAATTAAATTATTTACCCACACATTAAGTGGGGGCTTAATTGGGTTATCAAAAAATATTATCTTTTTATACGAAGAATGTAAATTTGAGAAAATGACCTTGGAAAAAAATACCATGAATTCAATTTTAAAAGGATCGAGATTTAATCATCAAGGAAAATTCAGCTCGTATTATCAATTAGCCCAATTTACAGAAGATGAGTATGAGAATAAACGCTTTAATAAAATGAAAAATGAATTAAATAATAAACTTGATAAAATTGAAAAAGAAATATTAAATAATAAACAATTTATATCTGATACTTTGGCCTATATTAAAAAAGAGTGTTTGCATGTAGTCTACTTATTAAAACAAAAATATTACCCCTTTGTAGATAATTTTATTAAAAGCCTTGAAGAAGGAGAAAGCTTTGAAATAGGTATACCATTTTTAAACCAATTGCCAGCCCCATCACAAAAAAGAATAACTCCATTAAAACTCCCATCCGGTACAAAGTGGGAACATATCACTATACAATTCCTGGATTATGATAAAGTGAAGATCCAGGCACCCGGCCATTTCACTAAGGTCGTCGATTACAGAAAAATGGGATTTGAAAACCAAAAGAATGGGAAACCAAATAAGCAATGGGAATTATTTTATGATCTTGCACGATATAGAGGAGATTTATCCTGGACAATAACCACTTATAGAAAAAAAGTTGACTCCCACCCCCTTTCCACCCCAAAGATAAGAAAACAGATTCAAAGGCTATCCGAATCATTAAAACAGTACTTCAACATCAACGAGCCTCCGTTTTACGATTATGTAAAATATGAGGCCTATAAAACCAAATTCTTTTTACTCCCCGATCCGCTCAATACTAAAAAACCTCTGTGACGTCACAGAGACCTCTTAAATTATTTTTCAAAATTAAAATCCTTTATTTATAAGGATCCTAGCCATTTTATTTCGCCCTGTGTGACATGTCACTAATTATATATAGAGGTGAAAATACATGGCGAAAAAAATTTCTTTCAAATATTCTAAAGATTTTTTAGATAGGACTATAGAAGTATGGCAGCCATACTTCCCTGCTCCCCTTTCTTTAGGGGATGCCAGGGAAATTGCGGATAACATGACTGCTTTGTTTAATTTTCTAATCAATCATGAGAAGAAATCGGATGGAATCAAATAACTGTTTTTCTTACAAATATTTTTTAAATAAAATGTCAGGAGGGTAAGTATTGAAAATTAAAAGTAGAATTTTTCATTTATGGGATAATCAAACGAAAAGAATCGTATCTGTTGAAGCAAGCAGGAGAGAGGGAAAGAACTGGATTTCTTTTTGCCCTTTTCATCCGGATAAAAACCGGCCTAACTTATATATTGACGAAGAAAAAGAAAAATATCACTGCTTTACCTGTAATAGAAACGGTTTTCTTTATAATCCGAAATACCGAAAATTAAAATATAGTTATCATAGAAATATTGCGACCACTTATAATTACAAAGATGAAAAGGGTAATTTGTTGTATCAGGTGGTCCGCTATAAACCTAAGGGATTCAGCCAGAGAAGACCTGACGGAAACAATGATTGGATCTGGAACATGAAAGGCGTCAATCCGGTACCCTATCACCTGCCTGAAATCATCCAGTCCATTGAACCGGTGATGATCGTAGAGGGAGAAAAAGACGTCGAAAACTTAAGAAGAATGGGTTTCACTGCGACCACCAGCCCGATGGGAGCCGGAAAATGGAGGGAGTCTTATAATAAATATCTAAAAGGTAAAGAAGTGATTCTTATCCCTGATCATGACCAGCCAGGATATCAGCATTGCCGGAATATCGGTCAATCTCTCTGGGGTATTGCCCGTAAAATCAAATGGCTGGAACTGCCGGGTTTAGAAGAGAAAGAAGATGTCAGCGACTGGATCGAAAAAGGCAATACCAAAGATAAGCTTTTGCAGTTAATCGAGGCAGCGCCTGATTTTATTCCGGAAAAATATGATGAAAGAAAAAGAACCGGAAAGTCAGCTCGTTCAATATTGAAAGACAGGACAAAATCTATTGTTCCTGATCTTATCCATTTAGTTGGAGAGGATGGCAGAACTAAATACCTTTTCTGTAAAAACGGACAATGGTTCATTGAAGAATATTTTATTAAAGATGGTAAAAGATATTCTCCTAAGCAAAATCTTCCTATTAAAATATTGGATGCAAATATTATTAATCGATCTTTAAAGATGGATATTACCAGACTTGCCACTGAAATTAATGCGTTTATTAAAAGTTATTTGGAGATGCCGCTTGATTCCGATTATTTGATTTTAACCATGTGGATCTTTCACACTTATTTAATCGAAAAATTCAATACCACCCCTATCCTCTATTTTTACGGCGTCAAGGAAACAGGAAAATCGAGAGCCGGAGAAGTCCTGAGCGAGCTGGCCTTTCGAGCTCAAAGATTGACTTCCCTGACTGAAGCAACTTTATTTCGTTCGGTTGAATTGTTCAAACCCACTCTCATCATCGATGAAATAAAACTCCTGGGTAAAGGGGGGAACCAGGGACTGGCGGACCTGATCAAGACCACTTATAAACGGGGATTAAAAGTATCCAGAATTAACCTGAATAAATATGGTGAAGATCAGATTGAATATTATGACACTTTTACCCCGCTGGTCATCTGTACTACGGAAAGCATTCCCGATATTATTGAAAGCCGGTGCATTCTCTTTATTATGCAGAAAAATAGCAATCCTCAAATAGAGAAAAAGATTGACAAGAAATGGGCTAATGATTTGAGAGAAAGACTAACCGTTTTTCGGGCTAATTATATGTTGCGGGAATTGCCTGAAGCGCAGTATATTGCCCGAGGAAGATTGAATGAAATTATGTTTCCGCTCTATCAAACGCTATTGATGACTGAGACGGAGAGAAAAAGTGAGTTTATCGATATCGTAAAACGGATACAGAGAAATAAAGATAATGAAGAAGGCATGGGATTGGAAGCAGAAATTGTCAAGGCCATTGATGATGAATGTCGGGAGAATCAGGACAGGCAATTCTTAACCCAGGCCATCTCAAAACGCCTCAATGAGTTCCGGTCAGAGAATGAAGCCATTTCCGATCGGGTAGTCAATAACCGGATCAGGCGATTGGGATTCCATAAGAAAAGATTTAATAACGGTAGAATGGGCTTCCGCATCGATGGGGAAAGACTGCGCTCTCTAAAAAATAAATATCAGATTGGGGATACAACTGAAGCTTCTGAAGCTTCTGAAGGATAATATGAAATGCGGGATGAAGAATTTAAAACTGTGGATAACTTAAAACGCAAGCGCCCCTTTTGTTTTGGCACAAGGGTTTTGTCAATTTCTACTCTTTTCGGAATCCTTCGCTTATCTTCTATAAAGCTTCAGAAGGTTCAGAAGCTTCAGAAAATTGAAAAAGGTTGTGGAAAACTCATCCTTTAAAAAATGTGTACATTCATTATAAAATGGAATGATCATTATAACTTTTTAGTAACAATAATGGAGGAAAATAAAACCCATGAAAAAATTTGAAAATAAATCTTTTTTGCTATATAATGCGTATATGGATGATTTAATGAAGAAATTAGAAATTTATCGGTTTGAAAATCGAATCAGCCAAAGAAAATTGGCTGACCTACTACATATCCACTTCTCAACCGTAAACCGCTGGTTCAACGGAAAAACCAAACCCAACAAAATTCAGAGATACCACATCAAAAAATTATTAGAAAATTCAGATAATGATTAATAAATAAAATCTTTATAATGGGGTGATTATATGAAAGCCATAATTTTGGCTCGTGTTTCCACTAAGGAACAAGAAGAAGAAGGTTATTCTATCCCATCTCAAGTAAGACGTCTTAGCGAGTATGCCCGGAAGAAACAGTTAACAGTTTATAAAACATTTCAGATTACTGAATCATCCTGCCTGGATACCCGGAAAGAATTCGAGAAAGTCATTACGCTGATAAAGCAATCCAAAGAATCAATCGCTCTGATCACTGACACTGTAGACCGATTGCAGAGAAGTTTTCGTGAATCAGTTATCCTGGAAGATTTCCGAAAAACAGGAAAACTGGAACTTCATTTTTTCCGCGAAAATTTAATTCTAAACCAAAACTCTAACAGTAATGATCTAATTCGCTGGGATATGGGCGTGATGTTTGCAAGAAGTTATGTCCTTCAGTTAAGCGATAATGTTAAGCGAAGCATTGAGCAAAAATTAAGAAATGGAGAATGGATTGGTAAAGCTCCCGTCGGATACATTAATACTGAGGATGAAGAAGGAAATAAAACAATTATTCCTGACCCTGAAAGAGCTCACTATGTTAGGAAAATATTTGAAATGTATGCCACCGGAAATTATTCCATGAGTGTAATTGGAATAGAAATGAAAAAGAATGGCTTAACCAATAATAGTAAATCACATAAACCTCTTTCCACGAGTCAAATTGATTGGATCTTAAAAAACCCCTTTTATTATGGACAAATGAGAGTGAAAGGCAATCTTTATCAACATAATTATGAACCTCTAATATCACTCTATCTCTTTGAAAAAGCTCGAAAAGTAAAAGAGAGCTGGCATAAAAAACCCTTCCAGTATGCTTCTAAACCGGCTATCTTTCGAGCAATCATTAAATGCGCTGAATGCGGCTGTATGGTCACTCCGGAAATCAAAAAAGGCAAATATATTTATTACAGTTGTTCCGATTACCATAAGGTTCATAAAAAAAGAATTTATGTTAGAGAAGAAGAATTATTAAAACCCGTTTATGATGTCCTTAAAAGCATTCAGATTCCTGTTAATGTCCTGGAATGGCTGACTAAAGAATTAAAAAGAATTCATGAAAATAAAAGCGTATTCCATCAGGAAAATTTAAAGAAACTACAAAAAGATTATGATATTTTAGAAGATCGTATCAGTAGGATGTATGATGATAAACTTGATGGATTTATTTCAGAAGAACTTTATCAAAAAAAGTTAAAAGAATATAAAGTAAAACAACGGGATATTTTAATTCAGATGGAAGAACATACCAAAGCAGATGAAGATTTCTACATTACCGCACCTAAAATCCTTAATTTAGCGAATAAAGCACTGGAAATATTTGAAAGTTCTGAAGTGAACGAAAAAAGGGCTCTGATTAATTTGTTACTTCAGAACCCTTTACTTTCTGGACGAAAGCTTTTATTTTCCTTGCGTTCGCCCTTTTATATGATAGCCAAATGTGGCCAAAATGAAAACTGGCTCCCCGGGTAGGATTCGAACCTACAACCCTCCGGTTAACAGCCGGATGCTCCACCGTTGAGCTACCGAGGAATATTACCATGTAATTATACTTAAAAAATCATGTTCAGTCAATATTTTTATTTAATTTTGTCATTTAAAAATC
>Ga0307431_1001262_pt1 | contig 14878 bp, 14 predicted proteins | sample SalMarWE160170MG_FD_202155 | JGI IMG/M metagenome (GOLD analysis project Ga0307431, IMG submission 202155) | Salt marsh sediment microbial communities from the Plum Island Ecosystem LTER, Massachusetts, United States - WE1603-170 | ecosystem: Environmental > Aquatic > Marine > Intertidal zone >...
AACTTATATTGATGATACATGAACTCGTAGTCCAGATTTTCATGTTCGAAACTTTTAGTAAACACTACATTTTCATACTCCGAAAAACTGTCTCGAACTGTAGAAATCGGACAAAGATCCTGAAACTCATGTATCCAGGTGTGCACAATGCTTTTAGAGGTTTTAATTTTGAACGTTTTGTTTATCCGTTTTGAAACTTCCCTGATGTTATTCCCCATGTCATGATAGTTAATTGCATTATAGATTACTCGAGGGGAATATATCTTATGTCTTATGGCATTATCTGTAAACCTTCTGTTACAGTCCTTGCAAAGATACCGCTGTCTAATTGCATATCGTGTTTTTCTTTTTCCCTTTTTTATTACATTCTTACCTTTGCACTCAGGGCATCTCATGTTTTATCCAGTGCATTTATACAAAAACCAACATAAATGTTTTTGCCTTGAAATTCCCTAAACGTTTCATCACTGGCAAGAATTTGCAAAAAAAAGATTCTGTACAAGGTGGATGCATTGTATTTCCAAAACCTTTCACAGTCAGACATCTTGGACATAGACTCAGCAAACTTGGAAAACAAGTATGGGAACCATTTCAGCCTTATGATATGAGGCATTGGTGCGCTGTTAGCAGATTGATAGAGCAAAAGGTGAAAACAAATGAATTTGATGTTATACCTGTGAAAAACTGGTTAGGTCATGAAAAAATCCAAACGACAATGAATTACATTCAATATGCTGAACAATATTACAATCAGACACCTTATGATTGGTTGAAACGTGTCCTCAAATTCCACAAAGATGAGGAAGGGGAAAACACGTTAAAATCAAGAAAGGGGCATTTTACCTTTGTTTCGAATGGAAACTCTTCGAGAGAGGAGAATGGGCCAAGCCGGAATTGAACCGGCGACCTCCGCGTTGTAAGCGCGACGTCATAACCCCTAGACCATTGGCCCGATTTATAGTAGGACATAAACTTTTGTTTTAAATGTTTTAAGGTTGATATGAAAGATAGGCAAATATTTAAAACGAGGCAATCGATAGTTATTTATATCAGATGATATAATATTATATTGGGTGATAGTAAAATGTATCATCAATTTAATAGATACAAAATTTTACGTGTATTCTTTGATGAACCAAATAAAAAGTTCCAACTAAGAGAGTTAGTACGACAAACGGGAATCTCCCTGCCCTCAGTGAAAAATCATGTCGAAATTCTTTTGGATCAAGGATTGCTTAAGGAAATAAAAACAGGCATTTATAAGGGATATAAGTCGTCTCTTAGTAGGAGTTATAAGGTATTAAAGAGACATGACTTGCTAATAAGAATGGAAGAATGTGGGCTTGTCAAAAGACTGGAAGAAGGTTTCACTCCAAATTGTATTATTTTATATGGTAGTGCAGTTGAGGGCACGGATGATGAAAGAGGAGATGTCGACATTTTTATTCAGAGTGAAAAAAGGGATATTAAATTAAAAAAATACGAAGAAATTTTGAAGAGAAAAATTAGTTTGTTATTTGAAACAAATATTGAAAGTGTTGATGATAAATTTAAAAATTCACTTGCAAATGGCGTCGTTCTTAGCGGATTTTTAAAGGTGGTCTAATTGAAATGGGATGATTGTCTAGATTATAATGTAAAGAAGGTTAAAGAAAATTCGGAACAAGCAAAATCTCTTCTCCAACTGGCTAAAAGGAGAATAGAATCTATTGAAAAACGAAGAAAAGATGAATTCCCTCAGCTACTAATTGAATCCTATTATGAAGCCATTAAAGAATTAATATGTTCGTTATTGGCAGTTCATGGATATAAAAGCTACAGTCATGAATGCTTGATATCGTTTCTGGAAGAATACTATCCAATCGCATTTGACGATTTTCAGATCCATTTTTTAGATAGTATGAGAAAGCTAAGAAGTGATATTCAATACAGAGGAAGAAATATAGCGGATGATTATTTAGAAAGAAACGGTTTGATTATTGAAAAAATAATTGAAATTTTACTTGAACTTGTGGAAAACGAAATTACTGCTTGATCCTTTAATATCATGCCGACCAACGATTGACTATGTATCGATAAAAGAGTTATAATCATAACCACTGGACCGTTGGCCCAAACATCTATGGACAATTCAATGAACGACATCTTTTATGGTTTTATATGTTTTAAGGTTGATTTCATTTGCTAGCTGGAAAGGTTCAGGATGACTGTACTGTTAATTTTGAGAGGGGAGAGAGTAAATAGTAACTTTAAATAAAAATAATACATTACTTTTTAATCTAATCTCAAATACATCGATGCATCAATCTAAAGAGTAATTTTCAAAATGCTTAGGAATCAAAAATGGAGGCTACCTCTTTATTTGGTATTAAAAATAAACGCGACAGGAGAATAACTGAATGGATGTTCTAATTAGGGCTATTGATCTATCAAAAACAATCGAAGGTAAATTATTATTTGAAGATACATCATTTGAGGTGTTAAAGGATAATTGTATTGGAGTTATTGGTCCAAATGGTTGCGGGAAAACAACGCTTTTTAGAATTCTTTTAAAACAAGTGAAGGCAGATAATGGTGAACTCTGGGTTAAAGACAATTTAAGAATAAGAATGCTAAAACAAACAGCAGTAAACATAAGCGATATAACAGTTCGTCAATTCATCACACAAATATCAGATGAAAGCGAAATTCAACAACAGATTAAAGAATATGAACAACAGTTGAAAAATCCAGCGATTTACAATTCATCAAAATATGAAGAGATATTTGAGAAAATCCAAAAGTTACAGATTTATATAGGTCAAGCTAGAAGTAATTCACGCATTAAAGCTGCAACAGAAATTCTTGAGGATATTTCTTTAGGGGAACTTTCCCCAAAAGAAAAAATAAGTGTTTTATCTGGTGGTGAACGTCAGAAATTGGCTCTTGCAAGTGTTCTTGCTCAGCCTCATCAGTGTGACCTTCTTTTACTTGATGAACCGACAAATCACCTTGATATTGAAACAATTGAATGGTTGGAAGATCGACTAGCGGATATTTCATGTGCAGTTATGATAGTTACCCATGATCGTTATCTCCTTGATGATCTTGCGGATAGAATATTTGACTTCCAAGAAAATCATATTAATATATTTGATACAAATTATGAAAAGTACGAAGAACAAAATCGCCTTTATCAACATATTAAATATCAGGAATATAAAAAAGCAAAAATCAAAATGAATAAACAAAAATCTTCAATACAGAAGATGTCACGTCGAAACAAATATGATAAACAGATTACAAGTAAAATAAAACGGCTTGAAAAATTTCAACATATAGAAAATCCAGTAATCAAGAATTATTTTCTAAAATTTCATTTTGATACAGTTTTTAAATCTGGAAAAAATGTTGCCGATGGTAATGGGATCTGTAAATGTTTTGATGAAAAAATTATTCTTGATAATGTAAATTTTGAGATTTTATCTGGACAAAAAATTGGGTTGGTCGGTCCAAATGGTTGTGGTAAAACCACCTTCCTAAAGATGTTAATCGGTGCCGAAAAACCAGATAGTGGAACCCTTAATGTTAGCCGAGGAGTTCGATGGGGATATTTCGATCAAGGTCATCTGTCTTTAAATCTTAAAAATACTCTTATCAATGAGATTTTAATAGATCATAGCGAGCTAAATGAAAACGATGCAAAGGCTTTGCTTGGTCAATTTAATTTCAAAGGAAAAATAGTATATAACACCATAAATCAACTTTCAGGTGGCGAACGAGCACGTTTGGCTTTTCTTTGCTTATTGATGCAACCATATAATTTTCTTATCCTTGATGAGCCAACAAATCATATGGATATGCAGTCAAAAAAAGCAATTGAAGGTGCATTGAATTCATTTAATGGTACAGTGATTGTAGTATCGCATGACCGAAATTTCCTGGATAATGTAACTGATACAATATTTCTGATGACGGATGATACAATTAAAATGTACAGGGGCAATTATTCAATGTTTAGACTCCAACGTCAAAAAGAACTGAACGATATGACTGGAAAAAATTTAGCATATCTTGCAAGGTCAGGTCTTAAAAAGTATGTTGTCAAAAAATCTTTTACTGAATGGAGTACTAGAAAAAAACATAAAATAGGTGATGTAGTTTTTATTGGCGATCATAACGAAAAGATATATGAATGGGCCATCAAAAGTAAAAGTCTAATTCCATGTAATAAATGATTAAATTTGCTAACATATCAACGACAAAATATCCTTAGATTCATTGCGACATTTGAGACATCATGCTTTACCATTTTCATCTCAAAATCACTGAAACCAATTGGCACTTCAATAAATAATTATTACCTAGCTACTGGTGTAGAGCTCTTATTTTCGCTTCAAATTCTGATAATCCTTTATTAATAAAATAAAAATACAATGCATCTTTATAGAGTTGAATCTTATCCTTCTCGTGTAAATGCTTTTTGGAACTATCATATATCATTTTCATGTTCTCCGTTACTGTAGCAAAGTCGCCTGGTGATATATTTATTGTTCGTATTATATAAATATATCGTTTTATTGTATCTTTCAACCAATTATATGTTGGGTGTGAGGGCATATGCCATCCCCATGGTATCTTCGCCCTTTGACGTTTTAACAAGTCATGTTTATATATGTCTTGTGTCAAAGATTCAACAGATAAAAAATGAGAACTGTCTTAGAAGTATCACAAAATCTCAACAGTTGGAAGAACGATATTGATTGGCATTACAGGAAAGAGGGGCAAAGTCATGTGTTAGAAAATCTGTTCTTCTTTACATCGCTTTTTATGATGGGTGTCGTTTTGATGTTTATCCAATTGCTTTTACCGATTGGATTTGAAATGATTGTAATTCTATCAATTATCACTGTTTACAAATCGGCTAACCTTTTTTCGCACATGATTGGTTGATATCATCCAGGTATCAAATCATATGGGACGATAAATATCCCTCCACGTCTCATTTATTTTTACTGTCAAATCAGGTTCAATCTTCTGTAATCAATCTGGACAATCGGAGATAAATTATTCAATGCATCAAGATGCGACCCAAAAATAACTAAATCGCCCAAAGTTTCTGATATTGTTTTTTGTAGAAATGTCAGTAATTAAAATAATACTTATGGTCCAACTCAGATATTTCGGACATATATTGTTTCCATTCTTCTCTCTTTTTTTCGATGTATGTTTCTATCAGTGTTCTCCCCATTGCCTGTTTAAGAGTATCATCGTTTTCTAATTCTTCAAGTGCTTCAAGCAGATTACTTGGTAACCTATCTATTCCATAACTTTTGAGTTCTTCTTTAGTCATCTTATATATATTTTTTTCAACAGGCATATATTCAATTTTTTTCTTTATGCCGTCTAAACCTGCATGTATAATTGCAGCAAAAAAGAGATAAGGGTTAGCCAATGGATCTGCATTTCTTATTTCGACATCAATATTCTTCTTTGCAGCTATTCTTATCAAACTGCTCCTGTTGTATTGTGCCCATGCAATATATATTGGCGCTTCAAAATGAGGCACCAATCTTTTATAAGAATTTACAGTTGGATTGGCAATTGCAGCTATGCTCCTTGAATGTTTAAGTAAACCTCCAATAAAGTATCGTGCAGTTTGACTTAGATTGTATTCATCATTTTTATCTAGGAACATATTCTCCCCATTTTTGTATATTGATACATGTGCGTGCATCCCATTTCCTGATTCTTGGGAAAATAACTTTGGCATGAAGGTTACTTGCATATCATTAAGATTTGCAACTTCCCTTGCCAGATATTTGAAATAGATACAAAAATCGGCCGCATCAATTGCGTTTAAGGATTTAATTTCAATCTCATGTTGATATTTGCCGTTTTCGTGATGGTGATATTTTACATTGTATCTACTGTCAAGCAATAAATCAGATAAGGTTTTTCTGTATTTTTTTGCATTATCTAAAGGGGGAGGACAAAAGTATCCTTCATTATTATTGATGTTGTAAGAATCTTCAGTACTTTGTCCCAATACAAAGAACTCTATCTCAGGTGAGATTTTAACTGCATTGAAACCATTTTCATTTACTGTCTTTACTGCATTTTTCAGAGCGTGTCTTGGGTCAACAGAGGATTTTTGTTCGGATGCATCATAAATATCGGCTAGTATCATTGCTTCATCTGTTTCATGAGGTAAAACAAGAAAGGTTTTTGTGTCTGGTATGGCTATCATATCTGACTTTTCAACGTTGGCTAATCCTACTGAGGAACCATCAAAACCAATACCATGCTCTAGTATATCATCCTCAAGAAATCTATTTGTCGGGATATGCAGAACTCGTGATTTACCGAATAAATCGGTGAAATGTATTTGTATCCAGCGTATCTCGTTTTCATGTATTATCTGTTTTATCTCGTCGTTATTCATTGAACCAAAGTATAATCATATGTTATATATCTTTTATGGACAATCTACTTGATGAGTTCTCCTTTTATCATTGACACATTTGAAACGTCTGTAAAAAAATATCTATAAGGTGGTATTTTGCTCGTTTCTAAACCATGCAAACCACGCTAGGATAAAAAATGTAAAAATTTAGTGGCGGCAGTATTTATTCACACAATTGACAGATATTTATCAATTTCCCACTTTGTGACTTGAGTGCTATATTCTCTCCACTCATTGCGCTTTACGTATAGAAAGTTATTAAAGACATGTTCGCCCAGTACATCTTGAATTAGATTGCTCTTTGGCATGAGAGATAATGCATGACCAAGACTGTCGGGCAAACGTTCTATGCCATGTTCCCTGCGTTCCGCTTCTGATAAGGAATAGATATTCTTTTCAACAGGCATGGGTGGTTCCAATTTGTCTTCGATGCCTTTTAGTCCTGCTGCAAGCATAACAGCAAACTGCAGATACGGGTTGCCGGAAAGATCAGGATTTCTTAGTTCGCAACGAGTGCTATTCTCTCTTTTTGAAGGGATGCGGATAAGAGCACTTCTATTTCCGCTTGCCCAAGAGACATATGTGGGAGCTTCATATCCAGAAACGAGTCTTTTATAAGAATTTACAGTTGGATTAAGTATTACACATAGTTCCTTGATATGTTTTAATAAACCGGCAATAAAATGTCGAGCAACATCGCTTAATTGATTTTCACCATTGGGATCATAGAAAGCATTTTTTCCATAGGTGGTAAAGAGTGATTGATGGACATGCATACCTGAACCAGCTACTCCATACAATGGTTTAGGCATGAATGATGCATGCAAATCATGTTGGGCAGATATTACCTTTGTTATATATTTTAGTGTAATGGTTCTATCTGCTGTGGTTATTGCATCGGCATATCGGAAATTTATTTCATGTTGCCCACAGGCAACCTCATGGTGCGATGTAAATGTATTTATGCCCATCTCTTCCAATGCTAGGGAGACGTCTGCACGAATTCCCTCTGCTATATCGCGGTGGGATAAATCAAAATATCCTGCAGAATCGTTAGGAGTTAATGTAGATTTTCCTCCATTTTTTTTAAATAAAAAGAATTCACATTCTGGTCCAGTGTTGTAGATATATCCAAGATCTCTGGCTTTTTTAACGATTTTCTCCAAAATGTATTTCGTATCGCCATCAAATCGTTTTCCATTTGGCTCGTAGATATCACAGTTAATTTTCGCTGTTTTTCTTTTTTCAATATTCTCAGGGAGAATTGTAAAACTCCTTGGGTCTGGCTTTGCGATTTTATCTGATTCTTCTATTGTTGCGTATCCTGCTATTGATGATCCATCAAATGGTATACCCTCAGTTAATGCTTCTTCCAGCCTGCCTGTTGGAATAATTATGTTTTTTGGCGTACCAAGAATGTCGACGAATTGTAGTCTAACAAAGACTACATTCATTTCATTTGCAGTTTCCACTACCTTAGAAATATCGCTGCTTTCATTTGCAAGTTCTAACGAATTATTTTCGTTTTTAAACTGGTGATCCATCTTTGTCCTCCACCAACTCAATAATAAACAACATGGGGAATGTTAATTACATTATTTAACACTTGTTGATACTGATCAGCTTTCTGAAGATTATGTATCTCTCTTCCAGATGGATGTTAACAAACATTGGAAGAATAAGAATTATTGTTCTGAGGAGAGAGTTCCAGACCATGGGTCTCCATCCATCTGTTAAAAGATTCAAACCCTTGCCAAAAGACTTGGAGGAATATATATGTGAAATTGATAGAGAAATATATATATGTGAAAGGCGATTATATATTACAATAATAAAAACAATAAAAAAAGATTCGACAAAAAGGGGGCATTAATATTAAAGTATATACCAAAAAAACAATATCTTTGATTCTGACGATTATCTTTCTATTTTCTACCTATCCTATTGTTTCTGCAGATGTAACACGTCTAAATCAAGCAGATTTGGATCCATTAGTTGATGTGGCAGTAACAGTAGAAATACAAAAGATACGATCGCTAGAAAAAGACGATCCAAAAGTTCATGCAAAAGAGGAAATCGATCGGTTTACTGATCCTGATTTTTTCGTCAAAGTGTTCATTAACAACGTTGAATCCAAAAGCGGCATCTGGCGTAATACCAAATATATTTATGATCCACAGTGGTCTGCGACACTTGACGTTCCCGATGATGAAGAATTTGTTAACATCACAATCCAGCTATGGGATTGGAATTTTGGTCTCAATAAATTATGTGATATAAGTAGTGATTCTGATGGTTATTTGGATAGCTATGACATTGAGCTCATGTATAGCATAAAATCTGGGCATTGGTGGGGAGATGATTTTACCAGCGATGAACCTATTGATGCAGATCCCAGCGGTTACGGCAGACTCAATGGATGTGATGATGGCAGCATCTATCAAAAGGGGAGAGATTGTGAACTTTGGTTTGACATTTACCAAACTGATCCAGATGGGGATAAAATTCCTTATTGGACTGAGGTAAATATTTATGGAACAGATCCTGAAGTGGATAACACCGGCGAGGATGCCGATGACGACGGAGTTCCAATAGAATGGGAACACAAATGGGGGCATTACTATGATGGTTGGCATGATGAGCATTATTGGGTATATGATCCATTTGTTTATGATAGTCATTCCACGCTTGATCCAGATCGAGATGGATTAGATAATATAGAGGAATATAAAACATCACAATGGGGATCAGATCCATTCAGAAAAGATCTTTTTGTTGAACTTGATCAGATGGAAGAAGGACCAGACGGTGAGAAAAGCAGTCTCTTACCAGAAGGATCAAAAGAATTGCTTAGAACTGCATATGATCGACAGAATGTAGTTTATCATCTTGATGATGGTTGCATGGGTGGTAGCGATACGATTCCGTTTGATGATTTATCAAGTCATGATGAACTTCAAGATCTCTATTTAGATTATTTTCTTCATGGCGATCCGAACAACTGGCGACGCGGTGTTTTTCACTATGGGTTAGTTGTTTATCAAGCAGAGATAAATGGCTTTGTTTTTTGGGGCGGCGTTGGTCCATATCTTGATGCTTACCAAATATCGGCCAATGGTATGGAAGAAAAGGCAAGAATCCCATTCATAAATAGAGACATTGCTTATGCCAGTGCATATATGCATGAATGTGGTCATACCTTGGGAATATTTCATGGAAACACTCCAGGATGTGATGCTCAGGAAGGTAAATATCCTTGGCAGCTAGACTGGTGGAAATGGAGACCATATGTAAGTGTTATGAACTATGGATATATGTACAATATGGTGGATTATTCAGATGGCTCACGTGGAAGAAACGATTTTGATGATTGGGATAGAATTGATCTCACATTTTTCCAAAGAGATAGATGGTAGTATCAAGAGTTTATTTTAAGGATAATGCAGAAAACTGCAAACAGAAAATATTAAAGCATAAAAATACAATACCTTATGCCATAGGTAGCTATGTTTAAGATACGAAAAAATTTAGATAAGGTTGATGATAACCAACTTATAGTTTTATATACTACGTTAACTAAAATATTTTTGATTGTCTCAATTTTGTTTATTCTCTGGATTGTTTTTGTTGCATTGGGTGCTTTCGTTTTGGAACTGGAATCAAACTGGGCAGTGCTCAATCTAGAAAATTGGATTTTAAGTTGGTGTTTTCTAGTTGGAATTTTTATAATATTGGACGTGGCTTTTTATCTTCACTATATTCTTGTCATTGACAAACGATTGGAATTTGGGGAACCTGAACCAAAATTTATGCATGGTAAACGTTTGTATGTATATACCAGTCCTGCCGACTCGGAAGGCGGCATATTTAGTAAAACATATATACAGATTGATGAAAACAACGTGTTACGATTGAGGGATCTTATGGTGCCACCTGGTGAACTCTGGAATAAAAAAGAAGAATGATATTACTTTTTAATCATCCCCATTTCAGCTAGTTTTTCCGGTAGATATGTGTCTGTTACATAATCTAGACCATATTTTGCTAGAGCCTGCTGTTCAGATTTCTTTCCCAGTTTAAGTTGAAGTTTGATTTCGTTTTTCCAGAAAGAATCTTGGAATCGCGGGTCTGTAAGTTCACTTTTTAAAGATTTGATGTCTTCCTTTGTTAGCTTATCAGTTGGTAAATCATAATTTTCAATATCTGAGGGAGTCACACCCAGGTATTGAGATGAAGGTGTAGCAAGATATTCTGAAATATGTGCAGTTTTGATGGCGCCATATGCAACACTAGCAAATATTCTAAAACTCCATGGATCGCAATCAGTAAATACCAAAACTGGAATGTTTTTTTCCTCGTTGAGCCTTCTGATAAATCTCCTTGTGGATCTTGCAGGCTGACCTTTCAAGTGAACAAGCAATGCTCGATAAGAACTATCAAATCTGTTTTCTACAAGCCGATCAAACATACCTCCTGTTTCTATTGCAATAATAAAGTCAACATCTGCACTTTTGAAAGATATTTTTTCAGGTTCAACGTTGTAAGGAATCGAATAGCCAGAGTCACCAACATCATCTTGGCAATGAATCTTCTTTTTACGATTGTTTCTAGTCATCTCTTCAATGGTAATATTACCAATAACTCGTGCTCCATCCTCCTCAGGTCTAAGCTTGAAATCCTCTCTCATACAACTGGTAATAACCTCTAGATCTTCTGCAAGTGAGTTAGATTCATTCTGAGAATGGAATTTTGCAAGATCCCACCCTTCAGAGATATAGTACATCTCTCTTAATGTCGAAGATTTCTTTATTTTAATCATTTCCTTTATAAAATCTACTATATACATTGTACGAAGCAACATATATGCTCCATCAAGTGATTTGGCAGATCTTTGTATCTTGTTTTTTCCGTATTTCCAAACATTGAATTTCTCATTGAATTCTATATTGGATTTAGAACGGGTGGGAAGTTGAATATAGGGTATTTCCGTCTTTTCTAAATCATCATAAATCTTTGATGCAACCGAATCTATTTTTTTAACTACATCTGTATAATCTTTCCTCATGACTATTCGCCCTCCCATTTATCTGCCCCTATTACATATGAAGGATTTATGTTTTCAATGTATATGTCATTTTCATCAAAATCTCCTTCCTCTAGGCCAGCAAGTTCAAAATTGATATCTACTTTGTCTGCAGAAGCAATGGCATCCAAATTCCATTTTATGTAATTGCTTTTAATCTTTGCGGGTTTGGGATTTACTGTTCCTACAACGGCATCTTCGGGAATTATCGCATAAAGATTGAATTTCTGTGATGTGCGTTTATAATTTACTACCATGATTTTGCTTTTTGTTATTGCACCTCCGTCATGTTGTTCTGATGAACCTTTAAGTAACGTCGTCTGAACAGGTTTTTCAGTAGTTTTTCCAGAAACTTTTTCATATTCAATGAGATCTTCAATCCATACTACGTCCATAATTTTGGTGATCACTGCGTCCAAAGAAGGTACTGGTCTATCAAGCATTTTAGACGATTTTTTAGCAATCTCTGGTAAGATTTTTGTAATAAGTTCAAATTTCTCTCTTGTTTTTTTACGTTTGACTTTTTTGTTAATGTGATGTTGCACCTTCCTTGCACATATTCGCAATGCAAGTTTAATCTCATTTTCAATCTCGGAAACATCTGCTATTGCTTCCTTACTCTCGGACGTGAAGGGTATAAGGGTTGATGATACATGTATTAAAAATATTGCAGGTCCTGAAGGCATTCCCTTACCAGATTTTTGATCAAGACCATATCGTCTCCAGTCTATTGAAGAGATTGCAGTAGTAGTTGCACAACCTCCCTGTTGATACAATAGTGGCACTCGGTTTGCAAACCTCATTACTTTTACGGTAGCGTCCTTTGGTAGATTGCCACCATATACAAGGCCTACTTCTACTTGAAAGGGACTGCCAGAGTATGTTGAAGGTGGTCTAGATGCTGTAATTATGAACTCTGGTGAAATTTCTTTTGTCTCATATTTTAAACTTCTTTTTATTAATGTTTCCCCTATCGGTGAAAGACAATCAGTAGGCGGTGCCATGATTTTGACTTTTTTAAATGCTTTATGCAATGCTAAAAACTGTTCCCTGGTCATCTCCTTCGGATTCAGATCTCTTTCCAAATTTGCTTTTTCGCATGCTGCCTTGGCTGTTCTGTCACCCATACTCGTAAACTCGTTTTTTAAAAACGCAGAAAGTTTCCGACTCTTTGTATGTTTGGCCATTTTAATTAAAGTTCCAAGTTCAACTCCATAAGGGTGAGGTTTAATTTCAATAGATTTTCTAGGCAGTGTTTCCGAAGTTCTTTCAAAGAAGTGCTCAGTTCCGTCAGGTTCCTTAAAAGTAATTTGTGCGTGAGGGTTAACAACGGACGTATTTTGTAGATATTCATACACAAAACGCCTCCCTCGCTTGTAATCTGCCATAATGTTGATTTCTACTCTGGTACCAGATGGTTTTTCCCAATGTACGATATTCCTGCTGATGACTTCAGCACGATTCTTGTTGGTATCAATGGCAAGTTCTATGGCTGTTGCGGGTCTATCTTCCTGGATTTTTGAAATGACTTTTGCATGTTTGCCTGTTGTTAACTGACCATAAAGAACCACAGCAGATATGCCTATTCCTTGTTGACCTCTGCTTTGCCTGATGGCATGAAATCGTGAACCATAAAGTAACCTTCCAAAAATGTGTTTGATTTGTTTTTTTATAATGCCCGGGCCGTTATCCTCAACAATGACTTTACATTCTCCATCTTCATGATTTTTGATTTCCACATAGATGTCTGGTAAGATGTTTACCTCCTCGCATACATCGAGACTATTGTCAACACCTTCCTTCACACTGGTAATGAGCGCTCTTGTTGGATTACCAAATCCAAGGATATGTTTATTTCTTTCAAAAAACTCTGCTACAGAGATTTCTTTTTGTTTTTTTGCAAGATCATGTGCAGTTATTTTAGACAATTTTTTGCCTCCATTTCTTTAGAGAAATACGCATCCAGCTATGTAATGAAACTAATAATTATAAAAGTATTCATCTTAAATGAGTTATAATATTTGATGAAACTAGAAAATAAAGGATAAAAGATGCAACTATGCGATAGTTACATCTTTACAAAGATACACATTCTGTATGTCATTCAGAAGTTTTATGCCCTCATCCATCGGTCTTTGAAATGCCTTTCTGCCAGATATGAGCCCAGTTCCACCAGCACGTTTATTGATGACGGCAGTTCTTACAGCCTGTGCAAAATCGTTGTCGCCAGAAGCACCACCTGAATTGATAAGGCTTGCCCTGCCCATATAGCAGTTAGCAACCTGATATCTGGCAAGATCTATGGGGTGATCTGAAGCAAGTTTGGTGTATGCTCGGTGATCCCATTTGCCATAACTCGCTTCACCTTTGTTGAGCACAGCATATCCTCCATTTATTGTTGGTAGTTTTTGCTTAATTATGTCTGCCTCAATTGTAACCCCAAGGTGATTGGCCTGCCCGGTAAGGTCTGCAGAACTATGGTAATTGTTTCCCTCTATGTTAAAAGCAGGATTTCTAAGATAACACCATAAAACCGTTGCCATTCCTAACTCATGCGCATACTTAAAAGCTCTGCTAACCTCTTGTATTTGTCTGCTTGACTCTTTAGAGCCAAAGTAGATCGTACAACCAACTGCTGCTGCGCCCATATCCCAAGCCTGTTTAACATCGGCAAACATGATTTGATCAAACTTGTTTGGATATGTGAGAAGCTCGTTGTGATTCATCTTTACAATAAAGGGAATATTATGTGCATACTTTCTTGAGACAGATCCTAATACTCCAAGGGTTGATACTACTGCATTACAGCCACCCTTAACCGCTAATTTTACAATATTTTCAGGATCAAAATACATTGGATTGGGTGTAAAAGATGCAACTGCAGAATGTTCGATCCCCTGATCTACAGGCAATATAGAAAGATAACCAGTGCCTGCAAGGCGCCCATGATTAAAAATAGATTTAAGGTTCCTCAAAACCCGTGTGGGCCTGTCTGAATCTATAAACGTTTTATCAACGAAATCAGGGCCTGGAAGATGCAAGGTATCTTTTGATATTTTCTCACATTTATGATTCAAAAGATAATCTGCCTCATCCTCTAGGTAATTTCTTATTGCTTTTATATTTCCACCTTCATATTCCATAATTTCCTTTAATTCCTGCATAATATCTCATCTCACCAATAAGGTGGGAATGCGTATAAGCACAAAAAACTTTCTGATGAATTAGTCTCTACGAATCGTTGTAGTTATACACAAAAAATTATTTTCAACAAATCGAATAAAAATAAAAAACCGTATTATTTCACAGCCAACCCTCTGTACCCCTAACAATATAACGAAGAAAATATA
>Ga0307431_1001264_pt1 | contig 14878 bp, 14 predicted proteins | sample SalMarWE160170MG_FD_202155 | JGI IMG/M metagenome (GOLD analysis project Ga0307431, IMG submission 202155) | Salt marsh sediment microbial communities from the Plum Island Ecosystem LTER, Massachusetts, United States - WE1603-170 | ecosystem: Environmental > Aquatic > Marine > Intertidal zone >...
CTGAAGGGGAGATAAATAAAATATGAACAGCAAAGAAAAGAAAAAGTCAATAGACAGCCTACCGCTACCTGGTGGATCTGCAGTGTCCGCGCACATTCAAGGAAGACGATATTGGCAAGACGAAGAAAAATTATATTGCGGATCTGGGAGCCAGATTCGGTTACATCAGGAACTATGTAAAAGGGTGGAATGTTAATGGGGTAATCCTTCAATCGGTAAAATATTGCGATGTCCACGGTTATGAAGTACCCGGGCTTGAGGATTATCTCGACAGTATTGGATTACCAAACACATACCTGGAGCATGACTACAGTGAGGGCTCCTGAGCACTATTAAGGACAAGGGTTCAGGGATTCATCGAGGTTATTGCCTGATTGACCACACAGAGGAGCGATATTTGGTTGCAAGAAATTCCTATCTATTTTGTGGCGTTGATATAGGTTCCACCATGACCAAGGTGGTGATAATAGATATTGATGGCGAGATTCGCTCTCGTGTTGTAGGTCCCACTGGCGCAGAGCATCGCCGGCTGGCTAATAAGGTAATGGAGGAAGCCTTGGAGCAGGCCAATCTTTCCTTTGACGCGATATCCTATGTGATAGCCACAGGATATGGGAGAATCAATGTCCCCTTCGCTGACCGTCAGATTACGGAATTAACCTGCCACGCCAAGGGCGTTGCTAGCCTCTTCCCAAATGTCAAAACGGCTATTGATATTGGAGGGCAAGATGCTAAGGGACTCAAGATCAGTAATGGCAAGCTGGTCGATTTTGTCATGAATGACAAGTGCGCTGCAGGAACAGGTAGATTCCTGGAAGTTCTCGCTGACACCTTGGAGCTTAGGGTGGAGGATTTAGGAAGCATCTCCCTGAAATCTACTAATAAGGTCAGGATTAGCAGTATCTGTACCATTTTTGCTCGGCAGGAGGTGATATCTCGTCTTTCTGATGGAGTAGCGATAGAAGACGTTGTGGCTGGGCTCCACGATGCTATCGCCAGCAGGGTAGTTAGCATGACAAGAAGATTGAAGATAGAGCCTGATGTGGTACTCACTGGAGGTGTAGTAAAAAATGTGGGGGTGGTTAACGCAGTGAAGGAACAGGCTGGGTGTGAGGTTTTGGTTCCCCACGACCCGCTTCTCAGCGGGGCAATGGGCGCTGCCCTATTGGGGAAGGAGTTCACCATGGAAGCCGTTGCAAGAGGTGAGCCTATCCAGAGGAAGGAGCGTCATCTGAAGGAGGCTACTTTCTTTACCTAGGTGGGCTAATATGCCTTAGTTTGTGAGCATCGATATTAGCTTTCTAGGTATCTCCATTGTCAGTTACCAGGTGCTATCAGTGACAATCTTGATTGTCATAATTCCATCTCTACCTATTGATACCTGTCCCGGTAGCTCCTATCGTATAGAAGACGGTTATTCAGGATTGCCAGTAGTTCTCGGGTAGGAGGCTGATGCTTCAGCTCTGTACTTATATCGGCAGTTAATCGTCTTATCACCAGGAGTATCAAGACAGCGATATAAGTGAACGAGATGACCAGAGGGTTTCCCCAAAGCCAAGAAAGCACAGGGACTAGAGCAAAGCCGATAAGTGACGCGAGCGGCACGCTCATAGTGGGGGTATTTTTGGCTTTGCCCAGCTTGCGCCAGACAACAGCTACAAGGGTTGGGATAAGAACCACCAAGATTTCCCACGGGAGATAGGAGGTAAAGATGAAGCCCGCAATTGTACCACCGCTCACAGAATTACCCCGGCCACCGAAGAACTTAAGCCACACCGGCCACATCTGTCCAGCCAGAGCCGACAGCCCAGCCAGACACAGTATACCGAGGTCGGCCTCTAGAAGATAATGCCCAATCACTATTGGCAGGACGCCTTTGGAGAAATCACTAAAGAAGCCGAGAGCACCCGCCCATGCCCCTGCTGACTCGGCAAGGTTAGCGGTACCCACACTCCGGCTACCACGGTGTCGCAGATTTATACCTCTGAGGTGAGCGATACTCCAGACAAACGGGATAGAGCCGTATAGGTAGGCTCCCAGAATTAGTGTTGCGTCAGTCCACATGTCCGGTGTCAGCATAGAAAGAAACTCCTATCACTCCTGGCCCGCAGTGCACGCCGGCAACTGGGGCAAAATGATTGATAAAGATCTCAGTACAGTTGAAACGAGATAATATTTTGGTCTTGAGCCAGTCTGCTTCATCGGGCACATTAGCATGGTCAATGCTAACGTGTATCGGTTGCTCTCCACTTACCCTCTCCTCCATGATGTCCAGCAACCACTCCAATGCCTTATTCCTGTTCCTAACCCTGCCTAATGGCTCCACAACCCCGGTAGAGGTTGGTACTTCTATAATAGGCTTGATACTGAGTAGACTGCCCGCCCAGCAAGCCGCCTTACCGATGCGCCCTCCCTTCTCCAGATATTTAATAGTGTCCAGCGTAGCTATCATGTTGACTCGCCCCTTCATGTCCTCTATTATCTTGGCGACTTCAGGAAGAGATTTATTGTTGGCGGCAGCACGTGCTGCCGCTAATACTACAAACCCGTATGCCCCCACCGCTGTTCGGGAGTCAATCACTTCTATTGGCACTTCGGGATATGATTCTCTGGCTATCAATGCCGATTTTAATCCCATACTGCTGAACCCGGAAGTAACTAGAATGCAGGCTATGCTCTCTGCATCGTGAATTGCCTTCTGGTAAGCATTAGCAAAATCTTCAGGTGAGGGGGCTGACGTGGTAGGCAACTCTTTCGCATGCTGGAGGAGAGTGTAAAACTTATGAGGGTTCAAATCTATGCCGTCTCGATAAACCATGTCCCCAAAGATTATTTTCTCCGGTACTAGTTCAATGCTATACTTCTCAATTAATTCGCTAGGTAAACAGACCGAGCTATCAGCCACTACCTTTACCTTCGTCATTTTACACCAGCTCCTTTCTTGAAACACTCGTACAAATTCCTATCATGGCACCTGTTTGATTCCTGCACCACCTCCATGTCGGGTCTTGCCACTCCCTGGCGTTCCCTCCCCAGACCATTGGCTCGTAGAAATGGTATCACTTCCTCAATAAATGGTGCTGCCTTTTCTATCTGGGGGCAGTGATCGCACTCATCGAATACCTAGCACCTTACATTGGTAATGAGATTGCATAATCCATAACATGGACTGGGAAGAAAATCCTACGAAGGGGATGCAAACGAGGATGGTAAGCAAAAGGCTTACCATCTGCTTCACTGCACCATAACCAGCCTGGACTGACTTGATGCTAGGCTTATCAAGAGCCTGTAAGACAAACCACGTACTCAATTGTTGGTAACACCTCAACCTCAATTATGCACTGCCCTTGGTGCAGCTATAATCGCCGAGGTAAGCAAAGCAGCTATCCATTAGCCTTTTGTGGTGAAAAGTCTGCGGCGAGTAGACGGGCTCTTAGCAACGATTGCCCGCCCATTTCATATTTGCTGAGGGGAAAAGATCGTCTTTTGATAATATGGGAATACGATTCTCCGTTAAACTTTCCTGAGGAGCTTGGGGTCTTGGCGGGTATCACAACTAAGCCGGTATGAAATATTTCCGTTATTTAAGCTCGCCTCTCTCTTTCATATTCTTAATCTCTTCCTCTCGTAGTTCCCTTTTGAAAAGTTTCCCGGTCACAGTTAGCGGTAGATCATCCCTGAACTCGACAGACTTAGGGCGAGCGTAAGGTTCCATCTTGTCTCTACACCACTCAATAATCTCCTCACCGGTCACTTTGCCCTTAGAATCCTGCTTTAATTTAATGAAGGCCTTTATTCTCTCGCTTCCCAGACGTTCCGGGTCAGGAATTCCAATCGCAACAGCCATGGCAACCGCGGGATGCTGAAACAGGATTTCGTCGATTACTCTTGTGTAGACTTTGTATCCAGAAACGTTTGCCATATCTTTGACGCGATCCACGAGAAAGAAATATCCATCTTCGTCCATTCTGGCGACATCGCCGGTGGGAAGCCAGCCATCTATCAGACCATTGCCGGGTGTTGGCCAGTAGCCTTTCATAACCTGTGGGCCACGAATGTACATCTCACCCGTTTCACCAACGGGAGCATCTTCACCTGTTTCCGGGTCTACGATTTTGCACTCCGTGTCGGCAATGGGTACCCCGATGCCCTCTTTTGCCTCACGCATGAATCCTGTCCGCGCTAAACCTATTGAAAGATTCATGTGAGTAGCCGGGCCTGCTTCAGTTAAACCATAGGCCTCTCCGACAGGCATCTTGGTGTCTGCCTTGATTGCTTCCGCAGTTTCTTTGGGGAGAGGAGCGGCAGCCGAGGTGATGCCAACCGGCATCCTCCCGATCTTACTTTCAGCGATCCGCATGAGCTGGGTAGGAACAACGCAGGTTTGGGCAGGACGAAATTCTTTCAAGTACCTTATGATTGAATCGGTATCTCTTGGGTCGGCAATCAACAGAACTGTCTGCGCCCAGTGAATCGCCGATTCCATTGCATACTCCCCGTATTGGTGGAATAGGGGAACGGCTATCAATACGGAAGTTTTACCTATTATTGCTGGCGCCATAGACGCACTGGCCCATGGAATCCCCTGCAGTAAATTGGCCATTCTACAGAAATGGGTTATCATTACGCCTTTTGGGATTCCTGTAGCGCCTCCGGTAAAGGCGAGAATGGCCAAATCCTCCATCGGGTCAATTTGAACCTCGGGGGGGTTGGGCTCATATTTTGCTATCAAATCTTTTAACTGGTAGACGCCAGGAATCTCTTTTACCTCTGGTTCTTCTAAAGAGTAATCCTTGTCTGATGTTATAATTATGTTCTTAAGTTTTGTCTTGTTTTTGATTGAATTAACGAGGTCTAGAGATTGATCCCAACAGATTATTGTCTCAGCTCCAGATTCAACCATCTCGTGCTCCAGGGTGTCGGCTCTCAGCATTATGCTACACGGGACATGCACCGCACCGGTCTTTAATACCCCAAACTCGCTTATGGCGTATTGGGGACAGTTTGGCAGCATCACCGCTACTTTGTCGTTCTTCTTTACCCCCAGGTCGGCGAGAGCAGTGGCTAACTTATCAACATTGAGCCTTAGCTCCCGATATGTAATTATCCTTCCCAAAAAGTTAATTGCGCTGGTGCTGGGATATTTATCCGCCGAATCATCTAATATCTTGTACAGGGGTATCTTGGGGTATGGCTCCAGTGTTTCCTTGAGCTTGGACGGTCCCAATTTGTAGTTTTTGATCCAGGGCTTATCGGCATAAGTTACTGTCTCTGCCATACTCTCTCCTCCAGAACTGGGATAGCTTCTCGCTGTTGACCCTCGTGGCCTATTTGCCCCATATATCGGGGATCAATTCTTCCAGGTCTAACTCTCGAAGCTTTTCCGGACTTGGTTTGCCTGTTACCCTGTCCCATCCTCGAAATTCGTAATAGGCTTCTAAAAGTGGTGCCGGGTCATTTACATGGCCAGCCGCTGGGCCTTCTGGTAGTGGCTCCTCTAATAGACGCTTTGGCAGGCTATCATCAGCGGGGGTCAGTCCTTCCCTTATGTTGTATGCTCTTGCAAGGTTAACGACCCGTTCACCGGTTTTTCTAAATTCCTCCACGCCGAATTTCCAGCCGGTAGCGTGAGCTATCAACTCTACCCATTCATCTGCAGCTAAACTCATCCCCATAAATTTACATCCGCCAGCACAATCGAAAAAGGTGAGCGCATCCTCCAGGTCCTTGACAACCTTAGCCTCTTTTGGATTTTCTACGAATATATCTTCGATTGTGCTTTCCTCAACAATGAGGAACGGCATGTTAAGAAATGCTGGGGCTTGTACGTATGCTGTCATATGGTCGCCGCCTCGATTTGCCACCATAAATCCTAACCCCGATATCTTAGCAGCCCTTGGGTCGTAGCACGGCATCTCCAGGCCCTTAACATTCATGGCAAACTTTTCCGTTCCCTTGCCCAGCTTCTCTGCCATTCTTTTAGTACCTTCGGCCAGTAAGTCGCCGATGCCCTCTCTTTTGGCTATCTTATGTATCAGCTCAATCATGGTGGCCGCGTCGCCAAAATTGATCTCCAAGCCACCGGTGTCCGATTTGGTCAATATCCCTTTCTCGTAGCACTCCATGGTAAAACCTATCGTGCTACCGGTGGAGATGGTGTCAAGACCGTAATTATCGCATAGGTAATGCGCCATTGTAATTGCTTCCAGGTCGTCAATGTCACACATAGCACCGCATGCCCCGATAGTTTCATACTCTGGGCCCTCTCCCTTATTGCCTGCATATGGCCCTGTTTTGATTTCGGTTACTCGGCCACACTTGATCGGGCAGGCAAAGCAATTCTTCCTGTCCACCAAGAGCGTTTCATTAAGCGCCGTTGCGTTGATCTTCTCTATGTTGGGAAAGACTCCAGTCTGCCAGTTTCTGGTGGGAAGTCCACCGCGAACATTCACCATATCGAGAACCACGGCTGTTCCAAATGTCTCCATGCCTATTTTCAGCATAGACTCCTCGAGCAGAGAGTATTGTTTCTTTGCCACCTCGGTGAAAGCGGCCTGATTGGCGATTTCGATTGCCTTCGACCCTTTTACAGCGATGGCTTTTAAGCGCTTCGACCCCATTACCGCACCCATACCGCATCTTCCCGCCGCTCTATGCTCATCGTTCATAATGGCAGCATACCTGACCTGATTCTCGCCGCCGATTCCAATGCAGGCAACATTAAATTCCTTACCAAGTTTTTCTTTTAACAGGCTTGTGGTTTCTAGAACACTCTCGCCCCAGATATCCCCTGCATCCTTAAGCTCTGCTTTTCCATTGTCAACTACAAGGTAAACTGGTTTTGGTGAGACACCCTCAAAAATTATCCCGTCAAAACCTGTCTTCCGGAAATCTGCTCCCCAGTAACCAGCGGAGTTTGATTGTGCCCAAAAGCCGGTTAAGGGAGATTTGGAAACCACACTGTATCTCCCGGTGCTTGGCGATGGGGTGCTCGTTAGACAGCCCGTCATGAATATGAGCTTGTTTTCCGGGCCTAGGGGTTCTATTCCCGCCTTGACCTCATCGTAAAGATACTTGGTCGCTAGCCCGCCGCCCCCCAAAAACTTCTTCAGCCAGCTTTCGGGAATATCTTCCTCAGAAACCTTTCCCTCTGACAGGTTAACCCGCAGAATCTTTCCCATATATGAAAACATCATTACCTCCTAATCAGTCTAATTGCTGTTTAGCATTTTATTCGTAGAGCTTAAGGTTTGTCAAGAAGAAATGTTTTAAAATGTGAAATGTTGTAGTGAAATTATAAGACTTTTTTATCGGCGCATTCATTATACTTAGAACGTTCCTCAAAAGGCTGAGAGCGGGAAAGCAATGGTAAAAGTTTTCCAGGAAGCCGCCTCTCCTTGACAAAACAGAGGAAATATAATAGCTTTCATAGCATAAATAAAAGGGGGTAGTAGGTTATGAAACGCCGTAGTCCTCTATTGGTTTTGGTATTGTCAATCATTACCTTCGGTATCTACGCTTTGGTGTGGTATGTGATTACCAAGGGTGAGATGAACCGGAGAGGCGCTAGAATTCCAACAGCTTTGCTGATTATCATCCCCTTAGTTAATATATACTGGATGTGGAAGTTCTCCGAGGGCGTAGAGAAGGTGACCAGGGGTGGAATGAGTGGCGCCGTAGCTTTTATACTGATGTTTTTCCTCAGCGTCATCGGAATGGCGATAGTCCAGAGCTCGCTGAACAAAGTCCCTCGCAAGAAACCAGCGAAGCGCCCCACACAATAAGGCCTTAAACTATCAGTTCAAGGCCTTACTGTTGGTCTGCAATGCTCCGCGTGGAGAGGCTACTCTTGAATAGCCTCCGCCACTAGCTCGGCGATGTCAATTGCCTTTAAGTATTCTGTTGCCTCCTTCGCTTTTATACCATCCTCGAACATCTGAAGACAGTAGGGGCAAGCGGTAGCCAGGATATCGGATTTGGTTTTGATAGCATGCCCGGTACGCACCTCGTTGATCCTGGTGCCAGTCTCCTCCATCCACATGTGCCCCCCGCCACCGCCGCAGCAGAAGGTGTTCTTGCTGCGGATGTACTTCCTCAACTTCAGAGCTGGTGTGGTGGACATTAAAGTGCTAGTTAGACGAAAGCCGAGTAGTTTATTCTCAATATACTGAAGAGTATCGACGTTATCCCGCTCCATCTCAGTGAATTTGAGTTCAGGGATGGATAGCAGGACCCTTCTAGGTGCCTCATAGATGTCATTATAGCGGAGCAGATAGCATGGGTCCTGATAGGTTATCTTCTTGTCCATCCCATTTGCCAGTTTGAGCTTACCCTGCTTGATTAGGTCACTAATGAACTCAGTATGATGGATAAGCTCAAACTCCCCTCCGAATTGTGGGTATTCATTTTTGATGGTGTTATAGCAGTGGGGGCAGGTGGTGACGACCTTCTTGACACCATAGCGTTTTAGGGTTTCGATGTTCTTGAGAGCCTGCATCTGGAAGAGGTATTCATTACCTATGCGCCGTGCTGGCTCGCCGCAGCAGCTCTCCTCTTCACCGAGTATGGCGAAATTGACGCCTGCGGCTTTGAGTACCTGGGCAAAGGCAGCGGAAACCTTTACATTTCTGTCCTCCAGAGCGGCGGCACAGCCAACCCAGTACAGCACTTCGACATTCTTATCCTCTGAGATGAGTTTGACGTCTAGCCCATCGCACCAGTCGGTTCTGGAATATGTGGTTCCTTTACAGGTGTGACCCCTCTCCTCAATGCACCTCAAAGCTACCTCGGCTGTTTCAGGCATCTCAGCCTGCTCCAGCACAAGGTTGCGGCGCATATCGATGATCTTATCGATATGCTCTACGAAGACGGGGCATACCTCTTGGCAGGCGCGGCAGGTAGTGCAGTCCCAGATTTCCTCTGGGGTTATCACATCACCAATCAAGGAAATTTCGGATTCTTCCCCGTTCTTCCCCTTGGCCAGAAGGCTGGGTCCCACTTCAAGCCAATGTGTTTTTAGCTTCTGGATAAGTTCCTTCGGGTTGAGAGCTTTCCCGGTGAGATATGCGGGGCAGCTATCCTGGCAGCGACCGCAGCGGGTGCAGGCATCCAGGTCGAGTAGCTGCTTCCAGGTGAATTGGTTGATCTTTGATACCCCGAACGTCTCGGCTTCCTCCAGGTCGATTGGCACCAAAGCTCCCTTGGGGCGCATCGATCTGAAGAGAACATTCAAGGGTGCGACAACGATGTGCGACAGTAAGGAAAAGGTGAGAGTGACATAAGTGATAGCTCCTATGACAATCACCATATGAGTCCACCACAAGACGGCGTGCGTGTTCAAGAGAGCTCCTTCCGAGAGCCCTCCAAAGAACTGCGCTGTCAGCCAGCCTCCTGGAGATAAAGCCGCCCAAGACGGGTTATATAGCCCGGCTCCGGGAAAGACCTCCTGGAAGGCTATAGGGTTGGCGGTAAAGTATGCAATGCGAAGTCCCTCGATGATGAAGCCAGTTATAACAAGAACGGCGATTAGTGAGAGGGCAATGGCATTTTCTGGCTTGTTATCTAGCATGTCAGGTCTCTGAATATACCTTCTATAAGCGACGACGATCACTATCAGAAGCAGCAGTATGCCAAAAACATCTACGGTGAAGGAGATACCCAGGTAGGTAGCCCCATGCATGAAGTGGAAGAAGTAGTGGGAGAGGAAATCTAAGAGAGCAGCCAGCAGAAGGATGATAGCTCCAACGAAGATGACGAAGTGGAGCAGGCCAGGATAGAGATCTCTGACGAATCGCCTGTGGATAAATCCGTCCACTGTACCGGTGATGGCGAAGGACCATAGACTCTTCCACAGGTTGGAAAACCTGGCATCTGGCTGCCCCAGGCGCCAAAGGCGATAGCGCTTATACACCCCATATACGAGAATTGCTGCTATTGGTATTAGCAGCAGATACAGGATATAACCCCAGTACCCAATATTCCAGAATATCTCTCTTTCTGCCATTCATGCCTCCTGTTCCGTTATAGACCTTGTGTGTAGTATTGTAGCACAACTATAAATTGCTTGCCAAGGAAGTGTACTTTTCTGCTACATCAGCAACACTTGAGCCTTCTAATATTATCCGTATCATTGTAATCTGAAGAACGGCTATGTCATCTTTTCCCACCCACACGCACTGAAATGTATTTATGGCGGATACCCCCCACACCTCCATTTCTGTAGTTGCCTGATTCATCAGGCGCCTATTAAAACAGGGTAGCCTAGAGCATGTGCTCTAGGCTTGGTTGGAGCGTATGCTCTAACCTACACAACATTTTTATTCATCCTATAATTCGTCGTCACGGAGTGGCGACGCTACATCCCGCTTTTTTCTGTCCCCTCTCCCTTGAGGTCCTTCTTAGAAGGACTCGCCTCTGGTGAGGGGAGGGAGTAATTATCGCTGCCGGCCCTGAGTTTTATATTATTGGGGGACAGCTTCGGGCCAACGCTAGAGAGGGCGTGAGAAACCTAAAAGTCCATTTTAGGTCCCCCACAGCACACGCAAGCGATTGGCTTGACAGTTTTTATTGACAGCCCTCTTTAGTTTAGCGTAAACTTGGAAACAGGCACTTCAATGACAGGAGGATAGGGATGTACAAAAAGATCCTCGTCCCAGTGGATGGCTCGGGGCTGGCTGAGCTGGTTCTTCCGCATGTGGAAATGCTGGCCAAGGCAGGTGTTAAGCCTGCGGAGGTAGTCCTGCTCATGGTTTGCGAGCCAGCACGCATGGTGGTAGGTGGCTACGGCGAAGCAATCGCACAAGGGGTGCTCATAGCAGAGCAGGCAGCAGAGGAATGTAAGGTGGAATCCGAGAAGTATCTGGCTGCAATGGAGGAACGGCTCAAGGGGAAAGGCCTTAAGGTACGGACAGTGTTACTGGAGGGCGATGCCGCCGGCGAGATCCTTAACTATGCCGCCAACAACCCTATCGACCTCATTGCCATGGGGAGCCACGGACGCTCTGGCATCAGACGATGGGCCTATGGCAGTGTCACCTCGAAGGTTCTGCGAGGGATCTCTACCCCCATCTTGGTAGTGACGCCGGAGAAAAAGTAGGTTTCTTTAGCTGACAGGAGGAAGCAAATGTTTAAAATGGTTTTAGTTCCGTTGGACGGGTCGGAGTTGGCTGAGATAGTACTCCCCCATGTGGAGTTGCTGGTAACATGTACTGAGGAGGCGGAAATAGTCCTCCTTCAGGTGTGCGAACCGATCTCCAGCAAGCTCTCTGGCATGGACACGGTGGGGGTTGACGCCATACCGCTTCTGGTTGAGCGGGCAGGGAAGGCCTGCACGGGACAAGCTGAGAAATACTTGGCTGGAGTAGAGAAGCGGCTCAAGGAGAAAGGGTTCAAGGTGCGGACGGAGATCAAGGTGGGTAGCCCTGGGGAGGAGATCCTTGACTATGCCGCTAACAATCCTGTTGACCTCATTGCCATGGGCAGCCACGGACGCTCTGGTATCAACCGGTGGGCCTATGGTAGTGTCACCTCGCAAGTGTTAAGAGGAATCGCTACCCCGATTTTGGTGGTGACGCCGAAGAAGAAGTAGGTTTCTCTAGCTGGGAGGATAGAGATGTATAAAACGATCCTCGTCCCAGTGGACGGCTCAGAGTTAGCTGAGCTGGTTATTCCGCATGTAGAAATGCTGGCGAAGGCTGGTGCTGAGCCTGCGGAGGTTGTCTTGCTCGGGGTTTGTGAATCGGCACGCATGGTGATGGGTGGCTATGGCGAGACGGTAGGACAGATGGCGGTCCTAGTAAAGCAGGCAGCAGCGGCCTGTAAGGCGGATGCTGAGCAGTACCTGGCTGCAACCGAGAAGCGGCTCAAGGAGAAAGGCCTTAAGGTGCGGACAGTGTTAATGGAGGGCGACCCCGCTCATGAGATCCTTGAATATGCTGCCAATAACCCTGTTGACCTCATCATCATGGGGACCCATGGACGCTCTGGCATCAACTGGTGGGCCTATGGCAGTGTCACCTCGAAGGTTCTGCGAAGGATTGCTACCCCGCTCCTGCTGGTGACGCCGGAGAAGAAATAGGTTGGTCTATAAAACCAAAAGGAATAAGGTCAAGCCCCACTGGCTACATGAACAATTGCAATACAGCAGTATTACAACAGGCATAAACCTGAATACTGGCGACATCACCTTAGTGGAGGATAATAATGCCGAGCGCAATGATTAACGGAGTGCAGATTTACTACGAGGTTTCAGGGGAAGGCCCAGCCATCATCTTGCTTCATGGCTATACTGGTAGCCATCAAGACTGGGCTGCTCAAATCCCGCTGCTCTCCAAGAAGTATCGAGTTGTTGCCATGGACCATCGCGGTCATGGAAAATCCGAGGCACCTTCCTCTGCTAGTGACTATTCGGTCAAAATCATGGCGGAGGATGCATGCAGCTTACTCAAATATTTAGGCATAGACAGAAGCTGCATAGCGGGGCACTCTATGGGAGGATTTATGGCCTTGGAGCTCGCCCTGAAGTATCCTGATATGGTGAGTGCCTTAGTCCTGGTTGATACCTCCAGTGGGGAGTTCGAACGTGTTCCCGGCTATGCTGAGTTGCGGGCCAAGCTCGACGAACTGGCGCAAACCGAGGGGATGGAGGCTGCTTTTGAATATAACGCAGCCCATAACCCCATGACCAAGGAGCAGTTTGAAAGACATCCTGAACGGCGGGAAATCGCAAGGCAAAAGATGCTACACACCTCTGTGGATGGCTATATCCATGTTGCAAATTCCTTTTCACGCTGGGAGCCGCTTACCCCTCGCCTCTCCGAGATCAGGGTGCCTACCCTCATCGTGGTGGGTGACGAGGATAGCTCCTTCCTCAAGCCATCCAAGGTAATGGAGGAATTGATAGCCAGATCAAGGCTGGTCATCATCCCGGGTTCGGGACACTCTCCTCATGAGGAGGTTGCTGAGGTCTTCAACGATGTGCTGTTGAGTTTTCTGGATGGGCTGGAACTCGCCAGTTAGTCCGTTATAGCTTTCTTGCAACTGAACCTATGTATCCAACAGTATAAGCGCCTCTAGGATGTCCTTACCCATGTCCTCGAAGCTATGCAAGTCCTTTTCATTTGGGTAAGGGTAATTATCAAACCGGACTCCAAGCCCGTAAGGAATGCCAAAAGCGATTGTCCCTGTCGCATACCATTTTTTTCCCAGCGATGGTGCTCCAACTCGTGTCCCCTGCTCCAGGGTATGTGCTTTATTAAGGTCCACTCTTAGCCTCCTTCTCAACTTAAAACAGGCATATTAAAGTATAATAGCCTGCCAACTTCCTTATTTCTTTCCGACCCCAAATCCGTTCCAGAGAGCTCACTCATTTATCATAAATGCAAAGATGGTAATATTCTAGCCCATTTTGAGTATTTTATCGAGTGCTTGGCATCGTTCACATAGCTGGGTGGCATCTTGCAGTTGTTGCGAGACTCTGCGCTACCAGTCATTGCGTGGCTTATACGGATCTTGGTAGGGGCGTCCTTCCTAAGAAGGATTGAACGCCCCAAACTTGCATGTTTTCTGGCTGTGCTACGCAGTAATATGCTCCATAGAGCGGGTGAATGGGGAAATGGGGTAGCTGCGCTTAGACTGGCGACGACCGAGATGACGGAGCGAGGCAGTATGTGACATGTCGTTTTGAACGAGCACAGTGTAGCTGAGTTCAGTGGTAAAACTTGAGTCCTGTGCGTAAGCATAAAATGGAATAGAATACACCTTATTAGTAAATGAGCTTGACTTCTGGTATAACAGCATATATAAGAGCATGAATGCGAACAAATATAGTTGAAAGGGTTTGATATCTTTTAAATAAAAATATTAGGGTGCCTGAGGCAACCAACTGCCGGGGATTAACCTCAGGCAAGAAGGTTTTCAGAGAGTGTTCTTAGGAGATTGATGGAAAGGAGGGCCGATTTGACCGACGAAGTCACGTATCCTAGATATCGTTGGTACCTACTTTTTCTTGCATGGGCGCTCTTTTGTTTAATCGCCTTCAATAACATGATGACGGCAGTGATGGGTGAACAACTAGTGTCCTCAGTCGCGGAGGGGGGGCTAGGGCTTACCGACCAGCAGTTCTATGCCTGCCTCACGGCAACATCCCTCGCTCCCATCGTGCTGTCACTGGTGGGTGGCATGTTGTCTGACCGCTTTGGCGTAAAGCGGGTAGTGCTACTCGGGTCGTTCATAGCTGCGGCCGGCGCTCTGTTGAGGTATATCTCATTCGGATTTGTGGATTTCTTTCTGTACAATATCCTGCTGGGCGTAGGTCTTGGAATCCTGGGTCCAAATCTGCCCAAGCTGGTGGGCCTGTGGTTCCCGCCCAGACAGATAGCGATTGCTACCGCGCTTTATATGACGGCACTGGGGGTTGGTCCAGCTCTTGGACTGGCTCTGGGTTCGTTGTTTCCGACGTGGCAAAGTGCCATGCTTATCATGGGCTTGGTTTTCGTGGCGTCGGTTGCCGCCTGGTGGATATTCGCCAAGGACAGGCCGAAGGGCTACACGGTGGGTGGCGTTGAGCTTACCGGTGTGCCTTTTAAAGAAGGACTGCTTAGGGCTGTAAGGTCTAAGACTCTGTGGTTGCTTGCTGCTGCATACGCTATGGTAATGGCAGTGGTTGCGGCCTATGTAAATGGTGTGCCGCGGTTGTTAAATGTTGCGAAAGACATGCCCGAGGGCCCAGCCGGGAGGGTTATAGCACTTGCGGTGCTAGGTTTTATTGTTGGGGCCGTATTCTGGGTGTGGCTGGCGGAAAAAGTAGGGGTCACCAAGCCGTTCTACATGGGCTGTATGGTTATGTCGGGCATCACTGGCGTACTCGCCTATGTTCTCA
>Ga0307431_1001270_pt1 | contig 14842 bp, 13 predicted proteins | sample SalMarWE160170MG_FD_202155 | JGI IMG/M metagenome (GOLD analysis project Ga0307431, IMG submission 202155) | Salt marsh sediment microbial communities from the Plum Island Ecosystem LTER, Massachusetts, United States - WE1603-170 | ecosystem: Environmental > Aquatic > Marine > Intertidal zone >...
AGTAATGATTTTCATTTTGCCGCCCAGCGCAAAGGTATTGGCTGAGCGCCTTAACCACAGAGGCAGGGAAGACGCCGACGTAGCAGAGGAAAGACTAGGCGTAGCAGGCACTGAAATCGCTGCTGCTTGGCAGTATTACAAACACATGGTCGTAAATGAGGATTTGCAACAGGCGGTGAGTGAATGTATTCAAATTATTAATGACTATAAGAGTGAAGTACCCGAAAGTTCGGGATCCTGAAGTTTCGAAAAGATTATTACAAAATTCTAAATCAGAGATAGTAAATATGATAGACGAACTCAAAAGTGACAGAATAATCAATAAAGTCGGCGGTAGATTCAAATTAACGGCACTGGTTCAGAGGCGTTTGGGCGAGCTCTTACAGGGCGCGCGACCTTTGATTGAAGATATCGAAGGCAAAACGATGCTTGAAATTGTTATACAGGAAATTTTGCGGGATAAAATTGCTGTCGACGACGGTCTAACAACACAAGATGTAGAAGACAGAGAGAAGGGTTAATAAGTTCCGCTCTCTTGCTTGAAGCGACAGAACGAGATGTGTGATGCTGGATAATACAAGGGTTTTGCTTGGTGTTACAGGCGGGGTCGCTGCATATAAGGCGGTAGATTTGGCCGGCAAGCTGATTTCTGCCGGAGCCAAAGTCACTACCGTAATGACGGAAAATGCCTGCCGTTTTGTTGGCCCGAAAAGCTTTGAAGCAGTTACCTGCTCAGCCGTTTACACTGATATGTGGAGCACGCCGGAGCAGTATCGAATCGGCCATATAGCTTTGGCTGATTGGGCGGATGTTGTTGTTGTGGCACCTGCAACAGCGAATATTATTAGTAAAATTGCAAATGCTATCTGTGACGACCTGCTTAGTACCACTCTTTGTGCATGTTGGCCGCTGATTGAATCGGGTGCTGCATTATTAGCTCCTGCCATGAATGAAAAGATGTGGGTTAATTCCGCCGTTCAAAAGAATGTCGAGACAATCAGGAAAATGGGATTTCAGTTGATTGGTCCTGTCGAAGGACGACTTGCCTGTGGTACCAAAGGTCTTGGCAGAATGTCTGAGCCGCAGGAAATTTTGGAAGCCATAGAAAAAATCGAGTCAAAAATTGACAGATGAAAAAAACTATCGGATAATTTTAACAGCTAATTATTCGTCCCCACTGTATATAGTGGGATTCTTTTTTTACAAATCGATATCATGCGAATCTTAATCACAGCAGGTGGCACTCGCGAATATATTGACTCGGTCCGCTATATTTCCAATGCAAGTAGCGGCAGGATGGGTTATGCCCTGGCTAACGCGGCAATTAAGGCCGGGCATAAAGTGACACTCATCACGGCACCAACTTCGTTGCGTATCCCTGGTGGCGTTCAGGTTGTCGAAGTAGAAACTGCTGCTCAGATGTTTGAGGCGGTTAAAAAAAATTTTGATAAATGTGATTGTCTGATTATGGCCGCTGCCGTGGCTGATTACACACCTTATAGAAAATCAAAAGTAAAAATTAAAAAGCATGTCCTGAGTAAAACCGAAGGATCAAAAAGCGGTTTAACATTAAAGTTAAAACCGACTGTTGATATTCTAAAGTGGGCTGGAAGACATAAAAACGAGTCACGAGCCACGAGTCACGGACGACGTATTATTGTCGGTTTTGCTTTGGAAGATAAGGACCTCCGTAAAAATGCCGAAAAGAAGCTCAAAGACAAAAACCTCGATATGATAGTTGCCAACACGCCCGCCTCGGTCGGCTCGGACAAATCGACCGTTCATATTAAAACAACACAATCCACATGGGGAAAAATTGAAAACACCGAAAAGGCCGCAATTGCCGAAAGGATAATCTATCAGGCGCAAAAGCTCTGGAATCAAACCTGAAACAGTTTGTTATTATCAATTAACCACCAGATCGAGAAAAAAGTACGATTTCGACGGATTCAGAAATGGTTCCCACGTTATTTAACCGATTTTCGTAAGATATTGTAAAACAGGAAGATAAGAAAATTTGGTGAGAATTGAATTGAGCCGGTTTGTCAGGCAACGGCGCTTTAGTTGAATTTGTGAGATTTACAGCACAACTCGGTTATAAAGGGGCAGTTCTTTCTTGACGAAGAAGTTGTTAATATGTTATAAATATGGTATAAGAACCTGTTTTTATACATGGAGCGCAGGTGTGATTTTAGATATATATCTTGGCCAAGTGTATAAGATTTCATCTAAGAGTTTTCCTCAGGAGGAAAGAAACGCACATAAATTGCAAATTTCTAAAATGCGTATCGGGAAATTGTTGTCATTACCAGTCATGTAAGTTTATTTGAAGGAGACTAATTATGTGTATGAAAAAGACAATCCTAATAACCTTATGTTTATGCCTGACAGGATTTGTTCAGGCCCAAGAGCAAATTGCCTTGGAGTCATATGATAATCTTGGATATTTCATGACTCATGACGGTGTTGGCTCACAGGCTGAGATGGTTCAGGGTGGCAATCAGACTCTTTCAGGAAAATGGTTCATGATTCCTGGACTTGCTGATCCGGAAGGCATTACATTTGAGTCCGTAGACCTTCCAGGCAATAATCTCAGGCATAGAGGTTGGGTAGTGTATTTAGACCCAACGGCGACTGATAACCTTTTTCTAAATGATTCCACTTGGTTTATACGAGAAGGCTTGGCAGATCCTAACTGGGTATCTCTTGAATCTATAAATTATCCAGGCCAATATCTTGTACAGGATAACTTTGGGCTTATACTTGCTACACCTGCTAATGATCAACTGGGTTCAGCGACTTTTAGAATAATCACTGAGACACCAAGATCACGTTATCCAAATCCACTTAATAATGCAACATATGTCCCTCAAGAAGAAGATGTGGTCCTAAGCTGGGAACCCGGGAAATTTGCCGTGGCGCATGATGTTTACCTGGGAACAAACTTCAGTGACGTTGACAGCGCCGATACAAGCAGTCCTTTACTGGTCAGTCCAACCCAGGATGCAAACAGTTATAATGTCGGCCAGCTTGAATTCGGCCAGACATATTACTGGAGAATTGATGACATAAATGCACCCCCGGACGAAACAGTATGGAAAGGCGACGTCTGGAATTTTACCATTGAACCTGTTGCGTATCCGCTCCCTACTGAGAGTATAACCGCGATGGCCTCAAGTCAGGTAGTTGGTCAGGGGCCGGAAAATACAATCAACGGCTCAGGTCTTGTTGATGGTTTACACTCCAGAGAAAGCGAAGATATGTGGCTGAGCACCGCAGAGGAACCTGGGCAGGCCTGGATACAATATGAGTTCGACAAACCATATAAGCTGGATAAAATGTTGGTATGGAACTATAACGGGACAAGTATTCTTACCAATTACGGTCTTAAGGAAGTCACGGTAGAATATTCACTTGATGCCGATAACTGGATGCAGCTGGATAATGTCCCAGAATTCGCCCAGGGACCCGGTGCGAATGATTATGCCTATGATACGACCGTTCCTTTCAACGAGGTGACGGCAAAGTATGTAAGGCTAACCGCTGTCAGCAACTGGGGTGGCGGCGTGAGCTTCTTTAACAGATATGGTCTGAGCGAAGTGGAATTCAAGTACATCCCCGTTAGCGCAAGGCAGCCCAGTCCGGTTAACAATGCAAGAGACATAGCAATAGATACGGATCTCGGCTGGAGGGCCGGTAGAGAAGCGGCTGAGCATAAGGTGTACGTCAGCTCCGACCAGCAGGCTGTTATAGACGGTACCGCGCCTGTTGAAACCGTCAGTCAGCCCAGTTATGGTCCATTGTCTCTCGATCTGGAAGATACTTATTACTGGCGGGTCGATGAGGTCAACAATGCCGAGGCTACACCGGTATGGATAAGTAGTATCTGGAGCTTCACAACAAGTGAGTATCTTGTTGTGGACGATCTCGAATCATACAATGACATTGAGCCGGGGGAGGAAGGCAGCAACCTGGTCTATTCTACGTGGGTAGATGGTTTTGAGAGTCCCACAACAAATGGTTCAACGGTAGGATATGTTGAACTATTCCAGCCCTCTATGGAGACCGAGACCGTTCATAATGGCTCCCAGTCGGTACCGTTTACATACAATAATGCAGTTGCGAGTTTATCAGAGGCTACCGCGAGCACGAGTGACCTGGCAAGTGGCTCGGATTGGACCAAAGGTGGTGCAGGAGTATTCGGATTGTGGTTCTATGGCGATCCGAACAATTCTGTAACCGAGCAGATGTATGTTAAGGTTAATGGAACCAAGGTGTTATATGATGGAGACCCGGGTGATATAGCGATTCCAAAATGGACTCTGTGGATTATCGATCTTGCATCGCTTGGCGTCAATCAGAGCAATGTGACGACGCTTACAATAGGTCTTGAGAGGACGGGCGCAACCGGCGGCTCAGGTACGGTGCTCTTCGATGACTTTCGTTTATATAAAGTTCCGGTTAATCCCGGTACTGAGAACTTGGTTCACTCATACACGTTTGAAGATGGGACGGCCAATGATAGTGTAGGCTCCGCTCATGGCACTTTGGTGGGCGATGCGAATATTGCCGATGGCTCTCTCTTGCTTGACGGTACGGATGACTGGATGTCGATGCCCGGTGACGTTATTGCGATAAATACATTCTCAGAGGTTTCTATCGAAGCGTGGTTTACTTCAGTAGACAGTAATAATACAGGGAATCACATGCTGGCCGCTTTTGGTGAAGTAGGCACGGGAGAATCTCCTACCGCGGGGTATAAATACGTATTTATCACGCCCGCCCGAGGAGATGACGTAAGTCGTGCCGCGATCCAAACCAGTTCAATGGATACTGATCCCTGGGATGATGAAACGGGTGTTAGTGCGTCGGGCGAACATGATGACGGTCTTTTGCATCATTTTGTTTGCACGGTTAATTCTACAAGTTTGGCCTTTTACATTGATGGTGACCTGATAGGTGTTGCAGATTTGGCTGATGGTAATGAAATCAGCGGTATCAGCCAGGCCGCCGCCTATCTTGGAAAGGGCGTCTATACTGTTGACCCGGAGTGGGCCGGTGCTATTCATGAGTTTAATATCTACAACAAGGCTTTGTCTCCGAGCGAGGTTATTTACCTTGCGACTCATTGAAAGTTTAGTGAGGAAATAATGATGTAGCTATAGCGCTTTTGGTATCAAGACGACTTAGATAGCGTTACTCTTTTAGATTATTTCGGGGCCTGTACCTATTAACAAGGTGCAGGCCCTGCTTTTTTGGATAGGGGCCGGTTGGTGTTGCAGCATACGCGGACGGCTTGTACAATGGTTCAGGATTATGGTAAAGGACATGGATCGCCGGCTTAGAGGATTATCCAGGTTGTTCTTTTGGTTTTTAAGCATACAGTTTTTATGGAAGTTTCATCAAAAAAAGATGCTTGAATTTATAACGGATAGAGAAATATACCAGAAAGTACTTTGTGAGCGGATTGTAAAGGCTCAAAGATTCCTCTGGATTGCAACATCTGATTTGAAAGACCTGTATGTGGAAAAGAGGGGGGCGATGGTGCCGTTTCTCGAGATTCTGTCCGATTTGACCGGAAGAAATGTCGAAATAAGACTTCTGCACGCAAAAGAGCCGGGAAAGGCTTTTCGGGAGGATTTTGATAAGTATCCGAATTTGATAAACGGCATGGAACGAATCCTTTGCCCGAGAGTTCACCTTAAGGCAGTGATAATCGACGGCGAATTTGCATATACCGGCAGTGCCAATCTTACCGGAGCCGGAATGGGGGCTAAAAGTGAGCATAAAAGAAATTTTGAAGCGGGCATTATTACCGATGAGCAGATTATAGTCAGCGAAGTTATGGAGCAGTTTGATAGTATATGGAGAGGAACCCACTGTAGCCTGTGCGGACGGAAGAAATTTTGTGCTGACTATAAGGATATTTTGGCGGAACGCAAACTATAGTAACCGATTAAGCAAGCCTGCTACAAAGAGTCCCGTTTTGTCCCGGCGACAAAGGAAGAAAATCTTTTATATCCCGCAAAAAAGGTTATAATCTGTTCTACATTTGGATGTGTTACCAATCATTGCCCGGCAGTTTTTGGTACGAGAATAATAATAAAGATGCTTCTTCTTTATGCAGGCAGACTTATAAACACACGCATGTGGAAAGGAGGTTGTTCGGATGTCCTCGAAAGAGGTTAATAATCACAAACAATCCGGCAATATAAACAGGAATAATCGTGGCGGCATATCCCGACGAAGTGTATTGGCCGCCTGGCTTGCTGCGCCTCTGATAGTTCCACGTTATGTCCTCGGTGGTCCCGGAAATCAGCCGCCGAGTGATACCCTCACAATTGCCTGTGTGGGTGTAGCCGGTATGGGCAGAAACTATCTTGCTGGCTGCGATAGCGAAAGGATTGTCGCCTTGTGCGATCTTGACCACGACTTAGTTAATAAAAGAGGTGTGTTTCAAAAGTATCCGAAAGCCAGGCGCTATCGTGACTATCGGAAGATGTTCGATAAAGAAGCAGATAACTTTGATGCTCTTATAATTGCGGTACCGGACCATAACCATGCACATCTTCTCAGCGCCGGCATACAGCTTGGCAAACACATGTATTGTGCAAAGCCGATTACACATACTATCGGTGAAGCCAGGCGGTTCAGGAAGGCACTGTTGAAAAATCCCAAATTGATTACACTCTCGAGCGTGCAATCCGCCGGTACAGAAGAGGCTCGAAGCACGACGGAATTGTTGAACTCCGGAGCCATCGGCCCGGTGAGGGAACTGCACATCTGGTGTGACCACCCGGCTTATCCCTGTTCTTTAACGCGACCGACTGAAAAGCAGAGTCCGCCGGAAGGGATGGATTGGGAACTCTGGATAGGCCCTGCGCCGTATAGGCCGTTTCATTCGGTATATCATCCCGAGAACTGGCGGCCCTGGTGGGATTTCGGTTCGGGGACAGTTGGTGACATGGCTTGTCACACGCTGCACATGTTCTTTAAGGAGCTTCGGCTCGGGGCGCCGAGAACAGTTTACGGCTACGCTTCCACACGTAACACCGGATTTTTCCGAAATTTGCCGACACCAGAATGCCAGTCTAATGCGAACATGGTGACCTGGGAATTTCCCGCCAGAGGGAATTTGCCGCCGTTGAATGTGTACTGGTATGACGGGGGTATGAAGCCACACCGTCCACCTGAGCTTGATTCGCGGATAGAATTGCGAAACAGCGGTTTACTCTTCGTGGGAGAAAAAGGCAAGCTGATTGCTGGTTATTACGGAGGGAATTCGTTCGGCAGCCGTCGTAATGATGGCGAGAAAAGCTCCTCTCGCGGTCTTGAAGGAGGATTATTACTGCCGGAGGAAGAGTTCCGGGATTTCGAGCAACCGCCGAAAACCTTGCGTCGAGTTGAAGACCACTACGGCGAGTGGACACAGGCGTGCAAGGATGGGAAAGAAACGATTTGTCCCGTTCATTTCGGTTGTGAAATGACCGAGATGGCACTGCTCGGTGCCGTGGCGCTGCGTACAAGAAGAGTCCTACAGTGGGATGCCGAGAATATGCGAGTAACGAACAATAGTCAGGCAAATGATTTCCTTGATCCGCCGTATCGCAAGGGATGGGAATTGTAGTGGGCTTCCAGAGTTTAACTAATACCGAGTTAATAGTTAAAAGGAGCTGCGATTATGAAATGTAAAAATTTATATCGATGGCACTTTATTTGTATTGTGCTTTTCATTACAGTGTTTTTTCTGAATTTGGAGATACTGAATGCAGCGGACTATGCCATCGGCGCTGATCTTTCCTTTCTTAAACAGGCCGAGGACAGAGGTACTGTATTCAAAGACAATAATGAGGTCAAGCCGGGCCTGCAAATATTCAAGGACCACGGATATAACTGGATTCGGCTTAGATTATTTCATACTCCGACACAACTGCCGAACAATCTTGAGTACACAATCGCCCTTGCTCAGGAAGCCAAAAAGCTTGGATTCAAGTTCCTCTTAAACTACCACTACTCCGATACATGGGCCGATCCGGGTAAACAACACATCCCCGAAGCATGGGAAGGTAAGTCGCACGAGGACCTTGTACAGGCGGTGTTCGAATATACGCGGGATACTATAATTGCCTTTCGAGATGCCGATGTTCTGCCGGATATGGTTCAGCCCGGCAACGAAATAATCCACGGCATGCTTTGGCCGGATGGAAGACTACCGGGCAATTGGGATAATTTCGCCGAATTATTGAAGGCCGGAATAGACGGTGTAGATGCTGGCCGGGGCACTGCCCCGCGACCATTGATTATGGTTCATATCGACAGGGGAGCAGACAAGGAAGGGACGCAAGCGTTCTTCGATAAATGGCATTCGTATGATATTGATTATGATATCATCGGCCAGTCCTACTACCCATGGTGGCACGGTTCATTGCTCGACCTGCGCGGAAATATGATTTTCATGGCAAACGAATATCAGAAGGACATTATGCTGGTGGAAGTGGCCTACAACTGGAGACCGGGCGAGTATGTGAATAAATTGGCTCCTTTCCCCGAATCCCCTGAAGGACAAAGGCAGTTTCTGGACGAGGTTCACCGTATCGTTCTGGACACTCCCGGCAACAGGGGTAAGGGCATCTTTTGGTGGGAACCCGCCGTCACCGGCGGTCTTAGAAGACGAGGTATGTTTGGCGACGACGACAATGCGCTGCCGGTCATCAATGTTTTCGATAAGTTTACGCGACACTGATTCGAAAAACGGTCTCTTCCGAATTATTCACAAGAGCCTCTATGTTATTACAATATTTGTTAAGTCATGAAAGTTATGTTTTATATGTAGTACAGGGAGTGAATAAATGATCAAACAACGGTATTTTTCCTGTATCTTTATTTTCTTGTTGTGTATAAGTGTTCTACTGATGTCATGCCAAATCATGCCCGCTAATTCGAAATCCAAACCGCTTTCGTCTTACGATGCTCAAGTTAAAAAACTGTTGTCCCGGATGACACTGGAGGAAAAGATTGGACAGATGATTCAGGCCGACCAGGAGCATCTCCAGGATCCGGCTGATATTGAGAAGTGCTATCTCGGTTCGTTGCTAAGCGGCGGCAATTCAGACCCGGCGGAAGGTAACAGCCTGCAGGCCTGGACGGATATGTATGACAATTATCAACAACATGCACTTAAAACCCGACTCAGTATTCCGATTCTGTACGGCATTGATGCCGTGCATGGTAATAACAACTTGCTCGGCGCGGTTATCTTCCCGCATAATATTGGTCTCGGCTGTACTCGCAGCCCCGAACTTGTCGAAAAAATATCTCGCGTAACCGCGGTTGAAATGCGGGCTACAGGCATCCAGTGGACGTTCGCGCCCTGTGTGACGGTGCCGCGGGATGAGCGATGGGGACGGACATACGAGGGTTTTTCCGAAGATCCGGAACTCGTTAAAAGTCTCGGCCGGGCATCGGTTCGAGGTTTTCAGAGTTCAGACCTTGGTGCTCCACTTTCAGTTCTGGCCTGTGCTAAACATTATATCGCCGACGGTGGCACAACGGCTGTCTCGCGCGGAAGACGAGGCATACGACTGGACCAGGGTGATGCACAAATCGACGAGCAGACCCTGCGACGGATTCATTTGCCGCCTTATATCACGGCCATGCGTGCGGGTGTCGGTACGGTCATGCCGTCATACAGCAGTTGGAATGGCGTCAAGTGCTCGGCAAACAAGCACCTTCTCACCGAAATTCTAAAAGAAGAACTTGGCTTCGAGGGATTTCTTATCTCCGACTATCGGGCAATCGACCAGGTCAACCCGGATTACAAGAAGGCCATCGGCATATCAATAAACGCTGGCATGGATATGGGAATGATTCCAAGTAAATATCGTGAATTCTCTAAATATCTAAAAGAACTTGTTGAAGAAGGTGTTGTGCCGATGTCCCGAATCGACGATGCGGTCACGCGAATACTTCGTGTCAAATGCGCGATGGGTCTTTTGGACAAAGATCGCTCTCCGTTGGCCGACAGGTCTCTTCGTAAGAAATTCGGTTCATCTGAGCACAGGCGGATTGCCCGCGAAGCCGTTCGCAGGTCGCTTGTCCTGCTCAAGAATGAAGACAATACGCTGCCGCTCTCGAAGAGACTGTCACGTATTCATGTAGCCGGCAAGAACGCCGACAATCTCGGCAATCAGTGCGGCGGCTGGACCATCGACTGGCAGGGCCGAAGCGGTCAGGTGACTCCGGGAGGAACGACCATTCTAACCGCTATCAGAAATACGGTCTCGAAGAATACCAAAGTGACATTCTCAATTGACGGCACTGAGGCGCAGGGTGCCGATATAGGTGTTGTTGTAATAGGGGAAAGGCCTTACGCCGAGGGAATGGGTGACAGCGCCGACCTTGTTCTCGATGAGAATGATATCGAAGCTATCGGCAATGTTAAAAAAGCTGGAATACCGGTAGTTGTAATATTTATTTCAGGCCGCCCGTTGATAATTAATGATGTGATCGACAAGGCTAACGCTTTTATAGCCGCCTGGCTGCCGGGGACCGAAGGCCAGGGGGTGGCGGATGTGCTGTTCGGCGGTTATAAGCCGACAGGAAAACTCTCATATACCTGGCCCCGCTCAATCGAACAGGTCCCAATCAATCTCGGCGACAGTGATTACGACCCGCTATTCGAATACGGCTTTGGTCTTACGTATTAAATCCTGCAGGGACACCTTGCACTATAATAGTGACGAACCCCGCATGGTGAATCTTTGGCGTGAGTTTTTTCGATAAGATTTGTGAAAAAGATTCTTTATTTTCTCCGTAATTATACCTAAGATTTGTATCTGAACCTACCTCGTCGTTTTTCGTCGAAAGGCGGCGGGCGGATATCTTTTTACTATGGAAGGTTAAAGAGATGCTAAAACTTACGGAGCTTCTATCCACACCGACAGCCCAGCTTGGCAGGGCAAGCAGGTTTATAGTTTTCCAGATAAAACTCTGGTCGCACTGCGCCAGGCTTCTGCGAGTAAACCGTGCAGGTCAGCAGGCCGCCGCTTTGTCCTACTACACAATCTTCGGCGTCGTACCACTTGCAATCGTAATCCTTTTACTCTTCCAGTCGCTTTCTGCTGAAGGTGTGGGACAAAACGTGAAAAACATAGTTTATGACCATCTTGAACTAAGAGAAATCAGCTACCCGACCGATGACGGGCAGGAAATCAAGCTAACCGAGCACGTCGATAAAATTGTTAAGCAGTTCTTCGAGGGTTTGAATAAAGGCTCTCTGACTTTTCTCAGTGCAATAATAGTTATCTGGGCGGCGCTGGCGTTGCTTTCCAAAATAGAGAAGGCATTTAACAATATCTGGCATGTCGCCCGGGGCAGAGGTTTCCTACAGCGTATTATAAGCTATTGGGCAATACTCACGCTCGGGCCGTTGTTAATCGGTCTCGGTGTATATGTGAGTACACAGTACAAGTCGATAGGTCGATTGCAGCAGGATGTGATTACATTTTCCCGGATCGGTCCGACAATATTTTCTTACCTTGTTGCTGTAATCGTTTTCTTTCTGCTTTATTTCGTTCTTCCCAACACAAAAGTTAAAGCTAAGGCCGCCGTTTGGGGTGCTGCTGTTGCCGCATTGGTCTGGACCATTGCAAAATGGGGCTTTGGTCAATATGTCAATGAGTTCATACCCTACAGCAAGGTTTACGGCGTCGCAGGCCTTATACCGCTGGGTGTATTCTGGATTTATGTAAGTTGGCTGATAGTCCTGTTCGGACTTCAGTTGACATTTACCACACAGCATTTAAAAACTTTGGATGCCGCCGAGATTGCCGCCGCCAAGAAAACCGAAGAATATTTTGTAGCCAACGATATGACCGCAATTAATATAGTGAGGGAGATTGCGGCCGCATTCGAGCAAAACAAGGCTCCAATTTCCCCTGAAGTGATATTCAGCAGGTTGGATATTCCTCCGGAGTTCGGAGAGAAAATCCTTAACCATCTGGTCCTTCACAATATCATAGTCAGAACTTCCGAGCCGACCGTGGGATTTATGCCCGCGAAGGACCCCGCTAATATAAGGCTGTCCGATGTTGCCGAGGCATTAGCTGCGGCGGGTTTTGCTCAATCGACCGAAGACGAACCGCAGTCCATACAGCTTATAGCTCAAAACCAGAGGAACGCTCTGGCCCAGTACAGCCTGAAACAAGTCCTTAACATTGAAAGCACCGCGCAGGATGTTTAAGGACCCTTAAGCAAAATGCTCGCTGCGTTGTATATAAAGAACAGGCCGAAGACTAAGAGTGCAGCAGCGCAGATTATCAGCGCTATTCGCAGAGCTTTCGGCCCGAGCAGGACAGAACCGTGGAAGCTCGTCCAGGACAGGGCTGTCACCCAGATAAGATCGACAGTCCAGTGAACGACGGCAAATATTGCGAACGCCCATATCCCAAAGCCTTTGGCCTCGGTAGCGAGAGCGAGACCGACCGTTGACCACCAGATAAAAAAATACGGATTGCTGACCGACAGTACTATTCCTGTCAGGATTGGTTTATCGCTGCAGTTGGTCGACTGTGTATATGTGCTTGTGCGTGAATTGTTAAACGCCTGGATTGCCATAACCATAAGAACTACGCCGCCGACAAATCCGATTATTATCTGGGCGATATCGGATTTGAAGATTATTCCCAGGCCAATCATCATCAGAATCATCAGGGGAAATTCGACAATGCCATGGCCTATCGCAAGGAGCACTCCGGCCCACTTCCTGCGCGAGCCCATCGTAATTGCGGTTGCTGTCACCGGTCCCGGTTGCATGGCCCCGGTAAATGAAATGATAAAAACACTGCCTAAAAAGGAAATCAATTCCATAGTGTCACCGTATTATTCGCCGATGATTTTTACGAGTACGCGTTTTTTCCTCTTGCCGTCGAACTCGCCGTAGAATATCTGTTCCCAGGGTCCGAAGTCGAGCTTGCCGTCGGTTACTGCGACGACCACCTCTCTGCCCATGACACTGCGCTTAAGGTGCGCATCAGCGTTGTCTTCGAAGCCGTTGTGACGATATTGTGAGTAGGGTTTTTCCGGTGCCAGTTTCTCCAGCCATACCTCGAAATCGTAATGAAGTCCCGATTCATCGTCATTGATAAAGACACTGGCGGTGATATGCATCGCATTGCAGAGCAGAAATCCTTCTTTGATGCCGCTTTCGTTCAGGCATTGCTCGACCTGCGGCGTGATGTTGATATATTCGCGCCTGCTCGATGTATTAAACCAAAGCTCTTTTCGATAACTTTTCATGACGTTTCTTCTCCTAACGCAATTAAAATCAGAGTGTATTTCTTATTTCATCTAATCTATCTTTGGCTTCCGGGTCCTTTGCGAAAAATTCCTGGAGTTTGTCACAGGGATATTCACTGCAATGAGCACAGTTCTCAAGCCCTTTCTTGATTGCACACTTTCTTATCAGGCAGTTCTTGCATCCTGAAAACAGTCTCTGGCCTTCTGTTTTGCATCCATCGCAGTCGTTGACATCTTCCGGCTTACATTCCTGGCCGTAGTGCTCTTTAATTTGCTGCGCTATATCGACCCTCATTTTGTATCTTTTTTCTTCATCCTGTTCCCTTGTCGCCAAATAGATAGCGCAGCTATGACAAGCCAAGCCACAATGAGCTAAATTCTCTTCCATTTTTTTCTCCTTTGTTTATGATAAATCTATCCCAAAAGGCAGATTCAAATGCAATCTTATAGTTTTATCTAAAGACGCGGCGAGCCAGCGTTTTACCGGCGTTGCTTCTCCAAGAGAATCAAAAAGAGCCTGGTCAATATTTCGAGTTGTTTTTTCGTCCTTCCAAAAAGCTCCGAGCGTGTTTGAAATAATCGTCAATCTCTCACAGAGCGGGCTTAGCTTGATATTCCTCGCACAGCATGCAAACGGCCTTTCAGGATGGTTGTCCCCTCCGATTGCCTTGAGGATAGTGGCCAATGCTCCTACAAAGTCCCAGTGACACGGCATCAGCATATCTATTGCCATAGCCAATGAAACTCCGGACTTATGATCGTCAACCGTGTCATGTATTATAGTTTTTTTTGTCTGCTCCAGGAAATCAAGGTTGTCTTTGTAATGTTGTCCCGCTGGTTTAGCTCCCGGCTCGCCATAGTCGCCGATGTTTAAGGCCAGGTTATGATAAGTATAATTTGGATCCAGCGCTTGGCTTACCCTGTCGATAATTCGCTCGACCTGCCATATCTTAAGAGGGTTGGCTTTCCCGATAAAGCTCAATAGTTCGTCCGCCCCAACGCTGCCGACATTAATATTTATATCTTTGATGGCTGGATTTTCACACCACATCGAGACTATCCGGCGCGCATTCTCCAACTCTTTCTTGCGTTCGGGCGGCCGCTCATTGGATTGCTCCAGGCAATGCCCGGCGGCGATAGATTCGATTATATATTCGGCCTCTTTGTCCGCCTCGTGATAGCATGCTTCGAATCGCGTTATGATTCCTCTGACAGCAGTTGTCTGCTCGTCAAGCGGGGCGATGTAATCCTCCATGGCGTCAATCGCCGGAAGTTCCTTGTCATTGGGGCTGTAACAATTCAACCAGCAGGGCCTTAAATTGTCACTCATTTATTAAACCTCCATATTTCGGGATAATATCCGCTAATCATTCCGCTAACAGTTTTTGATAAACCTCTTCGATAGTATCGACCATGGTATCAGGTGCGAATTTTGTCTTCACAGATTCTCTGCCCTGTTCGCCGAGTTGTTTTATCAATTCTTCATTCTCTATTAATTCAGCGCAAGCTTCAATCAGTTGTTCGACATTTTTTGGTTCGATTAATC
>Ga0307431_1001277_pt1 | contig 14808 bp, 14 predicted proteins | sample SalMarWE160170MG_FD_202155 | JGI IMG/M metagenome (GOLD analysis project Ga0307431, IMG submission 202155) | Salt marsh sediment microbial communities from the Plum Island Ecosystem LTER, Massachusetts, United States - WE1603-170 | ecosystem: Environmental > Aquatic > Marine > Intertidal zone >...
TTTCCACTGCACGTTCTTTTTACTAACCTCTGTTATTATTTATTGCACGAGGGGATCTGCCGCAAAAGACTGGGCATAAGTAACTATCCCTAGTAGCCCAGCCAAACCCTGGGGGCCGCTATCCTATCAGACTCAGGCCTCTACCCCCTGTTTTACTCAGCTACTCTAAAATCTCCAGGACAGATCTTTTTTCATCTTGGTCGAGGCTGCACCAAGTATTGTTCTTATCGCCATGGCGGTTCTTCCTTGTTTGCCGATTATCTTGCCCATATCGTCTTTGGCTACCTTTAGTTCAATCACAGAGCTCCGCGCTCCCTTTATTTCTGTGACCACCACCACCTCCGGGTTATCCACTATAGCCTTCGCTATGCATGTAATCAAATCCTTCATCCGGATTCGCCTCTACATCAACTTCAATTTTCTATTGAAAGAGACTTCGGTAACGCCTACTTCGTATGTATAAAACATATCCTGTCGATCAATCGGAATACTTTTGCTCGTCAACGTCGTTTACAGCCTGATACTTTTTTCCTTGCCGACTGGCCAGCTTTTCCTTCGCTTTTTTCTTTCACTTGAGCTCTTTTTGAAACCGTCCTTCACGGCCCTTTGGCACGAGAAGCTCCATCCGGCCCAACCGGGTCATCAGCGTCCTCGGCTTGTACCCGTTGCGGTATCCCTTCCGATCTTTCGTCCGTTCATGAGTCTCTGCCTGTAGAAATGACGTCAGCTCCTCTTCCAGTATCCGCTGGATCGCCGATTCCATCACTTTCCGCAGCCCGTCATCTCCCTGCCCGGTCGCCTCTTGCCAAATCCCTAACAAATCCTTATCATCCACATTGCGAGCCATCCGCACCTCCCGTAGCGTCTGTTTAGCCACTACGCTTTATCGGAGATGCCCTTGGCTCGTTTTACGTTTTCACAGAACTATAAAGACTTAACCTATGACGGGCCACGGCGAGAGATACTTTTGTCAGTTTTGCGTTTTCTTTTCTGGGATACACTCTTGGCCATATGTGGTTCAAGAAAGATGGTCCATGGTATAACAGGCGCCAGCCCTTCAAAGACCAGTTTAAGCCTTCTGAGACAAAAGGTAAGAAAGATTTTGAGGCATACTTTGAAAAGAGTCAGATGGCTTGATCTGACTCTTTTTACATTAGCCAGCGTTTTTTCATTAGTAGATATGCGAAGAAAAAGGTTAATAGTCCGAATAAAAGCAAATATATCCATTGCAGAGATAGATTTGATATTCTGCCTTCCTCTAAGAGGATTGATTTAACTGGCTCATAAAACTGGTAGGAAGGTAAAAAAGGAGCAACGGCTGTTAATTTTTGTGAAAAATCCGATAACGCAGAAGGAAGCAGATGGGGTAGATAGAAAATAACGCCTAAAGTTCTGGCGCTAGCCTGATTGCGGCATAAAAAACCCAAAAAGATTCCGTAAGAGCTAAAACAGAAACTGCCAAACCCTATAAATGCAACATAACTCAAACCATTTCCAAGATCAAATTTACCCAGCAGATGGAGGAATAGGACTGCTATGAGTATTAAAATCATGCCTAAAAACAATTTAGCAATAAGCCACTCAATTTCGCGCATGGGAGTTTGCAAAAGAGCAAGAAGTAATTTTTTTTCCTTTTCTTCGGCAACTTGCGCAGGCATTATAATGAAGCTTACCAGTAAAACTAACATTAGAATCCAGGTAGGCAAAGTCTGTTTTTGAATTCCACCTTTCTGAAGAGGCTTAATATCAGAAATCCAGTTTATGCTGTTTCCTTCTACTGCTTTTTGTAATGCTGAAAAGCTCTCCACTATTGAAAGGGTTAGTAAAGACTCTTTTTTTAAAACTACAAGAACTAAACTATTTTGATTTATTTCAGATCGTAATAACAGGCCGTCTATTTTTCTTTCTTTTAACCATCTTTTGCCTTCCTCTTCATTAGAAACACGAGAAACTGTGAATACTCTATCGGCTGATTTAATGGTTTGCAGAATAACAGGAGCATACATTTCTTTTTGAATAAGTCCGATATTAATTTTTTTAAAGTCTGCGTCTGTCCTATCTACTAACTTCAAAGAGAAAAAAACAAAAAAAGGTATAAAAAGAATCAGATAGATTGTCTTATTCTTAAATGCAATGGCTAAATCATTCAAAGTTAATGTAATGATATTTCTTATCATCATAGGTATAGCTTTTCATGAATTTCTGATTGGAAATATTTTTGGGTTGAACCATCGAAGACCAAATATCCTTGATGCAGCACAATGATGCGTGTTGCAAGGGTTTTTATCTCTTCAGGTCGATGGGAAGTAAAAATGATTGTTTTTCCTAAAGCATGAAAATCTTTTAGCAGTCTATAAATCTCTTTCGTCATCTCAAAGTCTATACCCGATGTAGGTTCATCAAAAAGAAGCACAGGTGGATCTGCTAAAAGAGCGCGCCCAATGCTTACCCTTTGCCTTAACCCTTTTGATAAAACCTGTATCTTATTATTACGAAAGGGCAGCAAATCGAATTCCTTCAGAATTTCTTCTATCCGCAAAAAGGGGACTTGAAAAAGACGAGCAAATAGTTTGAGATTGTATTCAACGGAAAAGAAATCGAAAAGATTAGGAGTTTCTGGGACAAAACCAACTTTCCTCACAACAGCCAATCTATTTTCAAGATTGATGCCGTCCACCAAAACTTGTCCACTGTCGGGAAGGAGCCAACTCGCTAACATTTTCAAAAGAGTAGATTTACCCGCTCCGTTGTGCCCGATGACGGCAATCAGTTCCCCTTTTTCTGCCTCAAGACTAGCTGGTAGAAGTCCTCTTTTTTCATTATAAACTTTTGTAAGATTATGAATCTCGATCTGCATAAAATATTGTTCTGTTATCCGCCTTAAACAACTGATGACTTTGACTGGATCTATCAAGGTCATCAGTTAAAATGGCCCAATGGATTTATGAGCCGGCAATGCAGCAATCAAGAATATTGGTATGGAGGGAATGGCAACGAATGACATTATCAGACGTTGTCATCCCTCCGAAGGTCAGCGACATGGCCGGTGGTAACCTAAGGTATCCTGCATAAGATTCTTATCGCTGATTTAAATACATAATCGCAAATACTAAAGCTATCACAACCAAAACTGCAATGACGAATCCCATTTTCCCCTCCTTTCTACTGCCGGCTATTGCATCACCATACCAGCCGGCAATGATCATACAGTCTCTTTGGTCTCGGACTCCGACTACTCGATGGTCATCCGGCTATTTACGCTCTTCACACCGTTTATGTCGTTGACCAGTTTGTTCACCAGATCCCTTTCGGCAGCGTTTTTGGCTTTGCCATATAACGTGACCACGCCTGCGGTCGTCTCGACCTTGGTGTTGTGGGCACTGGTCGAGCGATGGAACAGCAACGACATCTTGACTTGGCCGGTGATGGATGCGTCATCAATACTCTCTATCACATATTCGGATGTCGTTTTCGAGGTCTGTGGCATGGTCATCTCATTTTTTACGTCTTTGACGCCTTCGACATCCTTGGCGTATTCGGTCGTCAGCTCCTTTTGCGCCTGGCTGGATGCTTCGCCGCGCAAGGTGACGATTCCATCGTTGACCTGAACCTGGGTTTTGCTGCCGCTCACGTTCCGATGAAACAAGAGGGTGGCTTTCACTTTCTCACCGAGCCACGCATCAGAGTTTGCGGTGGGGGACGCGCCTTTGATTCCCAGCCTGTTGTCCACGCTTTTGACCCCGGGCAGTCCCGCTACGGTCTCCCTGGCCAATCCTTTGCGGGATTCTTCGGAGACGACCCCCGTCAAGGTGACGGCGCCATCTTTGGACTGGATTTTGATATCATCACCCTTGAGGTAGGTCTTGAACACATACGAGTTCCTGGCGGATGATTCGATGCGGTCATCCATCTCGGACGCGCACACAGGCGCGCTGATCTTCTCCGTAGACTTCCCGGTACTTGTCGCGCAACCGCCAAATAGAGTGAACGCAACCGCCATCAGTGCTGCACGATATACTGCTTTCATTGTACTTCCTCATTCTATTATTACGTTTTGTTGTTGCCTTTCCAATATTTTCACACCGAATACCCCATGCCTTACGGCATAATGGTATTGGTGTTTGATGCAACCGCGGCAGCGGGCTCAAAGGGGTGCCGGCGCACGATGCGCCGCTCTACTTCCCCGCGACCTTCTCGATCTCGCCGATCTTTTTTCGAAGCCTTCCTTAATTCTCTAGGGATTGAAGATTCACGTCTCAATCATCGGACCAACCCGAGAATCCCAAATATAATAAGATAGATGGCAACGATGTAATTCAATAGTCTCGGGACAAAGAGAATCAATATCCCCGCGATTAGAGCAATCACGGGCTGTGGCGACATACTGATTTGCATGTTAGCTGGCCTCCTTTCTAAGTCCATCCATGCATAAATACGATAACGAATTTATTTGCTCAGGACTTAGTGCTGAGTAAGCAATTATATTGTTCGGGTGTGTAAAAATACGTCACAGTAATTGCGCGTCGAAGTACTAAGCTCTGCATGAGCCGATATTTCGCCGATTCATGGGTTACAATTGGGTGCAAATGTGTTTTACCAGACCTTGGGCAGGGGTTGACCTCGGTTTTTTGCTCAGATCTTCTTTTGCCCCGCGTACAGATTGAGTTCAAAGGGTCTTGCAGCAAAAGACGTTATCCCACCCCCACGCTTCCATGTTCTCGTTCTCTGGACGTCAACGCTCCTTGGACTGTGTTTTGAAGGTCTTCCAGTCTAAAGGGTTTGAATATGACTGAGTCAACAGAGTCAATCCCATTTTTAGTTGACATTCTGTAGCGGCCCATGATGTGGTGGTCCTCCCTTTTAGGACGACCTGCCTGTCGGCAGACAGGGATTAGATCGATGAGGGGACGGCATTATCTACAATAATCTTTTCCAAATCCGCAGGATTTTTGGACACAGCCCATTTCCATCTTCCGAATCCGCCGTGGCTGTTAACCGCTTCGACCCATTCATTCAGAAACGCACGCTTTGTCTTATCCCTGGCAGTATCCTGCCCCTTTGTTTCAAGCACAAGATAATCAGATGTGCTCAACCGAATAATAAAGTCCGGCCGGTATTTTCGAACGACTCCGTTATAAATATAAAGGATTTCAAATCCCAGGTGATCATTCTTGACCCATGCCTTAACATTCCTGTTTCGATCCAGTTCAAAGGCCTCGCTCGCCTCCCAGGTGCCGTCAAAAACACACATGTTAATATGGGACTTTCTGGTGATCTCGCATGGTCTCCCTGTGAACCATGTTTTCATATCACCTGTGGATCGTATCGGATAATCCCTGTCAAACACAGGTTCAACCGATTTCGAGTTTTCAAAGCGTATGGCCTCCCATATATGCTGGACGATTTTGTTCATGTTAAGGGTCAAAATGATTCGCCGCTTAATATCATCCCGGGTAAAGAGGGGAGGGATGATCTGAATTTTATCGGAGGTGATAAACTGCTCGACCAGTCGTATCAATTGGGCAAGCAGATATTCCTTATTCGCAGGCCAATCAGGCTGCATCTGATCATAAATGTCTCTTGCCGTTTCAAATATTATCTTCTGCATCCTGAATTTTTTACCGAGATCTTCCAGGTCAATTGTGGAGATTCGAGTTACATCCGGCTTTCCTTCTATTATCGGAGCCAGTTCCGCTAATTTGCTGGTATCATATGCGGATAATTCCAGAACGCGAACCTTTTCAAGATCGATCTTTAATGTCGGTCTGTAGACATGCTCAATGCGAATAATATTGGGCCAGGATATCTCATATTGCTGTTTCTCATTCACCGGTTCAATGCGGCTTTTAGGTAGAGGAGGCGGAGGAGGAGGACCTTCATCGCCCTCATGGGGCAGAAAGGTAAAAGGCACTCCAAAAATATTCACATATTCGGCTTCAAAAAGACCGGTGTCCGGGTTTGTCTCGTATGATGTCCTGCGAAGACCCCTTCCAACCACCTGCTCGCAAAGTAATTGGCTGGAAAAGGCCCGAAGGCCCATAATATGGGTTACTGTCTTGGCATCCCATCCTTCCGAAAGCATACCGACAGAAATAACCTTTTGTATGTCCGCGCCTGGTTTGCCTGTCTGCCCGACCGTGTCTACCATCTGCCGCAGGATCTCAGCGGATTCCTTTTTTGTCGGCTTCCTGTTCTCAGTCTCATCCTCATCATTCAGATCACCGGCGACGGATATGGCCTCTTCCTGAGATTCCGCCATGTCAAGGACTCTGGAATCAATGTGCAGGGTCCTTTCCAGGATACACAATTCATCAATACGGATCTTTTTATGATCAAATGAGTATTTGACACGCGCCGCCGTTTCCGTGCGATTGGCAACAGTAATCATTACCGGTGGCGTTTTAAACCCGGCCTTCTCCCATTCAGTCGCGGTCTCAAGCCAGTCTTTTCCCAAAAGGTAATATCCGTTTGTCACCAGATCAGGCAGAGGTTCTTGAGGATCGGCTTTTCTATTGATGTCGTCTTTTACTTCAGAATCATTGTAGATGTGATAAAGGCGGGACTTGTAGTCTTTTGACAATTTCCCATCGTCGCGAATGACGACCCGAGGCGTTTTGACGAGCCCTGATTCTATGGCATCATTCAGCCCAAAATCACTGACAATCCATTCAAAAAGGGCCTCTTCGGAGCTCCTTTTCCCCGAGGGCGCAAACGGTGTCGCAGAAAAATCATAGCAGGCAAGAATATTTCTCGCCTCGTGAATCCGGTCCAGCCCGTTAATCCAGACTGTGGCTTCTTCCAGTTCCGACTTTTTTATTCCCCTTATCTTTGATTCCGCAGGGACTCGCCACGCATGGTGTGCCTCGTCATTGATAATAATTATGTTACTTGCCTTGGCCATCTCCCCCAGCACTTCACGAACATAGGCCTCATTGCTTTTTTCCCCTCTTTTATCCACGCTCCTCTTTTTAGCCAGCTTTTGCGCGGTTTCCCATTGAAGGGCATGCCAGTTGCGTATGAGGACCTTCCCTTGCCTGAACTTTTCAACAAGGCCGATCGGGACGATATTGAATTCATTATAGTAATTATCCGCAGCCGACAGCATCAGAACCTGGAGCCTGCTTTTTACAGTCAGGCCGGGCGCCACCACAAATACATATTTGGAAAACCGGGCATCCTGCGGATAGGTCACCTTGTTCAATACCTGCCAGGCAATAAGCATGGCCATGACGATGGTCTTTCCTGCGCCGGTGGCCATCTTTGAGCAAAGGCGATTAAAATTCCCGCCGTCTGAAGGAACATCGATACCGACCTTTTCCGCCTCTGGCGCCTCCAAAAGCCAGATCAGGGTCTCAATGGCCTCCATCTGGCAGAAAAAGAACCGGCGGTATTCCCTTTCTTCCTGGTTGCGCCAGTGCTCAAGCAGTCTTTTTGTGATGCCAGTAACTCCCGGATACCCCTTATCGCGCCAGGCATCAACACGGGGTCGAATCATATTGACAAGGGGAATTTCCACAAAGATGCCCGGATCATCAAATGCCTTTGATCTTTCAGAGGCCACCACATATCCTGCTGGTCTCCTGCCGTCTTTAAGATCGAACAGCCTCTCCTCCCTTTCATAGCTCCAGTATTTCTCTGGCTTTTTGTAGGGCGAGTTGATGATGAGCTGGTCTATGGTGGATTTCATGTTTTATCCTCAGGAGGGACAATTCTTTCGAGTTCAATAATCAATGGAGGGAGGTCATCTGTTATGGTTTTCCACAAGATATCGAGATTAATTTCAAAATAGGCATGTATAAGTCGATTCCTCATCCCTATGATATCTGCCCATGGAATCTGATGTAGATCATCACGGTATTCTTTTGATACATTCGCCGCAGCTTCTCCGACAATTTCAATACATTTTACAAGGGCGAGTTCTAATTTTCGATCCATACTAAGGTCGTCTCTTGTTTTTCCCCTTATAAAATGTTCAGCATCCCTCGCGGCATCCAGCATATGACGAAGACGTACGGTATCATCCCTCCGCATATTTTACCTCCGCCGATTCAATCACTTCCTGCCTGAAGTAGCGACTCAGGTCTTCGGCTGTCCGGATATCCACCTTCCGTCCTAAGATCGATGTTAATTCATTCTCCATCCCGGCAAGCCTAATAAGTCCCGGGATATGGTCAGGGTGAAATTCGACCAGAATATCAATGTCACTGTCGGTCCCGAAATCTTCTGTTAAAAATGACCCGAAAACAGAGAGTTTACGGATATAGTGCCGTCTGCAAAAATCCGCTATTTTTTCCTTTGAAAGCTCAATATTCGGTTTCCCCATTATTCAACCTCCGTAATCTTAAGGCTTTCAATACCACGGTCGTCCACAATTTTGACCGCAATACGCCGGTTGTCTCCAATATCAAAAGGGATGGAGACCGTTCCCCTGTAAGCCTCAATTCGTTCTTCGTCTATCTCCGCCTTCAGGTTCTTTGCCAGGCGGCTCCAGCCGTCCTTGTCACCGGCCATGGGGAAAAACACCTGCCTGGGGAAAAGGCTCCTGCCGTCATAGTCCGTGTCCAGCATCCACAGGCTGATCCTGTCTGTGCCGCCCGATTCTATAACGCCGGTCTTGGTGTTGTAATAATCAAACCCCAATACCTCTACACGGTGCTTGCCCTTGTCTTCGCCGTCTTTAATCTTGTCGATTCGCACATCCGGCTGCCCCATCAGCCAGAAGCTCTCATTGTTTGACCGGCTCTTTTTCAGGTCTTCGGTCAGAAGGTCAGCGTTCATCTGGGCCTTTAAGAGTGTAACGCCCGGCCAGTCGGTTTCATCAATATCCTTGGCAGCCTCAGGATCAAACTGGAATGCCGCAAAGACAATGATTTTCGGTTTGGGAACCAGTTTCTGCGCCTCTTCAATGGCCAGCCCTACCTGACGCTGTTCCAGGGGCGCATGCTCGGACCCGAAAGATATCACGGTACGAACCGGTTCACCATAAACCGCTGACGGTTCTTTAATGGAGTCAGGGCCTCTGGAATTGGGCCTTGTCTCTGCATCCGCATGGAGCCACCGTGTCCCCGGCAATGGCTCCACACGAGAAAAGAGGACATATTGGCCCGCCTTGCCGCGAATGCCGGTCCTCAACAATTCATCGCGCCATTCCGCATGGCGAAGCGTCTCTCCGCTCCTAGCGATCGAATCATCCGCGGGCAAGGTTGAACCGCTGTATCGGCTGATATCCTCCAGGGGCCTTACCACGGGAGCAGGCACCGCCTCCATGGTAAAAGGTCCTGTGACCCTGGCCCTGGATTTATCCACAAAGGGCTGGTCATAGAGTGTTTCCTGTGCAGGAGGTTCATTGTTGGCAATGGATTTAAGTGTGATATGGGGCACGGTCTTGTATTTAAAGCCGCTTCCAACCCCTTCTTCCGGATGGGCCAGCTCATAGTAATCATACAGGGCGGTCATGAGCCGCTGTTTGGCCAGGGTGATCGCTACTCTTGACGTATCACAGGTCATCCACCGCCTGCCCCACTGCTCTGCAACATGGGCAGTAGTGCCGGAGCCGCATGTGGGATCGAAGACAAGGTCGGCTGGGTCGGTGGTCATGAGAAGGCAGCGTTCTATTACTTTTGTCAGAGTTTGAACGACATAGACTTTATCTGATGCATATCCGCTAATAGTTGTATCGTCCCAGACATTATTGATTGGTTGAATCGGAAAATCATCGACGAATCTTTTATAATAAACCGTATTTTTAAGGAACCATAGCCTATTTGCTTTAGCTAAGGTTTCTAATCCAGCAATAGATGTTTTCCATGACCCGGTTTTCAGCCTATATGTTTTATTATTCCACGTGAATCTACTCTCCGGCACATCACCAGGGCCAGATTGAGAAGTTAGATTATCTATTCTAAATCTATTGCCTTTATCGAGTATTTCTTCGTTTTGAATTTCGGTTTTATTTAATTTTTTAATCTCACCATTTTCAAGTTCTAGGTAGTTGTATGCAGAATCAACATATTCCTTGCTCCTTCCTTTGTACATCTGACGGTATTTAATAAATGCAATATCTTTAGCATACCAAATCAAATAGTCGCTTGCTGGGGGCAGCAATTTGCTGGTTTGACCTGTAGTCTTAAGAAAGACGATTCCACTAATGAAATTTTTACTCCCCAAAACCTCGTCCATCAATTCCCGCACATGATGCACATTTTCATCACTGATCTGAACAAAGACACTGCCGCTTTCCGTCAGCAGCTCCCTTGCCAGCAGCAGGCGGTCCCGTAGATAAGTCAGATAAGAATGAATACCCAGCTCCCAGGTGTCCCGGAATGCCTTGATCATCTCGGGCTCAGCGGTCAGGTCTTCGTCGTTGCCGTCCTTCACATCCCGTTTGTTTATAAAGGGCTGGAAATTTGAGCCGTATTTGATGCCGTAAGGCGGGTCCATGTAGATCATCTGGACCTTGCCGGCCATGCCTTCCTTTTCCAGGAGTGAGTTCATGACCAGGAGGCTGTCCCCGGCCACGAGCCGGTTTGACCAATTGTGGCTGTGCTTGTAGAACTCGATCGCCTCTCTTATGGGAGGGTTTTCCTCCAGAGAGGCAAACAGGGAAAGCTGGTCGTACTTCCGCCCGTTCTTTTTTCGAACCGCTTCGATAATTGAACGGGGGTCGATACGCTCATGGACATGAAGAGACTGTGTCGGGACCTCAAAGGAGGTATGTTCGGCCTTGCCGGCCCATTGCAGGCTGGGATCAATATGCGGGTCATAGGCATATGTCTTTTTGCCGGTCTCTTTGTCCGTCTCCGCTGTAACCAGGCCCACAGGCGGATTATTGACCCGCTTTTTCCCCTTGTGTTCATACTGCTCAATCGGCTTTTTTCGAGCTTTTTTATTTTTTGCCATCCGGCTTACCCCTTAATATTTTTCTGATGCTATTGAAATTGCCAGGACCACTGATGAACCAGAAGTTTCCAATATCACTAATGATTTTACAATCATCATTTCTTAATTAAAACAGTATATCCTTCCTGTTCGAAATGGTGGTCATTGGTAAGCGCTTTGACCAGGGATTCAGTCCGCATAACGTTCATAGAGATACAATCTGTCAGGCTGTATTCCTTGTCACTTCTCGTCTCATAAAATGTGAGCCCTTTTAAAAAGGACTCACGAGTTTGTGGAATAACCTTAACATTTGGATTTTCCAGTATAAGGCGGACCATTTTTGCTGCCTGCCTTCGCATATGCTCGATACTTGAAAGGGCGGTTAAAAATTCTGTCAGGACCTCGCCTGTTGTAACTATAAAAATATCGCCCAATAAAGATCTGGCGGCTTTAGCCGCTTCTGACCATTGATCATTTGTGTTGACTATAGCGATCCAGTAATTTGAATCAGCAAAAACAGCCTTCATTTCTTGGGCGCTCCGTAAAGGTAGTGATCCAGATTATAACTCAAATCACTTGGAAGCCTTTTCCATTCTTCCTGCGGTACCTCTTCAGCAAGCTCCATCAATAAATCTTCAATTGGCCTCGCCGAATGATCGTATGCTTTTTCATCAGCCGTAAGCCTTAATTCATCTACCTGCAAGACTCTAAGGAGCTTTCCCTGTGGCGAGTATTCTCCTGAACCTTTCACAAACATTCGAGCCGTTTTGTGCTCCTTCAGTGCTGTGGTAACCTGGTCCTCCTGTTCCGGGGTGAAATCTACAGTAACAGTAGTGTCTTCACCTGACCAGAGTTGGAACCGTCCTTTCTTAACATCGGTCTCAAACACTTCTCCACTAATTTCTACAAGGTCTTCATGAGGCGTTTCAATCATTCTTTCCAGCTTTTGTTTGTGTGAAAGCGTTAAATACACAGGCTTCTTCTCAGCTACCCGCATTTCCACTGATTCATCGTCAGCAAGTGTTTGTCCACATTTGGCATACTCCGGTAACATTGACCTGGGGAATCTTTCAGGGAACTCAGCGTTTGTTCCTATTGCCTCAAATACATCGCGAGCCAATTCAACAGCCTCATTGATCTCAAAAGGTTCGGGTTCCAATAAGCTCATTTGGTCTTGTTCTTCCATGAACACCTCAAGAGGCGCAGTCGCGCTCCCATCCTCGATTTTTCTCAAACACAAACGCACCCTCTCTTCAAAATGGGGCGGCAAACGTTCACGATCAGGGTTCGCTGTGTGCCAGAGGGTCTTCGCGGTTTCTGCCACCATCCTCTGAAATTGGCTTAATTCACTTAAGGCTCGCAAATCGAGGGCGTGGTCACGAAATCGTTCCCCTTTGAAGGTTAATCTTACGATCTCTTTCCATTTACCAGCCATTATTGCACCTCCGGAATTTACATTTTCGTGATTCAAGGCATTCATCTGGGGCCGCTAAAATGAGTATTTTTCGACTTTGGGATTCATTAAACAAAAGTATTATGCTCTTCTGCTTGAATTAAGCGTTATTACTTTTTCTTTCTCCCGGCTCGGCCTGTTGTTTTTAAGGGTCATGTATGATTTTATATTCGCGGAAAATGGAATCGAGTAGATGATGCCCTATCATATGATAAAAGGCAGGGGAGTCAAGAAGTTATCTGCTTAAGAGGTTATGGGAAACTGAGCGGCGTGCGGTGCTACTCCGCCGGGGTTTTGCCCAGCATCTTTCTAAGCTCCTCCCCCTGTACAACTTCCTTCTGCGAAAGGAGATGGGCCAAATCATCCAGAACGTTCCGCCGCTCCGAGAGTATTTTTAGCACCCTCTGATGGGCTTCCTCGACGAATCGGGTGACCTCCTCGTCAATTTGGCCGGCCTTCTCTTCACTGTAGGTTTTCCCGGGAGCAAAACTTTCCGGGAGGAACATAGGCTGGCGAGCACGCTCATAGGTCACCAGGCCCAGGCGATCGCTCATGCCGTATTCCGTGACCATGGACCGGGCAATGTCTGTGGCCCGCTGCAGGTCGTTTTGGGCCCCTGTGGAGATTTCTCCGAAAACCAGCTCCTCCGCTACCCTGCCTCCTAAGAGTACGGCCAGCCGGTCCAGCAGCTCCGAGCGGGTCATTAAGTAGCGGTCCTCGGTGGGTTGCTGTTGGGTATATCCGAGGGCCGCAATCCCCCGGGGAATAATGGAGATTTTGTGCACCGGGTCGGCATGCTCAACAGACTCGGCCACAATTGCATGTCCGGACTCATGAAAGGCGACAATCTCTTTCTCCTGCGGATTCATCACCCGGTTCTTTTTCTGCAGGCCCCCAACAACACGGTCGATGGCCTCGTCGAACTCCGCCGATCCTACCTTTTTTTTATCTTTCCGGGCAGCCAACAGGGCGGCCTCATTGATGAGGTTGGCCAGGTCAGCTCCCACAAAGCCCGGGGTGCGGCCGGCGAGCATACGAAGATCAACCTTGGGAGCTAATAGAACATTCTTAGAATGGATTTTCAGGATGGCTTCTCGCCCGTTGATATCCGGGCGGTCTACCAAGACCTGCCGATCAAACCGCCCCGGGCGCAACAAGGCAGTATCCAGGATTTCCGGCCTGTTGGTGGCGGCCATGATAATGACCCCTTTATTCGTTTCGAATCCATCCATCTCCACCAGGAGCTGATTGAGCGTTTGCTCTCGTTCATCATGCCCACCCATGACATTCATTCCCCGGGCTTTCCCCAACGCGTCCAGTTCATCGATGAAGATGATGCAGGGGGCCTGTCTGGTGGCCTGAGAGAAAAGATCGCGAACGCGGGCTGCTCCCACCCCAACGAACATCTCCACAAACTCAGACCCGCTGATGCTGAAAAAAGGTACTTTTGCCTCCCCGGCCACAGCCCTGGCCAGAAGGGTTTTGCCGGTACCCGGCGGGCCGACCAGAAGCACCCCTTTGGGAATCCTTCCCCCCAGTTTCTGGAATTTACCCGGATTGCTCAAAAATTCCACGACTTCCTCGAGCTCTTCTTTGGCCTCATCGATTCCAGCCACATCGGCGAACGTGACCTTCGTCTCACTTTCAGCAAATATCTTGGCCTTGCTCTTGCCAAAAGACATGACCCCCATCCCCGGCCCCATCTTTTTCATGGCATATCGCCAGATCAGGAAAAAAATGCCGATGGGGATGATCCAGGAGAGAATGCTGCTCAGGAATTTACTCTCATAGTGTCCAGAGTAATTCACCTTGTGTTCATCCAGATCCTTCACCAGGTCGGGATCATTCACCCGGACCGTGGTGAATTTCTGGTCCTGGCCCGGCTTTTTTCCTTGGCCTTTTATTGTTCCGTTGATATTTTCCGGGCTAATGGTCAATTTGCTCACGGTGCCTTCGGCTATGTATTGTTTAAATTGGCTGTAGGGAATCGTCTCCACTCTTGCAGAAAAAAAGTATTGTTGAAGGTAGGTAAATAAAAGGAAGGCCATCAGGAAATACCAGATGCTGAAATGAGCCTTAGGGGGTAAGGCACTCTTCTTTTTCTGGGGGTCGTTAAGGCCGAAGAGGGAACGAAGCTTATCTATCAAATTTTCCACCGGTTCTTTTTTCCCATTGGATGGCATATTTCTCCCTTCACACTTACAAAAATTGATATTCACGAAAAGAATCCTTGGGCAATGCCACCTGCCAATGTGGCCATTGCTTCCATTTTCTGAGATTGGCGCAGTTGGGATTCAAGTTTCCACCTCACTTCCTCTGCTTGTCTCCGCTCAGTAATCCCACTTGATCAACCGCGTGAGGTTTTGCGTGCGCCAATCTTAAAATCACTAAGTGCTTCGATTCGCAAATACAGTAACGTATGTAACTCGATCAATTCAATCTAATTGCTCACTCAGCACTTAGTCCTGAGTGAGTAA
>Ga0307431_1001278_pt1 | contig 14804 bp, 10 predicted proteins | sample SalMarWE160170MG_FD_202155 | JGI IMG/M metagenome (GOLD analysis project Ga0307431, IMG submission 202155) | Salt marsh sediment microbial communities from the Plum Island Ecosystem LTER, Massachusetts, United States - WE1603-170 | ecosystem: Environmental > Aquatic > Marine > Intertidal zone >...
CGAACCAGAATGTAAAAATGAGGCCATAACTGAGGGAGAGGAAATCTATGTTATTGACCCCAATAAATGCACTGAGTGTGTCGGCTGGTTCGAGTCACCGAAGTGTGTTGAGGTTTGCCCTGTAGACTCTTGCATTCCTGACCCCGACCACAAGGAAACACGGGAGCAACTGTTGGACAAGTGGCGCAAGCTACACCCCGGTGAGACTCCGGCCGTCACTTAAAATGAAGCTTATCAAATATTACAGTTAAAAGTGCTCGTTTAGTAGCCTGTTCGCTCTGAGCTTGCCGGTGGGGAAGTTAATCTGATCTTGAATGCCGCTCGTGGTTCAACAAGCACACCCGAGCGGTTAATGAATGCCTCTCAGTGAAAAACCATCTGCTTCATGTACTTAGGGAGGTTTTTCACGTGGCTCAAAAATGGCATCTCACTGTATGACCTTATAGCAACGTAACAACTACCACATCGGTTGGTCCGGGAGAATTTTTCTATCATCTCCTCGCGAGTAGCGTATTTACTGCGGTGCAGAGAACAGGGAACCAGGCTCCCGTCGGGCATTACGACAAGAAATCTTATGCCTGCCTTACAATTTGGCATGTATCCTTGTTCAAAGAATTTTAAAGTATCTCGGAGCGTGAGTTCCGGGTTAACTAGATGAGTGCCCTGCTTTTTTAATATTATTAGTTCGTCAATGGCCTGGCGTAAAATTTCCAAATCCTCTCCGTTGTTGAGGCAATAGTCCTCATTCCCTGTCCGTAGCGCAGTATATGCACTATACGATATGTCTACACCCCACTCAGCGGCCTTTTTTGCCAAAGGCAATATTTCCCTCACATTGGCTTTAGTTATAGCTGTGTTCAAGATGATATCCCGAAACCCAAGCCTTGCTAGCCGTGGAAGGGTTTGTTCCAAACGCTTATAGAGACCGGGTCGTCGTCGAAACTCATCATGCCGCTCATCAGGGAAATCAAGCGATACAGAGAATTGATCCACCCCAGCTTCACGCAACTGCAGATAGTTATTCTCGTTCAGCAGTACACCGTTGGTAACTAGTATCATATATTTTACCCCAGCTTGCTTGATAGCCTGGACTATGGCTGCTATATCCTTACGTAGAAGTGGCTCGCCACCAGAAATTTGCGCTGCAAGTGGCTTCAAACGTTGAGTTAAGTTCCCATACTCCTCTGGTTTAATTTGCTTTTCATCCTTTATAACCCCCCCAAGGTCACAGTGATGGCAATTACAGTTACAAGAAAGTGTTACTTCGTAAGAAACTACTATGGGGCGATTAGTCATGTAGTTACGTATTCCCCCGCCGACGAGCTTAATCCCTTGTAATAGAGAGACATTTGCCACTCGTTATACTCCTATTTGAAACCGATCACTGTACAGTTATCCAATCTCGAGGGATATGCAAACCTTAGCTTATTCATGATTTTACCTGAAGCGGAGCCAGGATGGAATAGACCTTCTGTTCGTTCATACATTTTCAAATATTTTAGCACTGGTATAACCAACATTGACAGGCTTATGTATTCTTTGTAGCTAGTAGAGAATACATTTCTGAACCCAGCGCGGCTCAACATATCTGCAAGGGTTCCTGCCGTAAATTGATTTATATGCAGCCTCCTTAGATTCCACCACCTCCTTCGGAATATTTTTGCCAGGGCGCTCCCAATATCTGGGGTTGATATTACCAGCAGCCCCCCAGGCTTGAGTATCCTATGAACCTCACTGAGAATCAGAGAAGGGTAAGGCACGTGTTCCAGAACTTGCCACAGGGTGACTACGTCGAAATAGTCTTGGTCAAACCGCAGATCTTCAAACGGCTTTGCCTCTACATCCAAGCTGAATTCTCTCCTCGCATATTCTGCCACATCCTGCGATATTTCAATTCCTTTGGTAGTGTATCCAGCTTTAGAGGCATTAAAAAGAAAGAAGCCTTCCCCACAGCCTATGTCCAGTAGATGTGTGCCATTCCCGTATCGTTTGATTAATCTAACTTGCGATTCAGTAGCAGTTAAACGAGTGCCCCGAATAATACGGGCGTCACCAGTATTTCTTTGGAAGTAACCTTCGTTGATTTTGCTCGCTTTCTCAATAGGGTTCACATATATAAGGTGGCAATTACGACATTTGACATGCCTACCGTATTTGCCCCCAAGTATCATATACACAGTCCCCACCTCTTCCCGAAAATCACGCTCTCGCATATTAGACTCAAAGAGCACCTCAAAATCATTCTGCCCACAATTGGGGCAGTTGCGATATTCAAAAAGTGAATCCATCTCATACAACTCTTAAAGGCGTTTAGCCTTGTTGTAAGCAGCAGCCACGGCCTCAAGAATGAGAGACCGAAATCTCCCTTTTTCTAACTGAAGAAGAGCCTCGGTGGTAGTTCCTCCTGGCGAAGTAACCATATTCCTCAAATCAGCAGGATGTTTACCTGTCTGCTCAACAGTGCGAGTAGAGCCAAGTACAGTTTGTATCACCAATTCCTGGGCCATATCCCGAGGCAAGCCAATATGGACACCAGCATCGACGAGTGCTTCGATAAAGAGAAAGACATAAGCTGGACCACTGCCGCTTAAAGCAGTGGCCATACTTAAATATTTCTCATCAGTCACATAAATTTCTTTGCCCAATGCACCCAGCATGGTCCGAGCTAACTCCTTTTGCTTTTGCGTAGTCCCAGCAGTTGCTGTCCAGATAGTCATTCCCTCGCCGATTTGCGCTGGCATATTCGGCATAGCCCGAATTATAGAGGAGTGGTTTAAACCCCGGCATAAATTGGACAAAATAGCGCCAGCTACTATAGATAGCACTAGCTGTTCGGACAATGGAGTCTTTATCTCTTCCATTACCTGAGGCAGATTCTGAGGCTTCACTGCCAGAATAATCAAGTCGGCATTTACCATCGCCTTTTTATTATCAGCTAAAGTGCTAACTCCATATTCCCGGCTCAATAGTTCACGCCGCGCCGGACTGATATCGCTAACCACCATATGTTGTGGCGCAGCCACCTTCTTAGTCAAAAGGCATTTAACCATCGCTTCCCCCATAGCCCCACCACCAATAAATGCTATCCTCATTTTTTTCTTTTCCATGATACCGTCATTTCTTTATTTTCCTGCTTCTCTCATGATGCTACTACAATATTCACCACTCGCTTGGGGACATAAATGACTCTGGTAAGTTTCTTACCATCAATATAAGCCTTCACCCGCTCTCGACCCAGTGCCAGTTCCTTGGCCTCGACTTCACTTATGGAAGCGGGTACAATCACCTTATCGCGAAGTTTGCCATTCACCTGAATGACTAAGGTAATTTCCTCCTCCTTGACTAGCTCTTCGTCATACTCAGGCCATTGTTGGTTATGAATACTGTAGGGATGCCCAGTCCTGTTCCACAACTCCTCGGCAAGATGAGGAGCAGTGGGGGCAAGGAGAATCAGAAAACAGCCAATAGCCTCCCCCCATAGAGAATTTGATACCGCCCCGTTCTCTTTAACCTTAGATAGGTAGTTACTGAATTCCATAAGGCTAGACAGCATAGTGTTTAAGCGGAACCTTTCCAAGTCAGTAGTCACCTCTTTAATTGTCTTATGAGTTAAATGAATGAATTCCTTCTCAGCCTCGGGATCAATAACACAGCTAGCATAATCTGCTGTTACCAGGCTCCACACCCGGTTCAGCCAGCGGCTGACACCCACAATGCCCCTATCATTCCATTCCCCCCCAAGCTCCCAGGGTCCAATAAACATGAGATACCCACGAACAGCGTCAGCTCCTAACTCAGCCACATATTCGTCGGGGGCAATTACATTGCCCCTAGATTTGCTCATCTTATCGCCACGATAAATTATCGTCCCCTGATTGAACAGCCTGGTAAATGGCTCATCGAAGTCAACCAGGCCAATATCCCTCAACGCCTTGATGAAAAAACGAGCATAGAAGAGATGCATAACTGCGTGCTCAGCACCTCCGGTATATAAATCCACAGGCAACCAATATTTCATTTTGGCAGCGTCAAAAGGGGCATCCTTGGCTTCGGGGCTGGAGTACCTCAAGAAATACCAGGAGGAACACATAAAAGTATCCATAGTATCAGTTTCCCTTCGTGCTGGCCCAGAACATTCAGGACAGGTGGTATTAACGAATGACTGGCAATATTTCAGAGGAGATTCCCCGGTAGGTTTAAATTCCGCATCGGGAGGGAGCAGAACAGGCAAATCCTCCTCGGGCACAGAGACTATGCCGCATTTATCACAATAAATTATAGGTATGGGTGCCCCCCAATACCTTTGCCTGGAGATAAGCCAATCACGAAGGCGATAAATAACCGTACGCTTACCCCATCCTTTTTCCTCTAACAAAGCACAGATTGCCTCATACCCTTTTTCGCTGGGTAAACCGCTAAACTCCCCAGAATTCACCATTGTACCTGACTCAGTATATGCTTCCGTCAATTCCTCGCCTGTCCAACCCTGAGGAGCAATAACTGTTCGTACAGGTAGCTTAAACTTCCTGGCAAATTCCAAGTCTCGTTCATCATGAGCAGGTACTGCCATCACTGCTCCGGTGCCATAAGTTGGCAATACATAATCAGTAATCCAGATAGGCACCCGCTCCCCGCTCATCGGATTGACAACATAGCTTCCCAGAAAGACCCCTGTTTTCTCTTTGCCTAGTGCCACCCGTTCGTATTCAGTTTGCCGCCGACACCAAGCAATATATTCATCTACTTCAACTTTATGCTCTGGGGCAGTTAATTCAGAGACTAAAGGATGTTCTGGAGCCAGGAGGAAGAAAGTCACCCCAAAAATGGTGTCAGGGCGAGTGGTAAACACTCTTATTTCTTTCTGCTCTGCACCCCCATGCTCTAGCCAGAAGGAAATTTCAGCACCCTCGCTCTTACCCACCCAATGCTTCTGCATTATCTTTATGCGTTCTGGCCAGTCCAGACGACTATGATTGAGGAGTTCTTCGGCATATTTAGTAATCCTGAAGAACCACTGCTCCAGCTCTTTTTTAATCACTGGTGCACCGCACCTCTCACAAAAACCTTCCCCTACTATTTGTTCATTAGCCAACACTGTCTGACATCTAGGACACCAGTTAACAGGTGCTTCAGCCCGATAGGCCAGACCAGCGTGATAAAATTTAAGGAAAAACCACTGCGTCCATTTATAGTAGTCCGGCAGGCAAGTAACTACTTCACGGTTCCAGTCATATATTGCCCCCATACTCTTGAGTTGCCGACGCATATTCTCTATATTTTTCATTGTCCACTCATAGGGGTGGATTCCATGGCTGATAGCAGCATTTTCCGCCGGTAAACCAAAGGCGTCAAAGCCCATAGGATGAAGCACATTATAGCCCCGCATCCTTTTAAATCTGGCATAAACATCTGAGGGCGCCATAGCGTACCAATGCCCAATGTGAAGGTCACCTGAGGTATAGGGAAACATGGTCAGGGCATAAAATTTCGGGCGCCTACGATCTTCCTCCACCTCATAAATATGGTCAGCCGCCCACCTCTGTTGCCATCTTTTTACGATTTCCCGAGGGTTATATTTCTGAGCCATATTTGCTAAAGTTTAACCTAATTCAGGGTGAATTAAAAGCCTGTTCCTACTGCTGGAAATCAACATGGAAAAGGAAATCCTTAGCAAAACTCACCTATATGAACTTTTATCAAGACTCGAAAGCAGCCCTGGAGACTATATAAGTCTATATATAAAACCTTCTTCTTTTCCTGATTATATAAATGGACTATCGCTTCGGCCCCCATACAACACATATGCTCACGAAATTAAGGAATCAATCAACATTAAAGCTGTAGCTCAAGCGGTTGCAAGGTACAATACGGGAGCAGCTATATATTGGCAAGAAAACAGCAATAAATATATAGTGTTGCCGCCATTTCCTATCACTGAAGATAAAATTCTATCAGGTAGGTTTGATACCTCCCCCCTATTAGAAACGCTGGAGCGAGCATATGTTATCGGTGTAGTGGTGGTAACATGGGGGACATACTCTATAGGAGTTTTCCATCGTGATAATCTGGTAAAATCAAAAACGGGCACAGGGTATATCCATAAGGAACACAGGAAAGGGGGAAGAAGCGAAAAAAGATTTGCCCGCAGGACTGAAGAACAGAAGAAAGATTTTTTGAGAAAGGTTAGCAATAGAATCGAGGAGGAACTTGGAAATTACACGCTGGATTATATATTTTTGGGAGGGAATAGACTAATCCGCACACCCTTATTAAGGGAATGCAACTATCTTCAGCGAGAAGCCCAGAGAATCTCCCAGAGGGCTTTGAATCCAAGATATGCAGACAAGAAAGTCTGGAACCACACTCTTAAAGAAATAACAAACTTTATGGTTTTTACTTTTTGAGACTACTCCCAAAAAGACACCAGTATACCGTTGGGAATAAATATCCCCTAAAGATTCAAGCCCGCTCGCCTGTGGATTTCACGCAAATGCAAATAGCGGTAATATTAATGCGTGATCCTGCTCAACACCCGGTGACCGCCGTAGAAATTTAGCGTTTCTCTATTCTGAATACTTTTGTGCCGCAGATAGGACAGACACCCCGGGTCGCTGGCCTGCGGTTCTTGAGTGTAACCCGCATTGGGTTTTTTATCTCCACCTTTTTCCTGCACTTCATGCAATAAGCTGTCGCCATCATACCCTCCTTTTAATTTTGTTACACATATATTGTTACTATAAGAACAAAGCTTTGTCAATACCTTTTGGGCTCTTTAGAGCAAATATTGTAAATTTTTGACCATTTTAGCAGGCGGGGCAGGAGCACAAGCCCATTTAGGGTCTTGCCAATAAGCTACATCTGGATTTCTAGTTAAAATGAGTGGACAGCGACTGCAATGCCATGTCTAATCGCTTCAGGCATTTTTCTTTTCCCAATACTGCCATGGTCTGAAACAATGGTGGTGCCGCAGTACGCCCTGTAACAGCTACCCTTAACAAACCAAAGAATTTCCCTGTGCCTAAGTTTAGCTCTGTGGCCAAAGGGCGCAGGATGCCCTCAAGCGTGGTGGCATCCCAGGTCGTTACTTTTTCTAACTTTTGCGAAGCAATCGTAACAGCCTTAGCAGCTGATTGGGTATCCAATTTACCTCTTAAAAGCAGGTTTGTATCATATTGCAGCTCGTCGAGGAAGAAAAAGCTGGCAAGCTGAGGAACTTCAGCTAAGGTTTTGGCTCGTTCTTGAATGAGAGACAGAACCTGGCTGACGTAACTATTGTTCAATGGGCGCTCTACCGACTTTGGCAAATCTCTATCTAAAAATGGCATGGCCTGCTGGACAAATTCCTCCAGGCTTAATTTGCGCAAATAAACTCCGTTCATCCATTCCAGCTTATCTTTATTAAAGATAGCCGCTGTTTTGCCTACCCTTTCCAGAGAGAAGTGCTTTATCAATTCTTCCTGGGATAATAACTCAGTTCGATCATCAAGCGACCAGCCCAAAAGTACCAAGAAATTGACCATTGCATCCGGGAGATATCCCTGCTCTCGATATTCAGTGATAGTGGTAGCACCGTGCCTTTTGGACAGTTTGGCACGGTCAGGTCCCAGAATCATGGGTAAATGAGCAAATTGCGGAGCTTGCCAATTTAGAGCTTGGTAAAGCAAAACATGGCGAGGAGTGCTGGAAAGCCACTCATCAGCCCTGAGGACATGTGAGATAGCCATTAAATGATCATCTACTACATTAGCCAGGTGATATGTGGGATAACCATCGGATTTGAGCAGGATGAAGTCGTCCAAGGTATCGTGCTTAAAAGTTACCGGGCCATGAATTAAGTCGTAGAAACTAGTTTCGCCTTCAAGAGGTGTTTTAAAGCGAATCACGGGAGTAATACCTGTTGCCTCTAACCGAGTTCTTTCATGTTGTGTTAAATCTCGACAATGACGGTCATATTTCGGCGGCTGTTTATGTTTTGCCTGTTCTTGGCGCATCGCCTTTAATCGCTCTGGAGAACAGTAGCATAAATATGCATGACCCCTCTCAAGCAATCTATGGGCAATTTCATGGTAAATGGGCAATCGTTGTGATTGGAAGTAAGGCCCTTCATCCCAGTTTAATCCCAGCCACTGTAAGCCATCTAATATTACCTCCACTGCACCCTCCACTTTACGGGCAATGTCAGTATCTTCAATTCGCAAGATAAACCTACCGCCGTGGTGGCGAGCAAAAAGCCAGTTGAATAGAGCAGTCCTGATGTTGCCTAAATGTGGATACCCTGTGGGACTGGGCGCAAAACGAAGTCTAACCGATGTTTCCGACTCAGACTGCATTGCGCTATACCCAGCGTGACTCAACCTTACTTAGAGAGAGTCCGCTGTAGCTTTTTTAACCGCTCCAGATGTTTCCTAAGCCTCTGAGCAAGCTGCTCAACCTGATTCAAGGCATTTTCAGTATCTTCTATCTCCGTGGTTATCTTGAACAAGATTTCACTTTGCCGCCCGCTTAGCCCGACCTCAAAATCAGCCAATTCCTCTATCCCAGCCCCCCCCATTAATTTGGATAAGAGGGTGTTTTCTCTGTCCGCTTGCTCCTTAGCGAGTTCCTCATAGGACTTCATGCCACCAGTTTCCTTTCTTTTATATCGAGGATGCCAGATTTTAACATGGCTTGACGTCTCAAACAAGACCTTGGGTTGACACGGCATCTTTAGCTGGTGCTGCACCTTAACCCGATTATGCAGAATTTCGTTGTTTCTTATATATTAAGGGTTGTTGTTTTTTATTATTGTGGTGAGTGAACTCGATGCCCCAGTTTAAAATAGTTTCTGATTTTGGTCTTACCGGTGACCAGCCTCAGGCCGTAGACAAACTGGTCGAGGGTTTGAACAAAGGTTACCGAGAGCAGACACTGCTGGGAGTCACCGGCAGCGGCAAAACCTTCACCATGGCTAATGCCATCGATAGAATACAGAAGCCAACCCTGCTTATCTGTCACAATAAGACCCTGGCAGCTCAGCTAGCAACCGAGTTCAAGGAATTTTTTCCCGAAAATGCTGTAGAGTATTTTGTCAGCTACTATGACTATTATCAGCCGGAAGCTTATATCCCCAGCACCGACCTCTATATTGAGAAGGAAACCGATATAAATGAGGAGATTGACAAACTACGGCATGCCGCTACCAGGTCCCTCTTCACACGCCGAGATGTAGTTATTGTCGCTTCGGTCTCCTGTATTTATAGCCTAGGGGCACCTGAGGAATATCATAGCTTTGCCCTTAATATTGAAAGGAACAAACACTACAAGCGAGACAAGCTGGTCCGCCGTTTGGTGGATATGCAATACGAAAGAAACGACTATGATTTCACCAGAGGTAGATTCCGTATTCGAGGAGACACTCTGGAGATACAGCCAGCTTATGAAGAAACAGCTCTCAGAATCGAATTCTGGGGGGACGAGGTTGAGCGCATTGTAGAGGTTGACCCCCTAACTGGTGAGGTACTGGCTCATCGAGATCGAGTGGATATTTACCCCGCAAAGCACTTTGTCACCTCCCATGATAAGCTGATAGCGGCAATCGAGGATATCAAAGTCGAGCTAGAGGACAGACTAGAGGAGTTAAGAGGCCAGGGAAAGCTCCTGGAGACCCAGAGGCTTGAGGCGCGGACCAATTACGATATTGAAATGCTTCAAGAGGTGGGATACTGCACCGGGGTGGAAAATTACTCCCGTCATCTCCAGCGGCGGGCACCGGGAAGCACGCCCTGGACCCTGCTGGATTACTTTCCCGATGACTTCCTGCTTTTCATCGATGAATCACATATGACCCTACCGCAGATAAGAGGCATGTATCACGGTGATATTTCTCGAAAGCAGACGCTGGTTGATTACGGCTTTCGCCTCCCTTCAGCCCTGGATAACCGTCCACTGAATTTTGAGGAGTTCGACAGGCACATCAACCAGGTTATTTACGTATCGGCTACACCCAAGCCCTACGAATATAAGCGCAGCCAGCAAGTAGTGGAGCAATTAGTGCGCCCCACCGGTTTACTGGAGCCTACCGTAGAGGTTAAGCCAGTTAAGGGACAAATTGACGACCTTATTTATCAGATAAAAAGAAGGGTATCCAAGGGGGAGCGTTGTTTGGTGACTACCTTGACCAAGCGAATGGCGGAGGAATTAAGCGACTACCTGAGGGAAATGGAGATTAAAACTCATTACTTACATTCGGAGGTAGAGACTTTAGAGCGAGTGGAGATTCTCCGTGACCTCCGCCTTGGCGTCTATGATGTGGTAGTGGGCATCAATCTACTTCGTGAGGGGCTGGACTTGCCTGAGGTGAGCCTGGTAGCCATACTCGATGCTGATAAGGAAGGCTACCTAAGGTCAGAGGAAGCGCTCATTCAAACCATGGGGCGTGCTGCCAGACACCTAAATGCTCACGTCATAATGTATGCCGATACCATTACTCAATCCATGCAGAAGGCGATCGAGGAAACCAGCCGCCGCCACGAGGTTCAAGAAGCTTACAACAAGGAGCACGGCATAACTCCCCAGGGAATAAGAAAGGCAATTAAGGATATAACGGAGAGAGTTCAAGCAGTAGCTGAGACAAGAACTCCTTATGCGGTTACTCCTATTTCCAAAGAGGAAATAGCTCAACTCATCAGGCAACTGGAATCTCAGATGAAAGCAGCGGCCAAGAATCTGGAGTTTGAAAAAGCCGCTATGATCCGCGACCGCATTATCGAACTAAGAAAAGATGAGGAACTAGTTTCGCCCATGCTGAAACGATAATCGGGGCAGCCGTTCACCAGAATTGGACCCACTTGAGGCTACCACTCTGTCCTTCCGGTTGGAGAAATCGAAGCTGAAACTCAACAATTTCGTGAGCGACCTCCCATTCATTCCAGCCTCTCCCCCAGAATGTGGCGAACCCATTCCACCGGCAGCCAATCGGAATGCCAGTGCTTTGCATCAGGCATCCGACCAACAGGAGCCACTGAACAGGCCAGGACTAAAGTAACGGAATAAACGGTACAAATGGGTGATTGACGCTTTCCAAAACATGAGTCATAGTATATTAAATAGTATAGTATGGCATAGTTGAGTAGTTTCAGGAGAGGAAGATATGCCCGTTGTTATTAATGATCAGACCTATTACAGGACAGCTGAGGTTTGCCGGATGATCGGCATCAGTAGAAATACCCTCTTCAGGTGGTTAAAAGAAGGGGTATTTTCCGACGTCGAGTACCGGGACTGGCGAGGCTGGAGACTATTCACCCCGGCTCAGTTGGAGACCATTAGAGCGAAGACCAGTCATGTTACGGCAATAAGTCGGGAAAACTAAGCAGGTGGATACATGAGATTAGCGGCCGAAGTAACGGAAATAGAAGGCTTATTCGAGACTCTAGCCAACAAATCGCCAGTTGGACTTTACATCATACAGGGTGGAAAGTTTTGCTATACCAACCCCACCTTCCAGCATAACACCGGCTACAGGGAAGATGAATTGCTGGGCAGGAATTCTCTAGAGCTCGCCGTTCCCGAAGACAGGAAGATGGTCAGAGAAAATGCCGTAAAGATGCTGAAGGGAGAACTCACCCTGCCGTACCAATTCAGAGTGACCCACAAGAACGGCAGCATTAAGTGGGTAATGGAGTCAGTTGCCTCCGTCCAGTACCGTGGGAGACGGGCAACTATGGGGACCTTCGTAGACATCACCGAGCACAGGCAGGCTGAGGAGGCGCTGCGACAAAATGAGGAAAAGTATAGAGCTTTGTTCGATAGCGCAATCATCGGCACGTTTGTTATTGACGCTGAAACTACGAAAGTGGTGATGGCTAATCAAGCCGCTGCAGAAATGTTTGGATTTAGTTCTGTAGAGGAAGTCATTGGAGTAAATCCGCTTGACCTCGTTCCTCCAGAGGGCCGGGAAAGAGCTCTTAAGATTATTGTGAAGGACATGTTTGAACAGGACTTGCGGCGGACTAACGAGTTTCGGGTGACGACCAAAGATGGTAGAGAAAGATGGATAAGTGCGGTGGGTGTGAGGACCATGCATGAGGGCAGATTAGCGGGTTTAGTTTCTTTTACAGACATCACCAAGCACAAGCAGGTGGAGGAGGCGCTTCAAGCCGAGAAGAATAAGCTGCAATCGGTAATAGACGCCATGGACTACACCCTCACCATACAAGATGCAGAATATAACATTATTTATCAAAATGAGAAGTCTAGGGTAGCTTCTGGTGGTGACCACCTGGGGGAGAAATGCTACCGAGTTTATGAAGGCAGCGAGGAGATATGTGACGGGTGCCCGGTAGAAAAGGCATTTAAGGATGGTAAGTCACACACCGCAGAGAGGAAGACAGCAATCGCGGGGAAGGTCACCTTCTGGGAGAACACAGCCAATCCTATCAGAGACACCAAGGGGAGGATTGTCTCCTGCCTGGAGCTAACACGGGACATTACCGAGCGCAAGAAACAGGAGCAGGCGCTGGCCGATGAATTGACCCGGCGCCGTCTCCTCGTTGACCAGTCCCTGGACGGGATAGTCGTCCTTGATGTCGACGCTAAGGTAGTAGAAGCCAACCAGCACTTTGCCGAGATGTTGGGCTATACCATGGAGGAAGTCCGTGAGCTCCATACTTGGGACTGGGATAAAAATTATACCCACGAGCAAATACTGGAGCTGGGGCGGAGCATTGACGAGGAAGGTCGCCACCTGGAGACAAAGCACACTCGCAAGGATGGCTCGGTCATTGACATTGATATCAGCATCAGTGCAGCTTGGTTCGGGGGACAGAAGCTAATCTTCTGCGTCGACCGGGACATCACCGAGCGCAAGCAGGTGGAGCAGGCACTGGCTGATGAATTGACGCGGCGCCGTCTCCTCGTTGACCAGTCCCTGGACGGGATAGTCGTCATCGATGAGAACGACAAGGTTTATGAGGCCAACCAGCGCTTTGCCGAGATGCTGGGCTATACCCTTGAGGAAGTCCATGAGCTGCATACCTGGGACTGGGATAAAAATTATTCCCGCGAGCAAATACATAAGCTTGGGAGGAAGGCTGACGAGAAAGGTTTCCTCCTGGAGACAACGCACACTCGCAAGGATGGCTCGGTCTTTAATGTGGATATCAGTATTAACGCCTCTATGTTCGGGGGACAGAAGCTAATCTTCTGCGTCTGTCGGGACGTTACCGAGCGCAAGCAGGCAGAGGAGAAAGTGCAGCATCTCAACCTGGTGCTTCATGCCATACGCAACATCAACAAGCTTATCGCCAGAGGTACCGACCGCGACAGCCTACTCAAAGATGCCTGTGATACCTTTGTCAAGACTCGCGGTTATTACAGCGCCTGGATTGCCCTTCTGGATGAGTCGGGTAAGCTGGTAACTGCTGTTGAAGCTGGCCTGGGCAAGAGTTTCCTGCAAGTTATGGAGGGGCTCAAGCATGGAGAGTTGCCGCATTGTGGATGTAAGGTGCTGGAGAAACCGGGCGTTTTAGTGATGAAAGACGTGTCGTCGGAGTGTGAGGATTGCCCTCTGACAAAAGAGGATGCTAGCAGAGGTGCTATGAGCGTCAGGTTGGAATACGGCGGTAAGGTATATGGGCTGATGACTGTCTCTACCCCTCCTGGCAGAGCTGCGGAAAAAGAAGAACACGACTTGTTTGAAGAGATTGCCGGAGATATCGCTTTTGCCCTGCACAGCATGGAACAGAAACAGGAGCGTAAGCGGGCAGAGGAGGAATTGAGTAAGACCCAGACCCAGCTATCCAGTGCCGTGCAGATGGCGCATCTCGGACCATGGGAATATGATGTAATAAAGGACCTGTTTACTTTCAATGATGCCTTTTATGAGATGTTCCACACCACCGTTGAGGAGGTTGGCGGATATACCATGTCATCCGCCGAGTACGCAAGGCGTTTTGTCTATCCCGAGGATGCATCTCTTGTTGGCGAGGAAATCCGCAAAGCCCTCCAAGCCGATGATCCCAACTTCAGCAGGCAGCTCGACCATCGAATTATTTACGCGGATGGTAAGGTTGGATATATTTCCGTGCGCTTTTTCATCGTCAAAGATGAAACTGGAAGCACAGTCAGAACTTACGGAGTAAACCAGGACATCACCGAGCGCAAGCAGGCAGAAGAGGCGCTTCAAGCCGAGAGAAATAAGCTGCAATCGGTAATAGATGCCATGGCCGATGCTCTCACCATACAGGATAGGGACTATAACATTATTTTTCAGAATGAGCCCTCAAGAAAAAGCACTGACGGTGACCGCGTGGGGGAGAAATGCTACCGGGCCTATGAAGGCAGAGAAAGTATTTGCGAAGACTGCCCGGTAGAAAAGGCATTTAAGGATGGTAAGCCCCACATCTCGGAAAGGCAGCGGGTACTGCCCTCGGGGGAGCCCTCCTTCTGGGAGAATACAGCTAATCCCATCAGGGATGCGAGGGGAGAGGTTGTTAGCTGCCTTGAGATTGGCCGAGATATCACCGAGCGCAAGAAGCAGGAGCAGGCGCTGGCTGATGAATTGACCCGGCGCCGTCTCCTCGTTGACCAGTCCCTGGACGGGATAGTCGTCCTTGATGTCGACGCTAAGGTAGTAGAAGCCAACCAGCACTTTGCCAAGATGTTGGGCTATACCATGGAGGAAGTCCGTGAGCTCCATACCTGGGACTGGGATAAAAATTATACCCACGAGCAAATACTGGAGCTGGGGCGGAGCATTGACGAGGAAGGTCGCCACCTGGAGACAAAGCACACTCGCAAGGATGGCTCGGTCATTGACATTGATATCA
>Ga0307431_1001282_pt1 | contig 14775 bp, 11 predicted proteins | sample SalMarWE160170MG_FD_202155 | JGI IMG/M metagenome (GOLD analysis project Ga0307431, IMG submission 202155) | Salt marsh sediment microbial communities from the Plum Island Ecosystem LTER, Massachusetts, United States - WE1603-170 | ecosystem: Environmental > Aquatic > Marine > Intertidal zone >...
AATGTATGAAGGGCTGCTTTCTATTTATTTAAAAGATTTTGATGAAGATCATCTTACTGCTAGTGATATGGATGATTTAATGGGTATAGCTTTAAATAAAGTTTTAGAAATGCGATTATTAAAAGACAGTAGAGGAGAGAAGGTTGATAAATTATTGGACACCGCATCTTCTATAGAAAAATTAAGAAAGCAAACAGATAAATTAAAAGATAATTTAGCTACCCGCCGAAAAGATAGGATAGACCCTAAAAAATTCAGCGGGTTTTCTATCGTCGACTTAGCAGTAGCTTATGATATGGAAAAGAAAAGAGAGATGATGGATAAAGCTATTAAATTTAATAAAGAAGAAGAAGAAATACTTGAATCTGAATTATTGATTGGTAATAGTAACGATCCAGATGTAGAATCAGTAGAATCAGAGGATGAATAATTGGATATATCTTTATATGATAATATAGATGTTATAATGGATCAAGGTTCCGAAATGATAAAGTTATATCGAGAAGATCCAGTATTAGCGGCTCATGATTTGTTGAAAGTAGACTTAGCTCCGATTCAAAGAATTGTTTTAAGGGATATGTGGTTTAAAAATTTTGCTATAGTAGTGATGGCGCGTGGTCTTGGGAAGACATATATGTTAGCAGTTAATGCTGCTTTACATGCATTGTTATATCCAGGTTATAGAGTTGGTTTAATTTCTAGTTCTTTTAGACAAGCTAAATATATTTTTTCAGAAGTTCAAAAACTATATACTAGGTCTTCTATTTTAAGGGAGGCTTGTGAAAAAAAACCAGTGTATGGTAGTGATCGTGCTTATTTGCAATTTAAAGGCACAGATAATTCTAATAGTAGTTATATAGAAGCCTTACCATTAGGAATAGATGGTGCTAAGATTAGAGGGTCACGTTTTTATTTAATAGAAATAGATGAGTTAGCACAAGTACCAACACAAATTATAGATATGGTTATTAGGCCTTTTGGTGCTGTTACTTTAGAGCCTATGGAAAAAGTAAGATATATTGAAAGAATGGAAGAATTGATAAGCAAAGGATTAGCTTCTAGGGAAGACATAATTGAACAGGCAGCAAATAAAATGATAATGGCTTCTTCAGGGTATTTTAAATTTAATCATATGTGGAAAAGAATGAAAGCTTATTGGCGAGCAATGAAAGAGGAAGGTGAAAAAACAAAGTATGCTGTTTATCAAGTGCCTTATCAAATGGCTCCAGAAGGATTTTTAGATAAAGAGAATATAAAAGAAGCTAAAAGAACTATGTCAAGTATTGAATTCATGATGGAATATGAAGCAGCCATGATATCTGATAGTGATGGTTTCTTCAAAGCATCCTTACTTGAGAATTGTACTTTGGGAAGTAATTTTAGTATTCGTTTAAGTGGAGAGGCTGGTAAGAAATATGTACTAGGAATTGATCCAAGCCAGGGCGGATCAGCATCGTGCGGCTTAATTGTAATAGAATTAGGTAAACCTAATAAAATAATTTTTGTACGGGGGATTAAAAAAAAGACTACCCAAGAAATGACTGTAGCTATACAGGATTTGACAGATAAGTTTAATATAATTAGAATTTTCATGGATTCGCAGGGCGGTGGTAAAGCAATAAAAGATTTATTACAAGAAGGTTATAATAAGCATGTCCCTATAATAGACGTCGGGGATGAAGCTATGAGGGGTAAAGACGGTAAACGTATATTACAGTTAGTTAATCCTACACCAGCTTGGATTTCGGATGCTAATTTTGACACATTAGCTTTATTAGAAAATGAAAGTCTTAGATTTCCTACAATCCCTTCATCTGGATCTAATGTAGAAGAAAAACTATATGAAGAAGTAAGGCTTTTAAAGTCACAAATGTTAAATATTATAATTACAGAAACAACTAGGGGAACAAGACATTTTGATACACCAAAAAAGGGTCAAAATAAGGATTTATACTCTGCTTTGATACTTGCTGCATGGGGGGCAAAAGAATTAAGTAGGGAGGCTGGGGAGGATGTTCCAGTTTTACATAATAGCGGGTTGGTTAGACTTCATCAACCCGGCTCTAAGTTTGTTAATGCTGCTGGTTTTAGTAGAGCTATTATTGGAAGTAGTAGAGTTAGCAGCGAACACGCTATATTAGCTAAGAAAAAATGATAGTTAAGAATTAAAAAGGAAAAGGGGATTTAAATAATGAATATAGATAGAATTTTGATACATGGTTGTTTTCCAAATTTTAGTGGGTATGCTGCTCATACAAGAAACTTTGCTGTAGAATTAAATAAATTTATACCAGTTAGGGTGAGAAATTTTGCTTATCAAAAAGATTTATCACACCTAACACAAGTACAAAAGAATATGGTTATCTACCAACCTAATGGTGATATGATATTAGGTAAGCCGTATGATGGAGATATAATGGGCGATGATCATACACTCAATATTATTTTGTTGGAGCATAACCATTTCTGGTATTATCAAAAATATAATGGACCAACATTTGGCTATTGTGTTTGGGAAAGCACAAGAATGAGTGACCAATTTTTTAATAGATTATTACAGTTAGATGGAATGTTTGCACCTACGGAATGGCAAAGAACCTGTATGATAGACCAAGGATATCCAGAAGATAAAATATGGGTAGTACCAGAAGGAGTAGATGGATCTGTATTTTATCCTGGAAAAGAACATGAAGATAGATTTAGATTTTTAATGTTTGGGAGATGGGATTATCGTAAAGCTATAACAGAAAATGTTAGAGCATTTCTAGAAGCTGATTTGGATGCCGAATTAATTTTATCAGCTGATAATTTATTTTCAATAGATGGCATGAATAGTACAGAAGAAAGATTAAAGCACTATGGGTTAGAGGATCCAAGAATAAAAATAGTTCATTTTCCACCTACTGAAGAATACATAAAATATATGAAAGGTGGTAACGTATTCCTTGGAATTTCCAGAGCCGAAGGCTGGGGACTTCCTATGATAGAATCAATTGCTTCTGGTACCCCAGCTATTATGTCTAAGCATGGCGGTCAATTAGATTATTCAAAAGGTATAGCCCATTTCGTTAATACAAAAGAAGAACTACCAGTTGCTAATGTATTTAATACAAGTAAAGAAGATGCTAAACAACTTGGAAATTGGATAGAACCAGATTGGGGTCATGCTGTAGAAGTAATAAAAGATGTATATGATAATTATAAAGAGTATAAAAAGAAAGCAGTAATAAATTCTAAAACAATAAGAGATAAATTCAGATGGGAAAATGCTGCTCAAAAAGCATATGATATAATAAGCAATATAAATAAACCTAAATATAATATTCAAACAACTCTATCTGAAACTAATAAAATAGAACATTTCTATAATGAAATATTTAATGAAGAAGTTTATTCAGTTGGAAGTTGTAGGATTGAACTTAATGATGTAGTATTAGACCTTGGTGGGAATATAGGTTTATTCAGTTTATATGCTGTAGAAAAAGGAGCCTCTGAAGTTCATTCATTTGAACCAGTAACAGAAGTTTATAATTATTTAGAGAAGAATACACAAGAATTCAAAAATATTAAAACCTATAAGAAAGCTGTAGGAAGTATAACTGGTAAGAAAGATATAAAAATTTTCGACGGGGATTCAACTTCAAATTCATTAGTATATAATAAAAAATATAATAGAGTAGAAGATATAGAAGTAATAAATATAAACGAACTATTAAAAGAATTAGGACATATAGATTTTATGAAGATGGATATAGAAGGATCTGAATACGAAGTATTTGGGGCAGTAGAAAATAATTTATTGAATCAGGTAGATAAAATAATTATAGAATATCACAATAGCTATAACAATGAATTAGATATAATAACCAATAAATTAAAAGAATGCGGGTTTGATTATATTGTAAAAGAAACTGATCCAAATTATAAAGTAGGATATGTAGTAGCCAATGCTATAGGTAAAGTAGAGATAGTTGAGCCTGCCCCTCAAATTTCCAGCCACAGTGGAAAGATGGAATTATACCAAGACCAATGGTTGAATGGTAAGGTAGTTAAGAAAGGCATAGTAGATTGTGAAAGTAGATATGAAGCACTGAAAAAAATATTTAGTAAGTATAATAGACCATTCACTATATTAGATATTGGTGCTAATTTTGGTTATTATTCTATTAGAGCCGCCGAAGATTTTGATGCTACTTGTATTATGGTAGAAAGTAACGAGGGGGAACATGAAAAATTATTAGAATTAGTAGAACATAGTAAAAAGAAAGATAACTTTACAGTACTAAATAGACGAATAAGTTTGAAGGATTTAATTGAACTATCCAAGTGTGAACATTTTGATGTTGTATTAGCTCTAAATGTTATCCATCATTATCCAAATAATATTAATAATATATGTGATGCCTTTATGAAGTTGGGTGATAACTTGATAGTAGAAACTCCACCAACAGAAGATGAAGGAGCATGTGGACAGAAACATTTACAAATAGTTAATGATTATTTTAGTAAGAAAGAAGTTGTAAAGTTTGGTAGTTTTAGTAGACATACGAGTAATAGAAAAGCAGATATGATGTGGGTCAAGACACCAAAGAATGAATTAATTCATACTTATTTTGGGTGGGATGAATTATTTGATAAAGTGAAGTCAGAACTACATCATTTGTTAAAGAAACAACCATTACAAATACACTCTAATTTGGATAAGAAAACTGTTTATAATAATAGACATGGGGTAGTTTTAGATTGGATTAACGGTATTAATTTGAAAACATATATGGAATTAAATGGAACTTATCCTCGGCGGAAAAAAATCGTCGAGAAATTAAAATCAAAAGACATAATTACTGATTATAAATGGGATAATACTAATACGGATTTAGTATTACATAATATTATTATAAATGGATCAAAACTATATTTAATAGACTATAATGATAAACATACTAATGAAACTGTTAATCGTACGGACGATGAATGTATTTATAATATAATTGAAATAATTAAAGGAAACGTTGTTGAAGAAGAATCAGAGAACTTAGTTAAATTAAATGTTGCCTGTGGGAATGATATAAAACCTGGATGGATTAATGTAGATGCTTATAATGGATCAGCTGATGAAAAGTGGGATGTTTTAGATTTAAAAGTAGAAGACAAATCAGTAGATAAAATATTTGCTTCTCATATATTAGAGCATTTTAGCGTTAGAGAAGTACCAACAGCATTAACTGAATGGAATAGAGTTTTAAAAGTTGGTGGAAAAATAATAATTGCTGTACCAAATATGATAGTAGCAGTAAATGATTGGTTAAAGTCTGAAGACAAATGGAAAAGTTTAACTAATGAATTATTTGGTGGTCAAGATCATGAGGGAAATTACCATAAGTGTGGATTTACAAAAGATACGTTAAATAGAATTGTAGGAGCATATGGATTTAAAGTTGATTATTGTGATACTGATCCAATTAATAGTTCTCATTTATTATGTAAAGCTACTAAAACAAATGATGTTAAGTATGAGGATGTAACAATAAATAATTATTTTATAGATGGGGCTTATTTAAAAATAAATGGGGAAAGCAATAAAGATTATTCAGTTACTTTTAAAGATGGCGAAGGCAACCATGTACATAGCACTATATTAGGAGCTGGTTGGCATACAAAAACTAATAGAAAATATTATACTGATTGGGATGTTGAAGTTTCTGTTGGTAATAAATTAATTTATAAACATAAAATGAATTTAGAAGGTAAGAGAGTATTAATAGAACTTAGTAGTAAATCTCTTGGAGATACACTATGTTGGGTGCCATATGTGGAAGAATTTAGAAAGAAATATAATTGTGAAGTATTTTGTATGACGTTTTGGAATAATATTTTAGATTACCAAAACATAAATTTTATAGAGCCAGGCGATGCTTATACAAATATTTATGCTTCATATGTTGTAGGGTGTTTTGATGGGAACACTGATAGAAATAAAAATAATTGGAAAACTATTCCATTGCAACAAATTGCATCTGATTATTTAGGATTAGAGTATAAAGAAATAAGACCTAAGTTAAAAAAGTTTGCAGGTAAAACAGACATGAAATTAAAGTTGCCTAAGAAATATGTAGTAATAGCACCACACAGTACTGCTCAAATGAAATACTGGTTAAATAATAGATGGAATAAAGTAATAGAATACTTACATAAAATAGGATATGGTACTGTTTCATTATCCAAAGAACCCAATGAATTAAGTAATACTATATATGTAACAAATCCTAGCATTGAAGATGCTATTAGAATTGTTAAAAGATCTAAATTTACTATGACTATTGGTAATGGTATTTCATGGTTATCTTTTGCTCTCAAAAAACCGAACATTTTAATTTCTGGTTTTTCTGAATATTGTGAGTTTAATGAAAGTTGTTATAGAATTACGCCACAAACAGATTGTTGTAAAGGGTGCTTCAATAATCCAGATATTCCATTTGAAAGAGGTATATGGAATTATTGCTACAACGCTGATGTTCTTGGCGGTAAAAGATTTGAATGTGCTGAAAATATTTCTGTTGGTATGGTAATAAATAAAATAAATCTTTTGATAAAAGAGAATTTTTAATAGAATTAAATAATTAAAGGAGAAAATATTATGGAAGAAGTAAAAAATGATGAAAAGGTAGAAAATGTTAAGGAAGATAAAATAGATCCATTAAAAGCTGCAGAAATAGTAGATCAAGAAAGGAAAGAGCGTATAGCTAAATGTAGTCAGGAAATTATGGCGGTTTTAAAAAAATATAATTGTGATTTTGACGTTACGATGGTACTTGGACAAAATAGAATTTTGCCTAGTATTCAAGTAATATCTAAATAATTTATAAGGAGAACCAAACAAATGGATTCAAAGAAATTGGGAAAAATAACTAAAGAATTACAAACTAGATATCCAGAAGTAGGAATACATAAAATAGAAGTGGATTCGAATACTGGTAAAGCTTCTTTTTATATGAAACCTACTAATAAAGTACTAGCTTCTTTGCCAAACGATAAAGCTGTTCGTCTTAGAACAGCTGAAGTGGCAGCCACTTTAAGAAGAGATGTTATAGATAGATCAACTTTGGATTTAATAAGCAAGTCTCCATATGAAGATGATCCTAGAAATATATTTACAAGAGCTATGAAGTATTATTTTGAAAATGATGTTTATGGTTCTCATATAGATATTTTGACAAATTTTGCTGCAAAAGGATTTGAAAATGATATTGATGATGATAAAATTAAAGCTTATTATGATACATGGTGTTTTGATGTAAATTTTAAGCAAATAATAGATTGGATCTTTTTTGACTTTTTTAGGATAGGAATGGTGAGAACTTACAAAATTATAAGTAAATATGAACCTGGAGTTAGTTATTTGTCACCAATACCTGGTCAAAAACTAGAGCGTGGTATAATTAAAGAAATTATTGAGAGAGCTGATAGAATTCAGAAGATGAGGGAAGAAAAAGTTGCTAAAGGATTGACTGATAAAAAAGCTAAAGCGGCAAAAAAGAAAGTATGGTCTAAAGGATATTTGCCTATTGCTTATACAATACTAAATCCTTTATTAGTAACTATTAAAGGAAGTTTATTATTTAATAATACAGTTGTTACATTAGAACCCTCGGCTGAATTAAGAGAAATGCTGGCTAAATCTGCTGGTGAATTAACAGACGAAGAAAAAGTTATTGTAAAAAGTTTGCCTTCAGATTTTAAATCACAAGTAGCAGCTGGTAATATTGAGTTAGATCCTCAATATGTAGGTAATGTCGATTATAGAAAAATGCCTTATGAAAGATATCCAAGACCAAGAGGTATAAAAGCATTTGATTCTTTGGAGTATAAAAATTCATTAAGACAAGCTGATCTTAGCACATTAGATGGAATTACAAATTCTATTTTGAAAATAACTATTGGCAGTGATGAGTTTCCAGTTACAGATCAAGCTCAATTAGAAACTATAGCAGCAATTTTTGATACACCTTCCAAAAGTTTCGATGTAGTTTGGAATCATACACTTAAAGTAGAAAAAATAATATCACCTGAAATAGGTGAGATTCTTGGTCAAGATAAATATAAGCAAGTAAATGAAGATATAACTGGTGCGCTTGCTTTTTCTAGAGCACTTTTAGATGGTACTACCAATGTGAATGTGGCTGAAGCTGGATTAATAGTCAGAACTTTAGTTGAAGAGATTAATTATGCTAGACGACAAGTAACAAGATGGATTTATAATGAATATCGTCAAATAGCAACCGCGGTAGGTTTTGATAGATTTCCGAAAGTTAGGTGGGATAATACTATTTTGAGAGATATAATTTTGTATATGTCGACAGTTGCTCAGCTTGTGGACCGCAGAATGCTGTCATACAGAACTGCACTTGAACAATTAGGTTTTGATTATAATAATGAATTTAATAATATGGAAAACGAATTGCCGAGTGTACTAGAAGGAACTTTGGGAATTTTAGGTAGCCCGTTTCAGCAATCTAAACAGCCTTTGCAAACTAATAGGCCTTCTGGTCAACCTGCTAAGACAAAACAAGTTGATACAGATGTGAAGAAGAAAACTAAAGTGACTAAAAAATCACCGAGTCAACAGCCAGGAGTAAAGCCACAGGCCGCTAGTTTAACTGTTGAAGAGGCAGTAAAAAACATGAGTCAGGAAGAATTTAATTTATTTATGAAGGCAGCACTTGAATTAAGAAGCGAGAAAAAATAGATAAGTAATTAACTAACCTTTATAGTATAGAGGGACTATCTTTTTATAGGAGGTTTGTATTGTGAACTATAAATTTGAGCCGGTTATACTTGAAGCCGATATAGAAATAGTTGAAGAAACAAATGAGCTTAAAGAAATAGCAGCTTCTATTGTTAATTTTCCGGAGCATAAAACCCCTGATTTATTGTTTTTTTCTGGTATTTTTGTTAGTAGTGGGGAAAATTTAAATCATGCTTATTTTATGCCTTCAGAATTGGTTAAAGCTGCTCCAACAATAGATCATAAGGCCATAGACATTGAACACCAAGAATCAGAAATTATTGGCCATATTTATGATAGTAAGTTTATAGATAAAGGCGGAAATTTATTAGATTTAAATGAAGTAATTAATATGAACGCAAATGAATTGAATAAAATGGACATTGACGTTATGATAGCTGGTATTTTATATAAAAGTAGGTTCCCTGAGTTATCAAAGGAAGTAACTGAAGGTAAATGGAAGCTATCAATGGAAACCTATTTTCAAGATTTTAGTATTAAAGTTGGCGATGTAATAATGTCGCGGAAAGAAGCTGAAGCATTAGGATATGCAAACGAAATAGTAGGAAAATTAGCTAAGATTTTAAAAAGGGGCAAGGAAATAGCAAAAGGCGAGGTGAGTAGAGTCTTACACGATCTTTTATTTTCAGGTTGTGGGGTTGTGAAGAACCCTGCTAATCCAAGATCTGTAATTTTAGAAACAGCCAAAAGACAAACAGAAAAAAATAAAGGGGCTGATGAAATAATTATTGATCTTGATAAGCTAGATAATATTCAATCTGATGATAACCTAGTAGCTAAAGAAAAGGTGAAGGACAATATAGTCAAAAAAACGGACGAGGAAGAGGCAGATATAAATGTAGAAGATGTTCGTTCACAAACTAGTGTTGGTATATGTGTGAGTTTTAAGAAGAGAATAATTGATGCTACGTATGAAGGACCAGATGTGAAGATTATTCATGAAAATTGGTGTACTTTATATGATAAAGCTTGTACTTCTAGCTCACGAGATGTTACTGATCCTAATTGTTTGAGACGACAAGTTGAAAAGCAGGCAAAAAATTATGTAGAATCTAAGCTAAAAGAATTAAAAAGTAGGGATAAAAGAAGTACTTTACTATCAGAATTAGAATTAGTTTTAAAAGATGTAAAAAAATAAAAGGAGGTAACCGCTCATGCCACAATCGCTAAAAAAGCAAGGCCATACACCTAAAGTTGTTAGAATTAATGGTGATGATAACATGACTATTATTTATAGAAATTTGGGTAATGGTCGTAGAGTCCCTTTTTTAATTGGAACTAGCGTAACTGTAGCATCTGGTGAAGTCACTGCAGACATACTCAGCGGCGTTAAATTTCATGGTTATAAAATTTCTGATGCTGTTGTTCAAGTAACGCCTACGAATGAGGCAGCTGCTGGTAGGTATTGGGTAAAAAAAGACGATACTACGCCTGTATTAACACTTCATCAGGAGAATACTGTAAGTGGTACTAATGCTACTTATGATGTTTATGTATTTTTAGGCGAGGCTGCTGAGAGTAATTTATATGATGGGGACTCGTCTAATCAAATTTGGAAAAGATAATATAAGTTATATATAAGATTAAAATTGTGTATAACAAGGTTAAGGACATGGTTTGTTTTATAAACTATTAAGAGATTGGTTGATATTGTATTTGGATTTAATTATAATTTTTAAGAAAAATTATTAGGGAGGTTTAACTTCATGGGTGATCAACTTAGTAATGACGTTGTAAAGATCGTTAATGACATCTTTAAGAAAAAAGAAGAGTCTGAAATGATTAAAGCGACTGAAGAAGCTTTACAGAGATCAACTGATACTATTAACGAGCTTACTGAGTCTTTGGAGGCAAAAGACGAAGAACTTAATAATAGAGAGTCAGAAATTTTGGGTCTTAATGAAAGTACCCAAACTCTTAAAGCTAGAATTACAGAATTAGAAGAAGAAAAGTCAACCTTTGAAGCAGAGAAAGCGACTTTTGAGACTGAAAAATCTGACATTATTAAAAGAGCGGAAGAAGCTGAATCAAAAATGGCAGAAATGGAGAAAGATAAGCTGGCTGAAACTAGAATTAGTGAATTGAAAGAAGCCGGTATTGCTGCTACTAAAATTGAAGATCAAGCTTCTAAAGTTAGAGAAATGTCTGATGAAGATTTTTCATCTTATAAAGAAGATCTTATTGCTATAAGAGAAGCTATTATTGCAGAATTGAAATCGTCAGAAGAGAAATCGTCAGAAGAGAAATCTAAGGAAAAATCTAAGGAAAAATCCGAGGAAAAATCTAAAGAAGAGATTGAAAAAGATGAAGAAGCTGCTGCTGGTAGTGATTTGACAGAAAATGCAATGAGTTCTATTGCTGCTGCTTTTAATATGGAAGTCACACCTAATGAAAATATGATGACTAAGTACAGAGAATTAGGTAGTCAGATGGCTGAAAATATTAAGAAAGTTGATAAATAATTTTTTAAAAATATGTTAAGGAGGAAATATAATTATGTTTATTCCTAGACATCCGGTTGTAGAAAATCAATTTTGTCAATTTGCTACAACTAGTGGAACTGCTGGAATTGGCGGCGTAATAGCCTATGCTGGTGCGGTATGTTATCTTGTGAGCACTGCTACTCATCAAGACGCAGTTGTTAATATTTATGGTACAGTTGCTCCTACTGATGCGGAAGAAAGAATGCCTTTCGGTTTCTTGATGCAGAAAGTTAAGTATGGATATCATAATGTACATCCGTCTGGTTTTATGATGCCTGGAGATCTTGGTTCTTCTGATGTTATTGCTCAACCATCTTATGATAGTAATGGCAATATAGATGGAACTAGACAAGCTCCTGTTGGTGTTGCGCATTTAGGTATTTGGGATACAGTGCATTATGAAGTAGATACTAAAGCTACTGATCCTATGCTTCCTGGAGAGCGTCTTTATGTTGCTGATGATGGAACTTCTAAAGTAACTAATGGCACATCTCTTACTAATGTTACTGATGTGGTTGCTAGGGTTGTGAAAGGCGCAAGTGCAGCACAGGTTGCGGCTAATATGAACAATACTACACTTTATCCTATAAGGATTAAACTGTTGATATAATTAAAAAGTAAGTATGCATTATGGATTAATGCGTAAGTAATTAAATCGCATCCAAAATTATTTGATAGGAGGATAGTTAGGTTATGGATAGAAAAGAGATGCAAAAACTTTTCAAAGCTACTGCTGCTATCAATACCCCAGAAGGTATTGCAGCGTACAGAGCTTTTGCTGCTGCTCTAACTACTCCAATCCTTCAGAAACTTGAGCTAGATTCTATTATGCGAAGTTTATTCGCAGTAGAAAGATTAGGCCCGGGGGCCCAAGCGTCTTATCCGGTAGCAGAAGATTTCGAGATACCGGTTTGGGTACTTCCTGGTCTTGGTTAAGACATTGACCCTTATTGTGGTAACACAATAATGAAAATTTAACTGTAACGCTGGAAAATCTTGCTAGGCAGTTATTACTACTAAGGTAAAAATATGACTGATATGAGACAACCAGGTGGCAACCAACTATTTGATTTAGGATGGTTAATAGGAGTTATAAACAGTGACGGTTCCTATGTTTTATCTAAGCAATACCATTATAGAAGTGGGACACTTTATTTTTTTCCTTCTATAGATATATCTAACGATAATGAGGAGCTTGCTGCTAATTGTGTTAGGATTATAAAAGAATGGTTTAAAGTTGGAGCTTATATTTTACCTAAACCAAGAAAAACAGGTAAAATGGGATATCAAATATCTTTGAGGGGAGTTAAAAGATTGCATAAATCTTTGCCAACTATAGCCAAATATGAAATAGCAAAGAAAAAGCAAGCTGAATTATTATTAGAATATATTAATAATAGAATGACAGTTAATCGTGGTACTCCTGTTACTGATAGGGATATAGCGATAGCAATTGAGCTTAGAAAATTGAACAGTAGTCACAATGATATATCTAAAGATATACCTAAACGTCTTAAGTAAATAGTTGAAGCCCCCAACGACTAAACGTTGAACATCCTATGTGGATGATGATATAGTCTGAACTATATGGAGACATATAGAGGGAAGATGAAGAGCTTCCCCGCCCGAAAAAAATTCGGGTCATTAAAGTAACAGATTGATGTAGCTCAGAATTTTATTGAAGGTATTGGTGAGGAAGTATATGTACCTACGTTTACGTTAGATACTTCAGGAGACTGGAAAATAACGTACGCGAGAGATTCGAGAATTGATATTCCTCAGAGGGCTGCTGAAAAAGCTGCTAAAGCATTAGCTGATATGGAAGAAGAAAGTGGTTGGAGGATTATTCTTCCTGCTGCTACTTCTGCATTTTCTGGTAAGGGGTTGCTTGGTTCACGTCCTGCACCAATTTATGAAATTAATCCCGCATCTACAGGTGCTGGGTATCTGTCAAAAGAACTTATTAACAAGATGATTGTTGGATTCAAGAGAATAGGTCGTACACTTACTGATCTTTATGTTTCTCCTGAAGATGCAGCTGATATTCGTGAGTGGACTGATACTGATATTGATCCAGTTACGCGGAGAGAAATTTTCCAGGCCGCTGGTATGGGAAGTATTTGGAATGTAACACTTCATGAGCTTCAGCATTTAGGTGCAACTGGTTTGTATAATATTAATAGTAATAGTTCAGCTTATGGTAAGTTTATAGCTGATGCTGGTGATTTATATAATCAGTACACTTTAGATAACGCTAATGTTACTAGTGCTGATGGCACAGTAAGTAGTCTTGGTGAAACTCAAATAATTGGTTTTGATCTTAGTGTTAATGATTCTCTTGTTATGCCTATTCGTAAAGACTACGAAGCACATGATGATCCAACTCTTCTTAGAGTCCAAAAACAAGGATTTTTTGGTTGGGAAGAAGTTGGATTTGCATGTCTGGATAGTAGAATGTTGGGTTTAGGTGTTATTGATAGATCGTTGTAATAGTAATTTCAAATAGTTATACCTACCACTTTTTTGTGGTAGGTATAATAAAAACATGGTTTTTTCGGATTATTTTTTTTAATTTCAGTCTAGCAAAATCAAAAAAATATTCTATAATATTAGTAGAAGTAGATTTTGGAGGTTTTGTTATAATGAAATATGAGCAGAAAACATGTAATATTTGTGGTGAAAGATTTGATCCTACTAGTCCTAATCAAAAATATTGTATAAATTGTAAAGATGAGGGTAGAAAGATTGTTGATAGAATAAGAGATAGAAAAAGATGTAGAAATAAATATAGATATAAAGAATATATTAGATATTGTAAAGCATGTGGTAAAAAGTTTACTACTTATTATAATAAGAAAAAATACTGTGGATCTGAAGAATGTGAAAAGATAAGATTACAACGTAAAAATTATAGAATTCAAAGTAAACGTAATATAGAATCTGAGCGTATTAGATCTAAAAAATATTATAATAATAATAAGGAAATATGTAGATATAGAGCTGGACTGAGGTATAGAGAAAAACATAGTACAGATATTTCATATACCCCTAGAGGAATTTTTAAACACACTATAAAAAGTGTTGGCGAATATGTAAATATGTTTGGTTATGAACTTATTTCTGAGACATATAAAGATAATAAGTCACATATATTACTAATGTGTCCAAATGGTCACAAATGGAAAACTAATTTTCATAATTTTAAGGATAATGGTGCTAGATGTTTACATTGTTATTTGGAAAATAATTATACATCTAAGCCAGAACAGAAATTAGTAGATTATTTTGTAGAGAATTATCCAGATACAAAATTTATTCATAATGATAGAACTCAAATACCGCCTTTAGAACTTGATTTATATTTTCCTGATTATAAACTTGGGGTCGAAGTTTGTGGTTTATATTGGCATAGTGAAATTTCTGGCGGAAAAAAGAAAAGTTATCATTATGATAAAATGATCAAATGTTATGATAAAAATATTCGTC
>Ga0307431_1001283_pt1 | contig 14767 bp, 13 predicted proteins | sample SalMarWE160170MG_FD_202155 | JGI IMG/M metagenome (GOLD analysis project Ga0307431, IMG submission 202155) | Salt marsh sediment microbial communities from the Plum Island Ecosystem LTER, Massachusetts, United States - WE1603-170 | ecosystem: Environmental > Aquatic > Marine > Intertidal zone >...
CACTGAACAAATCATCGAGTACTATGGCGCACGGTGGAAAATCGAATCCGGTTTCAAAGAGATCAAACAGGACATCGGGAGCAGCAAAAGCCAAACCCGTAATGCCCATGCCGTCATGAATCACATCAACTTTTCCATGATGGCAGCCACCATTACCTGGATCTATGGGGCACGGCTGGAACATATTCCTGAACGTCGGCATAAAGTCAAAGGTCGTAACAGTTTTGCGTTCTCTGATCTAAGACATATCATTGCCAAGGCCGCCCTGACAGATGATTTTGATGCCGTTTGCCGTACACACGATAAACTCCCGCGAAAATCTTTCGTGGATACTCTGTTGCGCATGGTTGCGTGATGCTATAGGACACCATTTTGGTGAAACTTGAACAATAGAAATAGGGCGCGGTATTTCGGTTTAGAGTAGTCTACACCCGGCAATCTCGGATAAGAACCTGATAAATCCGGTTGTCAGACGTGGCGGCATGGTCAGTAATAGGAGTGCGCCACAGATTGCTTTTCCTATCATGACCGATAAAACATGGAGTATAGTTATGGATAGATATATGGATTATCCCAAGGCTCTCATTATAATCTCCGCCACATCGAGCACCTCTATCCGGCCTTCCAGTTCCTCCAGCTTAACCGCATCATCCAGCATCTTTGCGCATTGTGGGCATGCGACCGCTACGATTTCTGCTCCTGTGTCGTGGGCTTGCCGTATCCTGATCCTATTGGGGCTTTCCTCACCGCCGCCCAGGATGTCGGTGAAAAAATTTCCTCCTCCGCCTCCGCAGCAGAATGCGTTTTCTCTGTTTTGATCCATCTCGATAACCTCGAGACCTGGAATGCCGTGCAGGATCCTTCTGGGCGCCTCATACTCCCCGTTATGCCTTCCAAGGTAGCAGGGATCGTGAAAGGTTACCTTGGCCTGATATCCCTTCAGGGGTATTTTTTTGGCTTCAATGATAGGGGCAAGTATTTGGGTATAGTGGTAGACATCGATCTCTCCTCCAAGACCTGGATAGTCCTTCTTGAATGCATTGAAGGCATGAGGATCGAGCGTAATAATGCGCTTTATCCCCAGCTTCTTGAAGAGCGAGATGTTTTGTTCTGCTAGAAATTGAAAGAGACCCATCTCGCCAAGCGCCCTTACCTCATTTCCGTCACAGGTTTCTCGGTTGCCGAGGATTCCGAAGGAGATTCCGGCATCAGCAAGGAAATTTCCGACGGCCTTAGCCATCTTCTTGGCCCGTTCGTCATAAGAACCCACGCAGCCGATATAGAAGAGATACTCCTGCCCATCGTAAGGTTCAACTCGTGTACCCTCTGCCCATTTTCCCCTTTCATCGCCAGGTTGCTTGTAAGGGTTGCCGCTGATGTTGATGTTCTTGAGGTAATCCCTCACCGCAGGGGGGATAATGCCTCGATTCACCAGCTCTTCCCTGGCGGCGATGAAGATATTGACCAGATCCTCGCTAAAGGTGAACACGCAGTGCTCGACACAATTGGCACAGGTGGCGCAGGAGAAGATGATTTCCTGAAACCTGTCGCTATTTTCTATCTCACCGTTGAGCCATGCTCGGATCAACCACATCCTCCCTCCGGGAGAGTATGATTCGAAGAAGAATTTACGATACGAGGGACAATTAAAGTCCGAATAATCTCCGGTAAATTTACAATACCCGCACCGAAAGCATCTATGTACGATATCTTCATATCTCATCTACACAACCTCCCAATTTCCAGGATTCATGATATACTGCGGGTCAAGGCTATCCTTTATCATCTTCATCAGATTTCTCGTGACAGGATCCATCTTTTCAAGGGCAAGTCTTTGTTCATCTACGGTCGGCTTCCAAAACACTCCTCCGAGCTCGATTGCGAACGCGCTGACCTCATTCAATGCCTTCCGTGTCCGTTCCATCATATCTTGGTCAGCCCGGTTGAAGGTAAAGGCAAAACCGAACATCATTGAGTGGCTTCTGCCGATGATCCTGGCCATGGCTGAGTACTCAAGATCATAAGTGGAGGCCAGTTCCATCACCTTTCGGGTGCATTGCGGGTACGTTTCAACAGGGATAATCGGTCCGGAGTACTCAAATCCGCCGCCCTTTTTTACATCGGCAAACCTGCTCACGCTCCTCTGAGGCATGTCCAGGAGCGTAGGCCTCATAACAGGCGGAACCGACATGAATCCCCCGTCCTTGCTCTTGATAAACCTATCGAGGCAATTCCACACCATCTTCCTTTTGAACTCGAGCTCTTCATCGGTATCCCCCGTAATAAACAGGGTTATATGGTGGTTGTCTTTGAATATCATGGGCATCGGTTGGGCGAAGACGTTGATATCCTCAACCATCTCCGTGTGGGTGATCTCGTACACCATATCAGAGACCAGATCATCTCTGTCGGTAACGAATATCTCCACATCTCTCATCTTTTTTCTGGGATAGAGCTTGAGGGCGATCTTGGTAATGATGCCGGTTGCGCCAAACCAGCCGAGAAAGAGCCCTGTGAGATCCGGCAGCGGAGCCCCTTTTGAAAACCAATAAGGCGATACGGCGCATGAACCGATTCGGCAGATCTCCCCTGAAGGCAGGACCACCTCCAGCCCGCTCACCATGTCGGAGTTGAATCCATACTGCTGTGAGAGTCTCCCCTGGCCGTGTATCATGGTATTAGCAGCTATGGTTGCCGTTGCAGGTGCGTCAGGGATGCTGTGCCGTAACCTGGGGTAGTGTTTTTCCAGGCATGCCTTTAATGCGCCCTGCGAGGTGCCCCCTTCAACGAGGACGTAGCGCGCCTTTTCGTTGACCTCGATGATCTTGTTCATCCTCTTCATATCGATGACTATCCCCCCTTTGAGGGGGATAACAAGCCCGGTTAAGGACATGCCCGCACCCATAGGGACAAGAGGGATTTTCTCCTTGCCTGCGAGCTGGACTATCTGCTGGATCTCCTCGACCGTTTTCGGCACGATTACATAGTCAGGTTTGTGTGCAGGCATCAAACCAGGGTCTCGCCCGTAGTAAAAGATCTCTTCAGGACTATTCGAGACAAACTGCTCTCCCACGATCCGGGCCAGTTGACTGAAGATATCGCTCATCTCAAGATACCCCTATTGAAGGTTTTTCCCCTATGGCCATCCTGCAAAGGTCAATGAGGTGGACAGGCTTGATCCCTCTTTTGACAACCTTAGCGGATAATGCATTTTGGCAGTTAGAGCAGTTGAACACACAGTACTCGGCGCCATGTTCCACCATGTCATCGATGTTCCTCGTCTGTATCTCATGTCTGAGCCCATAGCCATCGGTCATTCCAAAGATATCGCCGCAGCAGAGGGCATTTTCGTCCTGATAGGTCCTGTCGACCAACTCAACGCCTATGAGGTCCAATATATCTCTTAGGAAATGATGGGTGTGAGATGAAAGCCGAGAGGAGCATGGCCTCTGGTAGGCTGCCTTGATGTGAAGCGGCCGAATCTCGTTGGCCAAAACCTGTAATCTGCCGTACAGATACTCAAAGTAATGGACAGGCGTAAAGGGAACCTCCATCCCCAATGCCGGGGCAAGGGAGGTGAATGCGCCGTAGCACTCATCGTGAAGGCATATGACCTCTTTGACTGCCAGTTTCCTGAAATTCTCCAACACCTGGGGGAGCCTCTCTTTTATAATTGAGGTGTCGGCAAAGTGGATGTAGACAACGTTACAGAAGAACTCCTGCCCGAAGACATAGGAGGGCAAGACATCCTCAAAGAGTTTTCCCTGAACGAGATGCAGAAGCTCAGGCATGAAACCGAGGGAAAGGACTCTCTCCTTAATTTTTCCGAGCTTATATTTCCCCCGAGGCTCTCCTATATTGATCCACTGTCTGGTGATGGCCCTCGGAGCGGTGAGGATCCCTTTTTCCTCCCTTCGTTGGGTAATCAGGTAGAAGGGGTGGTTGCCTCTCCTGCAATACTCCTCACAGGCATAGCAGGTAACGCACTCATGCAGGACACGGGAGTCTTTGCCTTCTGCTATAGCGATCATCTCGCTGATGGCTTCGTCCTTATTCTCTATAGCTATATATTGGCATTTTACCAAGCAGTTGCCGTTAGGACAGGTCCTGCAGATATTTTCATTGAAATTGAGCGTATACATGTCGCCTCCTCACGTGATCACAAATTATAGAGTGGCTGCGAGGGTGTCAAGCGCTAATCTAATTTCCTGTTTGACATAGTCAAGAGAGTGGCATAATAGAACTCAAGGTCGAAAGATATCATTGAGGGATCTCTTCCTAACGTGAATACAACTATTCTAGCCCGGCATGCTCCTAACATACTATAGCATGCTGTCTGTCATTGCGAGGAGCATAGCGACGAAGCAATCTAAATCCAATCTCACAATCTTAGAGATTGCTTCGCTTCGCTCGCAATGACTTTCGTATTGCAGTGATCTTTAGGAATAATTCTGGTAGCTGATCGATCGAGCTACTCGCATGATGTGAGAAGGTAAGGTGTTAGAGATCAGTGTTCCCGGAAAGGGTCATTATCACATTGAGCATCTGATCTTGGATCTTAACGGAACCATAGCACTCGATGGGGAACTCATACGAGGCGTTAAGGAAAGGATTATTGCGCTGAGCACCAAGGTGCAGATCATCGTGGTAACAGCGGACACCAATAAGAATGCAGAGTTGCTCCTAAAGGATTTGCCGGTCGCTCTGTGCAGGATAGAAGAAGCAGGGGAAGTCGAACAGAAGGTGCGATTGGCGAGGGAAAAAGGAGAAGACCGTACTGTTTGTGTTGGAAACGGCAGCAATGATGTCTCAATGCTCAAGGAGTCCGCTCTCGGGATCTGTATCGTGGGAAGGGAAGGGGCATCCTCAGAGGCTATAATGGCCTCTGACCTTGTGATCCCTCATGTTAATGATGCCCTTGATCTCTTCTTAAAGCCCCATCGGCTGCGGGCCACGCTGAGGAGATGACGGAAGAGATGATTTACCTTGACTACAATGCCACCACCCCTATAGCGAAAGAGGCGGCTGAGTCCATGATGCCCTTTATCCTGGAGGATTTCGGGAACCCCAGCAGCGCTCACCCCATGGGCAAAAAGGCAAAGGAGGCCCTCGAAAAGGCACGGGACCGGATTGCTGCCTTGCTGGGCTGCGAAGGCAAGGAGATCATCTTTACCAGTGGAGGGACCGAGTCCAACAATATGGTTCTGAAGTCTCTGGCATGGACGATGCGCAACAAAGGCCGCCATATTATTACAACCAAGATCGAGCATCCATCCATCATCAATACGGCCCTCTTTCTCATGGAGACAGGGCTTGATGTGACATTCATTCCGGTAGATAAATACGGCCAGGTGGACCCGGACGAGGTGAGGAAGGCGATACGAAAGGATACGATTCTCATTACCGTGATGCACGCGAACAATGAAACGGGAACGATCCAGCCCCTCAGCGATATAGGAACTATTGCCGGCGAGTATGGAATTCCGTTTCATACCGATGCAGCCCAGGCCGTCGGGAAAATAGAAACAAGGGTAGATGATCTCGGGGTGGATTTTTTGAGTATTGCCGGCCACAAATTGTATGCGCCGAAAGGTGTGGGGGCTCTCTATATCAGAAAGGGAGTTGCGATTGAGCCGTTTCACCACGGTGGAGGCCAAGAAAGAGGGCTCCGCTCGGGAACGGAAAATGTGATCCTCAACGTGGGTCTGGGTAAGGCATGCGAACTGATCCAGGGAACCCTCTCCACGGAGATTCCGCGCATAAAGACATTAAGGGACCGGCTCTATGAGCACATAGCCTCGGCAGTTCCAGAGACAGTTGTTCATGGACATCCTGAACAACGGCTGCCGAATACCCTGTTCATCTCCTTTCCGGGCATGATCGGGGAAGAGATACTGAGCGCTCTGCCGGAGCTGTGCGCTTCTACCGGTTCCGCCTGTCATGATCAGTCCGTGAGCCTCTCCCACGTGCTTGCAGCGATGGGTGTAAAAAAAGAGGTAGGGATGGGGGCTATTCGGCTCAGCCTTGGAAGGCCGACCACAGAGGATGAGGTCGACCAGGCGGCACAGCTACTTGTTAGTGCGGTAAAAGACACGATACGAGTCTAACGGGCTATTTGTTCGACAATCAATAACTTTAGACGCATGCAGACTTTATTCAGCCGTGTGCTCCCCTTTTTCAAAAGGCACACAACAGAAAGAGACATCTCCATTCTCTTTTCTATTTTGTTTCTGAAGAGACGCTTCAAAGGGAGGAAGGAGGATCTATGAGCATCTACGATGCGCTGATCGATATTGTAGGGTCGGAAAGAGTATCGAACAGCCAGGAGGAGCTCTTTATCTACTCACGAGATTCAGGGGCACAAAAACCGGGAAGGGCGGACTACGTCGTGATGCCGAAGACCGTTGAGGAAGTGCAGGGCGTTATAATGCTGGCCAACAGAGAGAACATTTCAGTTACCCCATTAGGAGGGGGATTTACTCTCTCGGCATTGGTGGTGCCCAGGAGCGGCGGGATTATGCTCGATATGAAGAAGATGGACAGGATCATCGAGGTAAACGAGGGGAGCAGGTATGCGTTGATTGAGCCAGGGGTTTCTCAGGCGGCGCTGAAGACCTACCTCCAGAAGCATCATTCCCACCTTCAACACTCAACTCCGGAAGCGCCTCCCACTGTCACAGTAGTGGCCAATGCCCTCATACAGGGGCATGGCCATATATCGCCGCGATACGGGGTGAACTCGGATATGATAAACGGGATGGAGGTCGTGCTCCCTACCGGCGAGGTGTGCAAGATCGGTTCATGCTCGGTGAGCCCCTACTGGTTTACCCGGGGTCCGCTGCCGGATTTGGCCGGTCTTTTTATCGGGTGGCTCGGAACCACCGGAGTAGTGACAAAGCTCTCCCTACGGCTTTATCCCAAGCCGCGGTTCAGGGAGGTCATGGCATTTTCCACCGATGAGGTCGATGCAATCCCTGATGCCATACGCGAGGTCACCTACCTGGATCTCCTGGAGGATTTCTTTCTTATCATGCAGGAGAAGCCGGACTGGATGAATCATGTGTTCTTCGTGATCATCGTGTCCGCGAACTCGGATGAAGAGCTTGAGCTTAAGATGGACGCATACAAGAACCTGTTCAAGGAGTTCAAAGGAGGAAAGATAGTACAATTTGTCGAGGATCTGCATCCGGCCTTGAGGAAGCGGTTTATTGATGTACCTCCCTTGGCAGCGCTGGCCGCCGATTTTCGAAAGGGCGGCGGCTTCGAGTATACCGGGGCGATACTGCCCATAGATGCGGTTCCCGAGGCATGGAGGGCAGGGATCAAGATTGCCCGCAAATACGGGATGCTCTGTTCCTATGTTCACCAGATCTTGCCGGGCCCCGGCATTATGTTCGGGTTTAACTACTCCTTCAACCGGGCTGACCAAGGGGATATCCAAAACACGCGAAAGGCCTTGGATGAGTCGAACAGGCTGACCTTTGAGCTGGGGGGCATGGTGTGGAAAGGCGAGGCCGGTGCGCAGAGACTGATGATGGAGCGAATGGATCCCAATACGGCTGAGCTCATCAGGAGGGTGAAGGCCCTCTTGGATCCCCATGGGATCATGAACCCCGGGAACTGGGAAAAAGGCTAGATTAGGCCCCGATGCCACCGATCTGCGCTGTGGCCTATGTTGCAATAGAAACGGTTGGAAAAGTCATAATCCAACGAGTGGCGCCTTGTCCACAGTCTATTTTCTCTCCGAAGAAATACGGAAAAAGAAAGGAAATCGGAAAAGAAAAAGGTGTCTCGAATTGCTTTTGATTTTAGTTCGAAATGTGGTACAGAAATTAAATGAGAATTCCTTGAGGGCTCGGAATAAAGACTGCATTTGACCCTTAGCGTTGACCCTGAGGAGTAAATATTTACTCCAGGGTTGTTTTGCCGAATAGGAAAGGAGGTGGGAGAACCGCAAAAGCACTTATATGTAGTCTGGGGGTAGTGAACAGTTATAACAAGATGGAGGTGACAAAATGAAAAAGAAGTCTATATGGGCGATCATTGTGATAGTAGTAATCATAGCGGCTATTTTTGTTTACTATGTCACTCGTCCGCCTGAGATAGCCCGTCCCATAAAGGTAGGTATCATTGACTGCTATAGTGGTCCTGCTGCTGTTTTCGGAAAGGACGCGCTTAACGGCTTCAAGCTGGCCCTGAAGGATATTAATAAGGAAGGCGTTCTTGGCTCGAAAATAGAGTTTATGACCCGAGACACGAAGTTCAAGGTTGACATCGGCCTGAGCATGGCAAAAGAGTTGGTTATGAGGGAGAATGTAGACATCCTTGCCGGCACCATCAATAGCGGTGTAGCACTGGCCGTTTCAGACTTTGTAAAGGGCGAGAAGGTGCCGTTTTTTGTCTGGATCTCGAAGACCGAGCAGATAACCAAGGAAAAGGGACATCGCTATGCCTTCTCCACCGGAGAGAATACCTATATGGCCGGCAAGGCCGGAGCAGTTGCCCTGGCAAAGAAACCGTATATAAAATACTGGATCGCAGGAGACGATTACTCGTATGGGCATGATATTGGAAATGCCGCTTGGCGCAATCTGAAGCAATTGAAGCCGGAGGTGGAAAAGATCGGAGAGTCGTGGTGGAAGGTTGGGGAGCCCGATCTCATACCGTACATCACCGCAATTGTGACGGCCAAACCTGATGCAGTCATATTCTGCACAGGGGGTGCCAGCATGACCAATGTCTTGAAGGCAATAAAGGCCACCGGCATGGCAGAGAAGGTCCCTATCTGGATCCACACCGCCACGGACCATGCGGTCCTTAAGCCCCTTGGCCCCGGAGCCCCTGAGGGCGTGATGGGGACCATGGACTATCACTTCTACTATCCGGATACACCGGCCAACAAGGCATTCGTGAAGGCCTTTCAGGATGCCTATGACGTTCCGCCGGGGTTCCCCGCTTTACACGGTTATATTACTGCTCATTTCATTGCGGAAGGATTTAAAAAGGCTGGTTCCAGGGACATAGAAAAATTCATCGATGCCATCGAAGGGCTCTCGATAGACAGCCCTGTCGGCAAGATAGAGATGAGGGCTTGCGATCACCAGGCTACACTACCCATGTACCTGGGTATTACCAAGAAGGTGCCTCAATATGATTTTGTTATCTCCTCCGATATTATAACTATGACCGGCCCTGAGATATTGCCTACGTGCGAGGAGGTCAGGAAGGCGCGGGAAAAGTGATGTAGTAAGGTTCGAGGGGCCAGATACCTGGCCCCTTTTTTGGAGAGATCAAACGTAATGGATGGCGGGCAGATTTTTAACCTTTCTGCATTGGGCGCCCAATTCCTTGTCGGGCTGAGCAGGTCAATGATCCTGTTTATCGTGTGTTCCGGGATGAGCTTTGTGCTTGGAGTGCTCAGGGTCCCGAACGTGGCACATGGCTCCCTCTATATGATCGGGGCGTTCTCGGCATTCAGCATATCCAGCTTATTTGGCGGCGGCGCCGCCGGTTTTTGGCTGGCCTTGATCATTGCACCGTTGATCGTGGCCCTGGTGAGCTTGATAGCGGAGAGGGCGCTCTTCTGCCACCTCTATGAGAGGGAGCACCTCATGCTCCTGCTGTTCACCTTTGCCCTGATGCTTATCCTCGGGGATTTGGTAAAGCTGATCTGGGGCGCCGATTATAGATCAATCATGGCGCCCCCTTTCCTCAGGGGATCAGTCCCGGTATTCGGCTCCTCCTTCCCGCGCTATAACCTGTTTCTCCTCGTCATTGGCCCCCTGGTGGCGATTAGCCTATACTTTTTTACCAATAAGACCAAGATGGGGAAAATCGCCAGGGCGGCTGCAGTGGACCGGGAGATGGTAGGTGCGGTGGGCATAAACGTAAGCTGGGTGTTTGCCGTGGCATTTGTGATCGGCTGCTACCTGGCCGGGCTCGGGGGCGCTCTGGTAGCCCCTACGGTAAGCATTACCCTGGGCATGGATCACGATATCATCATCGAGGCCTTTCTTATTGTGACGATCGGTGGGTTGGGCAACATGTGGGGGGCGCTGGTCGGCTCCCTCATCTTTGGGCTTACCCAGGCCTTTGGAGTGCTCTTTTGGCCCCAGTTTGCGATTGTTTTCCCTTATGCGGCAGTGGTGATTATTTTGATCTGGCGGCCTACAGGTATGCTGAAATCGGTGTGGTAGACAAAATCTTTTAGCAAGATTTTGTATAGCGCAGCTTCGCTGCTATAGTTTTACCATTATTCGTGTCGAGATCTTTAATTGCTAAGCGGCAGAGCCGCATCTAATAAAATTGCGAAGCAATTTTATGAGGAACTGGCATTGCTCATGCACATGATGAATTGGAAATCTTATTGGGTCTTGGGGGCAATCTTCATCGTGCTTCTCATCCTGCCTCCGGTGATCCCTCGATTTTACACCTACATAATGGCCCTGATGTTCGTGACGGGCCTGTTGGCAATGAGCCTCAACATGGTAGTAGGCCATGGCGGCATGTTCCAGTTTCATCACGCCGCCTTCTACGGGGCGAGCGCCTATGCCTTTGCCTTGATCTTAACGAAAACCAAGCTGCCTCTCTGGGTTGCTTTTTTTGCAGGGCCGGTACTGGCTGCAGCCTTGGGTTTTTTAATAGGATTGTTTTGTGTAAGGCTCACGAGGTTATATTTCGGGATGCTTCAGATCTCCCTCGGTTCCTTGCTCTGGGCCATCGTGTTCCGCTGGTATGATTTTACCGGTGGAGGTGATGGCCTTTACGGCATTCCGATGCCGCCCTTTATTTCTTCCTTGAAGGGCTCGTATTACTTTATCCTCATCGTGGTGGCGATGTGTTTAGCGGTTATATACCTCATTTTCAAATCACCCTTTGGGGCCACCCTCCTGGCAATACGGGACAACCCCGCGAGGTGCGAAGCGATAGGTATTAATGTGAGGCGGCACCAGCTCGCGGCTATCGTGATCGCAACCTTTTTCGGCGGAATGGCAGGTGTGCTCTTTGTGGTGCTGGAGAGATCCGTATTCCCCGACCTCCTGTTCTGGGTTCTCTCACTTGAGATTTTCATCATGTGCCTTCTCGGGGGATGGTTTACCTTTCTGGGGCCTATGTTGGGTGCGGCAATCATCGTGTCGCTGAGGACCTTTGTGGGCATTTACACTGAATACTGGACCTTGATTTTAGGGGTGATGCTTATCTTGATCATCTTCTTTCTCCCGGAGGGAGTGATGGGGTTTGTGCTGGAGAAATTCAGCCCTCGGGTTTCGGGACCAAGAAAAGGGGGTACGGAATAGATGCTCAAGGTAAGGGATATAGGTAAATCCTTTGGGGAGTTTGCGGCGGTCAACGGTGTGGACCTCACTGTTGGCAAGGGCGAGCTCGTGGCAGTGATTGGCCCTAATGGGGCCGGAAAGACCACCTTGTTTAACCTTATCACCGGCCAGCTCAAGCCGGATAGGGGAAGGATAGAGTTTATGGAGGAGGAGATCACCACGATGCCTCCTTATGAGATCTGCAAGAAGGGGATCGCGAGATCATTTCAGACTGCAAATATCTTTCCAAGGCTGAACGTGTTTGGAAATGTCCAGGTTGCCGTGATCTCCCAGCAGAGAAAGAGCAACACCCTTTTCCATCCTGCTCAGGGCATGGCGGTTGAGGAAACAAACCGCATCCTGGAGAACTTGGGTCTTTCCGATAAGGCCTTGGAAACGGCTGGATCCATGTCTCATGGTGACCAGAGGATACTGGAGATCGCGATCGCCCTGGGAAATGACCCAAAGCTGCTTGTGCTGGATGAGCCCACTGCCGGCATGTCCCCAGAGGAGACCGATGCAACCATGGAGCTCATCAAGCAGCTGGCTGAGGAACGCGGATTGACGATCCTGTTCTGTGAACACGACATGGATGTAGTGTTTAGCGTTGCCCAGAGTATCATGGTGATGCACCAGGGGCGAACCCTGATTCAGGGAAAGCCCCAGCAGGTCAGAGAGAGCGAGGAGGTCATGAAGGCCTATCTGGGAGAAGAGTAATGCTTGAAGTGGAGCAAGTCCACGCCTTTTATGGTTTGAGCCATATCCTGTTCGGGGTCTCGCTTTCCATTGAGGCCGGGAAGGTAGTGTGCCTGCTGGGAAGAAACGGCGCCGGCAAGAGCACAACCTTAAAGAGCATAATAGGGATTACGCCGCCAAAGAAGGGATCTATCAGGTTTAAAGACGTAGAGATCGCCGGAAAGCAACCATTCATGCTCGTTCGAATGGGGATTGGTTATGTACCCGATGATCGAAGGATATTCGCTGACCTCACGGTTGAGGACAATCTAGAGATCGCCGAGAGGAAGGCAGGGGATATTCAGGGGTGGGACAAGGACAGAGTTTTTGGGCTTTTTCCGGTGTTGAAAAGCATTGCGTCTCGAAGCGGAGGATGTCTCAGCGGAGGTGAGCAGAAGATGCTCGCCATAGCCAGAGCCCTCATGGGCAATCCCGAGCTGCTGCTTTTGGATGAGCCTACCGAAGGCCTGGCGCCCCTCTTGGTACGGGCGATCGAAAAGCAGGTGAGTGTGCTGAAAACAACAGGCTTGACCGTGCTTTTGGCTGAGCAGAATGTGAGGACCACCCTTACGCTCAGCGACTACGGATATATCATCGATAACGGCACAATCAGGTACCACGGGACTGTTGAGGAACTGAAGGAAAACGAAGACATTCGGAAGAAGTATCTGTTGATATGATGTGCGCCTCAAGGCGGAGGGCATACGGTGTGCTGAGAGGTCAGAACTTCCCTTCTTCTTTTGCTTTTTTTAAATTTTCATCCACCGTACCATCTGGGAGCACATAATCCGGCGATACATATCCCTCCTGCTCAAATCTCTTCTTTCGGATGCAATTAATCCCTTCCCTGAAACAGTAGTGGTCTATCCATTTCTTATCCAATAATCCCTTGTCATAGGCTTTTTTCATCCCCGATGTCTCATCATACCATCTGCATACGTTTTTCACTGAACGACCCCTTTTCTATAAATGGAGTATAAATTGGCTTGACAAGTTATATATTTATAGAATATATATCATATAAGAGAGTTAGAAAGAAAGATTTTTTTACGTTTGGGACTCGGCACTCAACCTTGAGGTAATCTGTGGATGATTCAGCTATGAATTTTGATGAAGATCGAATGTTTAAGCTCATAAAAACGAAAAAAGTGTATATGCAGGTTTTAGAACAGATTTGGGATCTTATAAGGAATGGTAAGCTCAAACCTGGCGATAAACTTCCCCCTGAGAGAATCTTGGCCGAAAGGCTAGGGGTTTCCAGACCTTCTGTACGAGAGGGCATTGTGGCCTTAGAAATACTTGGGTTAGTAGACAGCAGGGGAGGGAAGGGTAACATTGTTAAAAATGTAGATAACTCATCGATGTTAAAGCAAAATTTTCAACATCTCGAGGAAGAAGAGAGCCCCTTTGAACTTTTAGAAGCCCGAAAGATTATAGAGGTCGATGTTGCTGGATATGCAGCTCAAAAGGTTCAAAAAGAGGATATTACCTCAATCAGGCAATCCTTGAATGATATGAGAAACATCGTAGATAACCTTTCGATTTCAAAGGAATATGAGAAAGGCATGGAATTTGATCGTGAATTCCACATAAGTATAGCTCGGGCTACTCATAATGCGGTTCTCTTGCGGATTGTGGCGACCTTGCTTGAGAATTTAAAAGAAGATTTATGGGTGAGGTTAAAGGAGAAAAGCTGGGCTATACCGGGAACACCTCAAAAATATCTAAAGGAGCACGAAGAAATCTTAGAGGGCATAGAACAAAAGTCGAGTGTGATTGCAAGAAGAAAGATGCACCAGCACCTTGCAGGGATTCAAAAAAATCTATTTGGGAGGACATAAGGCATAAGAGAAGAAGATGCCATGGTTCATCAATGCCTACGGAATATCTGTTTTGATCGATACAATAGTGAATGACGAAAAATGATATGTCACAAGAGGGGATTTTACGGCACTAAATGAATTTTTTGATTAATAGGGAAACAATTATACTGAAAGACAGGGAGGAGAAGCACAATGGATTATGACAAGAGAGTAGGATTCATCGGTCTGGGTATTATGGGAAAACCCATGGCCAAGAATCTAATGAATGCCGGCTACAAACTCGTGGTCAATGATATCAACCTCTCGGCAGTAAGGGAGATCGTTGATATGGGTGCAAAAGCAATGGATACTGCAGCAGAGGTAGCGAAGGAGGAAAAAACAATCATTACTATGCTTCCGGACGGGCCGGATGTCGAAGATGTGGTTTTAGGAAAGAATGGTATTATCGAGGCCGCTACTGCTGAAACTATCCTGGTGGATATGAGCAGCATTTCACCGACTGTTACGGAAAAAATAGTTGCCGCTCTCGAAACAAAAGGGGCACGGGCACTCGATGCCCCGGTTAGCGGCGGTGAGCCCGGAGCCATCAAGGGAGAACTTTCCATCATGGTCGGGGGTCCTGAGGACCTCTTTAACCAGATAAAACCCATGTTCAATATCTTGGGTAAAAATGCCATTCTCGTGGGGGAGACCGGTGCTGGACAGACTACGAAGCTGACGAATCAGATCCTCGTGGCAATCCATATCCAGGCTATGGGGGAGGCGTTTCTGCTCGCTTCAAAGGCAGGGGTTGACCCGATGAAGGTCTTTGAAGCCATAAAAGGCGGACTCGCAGGGTCCAATGTGCTCAATGCCAAAGTTCCCTTAATGCTCAAACGAGATTTTAAACCAGGC